>VOFC01000472.1_pt1 | contig 108600 bp, 159 predicted proteins | sample 5384161 | NCBI WGS metagenome assembly VOFC01 (sample SAMN12384722, study PRJNA508395) | human gut metagenome | isolation source: healthy gut B | host: Homo sapiens
AAGAAGCTTGGACGTGTAACCGTTTCATGGTCAATCAACACACTAGATGAAAATTTCAAGAACGATATGGATTCTGCTTCGAGCATTGAGCACCGTATCGCTGCTATGAAGCAGGTATATGAGGCAGGTATCCGTACAGTCTGTTTCGTATCCCCGGTATTCCCCGGTATCACGGATTTTGAAGCAATCTTTGAGCGGGTAAAGAATCAGTGCGATCTGTTCTGGCTCGAAAATCTCAATCTTCGAGGCGGTTTCAAAAAAAGACAATTATGGATTATATCGCCGGACAATATCCTGATCTTGTACCACTTTACGACGAAATCTATAACAAGCATAACCGCAGCTACTTTGAAGCACTTGAAGTAAAAGCTGAGAAAATGGCTAAGAAGTATGATTGTGCCTTTGTGGATAATGAAATGCCTTATGGCAGAGTCCCGCAGGGGCATCCGGTGATCGTAGATTATTTCTATCATGAGGAAATCCGAGGGACAGAGAATACCGGAAAAAGAAATCGCTAACTTCAAGTGGATATGAGCCTTGTGGCAGATGCAAGCCGTAAGAGTTATGAGAAGAGTTATGAGATTAGAAATGGTTGCTGGTCGCACGAAGTGAGAACAGCAACCGCTAATGTAAGCACATGTGGTCTCAGACCTTTTTGCTATAGAGATTATTATAGAAAATGTAATATCAACATATAACAGATAGTTCCACCTGCAATGGATAGAAACATATTTTTCTTCCATAGATGAAGTACTGTGGTGACAAGAATGGAGATTCCTTCCGGAATTCCATGAGTTCCGTGCAGTACTTCTACATTTTTCAGACAATAGATAACTAACATTCCGAAAACAGCAGAAGGAAGAAATTTACCAAGATACTGGATATATTCCGGTGTCTTTTTATTTTCTTTAAAAATAAGGAAAGGAAGATAGCGCGTTGCCATTGTTCCAAGTATGCACATTCCGATTGTAATTATCTGTTGTGCCAAAGTCATGCTACTCATTTGGTCGGCTCCTCCTTTTCTTTAAGTTTGTCGTATTGTTCCAGCCACTTTCGAAGTACTGTCAGTAGAAGTACAATCAGTATCAGTGTCGGAATCATAAAGGAATCCGCTCCGAAGAGAACCAATGATTCCACCAATCGTTGCGGAAGCAACCCAATAGAACTGGTTCAATAATGTAATAATGTAACAAAAAAAAAATAGAACCATCCGCGGTCTACATCTTCGGGAATCTCAGAGGTGTAATTGACAGAGAAGGATAACATGATAGGCTTGATTTATGTTAATGTCTTTCGGATTGTACAATTTTTTTTGAAAAAAGTGTTTACAAACCACATAAAACTATCTATAATACAAATAGAAACCACAAGAAAACAATAATAAAGAAGAAATAAACCACATAAAACAACATTGCGGTAAATGAGTAAAAACAGGAGGAGTAAAATAATATGAAGATTTTGGATTCAAAATTTGTACAGGGATTTATCAAAATGGCAAATGACGGTTATCTTCAGGGATGGCATGAGAGAAACGGCGGAAACTTAAGCTATCGTCTGAAACCAGAAGAGGTTGAGCTGATCAGACCACGTCTGAATGAATCAGGAGAATGGACAGAGATCGGAACAGAGGTTCCGGGACTTGCAGGAGAATTCTTCCTTGTAACAGGAAGTGGAAAGTATTTCAGAAATATTATCGTTGATCCTGAAGTATGTCTTGCAATTATCGAGATTGATTATACAGGAACAAAATACAGAATCCGTTGGGGGCTGGTAGAAGGTGGAAGACCGACAAGTGAGCTTCCGACTCATCTGATGAACCATGAAGTGAAGAAGAGAATCACAAACGGAAAACATCGTGTAATCTACCATGCACATACAACAAATACAATCGCACTGACATTCGTTCTTCCTTTGGATGATCAGGTATTTACAAGAGAACTTTGGGAGTCAGCAACAGAGTGTCCGGTCGTATTCCCGGACGGAGTTGGAGTTGTAGGCTGGATGGTTCCGGGAGGAAGAGACATTGCAGTTAAGACAGCAGAATTGATGAAAAAATATGATGTAGTCATATGGGCTCATCATGGAATGTTCTGCTCTGGAGAGGACTTTGACCTGACCTTTGGTCTGCTTCATACAGTAGAGAAATCAGCTGAGATCCTGGTCAAGATCCTTTCCATGACACCAAAGAAACTTCAGACAATCACACCGGATAACTTCCGCGAACTGGCACATGACTTTAATGTAACACTTCCAGAAGAGTTCCTGTATGAGAAAAAGAAATAATTAAATTTCTAAAAAAAATAATAAAACGTATCAAATCGACTGGATATACAATAGTGATAATTGAAATCCAGTCGGTTTGATACGTTTTTTATAACCATTTCTTAAAAGTGCGTGCTATAATAAAACAGGTCGGAAATTCTATAGACGATCAGAAAAGCGAAAGGAATGGAAAAAGTAGATCAATGTTATATACAATTCCGGATTATTATCATGAATTTTCCTGTATTGCAGGAAAATGTGAAGATACCTGCTGTGCCGGCTGGCAGATCGTTGCAGATGAAGCTGCATTAGAGAAATATAAAAAATGAGACAGGTACATTTGCAGAGCGTTTGAAAGAATCTGTCAACTGGGAAGAAGGAACATTCAAGCAGGATAAAGACAGAAGATGTGCTTTCCTGAATCAATCAAACCTCTGTGATATGTATACCGCCCTGGGAGAAGAGAGCCTGTGCAGAACCTGTAAATTGTATCCAAGACATATCGAAGAATTTGAAGATGTCCGGGAGATGACGCTGTCTGTATCCTGTCCGGAAGTGGCGAGAATCCTGATGAATAAAAAAAGAACCGGTACATTTTCTTACTTATGAAACAGATGAGGAAGAAGATTATGAAGATTTTGATCCGTTTTTATATTCGAAACTGTTAGATGCAAGAGATGTGATGATTGAGATTTTACAGGACAGAGAGAAAAAGCTGAATTTGCGAGCAGCTCTTATTCTGGCGATTGCACGTGATCTGCAGGAATGTATTGACGAAGAAGATATATTCTCGATGGATGATGTATTTGATTACTATCAGGCTGAAGAAGGTGTGCGGGAAGTGAAAAATGCTCTTGCAGAAGTGGATTACTATATATATAGTAGAAAGATGTTTCAAAATCAGTATCAGATGGAACATTTAAGAACGGATTGGGAGTCTTATCTTCAAGAGGCAGAGAAACTATTATATGGAAATGTAAATGAAAAGATAGATAAAAAACGTTATGTAGAGATGCAACAAGAATTTTATGCTTGTATGGCGAAAGAAATGCCGGAATATGAAATACAATATGAACAGCTCCTTGTATATTTCATCAGTACCTATTTTTGCGGTGCAGTATACGATGGTGAAGCATTTGCAAAAGCACAGATGGCTGTTGTCAGCACCCTGTTGATCCATGAACTTCTGATGGCACAGTGGATGAAGCAAGAAAAAGTGCTAGATATAAATGATGTGATAGATACGGTGTATCGTTATTCAAGAGAACTGGAACATTCTGATTCGAACCTTAATTTAATACAAGAATTGCTGCAAGAAAGTAACGAATAGATGGGAGAAATTCTTGACAGTGTTTTTTTAACATGTTATGCTATAGTCGATTTTGAGAGACGAAGATGCAGAGTAACAGACAGAGTCTTTTCAAAGCAATTGTTTTGGACCACCCAGTGAGGTTAAGGCCATACGGACAGCCGGGTCCACTGCCGATTATGGTAACTTTGGTTACCTTATTGATTGAGTTAAAAGCTCAAATTTTATAAGTAGGTTCCTTTGATAACCCGATGCGCCAGAAGCGCAGACTTGTGAAACGGTCAATAAGAGTAGTAAAAGTATAATTGCTATATAGACTCTGACACGCATGATCCAGAAGTTTTATTTAAAAATCTAAGAGAAGATATTGCCTTTTCTGTTACAGCTGAGAATAAAACAGACGAATACATACCGAACGCAGGTTTGTGGCTTAGCGCCCTTATCTGCGTTTTTTCTGTATTAAGAAAGTGTTTTGACAAAGGAAACTGGAAATGGAGGAATGATGAAAGGAAGTCGTTTTAAATTAAACCAGAATCATGCACCAATACATGAAGCTCTGGAGACTTTCCGACGAATGAGAGTTGTACCATTTGATGTACCTGGCCATAAACGAGGAAGAGGAAATCCGGAACTGACAGAATTTCTGGGACAAAAATGTGTAGGTGTCGATGTTAACAGTATGAAGCCACTGGATAATCTCTGTCATCCTGTATCAGTAATACGGGAGGCGGAAGAGCTGGCAGCAGATGCTTTTGGGGCAGCACATGCATTTCTGATGGTAGGAGGCACAACAAGTTCTGTTCAGACAATGGTTCTGACTGCCTGCAAACGTGGAGGTGAGATCATACTGCCACGTAACGTTCACAGGAGTGTTTTGAATGCACTTGTTTTGTGTGGTGCGATTCCTGTTTATGTAAACCCGGAAGTAGATCAGCGGCTTGGGATTTCCCTGGGAATGCAGAGAGAACAGGTAGAGAAAGCGATAAAACGAACATCCAAAGGCAGTTGCAGTACTGGTAAACAATCCGACGTATTACGGAATATGTAGTGACCTGCGTGCGATCGTTAAGATGGCTCATGATGCAGGAATGCTGTGCCTGGCAGATGAGGCTCATGGAACGCATTTTTATTTCGGTGGCGGGCTTCCGGTTTCGGCTATGGCAGCAGGTGCAGACATGGCATCGGTATCCATGCATAAAAGTGGGGGAAGTCTTACACAGTCGAGTCTTCTTCTTACAGGACCGAACGTACACGCGGGTTATGTCCGTCAGATCATCAATCTGACTCAGACTACTTCAGGCAGCTATCTTCTGATGTCAAGTCTTGACATTTCAAGAAGGAATCTTGCACAGCGTGGCCGTCAGATTTTTCATCAGGTAGCAGATATGGCGGAGTATGCCAGGGAGGAGATTAATGCTATTGGCGGCTACTATGCATTTGGAAAAAAGAGCTGGTGAATGGAGATTCGGTTTTGACTTTGACATAACAAAATTAAGTGTACATACGTTAGATATCGGACTCGCAGGAATTGAAGTTTATGATATTCTGCGTGACGAATACGACATTCAGATTGAATTTGGAGATATCGGAAATATTCTTGCCTACCTTTCGATCGGAGACCGCGCACAGGAAGTAGAACGGCTTGTGAGTGCACTTGCGGAGATTCGCAGACGTTTTCAGTCAGATGGAACAGGACTTCTGAGCCAGGAGTATATTGATCCCCAGGTAGTGACCAGCCCACAGGAAGCTTTTTATGCGGATAAATGCAGCCTGCCTCTTCGGGAGACTGAAGGGAAGGTCTGCAGTGAATTTATAATGTGCTACCCACCTGGGATTCCCATTCTTGCACCGGGAGAGCGTATCACAGCAGAGATCCTGGATTATATTGAATATGCCAAAGCAAAGGGCTGCAATATGACAGGACCGGAGGACCCGGATATTTTGAGACTGAATGTTCTGAAAGGGAGGTAAAGGCAATGGAAATGTGGTTTTCAGAATTTCACACACCGGATGTGAAGCACAGTATCCGGGTAAACCGTCAGCTTTATTCTCAGACAGAGTGATTATCAGAGAATTGATATTTTTGAAACACCTGAATTTGGACGTGTGCTGACTTTGGATGGAAATGTAATGCTCACGGAGAGAGATGAATTTATTTATGATGAGATGATCACCCATGTGCCTATGGCAGTCCACAAAGAAGCAAGGGATATTCTTGTGATCGGTGCAGGAGATGGCGGCGTTGTCCGTGAACTGACCAGATATGACAGAGTCAGACATATTGATCTGGTAGAAATGGATCCAATGGTTGTCGAGGCATGTCGTGCATACCTTCCGGAAAATGCATGCAGACTGGATGACAGAAGAGTACATCTTCATTACGAAAATGCACTCCGTTTTATCCGAAGATGCGAGGCGAAATATGATCTCATTATCGTAGATTCTTCGGATCCGTTTGGCCCATCGGAAGGATTGTTTACCCGTGAATTTTACGGAAATTGTTACAATGCGCTGAAGGATGACGGGATTATGGTAAACCAGCAGGGAAGCCCGTTCTACGCAGAAGATGCACATGCAATGCAGCGCAGTCATAAAATGATTGCCAGCACCTTCCAGATCAGCCGTGTTTACCAGGCACATATCCCCACCTTTGCTGCAGGCTACTGGTTGTTTGGATTTGCAAGCTAAAAAATATCATCCGGTAGATGACCTGGACGCAGAAGCATGGAATGCATTAAATCTTCGTACACGTTACTATACAACAAGACTCCATAAAGGAGCATTTTACCTTCCGGCATTTCTGGGAAGACATGCTGAAAGAAGTGGAGGAATAATTCATGATTTTACCGAATATAGAAACTTTTATCGGATGCGAAAGCAGCTTTGAGGAAGCATCGATTGTCCTTTATGGTGCGCCATTTGATTCGACGACAAGTTTTCGTCCGGGCGCAAGATTTGGTCCGTCAGCTATACGCCATGAAAGCTTCGGACTGGAGACCTACAGTCCGTATCAGGATAAAGACCTTATGGACATCAGCGTATTTGACAGCGGAGATCTGGAGCTTTGCTTTGGCAGCAGTGAAATAGCACTTTCAGACATTGAAAAGAGAGCAGAAGAAATTTTGAAAGCAGGAAAATTCCCACTGCTTCTGGGAGGAGAACATCTGGTAACATTGGGAGCAGTGCGTGCCGCAGCTGCAAAATATCCGGATCTTCATATTATCCATTTTGATGCACATGCGGATTTGAGGGATGATTATCTGGGAGCCAGATTAAGTCATGCCTGCGTGCTGAGAAGATGTCATGAACTTCTGGGAGATGGACGTATTCATCAGTTCTGTATCCGAAGCGGAGAGAGAGAAGAATTTAGATTTGCCGCGCAGCATACAGATTTCCATCCACTTTCTTTTGACGGACTGGAAGAGACCGTCAGAGAACTGAAAGAGAAAGAATGTTCCGGTGTATTTTACAATTGACCTGGATTGTCTGGATCCGGCAGTATTCCCGGGAACAGGAACCCCGGAGGCGGGGGGAGTAACTTTCTTAGAGCTTCTTGAAGCCATCCGTACAGTTGCACAGGCAAATGTAGTAGGAGCGGATGTGAATGAACTTGCCCCTATGCTGGATGCAAGTGGTGTCTCAACCGCAACAGCATGTAAGGTTCTTCGTGAACTGCTTCTTGCAATTGCAAAATAAACCGGCAACTTATAAGAGAGCAATTATAAATATACAACTGTTGAAGAAAAGGAGAAGAGTTATGAGCAGAGTACTTGTAATCGGCTGCGGAGGAGTAGCCAGTGTGGCAATTCAGAAATGTTGCCAGGTTGATGAGGTATTTACAGAAATGTGTATTGCAAGCCGTACAAAGGAAAAATGTGATGCGCTTGTAGAAAAACTGAAAGGAAAGACAAAAACTGTTCTTACTACAGCTAAGGTTGATGCAGACGATGTGGATCAGCTGATCGAACTGATCAATGATTACAAACCGGATCTGGTAATGAACATTGCGCTTCCATATCAGGATCTGACGATTATGGATGCATGTCTGGCATGTGGTGTAAACTATATGGATACAGCAAACTATGAGCCGGAAGATACTGACAATCCGGAGTGGCGTGCAATTTATGAAAAACGCTGCAAAGAAGAAGGATTTTCAGCATATTTTGATTATTCCTGGCAGTGGGCATACCGCTAAAAAATTCGAAGATGCAGGACTTACAGCACTTCTTGGATGTGGATTTGACCCGGGTGTCACACAGGCTTACTGTGCCTATGCATTAAAGCATGAATTTGATCAGATTGATACCATAGATATTCTGGATTGTAACGGCGGAGACCATGGTTATGCATTTGCCACGAATTTCAACCCGGAAATCAATCTCCGTGAAGTAAGTGCACCGGGAAGCTACTGGGAAAATGGACATTGGGTAGAAATCCCGCCAATGGATATTAAGAGAGAATACAACTTTGATCAGGTCGGAGACAAGGACATGTATCTGCTCCATCATGAGGAAATTGAGTCTCTTGCAAAAACAATTCCAGGTGTAAAACGGATTCGTTTCTTTATGACCTTTGGACAGAGCTATCTGGATCACATGCGCTGTCTTGAGGATGTGGGAATGCTTTCCACAACCCCGATCCAGTACAATGGACAGGAAATCGTTCCGATCCAGTTCCTGAAAGCGCTGCTTCCGGATCCTGCAAGCCTTGGTCCACGTACAAAAAGGTAAAACAAACATTGGCTGGATCTTCACAGGCGTAAAGGACGGACAGGAAAAAACCTACTATATTTATAATGTATGTGATCATCAGGAATGCTATCATGAGGTTGGAAGTCAGGCAATCAGCTACACAACAGGTGTTCCGGCAATGTGCGGTGCACTTATGATGCTGACCGGAAAATGGATCAGACCGGGTGTGTATACAGTAGAAGAATTTGATCCGGATCCGTTCCTGGAAGCGCTTGATAAGTATGGTCTGCCACGCAGCGAAAGCTACAATCCGAAGCTGGTAGACTGATGGAAGGATTGGATAAAAGAGCACCATTTACAGCAGCCGGCGGAATCATTCCGCCGGAATTCAGAAATATCAAAAAACACCCTGCTATATCCTGGACGAAAAAGCACTGATAAAAAATGCAAAACTGCTCGGTGAAATGGCAGAGCGGACAGGCTGCAAGATGCTCCTGGCACAGAAAGCATTCAGTAATTATGATTGTTATCCTTTTTTTGAGCCATATCTTGCAGGTACAGAGGCCAGCGGACTGTTTGAGGCAAGGCTTGGAGCTGAGGAAATGCCGGGAAAAGAGGTTCATGTATTCTGTGCCGGTTATCGGGCAGATGAATTTGAAGAACTTCTTCAATATGCGGATCATAGCGTGTTTAATTCTCCGTCCCAGCTTCTTCGCTTTGGAAGAATGGCGAAAGAGGCAGGAAAAAGCGTGGGGCTTCGGATCAATCCAGAATGCTCTACCCAGGAAGGACACGAGATTTATGATCCTTGTGCACCGGGAAGCCGCATGGGCACCACAAGAGCTCAGTGGGACGAAGCAATTTTAAAAAATCCGGAACTGATGGATCTTTTGGATGGGATTCATTTTCATACACTCTGTGAGCAGGATTCGGACGATCTGGAGACAACCCTTGCTTCTGTAAAGAAACAGTTCGGTGATTTGATTGCCAAAGTGAAATGGATCAATTTTGGCGGTGGCCACCATATCACAAGACCAGGTTACGATATTGAACGACTAGAGCGATGCATTCAAATGGCACAGGAAGAATGGAAGGTTGAGGTTTATCTGGAACCGGGAGAAGCGTGGGCATTAAATGCAGGCTTTCTTCTAACCAGTGTGCTGGATGTTCTAAAAAACGCAGAGACACAGCTTGCGATTGTAGATGCCAGCGCAGCCTGTCACATGCCGGATGTACTGGAAATGCCCTATCGCCCACCCCTTCTTGGAGCATCGGATGAGACAACAGATAGTGGGATTACAGTCCGACTTGGAGGCCCAACCTGCCTGTCAGGGGATGTGATCGGAGACTATAAATTCAGCAAACTACCGGAATACGGAGATCTCCTTCTGTTTGGAGATATGGCGATTTATACGACTTGCAAAAATAATACATTTAATGGGATGCCATTACCGGATATCTGGATCAGACATGCTGACAGAACCATGCAGCAGTTAACCGCATTTGATTATACAGATTTTAAAGAAAGATTAGGAAGCCGTGAATAGCGGCTTCCTAATACATTTATCTAACACATTTCTTGTTTCACATCAACGTCCATACCCAATATACAACTCCAAGCGCCCAACTTGTCACAATTCCATACAAGATCACAGGCCCGGCAATCGTGAAGATCTTACAGCCAATACCAAAAACCTGCCCCTCCTTCTTATATTCAATTGCAGGTGCAGCAACAGAGTTGGCAAAGCCGGTAATCGGAACAAGTGCACCGGCACCGCCCCATTTGGCAAGCAGTGGATAAATTCCGGTACCGGTAAGAAGGATACTCAGAAGAATGAGCAGAATAGAAGTCCAGCTGCTGCAGTCATCCGGGGAAAGATTTTTCAATTCACAGAAATGATAAATACATTGTCCGATCAGGCAGATCATTCCACCAAGGAAGAATGCCTTCATCATGTTGAACCACACATTGTGCTGTGGTGTTTTCTTTTTGACATAGGCTTCGTATTGCTTCTGTTGCTTCAATTGTTCTATTTTGTCCATAAATGAAAATCCCTTCTTTTTGTTTTTAAATTCTACACATAGTTTTTCACAAAAATGAAAATAATATCCTTAAAAATAAATAATGAAACATCAGAAATGAGGAAATGATATGAATGATACGGGAAACAAGAACCGGGCAATTGAGTCGGAGTGCGGTCCTTTTCATCTGTCCCAGCTTCGTGGGGCACAGAGCATTGTATTCACAAAAGCACCTTATCTTCTAAGCGCTGCATCTGTTGCCGGAAGCAAAGAAGCGCAGGGGCCGCTTGGAAAATGCTTTGATCTGACAAATGAGGATGACCTGTTTGGAGCAGAGACCTGGGAGGAAGCCGAAAGCAATATGCAGAAGGAAGCCTGCGTACTGGCGCTGGGAAAGTCGCATGTGGATCCGAAGTCTGTGCGTTATCTCTTTGGTGGAGATCTTCTCAGACAAGGGATTGCAACTTCTATGGGCGTTGAAGATCTGCAGATTCCCATATTCGGCTTGTATGGCGCATGTTCCACATCAGGAGAAGCACTGGCATTAGCAGCAATGAGTGTGGCAGCAGGATACGGAGATTACATGCTGGCAGTAACATCCAGCCATTTCGGAAGTGCAGAGAAAGAATTTCGATTTCCGTTAGGATATGCGAACCGAGACCACTTTCTGCACACTGGACCGTGACAGCCAGCGGGGCTTTCCTTGTAGGAAGCCATCTGAATAAAATACATTCCGATAATCAACATCAAAGAAAATCCCAGTTCCGGCACATCGGATCACCGGCGTCACGATAGGGAAGATCGTGGACTTTGGCTTGAAGGATTCGCAGAACATGGGGGCATGTATGGCTCCGGCTGCAACCGATACCATCTACCGTAATTTTCAGGATCTTGGACGTACACAGGAAGATTACGATCAGGTCATAACAGGTGATCTTGGATATATTGGTCAATCCATACTTTTTGACCTAATGAAAAGCAGAGGATATGATATCAGAAAAAAGCATATGGATTGTGGAATGACTATCTTTGATCAGGAAACACAGGATACACATGCCGGCGGAAGCGGCTGTGGATGCGCAGCGTCAACACTGGCTTCTTATATTCTGCCAAAGATTGAGAGCGGAGAGTGGAGAAAGATACTCTTCGTGCCGACCGGTGCATTGATGTCAACAGTCAGCTTCAATGAAGGAGCAAGTGTGCCTGGAATTGCGCATGCGATTATGATCGAACACTGTTGAAAAGCCCTATTATAATAGGAAGAAGTAAAAAATGTGCTAAGTGTGTGTTAAAAAAAAGAAAAGGAATAGAAAAATGGATTATATAAAAGCATTTTTAATCGGAGGTCTCATCTGTGCTGCAGTGCAGATTCTTTTGGACAGAACGAAGCTGATGCCGGGACGGGTTATGGTATTACTCGTCTGTACAGGCGCAGTGCTTGGATTTATTGGAGCATACGAACCATTTGTAAAATTTGCAGGAGCAGGTGCAAGCGTTCCACTGCTTGGATTCGGAAATGTCCTGTGGAAAGGTGTGAAGGAAGCTGTTGATAAAAATGGATTCCTCGGAATTTTCCTGGGGGATTCAAGGCAAGTGCAGCCGGGATCAGCGCAGCACTTATCTTTGGATATTTGGCTTCACTGATTTTTGAACCCAAAATGAAAAAATAAACAAATTTTAAATGAGAGAAAAATACAGAGCTTATCAAAATGCATAAAAAAGTACTTGACAGTATAAAAAAAAATAAAATATTCTATTCACGGTGGAAAGTGAAAAAAAAAATGATGTAAGGGGGCACAATAGAGTTCGATTATAGTGTCTCTTTTATTTTTTAAAGGATTGACGAAAAATGATTGATATACATAGCCATATCTTGCCTGGAGTTGATGATGGAGCGTCTTCGATGAAAGAAAGTCTTCATATGCTTTCTATGGCGAGAAGACAGGGAATCACAGATGTATTTGCTACTTCACATTATTCCAGGGCATTTCAAATAAAAATCCGGAGAAGCTGAGACAACTCCGGGATGAACTGATGCGTCGTGCCAACCGCCCGGTGAAAGGTCCGGATGGAAAGGTGAAGCATAGACAACCAATTCAGATTTGGACAGGTCAGGAGATTTTTTATTCTAATAGTGTTATACGACTGCTTGAAGAGGGAAAACTGCTTACGTTGGCAGACAGTAATTACGTGTTGATCGAGTTTATGCCAGCGGTACCTTATTCCGAGATCTGTACTGCAGTACAGAATTTGTCAAGGACGAGATATGTCCCAGTGATTGCACATGCAGAAAGGTATCGATGTCTCAGAAAAGGGAAACGATTAGAAGAACTGATCGGGTTAGACGCATTGATTCAGATGAACTACAGATCTGTCGGCGGCAGCTGGCATGATGTAACAGCACGTTGGTGCAGAGATAATCTGAAGAAAGGCAATGTCCATTTGATGGGAACGGATATGCACAATACCGGGAACCGGATGCCGGATACAAAAGAGGCGATGAGTTGGATGCGGACACATTTGGACAGAAAATATCTTAAGAAGATAACAAAAGATAATGCGCTTCGCATTACAGAAAACAAACTAATAAGATAAAGGGGAGTAATGATGGGAAAAACACATGATGATGACGAGGTAGAGATTGACCTCAGAGAACTGTTCTATGCATTGAAGAAGCACATTCTGATTATTCTTGCAGCATTACTGGTCGGAGCAGTGATTGCCGGTGCGGCTACAAAGATCTTTATCACACCAGTTTACAGTGCAACTTCTACAATGCTGGTTCTGACAAAGGAGACAACACTTTCCTCACTGGCAGATCTTCAGATTGGCAGCCAGTTAACAAAAGACTACAACATCCTGATCACAAGCCGTACAGTATTGCAGGATGTTGTAGATGAGCTGAACCTTGATATGGATTACAAAGCTTTGAAAGGATGTATCACAGTAGACAATCCGACGGATACACGAATCCTTTCAATCACAGCAACAAGTACAGACCCGGAGATGGCAAAAAGATTGCTGATACACTGGCGAAGACATCATCTGATTTTATCGGAGATAAGATGGAAGTGACACCGCCAAAGATTATTGAAGAAGGTGAAGTTCCAACAGTCAAGACAAGTCCAAATACAAAGAAGAATGTGATGGTTGGAGCATTAGCAGGCTTTGTACTTTCAGCAGGTGTTATCATTCTACTCACATTGATGGATGATACGATCAAATCAGAGGATGATATTGAGAAATATCTCGGTCTGACAACACTGGCAACGATCCCGGATAGAAAAGACTTTATCACAGGAAAAGGGCCACGTAATTCAAGAAAATCAGCAAAGAAAAAAAAAGAAGAGTAAAAGGAGGAAAAAATAAATGGCAATTCAGAGAGTTATATTGACAGATTCAGAAAAGAAGACGTCTTCTATGAAGAGGCTATTAAGACCCTCCGTACAAATATGCAGTTCAGCGGTGTGGAAACGAAGAGTATTGTTATCACAAGCTGTTATCCGAATGAGGGAAAGAGTGATGTGACTTTTCAGCTTGCAGTAGAGATTGGCAAGATGGGAAAGAAAGTTCTGATTATAGATGCGGATATCCGTAAATCAAACTATGTTAAGCGTTTTCAGGTTGAACAGAAAGTTGATGGACTTTCACAGTATCTGAGTGGACAGGTGAATAAAGAAAAAGATTCTATATTCCACGAATTATTCTAATGTAGATTTTATCTTTGCCGGTCCGTATGCGCCGAACCCATCCGAGCTTCGAGCAGGAGCTTTTCAGTAAATTGATCGAGGAGACAAGAAAAGGATATGATTATGTCTTGATCGATACACCTCCGATGCTAAGTATGAGTGATGCATCAATTGTCGCAAAGCAGTGTGACGGAGCAATTCTTGTTATTCAGAATGAAGCAGTCAGCAGAAAAGATGCATTGAGAGCGAAAGATCAATTAAAGAAGAGTGGATGTAAGCTGCTTGGTGCTGTACTGAATAAGGTCGATATGAAGAAGGAAAAGTACTATAATAGATATAATTCTTATTATTACTACGGAAGTAAAGAGTAGGAATCAATAGACAATGTTTGGAAAGAAAAATAAGAATCAGAAGAAACAATGGATCATAGGATTCTGTGGATTGTTGGTGATCGGCGTAGCTGGAGGAATGCTGGCTGCGAAGATGACAACATCGGTTTCAGATACTGAGAAGACTGCCAAAGATACGGCAGGGCAGGATTCAGTAGAAGAGGATTCTCTTACGGATACAATTACCTGGAAAGGCGAGAAGTATCGGTATAACGATCATCTGAGTAATTTCCTTTTTCTCGGAATTGATACAAGAGAGAAAATAGAGACAAATGTAGGTCATGCAGATGCAGGACAATCAGATGCGCTGTATCTTCTGTCCTGGGACAGAAAAGAGAATACAATTACTACAATCTCGATCCCCAGAGATACGATCACAGAAGTTGAAGCATATGGACCGGGCGGTGAGAGCCTTGGAAAAAGTCAGGATCATATCAGTCTGGCGTATGCATATGGTGACGGAAGTTATAAAAGTGGAGAATTAGCGAAAGAAGCAGTGTCTACTCTCTTTTTATGGATTGAATATCCAGGGATATTGTGCAATCAATCTGGATGCATTGTCCATTTTGAGTGACAGTGTCGGTGGTGTTACAGTCACTGTACCTAACGATAGCTTGGAAGAAAAGTATCCCGAGTTTAAGAATGGCAGTCAGGTAACACTGGACGGAACAAATACAGAGATATTTGTACGTTATAGAGACATCAATGTTCATCAGAGTGCCATTGCAAGAATGGAACGTCAGCAGGTATTTATCAAAGCATTTGAAGAAGCTGCGAAGAAAAAAAATCGCGGAAGATTCCGGTTATACAGTGAAGATGTATTCGGATTTAGAGCCATATATGGTGACAAATATCAGCAAAGATCAACTGTTGAAGATCACTCAAAGTATGACAGAAGGGAAAGAAGATACAGACTGGACAGTACCGGGAGAAGCTGTTGAAGGAGAAGACCATGATGAATATCATGTCGATGACAATGCACTGTATGAAAAGATGATTGAAACATTCTATAAGAAAGTTTCTGATCCGAATTAATCAGTGCAGAATACAGGAAGAGGAACAGAAGAATTCAGCAATCATAAAATGCTGTGGTGAAAGAGGTGCAGTACTTGTGAAGAAAAAATATTTACAAGATAATCGCAATTATAGCCGGAGTGGCTGCAGTTGCATGTGCGGCTGTAGGTGGCTACAAGTATTATCAGGAGAAGCATGCCGGTGATAATTACGAAGAAGTGCGGGAGACGGTAAAGAAAGAGACCGAACCTGCACCGGTAGAAGAGAAGGCACCTGTTGAAATCCCAATTGATTTTGCGGCACTGCAGGAACAGAATCCGGAAGTATATGCATGGATTCAGATTCAAGACACAAACATTGATTATCCAATCCTTCAAAGAGAAGGAGATAACGGATATTACCTGGACCATACGATCGACGGAGAGAAGAAGACAGAAGGTTCCATATTTACCGAAGATTATAACAGCAAAGATTTTGAAGATCCGAATACAGTGATTTACGGGCATGACATGAAAAATGGCTCTATGTTTCAGAACCTTTTGAGTTATCAGGATAAAGACTTTTTTGATAACCATAAAGATGTTATAATATATACGCCGGACGCAATTCGGCATTACCAGGTTTTCGCAGCATATCTGTATGATGACAGGCACCTTATGCAGAGTTTTGATTTTAATATAAAGTCTGTTTACCAGGCTTATCTCGACAGCATTTTTGCTATCCGTGATATGAGTGCCAAGATTGACACGTCACAGAATGTGTCAGTTGATGACAAGATCATCACACTATCAACATGCTATGGCAATCAGTCAGACAAGCGTTTTCTCGTGCAGGCTGTACTGGTTTCTATAGAAAAATAATTTTAAGAAAGGAAGAGTGGGAAACATGAAGAAAAGAATTTTTGGAACTATCCTTGCTGCAGCTCTGATCGTTACTCAGGCGGTTGCCGCATTTGCAGCACCTTTAGCTCCGAGTAAGACAGCATTACCAAGCGTAACTGGTTCAAGTGCATCTAGTTATATTATTACAGCTGCATCTTCAGAGTCTTTTTCTGATGTGAAGAACGAAGAGGTCATTAATGATCTTCTTGCAGTGAACAACGGAACAAAGTCATTGACGGATGTCGTTGGTAAAACAACTCCAGAACTGACAGATCAGTTAGCTGGGAAAGAAATGGTTTCTCCATTTTTTGATTTGAAACCAGTGAACGGTGGAATCAAGAATGAAGAAGGAAAGTATGTAGTTACAATTTCTGTACCATCCCTTACAAAAGCAATGACTGATGTTCAGATTCTCCACTACAGCACAGTAAGAAATCTGTTTGAATTAATCACACCTACAAGTGTAGATTATGAGGGTAAGACAATTACAGCTGTATTTGAAGATCTTTCACCTGTAGCAATTATTGCTAAGGTTGATGCTTCTAAAGCTGCTGATTCTACAGTCGGAACATCCCCGAAGACAGGTGTACCGTCTACATGGATGGTATTCTTCGGAGTAGCTGTAATACTTGCAGGAGTTTCTGCAGTAGCTTACAGAAAAGAGAGATAATTTGATTATCTCTGATTTTGAACATATGTGGTAGAAGATGATTTCACTGCATATGTTCAAATGGTTTATTAGTAGTTGTAGTGATTTTATAGTTGATGGAATGAGTTCAGTAAAATATCAGAGGAAAAGGATGTGCGTGAATGTACAGAAAAAGTGGTGACAGCTGGCTGAAGCATTTGGACTTTATTGTTCGGATCTTGTAGCATTACAGTTAGCTTATATAAGTAGTTATGCATTACGCATGGGAGCAGGAAATCTATATAAGAACAGTTTATATCTGAATATTGGAATTATTATTGCGTTAACAGATATTTGTACAGCTTTCTTTACAGAGCCTTACCGTGGTATCATGAGAAGAGGATATTTTGTAGAGTTTAAGAATGTGTTAAAGCATGTATTTTTTGTGAGTGCGCTTGTGATTATGTATTTGTTCATGAGCAAACAGGGCGATAAGACATCACGTCTTATGATCACGTCATTTATTCCATTATCAGTTGTTTTTGTTTATGCAGTACGAATCATATGGAAGCGATATTTATTAAAGCATGGTCGTCTGCTTTATGTGAAAAATGAATATGCTGCTTGTTACAACAAGTAGTGAAATTGAGTATATGTTGAAACGCGTGGAACAGAACGCGTTTAATGAATTTGAAATTGTCGGTATTGTATTTGCAGATCGTGAACCGAAAGAGAATGAATCTTTTGCAGGAATTCCGGTTGTAAGTAAGATTGATACATTAACTGATTATATACAGACAAGATGGATAGATTCCATTCTTGTTGGAATTAAGAAGAAAACATTGATACCAGAAGAGTTATTTGAAACTTGTTCAAATATGGGAATAACAGTCCACGAATGTCCGGATCTGAGAAGCGGATGGTCAAAGAATCAGTTTATCAACCGTATGGGAGGATATACAGTTCTTACTTCAAGTATTAGAATCATCACCGCGCGACAGGCAGGGATGAAGAGATTAATTGACATCTGTGGTGGAATCGTAGGGATGATACTGACGTGTATCATCACAATATTCCTGGCTCCGGCAATTTATTTTGCATCACCGGGACCAATCTTCTTTTCACAGATGAGAGTTGGAAAAAATGGTAAAAGATTCAAGATTTACAAATTCAGAAGCATGTATATGGATGCAGAGGAACGTAAGAAAGAACTGATGAAACAGAACGAGATGAAGGGTCTTATGTTCAAGATGGAGAATGACCCAAGAATCATCGGAAGCGGAGCGGATGGAAGCAAGCACGGACTTGGCTGGTTTATCCGTAAAACATCTTTGGATGAATTTCCGCAGTTCTGGAATGTACTTAAAGGAGATATGAGTCTCGTAGGAACTCGTCCACCAACAGTAGATGAGTGGAAACAGTATGAGCCATATCACCGCGGAAGACTTGCCGTGAAACCGGGACTGACCGGAATGTGGCAGGTGAGCGGAAGAAGTGATATCACTGACTTTGAGGAAGTTGTAAAACTTGATATGGAATATGTCAAGAACTGGGATATCGGAATGGATATTAAGATTCTGTTCAAGACCGTCGGAGTCGTGCTTAAGGGCAGCGGATCCAAGTGATGGATTGGATGGAAGAGATGAAGTAGAATGAATGATGTCAGTATTGAACGTATAGCTAGAGGGAGAAAAAAGAGGAAAGACGAGAGACTTTGGAATGAATCAAGTTGGATGTTTTTTTTTTTTTTGGGATAATTAAATGTATAGCTATATAGAGAAAATTGTTTATAGATAATATTCGAGAGGAATATAGCGGAATGTCAAATAAGAAGAATCTACTGATTTATGCTCATTACTATATTCCAGATACTGCGTCAACGGGGCAGATCCTCCGTGAGTTGGCGGAGGGTATGCCGGATAAATTCGACATAACAGTCATCTGCGTGGTGCCGAGTTACTTAGGGACGATTGAGGATAAATATAAGACACGGAAATATTACGAAGAAGAAATCAACGGCGTAAAGGTGCTGCGAATCCGAGTACCGGAGTTCAGTAAGACCAACAAGAAGAGTCGTGTCAAGAACATTGTTTCCTATTTCTTTGGAGCAATGGGTGCAACCTTTAAGGTTGGCAAGATGGACTATATTTGTTCCATCTCACAACCGCCTATTCTTGGAGGACTGCTGGGCGTCTGGGGCAAATGGATGAAACACGCCAAGTACATTTACAACATTCAAGACTTTAACCCGGAGCAGGTGTTGGCTGTTGGCTACACCAAGAGCAAGTTTATCACCGATGCCATGATGTGGTTTGACAAGTTCAGCTGCAAGCGTAGTGACTTGATAATCACGGTTGGTCGTGATCCTGGTGGAGACGGTGGAGAACCGCTTCAAAGGGTAAGAAAGTCCCGAAGACTGTCATGATCAACAACTGGATCGATGAGAAAGAAATCTATCCGCTGAATGAGAGAAATGAAAGAGTTGTTGCTTTCAAGAAGAAGTACGGTTTGGATGGTAAGTTCGTCATTATGTATTCAGGCAATATTGGACTGTACTATGACCTAGAGAATCTGATGAAGGTTGTGGAGAGAATCAAGCCGGGTACTAAGACTGCAGATGGCCGAGAGGTCGTATTCGCATTTGTTGGTGCAGGCTCCGTGTTGGACAAGCTGGTGCTCTATGCAAAGGAGCATCACATGGACAATGTGACTTTCATTCCGTACCAAGATAAGGCTGACCTGATTTATAGCCTGAACGCTGGTGATGTTCACTGGTGTGTGAATGCGAAAGGCATTAAAGGCGTAAGTTGCCCATCAAAATATTATGGTCGGCCTCTGCGGCAAGGCCAGTAATTGGGGTTTTGGAATCGGCTCTGAGATCCGTTGCATTATCGAGGATACCAAAGGCGGCCTGTGCTGTGAGCCGGGTGAGTATGACAAGGTGGAAGAAAATCTCCGTTGGTTTATTGACAATGCAGGAAGTGAAGAGCTGAAGGCCATGGGAGCCAGAGGCCGCGAGAATCTGGAGAAGAATCTTACCAGAAATGTATCGGTGAGAAAGTACGCAGAAGAAATTCTGAAACTGTAAAGGAGGCAAGGGGTATGAACAGTAACTGGTTTAAGCTGGTTATGAAGATGACGAAAGTTGAATATGGAAAGAACCTCTTGCTGGAGGGTGTGCCAATCATCTTCAACAAAAGTGGTGCCAAGCTAAAGATTGGCGAGAACGTTACAATCAAGAGTAGCTTCCTTAGTAATCTGGTTGGTCTTTATAGTCGGACGATTATTGTCACTCGTGCTCCGGGAGCAAAGATTGAGATTGGCAATAACGTAGGGATAAGTGGAGCAACAATTTACGCCCGGAAGAAAATCACGATTGGTGAGAACACCTGCATCGGTGGAAACTGCAAGATTCGGACAATGACTTTCATCCTATCGAAGCAGAAACGAGAAACAAGCTTCTGCGAGATGAAAACGGTGGTGACAGTAATCAAGTGCCGAGCCGAGAAATTAAGATTGGTAAGAACTGTTTCATCGGGTGTAACAGCATCATATTGAAAGGCACAGTGCTGGGAGATGGCTGCGTTGTTGGTGCCGGTGCAGTGGTTGCTGGGAAGTTTGAGGATAACTGCGTGATTGCTGGAAACCCTGCGAAGGTTATTAAGAGGTTGGAGGAAAAGAACTGATGAAGTATTTTGCCTTTCTCACGTTCCTTATCTTTACATGCTATTTGCTGGGGTTTGTCAAGAAACCGGAAAAATACCAGTGGATGGACAGAAATTATACAACAGCAATTAAAGGATTTTCTATTCTGACTGTTGTCTGGGCGCATAGTGGAGCAAGGCTTTCCGTGGGTGGAATCCAATTCATTGCAGGAATTGGCGTGGCATTATTTCTGATGTGCTCCGGATATGGATTAGAGGTTTCATATGAGAAGAACAGGCTAAAGGGCTTCGGAAGAAACGCTTGCTAAGTGTGTGCCTACCGTTCTGGGGAGTGGAGCTAGTAGGACTGCTTGTCACAGGTACGTTTTCCATTAAGACCTATCTGTTGGATTTCTGCTTTTTGAAATCAGCAACCAGTTACGGTTGGTTCATGAGATATATTGTCCTCTGCTATCTGATTTTTTACGTAGTAAAGAGATTGATTAAAGATAGTAGAATGCAGACGATGGCGCTGTTTGGAACCTTTACTATCCGGTTTGTGTTGGAGTCTGTATTCTTTGCAAATCCAGATATGCCGTTCCTTCGTGCAAGACAGATGCTGTCTTTCCCAGCTGGTGTATTGCTTGCAGTAAATAAATATAAGATTGAACGGACGCTGACAAGAGCTAAAAATATCCTGATTTTAACGGGGGGTACAGTAGGCCTTCTCTTCATGGCAATAACACAACTGAATGCGGTTAAAAGCCTGCCGTACATTGTGTCGAATGTAATGGCGCTATTGACCTGCTTGCCGATGGCAATAGGAATTATGGCATTTGGAAAATTATTCAGCGAGTTATCTGAAAACAAGATGTTAGCTGTGACCGGAATGATTTCGTATGAGATTTATCTGGTTCATGCTTTTACATTAGGGATGATAAAGCCATCGGTGGTATCGGTTCTTGCTTTTGTAGTTGTCACAGTTACTTTAGCATATGTAACGTATTTCACAATAGGAAAAATGAAAATGGCAAATTTAACAATTATTATCCTCACAAAGAATGAGGAGCAAAACTTAGAAAAGTGCATTGCATCTTTTAAGAGCGTGGCACAGCGTATTGTAATTATTGATTCCTATTCGACTGACAAAACAGTGGAGCTGGCAAAGTCACTCGGTGCGGAAGTTTATGAGCATCCGTTTGAAAACCACGCTGTACAGTTTAACTGGGCTCGGATAACATTGACCTGAACACAGAGTGGGTGATGAAGGTTGATGCAGACGAGGAGTTTACTTCGGAACTGGCAGATGAGATTGACGAAAAGCTGGATACTCTTTTCTGCAAAAGTGAACGGTGTAATTCTTCGCCGTAGAGTTTATTTCATGGGAAGGTGGCTTAAACACGGTGGAAAGTATCCGGAACTTTTACTGAGAATTTTCCGTGTGGGTCATGGAATGTCCGAGATGAAACTCATGGATGAGCATCTTATTGTTACGGATGGTGATGTGGTTACCTTCAAAAATGACTTTTCTGATAATAATAATAAATCTTTGGAATGGTGGATCAATAAGCATAACTGGTATTCAAATAAGGAAGTGCTGGATCAGCAAATGAAGTCGGATGATGCAAATGGAGAGGAATCCGTGGAAGAAACCTCGACGTCAATGCAGGCGAAGGTAAAGCGTTTTGTGAAGAATCATGGCTATTATAGTTTGCCGAAGTTCTTTCGGGCGCATTTGTATTTTATTTACAGATATTATTTCAGATTTGGATTTTTGGATGGTACTGAAGGAAAGATTTATACGTTTCTGCAGGCATATTGGTATCGCTATTTGGTGGATGCCAAGTTGTATGAATGTGAAAAGTTAGGAGTAAAGATGGAAAAGCAAGGAGCATTAGAGGCAACCTCCTCCGAATTAATGGGGGGTAACGCAGGATAAGCTGGTTACCTTTACAAATATAGGGTGCCACTACACAGAAATGGTGGTGGCAGCATGACAGATTTAACAGTTGTTATTCTTACAAAAAACGAAGAGAAGAATCTCAGAAAGTGTGTGGAGTCTTTTTGTGGAGTTGCCAAGAGATTCGTTATTGTAGACAGCTTCAGTACAGACGGAACAGAAGCACTGTGCAAGGAATTGAATGCGGAACTTCAGAAAATTGGTTCAGCACTTGATTTTTACCGAACAAATGGGTTTCCTATGCGGATCAGCTAAACTGGGGACTTCAGAATACTGGCATTGACACAGAATGGTCAATGCGCATGGACGCTGATGAAGAAATTATGGAAAACTTGGCAACAGAAATTGACGAGAAACTTCCAAATGTCAGGGAGCCTGTGAATGGTATTATCCTGCGACGCAGAGTTTATTTTATGGGGCGCTGGATCAAGCACGGTGGTCGCTATCCGGAGTTGCTACTCCGTATTTTCCGGACAGGTAAAGCTTCCTGCGAGATGAAAATCATGGATGAACACATGATTCTGTCCGAGGGAACAACTGTTGAGTTCAAGCATGATTTGATTGATAACAATCAGAAGGATTTGGAATGGTGGACAGCAAAACATAACTGGTACAGCAACCGGGAGGTGTTGGATCACCAGATGACACTTGAAAATGCAATGGATGAAAGCCTTGAACAAGACGGCACGTCGTCCGGACAAGCAAAGATGAAGCGAGTAGTAAAGAATAGTGGCTATTATAGACTGCCGAAGTTCTTCCGTGCGCACTTGTATTTCATCTATCGATATTACATTAAGCTAGGCTTCTTAGATGGGCCAGAAGGAAAGATATTTCATTTCTTGCAGGCATATTGGTATCGTTTTTTGGTAGATGCCAAGATTTTCGAATGTGAGAAAAATGGTACTAAGATGAAGCCACAGGGAGATTTGAAAGCATAAGAGGAGAAGAGCGATGACGGATGGGCGTAGAGATATTTTGATTATTATGGGACGATATCTTCCGGGATATAAGGACGGAGGACCAGTACGTTCCATTAAGAATCTGACAGATTTTTTGGGAAAAGAATACAACTTTAAAATTCTGACTTGTGATAGAGATCATGGAGATACTGAAGCCTATCCGAACATCAAAGTTAATGGCTGGAATTGTGTAGGTAATGCGGATGTATATTATGTTCCGCCGAAAGGATTTAGCCAGAAGCTAATAGTGGAACTTGCTAGGCAGGTAGACTTGGTGTATGTTTGCGGTTGCTTTAATGATTATGCAATTAACACATTGATTGCAAATCGTCTTGGTAAAATTAAAGTTCCGGTTATTGTTGCTGCGATGGGATTGTTTTCGCCCAAGGAATTTCAATTAAAGTACAAAAAAGAAGAAAACATTTACAACAATATTTAATATGTTAGGAATGTTCAAAAATATATATTGGTCAGCAACATGTGAAATGGAAATCTCGGAAATAAAACACCAAATAAAGGCAACTGATAAGCAATTTTTTATTGCAGAGGATTTACCTCGAAAAGTTAGTGGAACTAGCATTGAAAAAGAGAAAAAAGCTGGAAATTTAAAGGTTGTTTGGATTTCAAGAATTGCACCAAAGAAGAACTTAAAATATGCAATTGAAATCCTGAAAAAAACAAAATCAAATGTTGAATTTACTATATATGGTCCAGCACATACCGAAGAATATTGGGAGGAGTGTAAACAGGAACTTGCTAAACTTCCCGATAATGTGAAATGGGACTGGAAAGGAAACCTTAATTCGGAGAATGTGGTGGAGACACTAAAACAATATCATGTTTTTCTCTTCCCAACCCTAGGCGAAAATTTTGGACACGTAATTCAGGAGGCACTTTCAGCGGGGTGTCCATGTATTATAAGCAATCAGACACCGTGGCAGGATTTCGAATCGAAAGGTGTAGGATATGTTTTTCGTTAGAAAATAAAAAGCGCCTTTGTGAATGCAGTTGAGAAATATGCTGTTATGGAGCAGAGTGAATTTCAAAAGGTGACAGAAAAGGTACAGTATGCGATAGAGGTAAGCAATAATAAAGCAAAAAAATACAGGATATCGAGATATTTTTAATCTGAACTGGAAATGAAGAAAGGAAAAGCTATGAAGAATGTACTGATTACAATTATATCGGTTTCATATAATTGTAAAAAAGACGTAGAAAAAACTATTGAATCATTGAAGACACAGACATATAAAAACTTTGAGTATCTTGTAATAGACGGAAAAAGCAAAGATGGAACAGTGGAGGAAATAGAAAAACACAGGAAATGTTTTAAATATATGACAATATTCTCTGAACCGGATAAAGGTATTTATGATGCGATGAATAAAGGGGTGTCAAAAGCTTACGGAAAATATATTTTTTTTCTTGAATTTTGGTGATTGCTTCTGTAATGAAAATGTTTTAAATGATATGGTTCAGAAGATGAAATCAAATGCAGATATTTATTATGGAGATATTGAAAAAAATGGAATAATCACAGTCCAAAAGAATAAGGCAACAATTTTCAATTGTGTATATAGGGAATATATGATTTGCCACCAGTCAATTTTTTGCAAAGCGAGAAGTGCTGTGTCGGTATCCATTTGATATACAATATCGGTTATGTGCGGATAGGGACTGGCTGACTAAAATTTTGAAAAATAATTATACAGTTGAGTATGTCAATAAAGCTATTTGTAAATATGATATAACAGGACAAAGTTCGGATCCACAGAAGTTCATGGAAGAGTCAAAGAAAGTATCTATTAAATACGGTGGAGAAAAAGCAAAAATATTTATAAAGGTAAAACGTTACTTTGGAAAAGTGAAAAATCTGCTTTTAGGATGGTTTTAACAGTTATCAGATGAATACAAAAATATCAAATCAAATAAAAATTGCAAGCCTAATAGCCATTGCATGCACAATGCTAGGAAAAATATTAGGCCTGCTTCGTGAGATGAAAATAGCAGAAGCATTGGGCGCTTCAACTAGTTCGGATGCTTATAATGTGGCTTATTTGCTAGTTATAACAATATTTGGACTTTTTAGTTCCGCATATAGTAATTCATTGATGCCAATTGCGGCAGAACAATATACGCAAGATAAAAAGAGAATGAATAAAACAGTCAATGAGATTGTTACGATAAGTGTAATACTTATGCTGATAGTTATTGGACTTGTATATTTATTTCCTCGATTCTTTGTAAAGTTAATGGCTGCAGGGATGGATGATGATACCATTATTTTGGCAGGTGAATTGATTAAGATTAGTGCATGGGCATTAATATTTTTAGTACTGATTTCAGCGTATGAGATTGTGATGCGGTTATACAATAGAAATATTTACCCAACAATAATGGATTTGTTGTTTCCTGTGCCTGTATTGATTGCACTGTTTTGTGGGGTGACATCACCATATATTTTAATTGCGTGTGTTGTGTTAGGATATGCAATTAAGTCAGTGGCATTAGTAGGGGGGCTAAAAATCGTTGGTTTTGTTCCGAAACTTGATTTTTTATTAATAACCCTAAAATTAAAAGTTTCTTTTTGCTTATGCCACCAATGCTTTTAAGTTCAGGACTATTGCAAATTAATACTCTTGTAGATAATCAAGTAGCCTCGGTTTTGGGACTGGAAGTGTCACGGCATTGTCATTAGCATCAAAAGTAAATGGCCTTGCATACACCGTTTTTTTTCTACATCGTTGATGCAAATTATTTATTCAACTATGACAAAAGCATACATGAGAGGTGATAAAAAAGAGTTTAAGGACATCGTTGAAAAGCAAACTAAAATGATTTTAATGTTTATTGTGCCGTGTTTTATCATTTTGTTTAATTTTAGCACAGAGATCATTTCAATTTTGTTTGTAAGGGGAAACTATACACAAGATAATGCTGTAATAGCTGGGGAAATTTTAAAAGGGTATGCTCTTGGTTTGCCGGTATATGTCCTTCGCGATATATGTATGTATGTTTATTACGCCGCAAAAAATAGCAAGTTTCCTAGCTTTGTAACAGGTACATCTGTATTTATTAATGTTGGATTGAATTTATTGCTGTCCTATATAATGGGAATAAAAGGTGTAGCTTATGCAACATCGTTGGCGGCAATATTTTCATTAGCAATATTAGCTTTATTTATGAAGCAAAAGGTTGCAGAAGTTAGATTAATGTCAATGAGAAATTTTGGCATTATTTTGATATCCGCATTAATCACATGGAAAGTTGCTAGTGCATTAAAAAAGTTTTTGCTACATATAATGTTTGGCTTAATATGATAGCGTTTGTATGTATATTTGCAGTGTTTTGGACAATTGCTCTTGTTGTTGAATTGGCGATAAAAATGTGGAAAAGGTACTTAAAAGTGTAATTAGATAGATAATCGGTAGGAAAGGAATAGAAAGATGCGAGTTGCAGTTATACATCCGCTAAAACATCATGTCTATTATAGTATGGCAGGTGTCATGGAAAGTGGAGCAGAAGTTATAGGTTTGTTTGGTTATTACGATAAGAATGATTTTTAGATAAAATTGTAAGAAAAAACTAAATGGAAGAAACAAATTGATGGTTATAAATATGAAAGAATATCAACGTGTGTAAAAACCAATTTTTTTTGTTAAAGCATTGTTTTTGATGGCAAAAGCTAAACCGAAGCAGTTTCAAAAATTGTATGATTGGGCTTTTGAAACGTGGGCAATTCATAATCTAAAAGGGATAGATTGCATTCATGTTTTGCAGGATTACGAGAATAAAGTAATCCGTGTAGCAAATAAGAAAAATATTAAAATAGTGTATGAGCAGATAACAGCTTATTATATGGAGCGTTTTTTTTGACGATAAAAGCATCGGTGAAGATTTGAAACAGAGAGAAAATCTTCAGATAGTTGACTATATATTGACGGCATCAGATTTTGTAAAAAAATCTATTCTAGGGATAGAAGAAAATAAAAATGTCGAGAATAAAATTACGGTCATTCCATATGGGGCAAATACACAGCAATTTTCTTATAAGATACGACAGTATAAATCGGGAGAGATTTTGAGACTCTTAGTTGTTGCATCAATAAGCAAAAGAAAAGGAATCGAAATTCTTTTTAGATGCCATGGAGAAATTAAAAAATGAACCTGTTAAACTGTCTGTGATAGGTGTTTCAACAACAAGCAATGGACAAGAGTTGGTTGATCGTATGAACTGTATGGAAAATGTGGAATATATAGGAAGGATACCGCATGAACAGATTTTTGAGTATTTTGATATTAATGATGTATTTATCTTGCCGTCCTTAGCTGAAGGGTCCTCACTTAGTGTTTACGAAGCACTGGCATCTGGTATGCCATGTGTTGTAACAAGAAATACAGGAAGCGTTGTTACAGATGGTATAGATGGTATTATTATTGAAGTTAAGAATGCAGATAGCATAGTGGTAGCTGTTGAGAAGTTTGTACAAAATCCAGAATTAGTTTATAAAATGAGCTGCAATGCTCAAAATACAATGAATAAGTATTCATGGAAAAAAATATGAGAAGAAAATAGCTTGCTTTTTTATAAGAATCAAATAATATAAGTAGGAGAATAAAGTGAAAAAAAACGGGAAATGCGTTAAAGATATTGTACATACTAGTAACGCTGACAGGAATTGGATATTTTGTGATTGCATATAAGACAGGGACTTTGGTGCTTTGGGGTTATAGCGAGGATATTACGCTTAATAATGGAGTTTTTCCTCGTATTATCAATTACGCAAAAGATATATACATTGTTCTTTTGGCGACATATTTGTTATTTACAGAAAATAAGAATTATACAATGCAAAAGGACTGGTTTTATTTGTTCTTTGCAATTTTTTTAGGTATTGTATTAGCAATTGTAAGTGGAAATGGTTTGCTATGCGTAGTGGGAGGAATTCGTGCATATTTGTTTTCGTTTGTAGTTTATTGCTATTGTTGGAAGAACGAACTTGTTGAGAACTTTTGGACAAAATTTCTGAGAACTGTGGAAATAATGATTCTTCTTCAATTGGTAGGTGTTGTCATTCAAGCAGGATTAGCTGGTGGAGGAATTCAGCTTGGATCAGGTGCCTACCGAATGATGGGACTATTTACGAATGCGGGAACACTGGGGTATTTCTCACTTGGAGCAGTAGTTTATCTCTGCTATGTTTTTTTGAATAATGAAACATTGAAAATTGAGTTTTGGTTGTTTTCACTAATTTCAATATTTCTTGCATTAGCATCTGGTTCACGTGGTTGCGTTATATATGCAGTTATTATAATTTTGGTAACCGTAATGGAAAAATCAAGGTTAAATCAAATTGGTAAGATTTTGGCGATTCCATTAATTGCGATAGTAGTTTTAGCAGTAGTTATATCGAACCTTACAACATATGTCGGACGTGGCAATTTGATGGAATCAGGAACTGGTCGATTTAAGGCTTGGAGTGACTTATTTGAATTGAAATTTTGGCAAATTATTTTTGGAACTGGCTTAGGCGCTGGAACAAATTCAGCAAGATCATTAGGCGCAAGTTCAATCGAAATGGATAGCAGCTTTACTGTTTTTATTGTTCAGTATGGTATTTGGGGGTTACATTGTTTATAACTCAAATGATAAAAGTATTTCAGACAGTATATAGAAATTCAAGATACAAATGGTATGTGTTAGCCTTAATAGGAGTAACAGTTCTTATTTTTTGTTTTCGGAAGTTTGTTTGAACAATATACATTTGTGATTCCATTGATTATTGTTTTTTGTAGTTTGTATAAAGGCGAAGAGATAGGAAATTGATGCAATGAATGAAAAAGTGAAAATAGTATTGCTGGGGGATAGCATTACTCAGGGGAATAGGATCACGTCAAATAAATTATGAAAAAAAGTTAAAAAGTTATTTAAATGCAAACGGTATTGAAAGTAGTATTTTTAATTTGGCATTAACAGGAACGACAATCGATCATGCTTTTGAACAGATATCAAAAATAAGGAAGATTAATCCGAATTATGTGATCATTATGTATGGTTCTGTCGATTTACAAGTGCGTCCCAATATGAATACAAATAAATGGGGAATCCTTAGTATAACTCCGAAGCGATATAAAAATATCAAAGGAATGTTAAATCCAAGACCCTTTATGTCTAGCAGAAAAAGTAGATATATACTAGATTGTGCAGACAATCTTTATAGAAAAAATATGGAAGCGAGTTGTTATTGCAACACAAGGGACGATGCAATATTTGTCAGAAGAAGAATTTGAGCAGAAGTATATGAGCTTTTTGCATGAAGTCAAAGATTATAAAGTGATTTGTGCATCTACGATGTGGGTTGATGAAAAAATATATACAAAAAAAACAATTGAAAATTATGAAGCTGCAAATTGTTTCTTAAGCAATTTAGAAACGAAAAGCTCTAATATTGTAGGATTTGCTGATTTATATAATATGCAAAAAAAAATATTATAGATAAAGTGGATTATAACGAAATATTTTGTAATGATCGCTTCCATCCGAATGAAAACGGATATGAGAAAATATCGCAAGTATTGGGAAAAATTATAATTTCAAATATGTGTTGAAAGCATTGCGAAGGTAGCATTGACAATGCCATTAAGCTAATTGTTCGATAAAGTGTTTGGTGGATAATAAATGTCAAAATCTGAAAATGGGTATAGAAAATTGAGAGAAAATCAGTAAAAAAAGGCATACCAAAAAAGACAGATAAGAAATCTGTCAAAAAAAATAATATTTGATTAAAAGAAACTATCGATATCCAAAATGAATAGCACCAATTCCGCGTAAAGGACGTGAAAATTGTCGAAATTCACTTTTGACAGCATGAATATATTTAGCTATGAGTTTTATAATTCGATTTTCCGATGATTGTCCACGAATAAAATATTTTTCTGGAAATCTTAAGTGCAGAAGAAAATCGACTTCATATTGATATTTGTTAGTGATACGATGCTTCTTCTTTTGATTTTCCTGTATTGCTTCATTGGCAAGAAATACGCCGAAGTTGTAAAGAATCAAGTTGGCATAAATTTCCTGCTTTAAATACTCCGGTTTCTTTGAATAGAAGTAGAGAAGTCCGTTAGCATGTTTAAGATAGCGAAAAGCAACTTCTATCTGCCATTGCCAGTGATAGCAGGTTTTGAGATCTTCGGATCAAAAGAATACGGTAAATTTGTAATGATGTACTCATAAGAATCTTCAGCCACTTTCATTTTAATTACGCGAAATTGCATAAAATAAATATGCTTATGATTCAAAAAGCTGTTGGAAATGCGATCAGGATCAAGATCAAAGTAATCCATGATTTCATCATTTGTGTTACCTTTTCCCATACCAATAATCAGTCGCATAGTATCATAAAAAGAAAGTTTACCATGGCTCTGACGCATAAAATCATGCCCGGATCTATTGGCGAAGAGCCAATGGTGGTTTGCCATATCAGAGATAATAAAATTCAATTTTTCTTTTACATTTGATGGATAATCGTTCATAATATAAATGTGCCTCCTTAGATTAGAGATTTTACTGACTGTGAATTAAAAATCTCTTATTAATCTAAGGGCTGCGTTATCTCGGCAGGATTGTCAGATAACGCAGCCGCACATTTTCAAATGAATGTCAAGTAAAAAAAAGTAATAATAGAACAAAAAGTTATTACAAAAGTGTTAAAAAAGTACCAGCCTTGAAAACATCAAATGTGAGAAAAATGGTGTAAATAAAGGCTGGTATATATTTTTGAGAAAAAGTTATTAAGTTAAGATGGCTAACTGGCATTGCGACACCGCTGGTCTGACTCCATAAAGAAAAAATGAATAATGTATAAAAGTTTTATTAATGTACGATAAGATGTATTTAGACAAAGCATTGTAAGTACAGTAAAGAAGTAGAAGAAGTGTTGGTGGAATAGTCTTTAGATATTCCGGCACTTCTTCTACTTGCGGATTGATGCGGAGATACGCTACTGGTGCACGTAGTAAGAACAGTAACATAACACCTGTGAACACTAGAGCATTAAAAATTTCAGCTTGCAATAATAGAATTCTCATGCTAATCTAATACCACGCAGTCATTATTCTGATGAACTGCAAAAGATCTATGAACCAAATCGGTAATTATTCAATAAGCTCAGATTTCCGAGCAGATAATCCGATGACAAAACCAAAAAAAGATGAATATTGTTTGAAGATTATGTGATGTAGTAAATTTCTCAAATATCTGATTTTAAGAGATAGTTACTTCCATAGAAAACTATCTTGTGTTAAGATAAATATAACTTTAGAATCCTCTTCTTTAGGCAATCATTCATTGCACAGAAGAGAGGAGAATTCTATGAAAAACCAGGAAAAGTGTATCAACCAGGAAAGCAACATCACAGTGCCAAACAGCGAAAGAGAAGCAGGAAGATTTTATCATGCTTCCAACGGTAGATTTCTGTTTTAAGGAACTGATGCAGAATGATAATATCCGCAAGAACATCATTGCAGCATTATTAAATGTTCCGTCCAGTGAGATAGAGAATACAGAACTCATGCCTACGATTCTTAGAAAAGAATCGAAAGATGATAAGTATGGAATCTTAGATGTCCGGGTGAAACTGAAGGACGGAGAACAAATCGATTTTGAGATGCAGGTAGAAGCCTTTGATTGTTGGGCAAACCGTTCTGTGTATTATCTGAGCAAGATGTATGCAGGTGAAATTAAAGAAGGTGAGGGATACGATTGCTTGAAGAAGTGTATCCATGTGAGTATTCTTGCATATGATCATTTCCCGGATGATAAAGAATGCTATCGGAGAATTGCATTTTGTGATACGAAGACAGGAAAAGTGTATACAGATCTTATGGAGATGCATATTTTAGAATTGTCAAAACTTCCACCGGAAGAGAAGAATGAGACAAGCCTGTTGCAGTGGATGCGCTTTCTTGGAGGAAAAACCAGAAAGGATTTTGAAGAGATGGCAAAGAAAAATTCTGAATTGGAAGAAGCATATGATGTATTGGATAAATTAAGTGCAGATGAAAAGAAGAGATTAGAATACGAGACAAGACAACGAGCAATCAGGGATTACAATATAGGAATGTTAACCGCAGAAAGACGAGGAATTGAAGCTGGCCGTAAGATTGGAATGGAAGAAGGAGAAAACAGAATCAACCAATTAATTCTCGAATTATCAAAGCTTGGACGTACAGAAGATATCGTAAAAAGCAGCAGCGGATAAGAAATATCAGAGAAAATTATTGGAAGAGTTTGGTTTACAGTAGGTTACCGGTGGTCTGCCCCCATAAAGCAAAGATATGTTCTGTAACACGAAGATAGGAAAAGAGTATACAGATCTTATGGAGATGCATATCTTAGAATTGTCAAAACTTCCGCCGGAAGAGAAAAATGAGACAAGCCTATTGCAGTGGATGCGCTTTCTTGGAGGAAAAACCAGAAAGGATTTTGAAGAAATGGCAAAGAAAAAATTCTGAATTGGAAGAAGCATATGATGTGTTGGATAAATTAAGCGCAGATGAAAAGAAGAGGTTAGAATACGAGACAAGACAACGAGCAATCAGAGATTACAATATAGGAATGTTAACCGCAGAAAGACGAGGAATCGAAGCTGGCCGCAAGATTGGAATGGAGGAAGGAAGAGAAGAGGGACGAACAGAAGGAGTAAACAGAATTAACCAGTAAAAAATATACCCTATAAAGTGGACATGATAAGAAGAAGGGTTCCTGAAAAATGGACATAAGAAGAAGGGATAAAAACCCGGATTATGGACAGTAAAAGGTGGGGATTTCTTCTGGTAGATGATGTATAATAAAAAAATGTCTACTGGAGGGAATATGAGAGAATATACAGCGAAACAAATCAAAGAACTTAAAGTGAATCCTTATACATTAAAAGTAACCAAGAACAAGCTATATTTCACAATTAAATTCAAAGAAGATTTTTGGACCAGCTATCAGGCGGGAATGCTCCTAGAAAAATCCTTAAAGATTTTGGGTATAATCTAGAATATTTTGAACAAAAGCAAATTGATAGTCTGGTACAAAGAATAAAACATCAGGCATTGTCAGGTAATGGTTTTACAGAAGGTGAAAATAGAAACAAAAGAATTCCTATGAAAGCAACCTCTGAAGAAGACATGTCGTCACCGCAGTCTATAGAACGTATGCAAAATGAACTTTTGTATCTGAGACAAGAAGTAGAATTTAAAAAAAAAAATTATTATTGCGGACAATTCGAGAAAGAAAAAGTAATCATGGAAACAGCAGAAAATAAATTTGCAATCATCCATGAAACCCTTGGTAAAGCCAATAATACATTGTCGGTAAAAATGCTTTGTGAAATCGCTGGCGTTTCGAGATCCGGTTATTATAATTGGGTAAAAGCAGCAGATAAACGGAATGAAAAGGAAAGGCAGGACAGAGCTGATTTCGAACTGATCTTAATGGCTTATAGCTTCAGGGGATATGATAAAGGAGCCCAGGGAATATATATGAGATTGCTGCATATGGAACCACCTGTAATCATGAACGTCAAGAAAATAAGACGATTAATGAAAAAGTATGGACTTATATGCAGTATACGAAAAGCAAATCCTTACAGACGGATAGCAAAAGCAATAAAGACAAATAATGTTGCAGAGAATCTTGTAAAGCGGGAATTTGAGAAATACGGAGCAAGAAAGACACTGCTTACGGATATTACGTATATTCCATATGATGGGCGTTTCTGCTATTTGTCAACGATCATAGATGCTTTTACGAAGCAGATATTATCCTATGTGTTGAGTGAATCATTGGATGTTGATTTTGTACTTGAAACAGTGAATCGGATGGTTGAAAAACACGGAATTTCTCTTGCAACAGATACTATCATACATAGTGATCAGGGATGCCATTATACAAGCTGTAGCTTTATTCAATTGGTAAAGGATAAAGGGCTGAGGCAGTCCATGTCCAGGAAAGGTAACTGCTGGGATAATGCACCGCAGGAAAGCTTTTTTGGACGTATGAAAGATCATATAGGAGAAAGAATACGAAAATGTACAACATATAAAGAAATACAAAACGTTATAGATGACTGGATGGATTATTATAATAATGACAGATATCAATGGGGTTGGCCAGACTATCCCCCAATGAATACTACCAGTATATAATAACAGGTATATATCCGATAAAAGGGCGAGTCCCTTTAACAGATATAAAAGATGAAGAAGGTAAAGAAAGGTAATGATATAGCCATCTACTGGCCGGAAAATAAAAATCCCTTCTTCTTAATTTGTCCTTGACAAGGGGTACACTTTACAGTTAAATATTGAATTGTCAAAGCTTGGGCGTACAGAAGATATATTGAAAGCGGTAGTTAAGAATCATAAGAGGCAAGAGAAAATATTATTTTCTCTTGCCTCTTGCCATCCGTGCAGGATACCATTTTTCAAACCATGCTGTGAAAAGCCCCATCAATATAGGAATCAGATTATTCACAAGGATAAGTACATTTCAAACCCGGCTTTCTTAAACAGAAAGGTCCAAATTGCTGTCAGTACATATAGCGTGCCCCATGCCGCGGCAAGAATATAATTTGTCTTCATAAAGAGAGGGTTCTGATGCGCATTTTCACCCCCATAATTATATTTTACATATGCAGCACATAAAGGTTCTTTTGTCAGGCATGAAAGCAGCCAGAAGAGTCCAAATACAAGATATGCGATGTTTGTTGGAAGAACTCCGTTTCCGGTTATATTTGCCGCTGCAGAAAGTATAGCAACAGCTGCCATAGAGAGCTGATCCCAGATGACAAATTTATGTTTTCTCATAATAAACGGAACTGTTGCGACCACAAGTAGTGTTATCATAGCTCCGACTTCCGGATGAATAGAAACAGCGATCCGAACGTAATCCATGGTATCAGCATTGTCGTCATGGAAGGCTTTTTTTTCTGTTCAATTGTATTTTGAGGCGTTTTCTCTGTTTTTTGACCACAGATGCGCTTCCGAAGATTTTATCCCAATCAATCATCAAGGAAAAGTCGCCGGATACCGTATACATCTGTTTCCCCAATGCTTCTGCGCCACCGATTTCTCCACGGGAAATAGCTGACCATACAGTAAAAGGCGTATCTATGCGAGTAGTTGGAGAAAGACGTCCATCAGTAAATACTTCGCTTCCTGTCTTGCTAAGCTGAATCTGGTAGGTGTGATCCAAATCGGTAAAGTGAATCTCAAGCACGCGGTCTTTTCCATCGTAGGCATCTTTATTATAAAGAGCGGCCATTTGCCGGGTAAATACAAGATCATCCGGTTCTTTTTCTCCGGTCGTTTTACTGATGCCCCAGCTGGCATCTGCCATTTTTTCAAACACATCTCTGGAATATAAAAGCGTGTGGAGTATTGCATCTGTTTCTTCATAGATTGTTCCGGTTATTGCATATTCTGAGCCGGCACATTTTACAGTGGAAAGATATTCATCTGTTCTTGCAGACAATTCTTTTACACGGAATAATTCTCCCTGACCACAAAAGATGGTCGTATAATTTCCTTTGCCGAGAAAATGATCAAACATCCGCAATACACTGTCATAGTTTCCAGCAGCAGAATAAAAAGCCACAGGTGGAAATCAGAACATGCCTTTTACCTTCCATATCATATCTGGAGTCATGACTTCCGCTTCCGTAGCCGTTCTGTTTTGAACTCATAAAAGGAAGGCTCATAGGAAGCTGACGGTCGATTAAATTCTTTAAGATACCTGGGACATTAAAATAGTACAGTGGAAAAGACCACAGAATAAGATCAGCATCAATCAGTTTTTCAATAACCTTTTGCATATCATCCTTGATACAGCATATGCCAGGCGTTTTCTGCCAGCACGCAAAGCATCCTTTACACGCAGCTATATTCATTGAAGCTACATGGAGTTCATCGATGGAGATGCTTTCTTCATCATCCGTACATCCATTTTTAAATCCTTCAATAAAACTGTATGCAAGCTTTAATGAATTACTTCTTTTACCTTTAGGACTCCCATTGATCAGAAGTATCTTCATGCTTTCATCCCTCCGCATTCATACATAAGATGTTGGGGTCAAAAGGTATTTTGACCCCTATTATACACGGTTTGCTTCGCATTTCATGCTCTCGCAATCCTAAAACACCTCAAATCCGCTCATTTTTCTACGAAAAATGGCTACTTTTTCGGTGTTTTGCGGGTCAATAAGTCATGCTCTTTCATGCAAGCATGAAACGCATGACCTTTTGACCCTGGTATCATACATAATAATAAAGTATAAGAGGTGCTTACAAAATCCGCAACCTGAATTTCGCAAAATTGTTGTAAAGTATTATGGAAAAGTGATATTATGAAACTAATATTTGGAAGGTTATGTGGTGAACATAGAAAGATGCAAAGTAGTAGTTGAGGAAAGATGAAACAACAGAAATTATTAAGTCTGATCCGTCAGGCGATACAAGATTACAACATGATAGAAGACGGTGACAGGATTGCAGTAGGTGTTTCCGGCGGCAAGGATTCTCTGACTCTGCTTTATGCGATGAAACTGTTGCAGGAATTTTACCCGAAGAGGTTCGAATTATCTGCGATTACCTGCAACGTAGGATTTGAAGGGATGGATTTTACGGGCGTAGCAGATTTTTTGTAAGCACCTGGAGGTTCCTTATGAGCAGGTCGATACAGAGATTGCCCGGATCGTATTTCAGGAGAATAAGGATACAAGACCGTGTTCTTTGTGTGCAAAGCTTCGGAAGGGTGCGATGTATCAACAGCTGGGAGAGCTTGGAATCAATAAGATGGCATATGCACATAATAAGGATGATTTTATAGAGACAGCATTGATGTCATTGATCTATGAAGGTCGGTTCTATGCATTCCCACCAGTGACAGAATTGCCGGAAGCGGGAGTGACGGTGATCCGTCCGATGATGTATGTTCCGGAGCGAGGTGTAGCGCACTTTGTTGCAGACCAGGGAATCCGTGTGGTTAAGAATACCTGTCCGGTAGACGGTTCAACAAAAAGAGCGTATGCAAAACAGTTGATGGAGCAGATCAACAGGGAGACGCCAGGGGCGAAGGACAGAATCATGCATGCGATCGTGAACGGAAGGTTCCCGGACTGGCCACTGTAGTGATGGGAAAGTGATTAAGAAAATGCATTTTTTACTTCCCTATTTCGCCTATCTGTGTTACACTAACGAATGAGTTATTTAACTTTTTTGTAACAATTACGAAAGTGATAGGCTCATTGAAAAGGGAAAACAACATGGAAATGTATATAACTATTTGTAGAGAGGGATGCAGATAGTTAATAGGAGGAATTATTTATGTGTGGAATCGTAGGATTTACAGGAAACCATCAGGCAGCTCCGATTCTGTTGGACGGATTGTCCAAGCTGGAATACAGAGGATATGATTCAGCAGGTCTTGCAGTGCGTGACGGAGAGCATCTTGCACAGGTTGTTAAGGCGAAGGGACGTCTGAGTAATCTTTCAGAGAAGACAGACAGTGGTAAGGCACTTAAGGAACTTGCGGTATCGGTCATACACGCTGGGCGACTCACGGTGAGCCAAGTCAGATCAATGCACATCCGCATGTATCCGGAAACTGTGAGAGAAGTGGATCCGGTACAGTTGAGGCTGAGGTTGTCGGAGTACATAACGGTATTATCGAAAACTATACAGAGTTGAAAGAGAAGCTGTTAAAGCATGGTTATACATTCTACAGTGATACAGATACAGAAGTAGTGATCAAACTGGTTGACTACTATTATAAGAAATATAATTTAGGACCGATCGATGCGATTGCCAAGACTATGGTTCGTGTACGTGGTTCTTATGCACTTGAGCTGATGTTCAAGGATTATCCGGAGGAGATCTACGCGGCGAGAAAGGACAGCCCGATGATCATCGGTATTGCAGATGGCGAGACTTATGTTGCATCTGATGTACCGGCAATCCTGAAATACACAAGAAATGTATACTATATCGGAAACCTTGAGTTTGCAAAGCTTGTTCCGGGAGAGGCTCATTTCTATGATCTCAATGGTGACGAGATCGAGAAAGAGACAACAGAGATCAAATGGGATGCAGAGGCAGCAGAGAAGGCCGGTTTCGAGCATTTTATGATGAAAGAGATCCATGAGCAGCCAAAGGCGATCCGTGATACGATCAATTCTGTTGTGAAGGACGGAAAGATCGACTTTACGGATATTGATATTACAGAGGAAGAGATTAAGAAATACAGCCAGATTTACATTGTTGCGTGCGGTTCTGCATGGCATGTAGGAGTTGAGGCTCAGTATGTGATCGAGGAGCTGGCTCAGATTCCGGTTCGAGTAGAGCTTGCATCTGAGTTCCGTTACCGTGAGATGCCGCTTGTGAAGGATGGTCTGGTTATCGTGATCAGCCAGTCCGGAGAGACCGCAGATACATTGGCAGCTATGCGTATGGCGAAAGATAAAGGACTTGCTACACTTGCAGTTGTAAATGTAATCGGAAGCAGTATTGCCCGTGAGGCAGATAAGGTGTTCTATACACTGGCAGGACCGGAGATTTCGGTTGCTACAACAAAGGGATACAGCGCACAGCTTGTAGCTCTTGACTGTATTGCAGTTCAGTTTGCGAAAGTGAAAGGGCTGATCACAGACGAGCAGTACAGCTATTACATTTCCGAGCTTCAGACAATTCCGGAGAAGATTGAGAAGATTCTTCAGGATAAGGAGAGAATCCAGTGGTTCGCAGCCAAATATGCGAATGCACATGATGTCTTCTTTGTAGGCCGTGGAGTGGACTATGCAGTGTGTCTGGAAGGAAGTCTGAAATTGAAAGAGATTTCCTATATTCATTCTGAGGCATATGCAGCAGGTGAGTTAAAGCATGGAACAATCAGTCTGATCGAGGACAATATTCTCGTAATCGGAGTTCTGACACAGAGCAAGCTGTATGAGAAGACAGTCAGCAATATGATGGAATGTAAGAGCCGTGGCGCATATCTGATGGGTGTGACAAACTATGGCAATTATGAGATGGAAGACAAGGTAGACTTTACAGTCTATGTTCCGAAAGTGGATGAGCACTTTATGGGAAGCCTCGCAGTGATTCCGCTGCAGCTGCTCGGATATTATGTAAGTGTTGCAAAGGGACTTGATGTAGATAAGCCGAGAAACCTTGCAAAGAGTGTAACAGTAGAATAAGAATATGATGAATCAGGCAGGTCGGGGAAAATGAATCCGTCCTGCCTGATTTTTTGGCAAGAGCCAGAAACAGCACCGCATCTTCCCACTGTTCGGCTCTTGTTTTATATAGGAATTATTATCTAGGCATATCCCACTTTGTATGATCTGTATGAAGCAGCATATGTGATTTGTGTGACAATGGTTTCTCAAGGAAATCGTTGTACAATTTCATAACATCCTGGTTCTCATGGGAGAAACGGATCTTTGCGTTCTTGTCAAGGAAGTAGAGGTTTGCACCGCGTGTGTGTGCAAGTTCTTCGCCGTCGTGGATCGGCTGGCCGCCTCCACCGACGCATCCGCCTGGACAGGCCATAACTTCCACAAAGTCGTAGTGTACTTCACCGTGTTCAATTGCTTCAAGCAGTTTGCGTACATTTCCAAGACCACTGACAACAGCAGCGCGGATCGTAGCATCACCGATCTGGACTTCAGCTTCTACAACACCCGTCTCAAAGGATGGACTGCGGACAATCTTAAATGCATCCGGATCCGGGTTACGTCCTGTTACAAGATAGTGTGCGGAACGAAGTGCAGCTTCCATAACACCGCCGGTAGCACCGAAGATAACACCGGCACCGGACCACTCTTTCATAAGCGGATCACATTCGCGGTCTTTCAGGCTCTTTGGATCAATATGCGCAGCACGGATCATTCTTGTCAGCTCTCTTGTAGTGAGAACTGTGTCAATGTCATGTCCGGCATATTCGCCGTAGAAAAGTTCCATGTTGCGTTCACCTTTTTTCGCTACGCAAGGCATGACAGATACGGTGTAAATGTCTTCCGGAGCGACACCGATGGACTGTGCAAAATAGCTCTTCATAACAGAACCGAACATCTGCTGTGGTGATTTGGCTGTTGAAAGCTGTGGCACCAGATGTGGGTACTGTGATTTAAGGAAGCGTACCCATCCAGGGCAGCAGGAGGTGAACATCGGACGCAGCTTTAATACTCCTTTGGTGAAGCGCTGCAGGAATTCATTTCCTTCTTCCATGATCGTAAGGTCAGCAGAGAAAGAAGTATCGAAGACGTAGTCTACGCCGATCTTTTTCAAGGCGTCCATGATCTTGCCGACAGTTGCTTCTTCACGGGAAAGACCAAGAGCTTCACCCCATGCAGCACGTACAGCAGGAGCAACCTGTGCAACAACGACTTTCTTCTTGTCAGCAATCGCACTCCATACATCCTCTGTATCATCACGCTCACGAAGTGCGCCGACAGGACAATGAGTGATACACTGTCCGCAGAGAGAACAGGAGACTTCATTGATCTTTTTATTTCCGTTTACATTGATCGTTGTTCTTGAACCTGTACTTGTAACATCCCAGATGTTCAGTCCCTGGATCTTGTCACAAATCTGGATACAGCGCATACATTTGATACATTTGCGTGAATCACGGATGAGTGGGAATGTCTTGTCCCAAGGTGTATCTTCAAAGCGTTCTTTGAACGGAAGATCGATCAGGTTCAGATCATTTGCAACCTGCTGAAGTGTACAGTTTCCGCTTCTGACACAGGTTGCACATTTGCAGTCATGCTGGGAAAGGATAAGCTGTACAGTCTGTCTTCTTGCAATGCGTACCTTCGGGCTGTTCGTGTAGATCACCATGCCTTCGGTTACAACGTTATTACAGGATGTGACCAGACGATCTTTCCCTTCAATTTCAACAACACAGACACGGCATGCCGCAATCTCGTTGATATCTTTTAAATAACATAATTTCGGAATCGGAGTTCCAAGTTTTTTGCCGCAGCTTCCATGATAGTAGTTCCGGAAGGTACGGATATTTTCTGATTATCAATTGTAACATTTACCATTTTTCTTTCCGCCCTCCTTTGAAAATACCATAACCGAAATGATCGCAGCGCAGGCATCTGTGGGATTCCTGTTTTGCTTCGGCTTCTGTCATACAGTTTTCAACGCCTTCAAAGTCACAGACACGGCTGCATGCTTCGCGTTCTGTCAGTTCAACTCTTCCGCAAGGTTCGCGGTCGCTTAAGCGAGGTTCCGGAATCTCAACATCACAGCTGATGATATGGTGGAAACCAAGATATTCATCGATATTGGCAGCAACAACCTTTGCAGCGGCGATTGCCTTGATTACGGAAGCAGGACCGGATGCACAGTCTCCACCGGCGAATACGCCAGGGATGTTGTCGAAACCGCCATAACGCTCTGTCATGATCTTACCGCGGGAAACCGGAACACCGGCTTCTGCGAAGTGTTCGGATTCGATATCCTGTCCGATTGCAACGATGAGTGTCTGACAAGGGATAAGGAAATCTTCTTCACCTGTCGGACAGACACTTGCACGACCGTCCTTGATCTTGCTGATCATCTGTGGTGTGACGTAGATACCTGAAACGTGTCCGTTCTCATCAGTCTTGATTCTGGATGGTGCTTTCAGTGTGAGTACTTCAATTCCCTCTGCAACTGCACCTTCGATCTCAGCCGGAAGAGCAGTCATATCTGCAGTACGGCGTCTGTAAACGATACTTACTTTTTTCGCACCGAGACGTTTTGCTGTGCGGACGGCGTCCATGGAAACGTTACCACCACCGATGACAGCAACTTCCTGTCCGGTAAGATCAGGGCTCTTGTCTTCCCCAACATCACGAAGGAAGGACACAGCAGAGATCACGCCTTCTGCATGTTCGCCTTCGATACCAAGTTTCTTATCGGTACTTGCACCGCTTGTAATAAGAACTGCGTCATATTCTTCACGCAGACTCTGAATTGTCATATCTTTTCCAATCCGTTTTCCAAATTCTACCTGAACTCCTGTCTCAAGGATTGCCTGAATGTCTTCGTCAAGACGATCTTTCGGAAGTCTGTAGTTCGGGATTCCATAGCGGAGCATTCCGCCGAGCTTTGGAAGCATCTCGAATACGGTTGTCTGGTGTCCCATCAGCTGCAGATAGTAAGCTGCACTTAATCCACCAGGGCCACCGCCTACGACAGCGATACGCTTTCCAGTGGAAGGTGCGCATTCCGGTGGTGGAACCTTGCCTGCATAATCAGCGGCCATTCGTTTCAGTCCACGGATATTGATGGCATCATCTACGATATTTCTACGGCAGCGGGCCTCACAAGGATGCTCACAAATAAAACCGCAGGTTGTCGGGAACGGATTATCCTTACGGATCAGACGGATTGCGTCAGCGTAACGGCCCTCTCCGGTCAGTGCGATATATCCAGGGATATCAACATGTGCAGGACAGAGAGAAACGCAAGGTACAGGCTGTGTATAGTGGCAGGTACAGCGTCCCTGACGGACATGTTCTTCATAATCTTCGCGACAGTCTCTTAAGCTCTTATGTACCATGGCACCGGCTTCATATCCGATCGGACAGTCAGATCCTTCGCGGATGGATTCAGACAATGTGTCAATCAGATCAAGTGTCTCCATTGTAGCAGTACCGTTCATAACATCTGTCAGAAGGTTCTTCAACTGCCACAGCCCAACGCGGCACGGGGTACATTTTCCACAGGATTGTGTCTGACACATCTCGATGAATGCACGAGTCATGTCAACCGGACATAATCCCGGAGGGCTGGATTCAATTCTGCGTTCCAGATCTTTGTACAGCTCTTCAACGACGAGCTGGCCTTTGTCTGGACCTGGGATTTCAAGTCTACTCATTTTAAACCTCTCCTTTTACCATAACGTTCATTACTGACTGGTTTTAAAATAGCAAATGTATTTGAAAAAACCTATCTTCAAACCAGTAAAGTTTCATTTAGTAATATTCTACAAATAAATCTAAAAATTATCAAGAAAAGTTTAAAAAATGACAAGCTTGTTATATATTATACAAACAACAAGATTGTCAAAAATAAACAAAAATATTCTAAAAAATATTGAGAAACAGCTAAAAAAAAATTTAATTCATATAGCGGTAGCAACGAAAATGATAACAGAGCGTTCACCTAAAAATATGTTAGATTCTACCGTAGGCATTGAATTTTTGTGAAAAAACTGACATTTAGGATCGCCGGTGTTGACCGCAACTTTCCATTTGTAATGTTCAGGAAGTTCCGGCAGAGTGAGTGTGACCGGAAACCATCCGGAATTTACAGCCAGATAAACAAGATCTTCTTCTTGTATTGTTTCATTATAACCTGCGAATCGTACACAGACAACATGGCTGTTACCGGAGAAATTTGTCTCATCCGGAGTGAGTCCATGCGTGCTCATTGCCGGAACACCAAGATAGCTTGGCTCGAGATCCTTACGGATGACAGGATGATCTTTGCGGAACCGGATCATATATTGAAAGAAATCGAACAGATCCTTATTTTTTTTGAGGAGACTCCAGTCTAGCCAGGAGATCAGGTTATCCTGGCAATAAGGGTTATTATTTCCATAACGTGTGTCTGCGAATTCATCACCGGAGAGGAACATTGGAGTTCCGCGGCTGCAAAGCAGAATGGCACAGGCATTTTTCATCAGTCGTTTACGAAGTGCCAGAATGGCAGGATCATCTGTTTCGCCTTCTACGCCACAGTTCCAGCTGTTATTGTCGTCAGCTCCGTCAGTGTTCCCCCAACCGTTGGCTTCATTATGCTTCTGGTTATAACTGTACAGGTCACAAAGCGTGAAGCCATCATGACAGGTGAGAAAGTTGATGGAAGCATTTCCACCTCGGTAAGCAGGATCGTACAGATCAGGAGAACCTGTGATTCTTGCGGCAGCAGTCGGGCAAGGAAGTCATCTCCTTTTAAAAAGCGGCGCATATCATCACGGTAGCGCCCATTCCATTCAGCCCAGCGCTTCCAGGAAGGGAAAGAACCGACCTGATAAAGTCCGCCTGCGTCCCATGCTTCAGCGATCAGTTTTACATTTCCAAGGATCGAGTCGAATGCAAGGCTTCGTAGAAGCGGTGGCTGGCTTAGAGGGGTTCCGTCATCATTTCGTCCGAGAATGGAAGCGAGATCAAAACGGAATCCGTCTACACGGTATTCGATGACCCAGTAACGCAGACATTCCAAAATCATGTCTCGTACAACAGGGTGATTGCAGTTCAGTGTATTTCCACATCCGCTGAAATTATAATAATGTCCATCGGGAGTAAGCATGTAGTAAATCTGGTTGTCAAAGCCTTTGAAAGAAAAGCACGGACCGAATTCATTTCCCTCAGCAGTGTGGTTGAAGACGACATCGAGGATCACTTCTATACCATTGTCATGGAGATCTTTGATCAGTGTCTTGAGTTCCAGTCCTTCGCGGTTATATTCCATAGAAGAACAGTAGCTTGTATTTGGTGCAAAGAAACTGACCGGATTATATCCCCAGAAATCAATAAGTTCATTTTCATCAATCAATCGTACATCACGCATCTCATCAAATTCGAAGATTGGCATTAGTTCAACAGCATTGACTCCAAGTTCTTTCAAATAAGGAATCTTTTCGCGCAGGCCTTCGAATGTACCGTGGTGCTTAACACCGGAACTTTCATCCATGGTAAATCCGCGGACGTGCAGCTCGTAGATGATCAAGTCTTCCATAGGAATAGAATGGTGACGCTGGTCACCCCAGTCAAAGTTGGATTGTACCACACGGGCACGATAACCATGCTGGGCGTTATTTACATGCCCCCACTGGCTCTGTCCGGTGACGGCGCGCGCATAAGGATCCAGCAGGATTTTGTTTTTATCAAAGCGGAATCCTTTCTTTTCATCATAAGGACCATCCAATCGATAGGCGTACTCAAATTCTTCGATATCCAGATCAAAGACGATCATAGAATAGCAGAATCCGATCCTGTAACTTTCCGGAAATGGAATCACGGCGTAAGGTTCTTCGGCTTTGCGGTGAAACAGCAGAAGCTCGCAGGAGGTAGCTCCGTGTGTATGAATCGTAAAGTTGACACCACCTGGGATAGCGACTGCACCAAATTCACGGAAAAAGCCGGGACGGATCTGGAATCCATTGACGGTATCGATTGGCTTGAGCTGTTCGGATATTACTGGCATATAGGAAAACTCCTTTCTAATTGTATTCAAGTTAGAATGAATTAAGAATTAACATAACAATTAACATAAGTATAACACTTAGAAAAATAAAAGCATAGGTTCAGCCTATCATTCTGTGAGAAAATGTGCTACAATGATACCACTATTTATTTGTAGAAAAGAGGTTATGGTATTATGGCAGAAGAGCAGAAAACAGCAGGATGTTCAGAGGAATCCTGCGCCAGCTGTGCCAGTGCAGGAACATGCACAAGTAAGAAAGTTGATATGCATGAACCGATGAACATGTATTCATCTATTAAAAAAGTGATCGGCGTTGTCAGTGGAAAGGGCGGTGTTGGTAAGTCACTCGTGACAGCATCCCTTGCAAGAATGATGAGAGCAAAAGGATATAATGTTGGTATCATGGATGCAGATATTACAGGTCCATCTATCCCAAAGATGTATGGACTTCATGAGATGGCAGTAGGAACTGAGCAGGGAATTCTTCCATGTGAAGCAGCAGATGGAACAAAGATCATGTCTGTCAATCTTCTTTTTGGAAGACGAGGAAGCACCGGTTATCTGGAGGGGACCAGTGATCGCAGGTGTTGTAAAGCAGTTCTGGACAGATGTTATGTGGGGAGATCTTGATTATCTCTTCGTTGATATGCCACCTGGAACAGGTGATGTTCCGCTGACAGTATTTCAGTCTCTTCCGGTTGATGGCGTTGTGATCGTTACATCTCCGCAGGATCTTGTACAGATGATCGTGAAGAAGGCATATGGAATGGCGAAGCAGATGAATATTCCGGTTCTTGGAATTGTTGAGAACTACAGCTATGTGAAGTGTCCGGATTGTGGCAAAGAGATTAAAGTATTTGGAGAAAGCCACATTGATGAGATTGCAGAAGATCTTAATGTTCCGGTTCTCGGAAAGATGCCACTTGACCCGGCAATCGCGCAGATGGTTGAGGAAGAGAAGTTTTCTGAGGCAGAGAATCCATATCTGGAAGGATTCGAACTGTAAAGCAAGTTGAGTGTATGTAATGGGAGTCATGGAAGACAAGGCTGGGGGATCTTGTCTTTCATGGCTTTTTTACGCGAGCAACGAGCAAAGTCCGTGCTCCCAAAAGAATAACAGAAAAGCACAAATTATAAATCACACAGGAGGAATTAACACATGATAGGCGAAAGAATAGAATTATGGCACAAAGAAGAATATCATTACCCTGCGGCGCATGGTTTTATCCCGATTATGGTCAGCTATATTCATGAGGATGAGCTGATGCATCCGGCGATGCTGGTTGTTCCGGGAGGCGGTTACAGACTTGTATCACCTTCGGAAGCACATCTGGTTGCTATGGAATTTTATCAGGCTGGTTATAATGTGTTCGTCCTTGAATATACAGTGAACCCACTGGATGAAGCACCATTAAAGCTTCAGCCATTGAATGATATTTCCAGAGCGATGCGAATGATCCGTTTTCGTGCAGAGCAGCTGCACGTTTTGTCAGATCGGATCGTGGTGTGCGGATTTTCAGCCGGAGGACATCTGTGTGCGAGTCTGTGTGTGCATGGGAAGGATATCAAGGATCCGGATGAAAAATATCAGAAGTTTTCAAACCGTCCGGATGCGGCAGTGCTGTCTTATCCGGTAATTACTTCAGGAAAATATGCTCACAGAGATTCTTTTTATAGCTCTTTTAGGGAAGAATCCAACAAAGAAAAAGAGTTAGAATATATGTCAATTGAAAAGTATGTAACAAAAGAAATACCACCATGTTTCATTTGGCAGACAGCAACAGATGGAACTGTTCCGGTGCAGAATAGTTATCTTTTAGCACAGAAATGTCTGGAAGAAGGAGTTCCGTTCGCACATCATGTATTTTCAGAAGGCGTGCATGGTATGTCTGTTGCAACAGAGGACTGGCTGGAACGCAGAGGAAGAGAACCTTATACACAGGAGCAACTCCGTATGCTGGCAGAAGCAATCCTTGCGGGAGAAACTTCATTTCCAAAGGAAATGGGAGAAGAACTGCTTGTGAAAAATGGAATTGGAAGAACACAGCCACCGAAATGGACAGTAGAGCAAAAAAGAAGAGATACGAAGGACACTGAAAGAAGTACAGATTGGCCCAAACTGTCAGAGGAATGGCTGGAGAAAATAATTGATTACAAAGGAGAAGCACGATGAGAATTCTATTGATCCGTCACGGAGATCCGGATTATGTAAATGACACATTAACAGAAAAAGGAAGACGTGAAGCGGCACTGCTTGCAAAACGTGCAGTATCTATGAATATGGGGGAATGCTATAAGTCTCCACTTGGAAGAGCGAAGGATACGGCGGCTCCATGTCTTGAGGTAACTGGAAAAACAGCAGAAATATTGGATTGGCTGCAAGAGTTCCCGGCGCAGGTTGATTTGAATAAAAATCCGGAACTTGAAAAAGCATATCCCGATGTGAAAAAAAGAAGGTGAGCATTTCCTGCCTAGAATTGCATGGGATATGGTTCCGGGGTATTGGACAGAACATGAAGCTTATATGGATAAAAATGCATGGCGTGAAACAGAAGTGGCGAAAAATTCTGATCTTGTAGAAGTATACGATTATGTGATTGAAGAATTTGATCGCTTTCTCGCAGAGCATGGATATGTAAGAGAAGGGGCGCATTATCGTGTGGAGAAAGAAAGTGATGAGACAGTGACATTTTTCTGCCATTTCGGAATCAGCTGCGTGCTGTTGTCCCATTTATGGAATGTATCACCATTCGTGCTTTGGCATTGCCTTGCGCTTGCACCGACTTCTGTGACAGAAGTAGTAACAGAAGAGAGAGAACAGGGAACGGCATATTTCCGAGGATTGAAAGTAGGAGATATCTCACATCTCTATGCAGGTGGAGAAGAACCGTCCTTCGCAGCAAGATTCTGTGAGACATATAGCAACAAGGAGCAGAGACATTAAAATCAAATGTCTCTGCTCATTGCTTTATGGATTTTGGTATTATTAAACCACTTTCTGATAAGCAATTCGTTCTGTTCCATCCTCAACATATACGATTCCGCAATATTTGAATCCATTCTTATCTAACAGATGCTGCATTACGATATTGTCCCGGTGTGTATCAATACGGATATTGCCGCATTGTTCCAAAGCCCAGTTCAGGCAGAAGGAAGCAGCACCTTTTACATTTCCGGTGGAAGTGATGCGGTGAACAACTCCGTAACGGGAGTCGTTGATCCATTCACCTTCGTAGATGCGCATGTAAGTCGGATCAGCCCCTTCTTTATAATAGAAAGTAGCAACTATCTCGGTCCTTTTCTGTGCAGACATAACTGTTCCCCTCAGTGATGTCATCCAGAATTAACTGTGGAGAAGGATAATTGTTTTCCCATTGAGAAGCATTTCCGTGAGTTGCCATGAATCTGCGTGCATGTTCGTACATCTTAAGAAGTACTTCAAGCTCTTTCTGGTTTTGTCTTTCTGATTTCCATAATATTCCTCTTTCATAAACTAAATATAGATACGCTAATGCACTATTATATCAAAAAACAGAACGTAACTCCATTGACAAAAATATAGAGAAAAACATGAAACGAAATCGTTATCATAGAGGAAAAGTACCTAGATGATTTTCGGGAAGAAAAGCAGGCTGTTTATTTGCATATGAATCCGACTGTACACATGGGGAAAATGTTCTTTTTACGGTACATTTTTACTGTACTAAAGTTTGTACAAGTCCCCGTAAAATGGGCGCTTTTTCGTATATTTTGTACTAAATCGAATACAAAGCGATTTCCGATATTTATTCTCGATTTTACGCTTGTCATTTATTTAACACGGTGTTATACTATGCCCGTAAAACAATTACAAAACTATTTTAGGAGAGAATATAGGAGGATTTTTCAATGGCTAATTTTGAGCAGTGGGCTGGCTTCAAAGGGAAGAAAATGGACACACTCTGTAGATGTACGTGACTTCATCCAGGAGAACTATACACCATATGAAGGTGATGAGTCATTCCTTGAAGGACCTACAGAAGCAACAGACAAGTTATGGGGTAGATTACAGGAACTTCAGAAAGAAGAAAGAGCTAAAGGCGGAGTTCTTGACATGGAGACAGAAGTTGTTTCCGGTCTTACAGCTTATGGTCCTGGATATATAGATGAGAGCATGAAAGATCTGGAGCAGGTTGTTGGTCTTCAGACAGATAAACCGCTGAAGAGAGCATTTATGCCTTATGGTGGAATTAAGATGGCTGAGCAGGCTTGTACAACACATGGTTATGAGCCAAGTGCAAAACTGCATGAGATCTTTACAAAATATCACAAGACTCATAATCAGGGAGTATTTGACATCTACACACCAGAGATGAAGAAAGCCCGCCACAACAAGATCATTACAGGACTTCCGGATACATACGGACGTGGACGTATCGTAGGTGACTACCGTCGTGTTGCACTGTATGGTATCGACTTCCTGATCGAGAAAAAGCAGTATGACTTTGAGCGTTATGCAAGACATGGCATGAAAGGTGAGGATTTCCGTCTTCGTGAAGAGCTTGCTGATCAGATCAAAGCTCTGAAAGAAATGAAAGAAATGGCAGCAGCTTACGGATTTGATATTTCTCAGCCGGCTAAGAATGCTCATGAAGCAGCTCAGTGGCTGTACTTCGGATATCTTGCAGCAATCAAGACTCAGAATGGAGCAGCTATGTCTGTAGGACGTATCTCTACATTCCTTGATATCTATATCGAAAGAGATCTGAAGGCTGGAACACTTACAGAGAAAGAGGCTCAGGAGATCATTGACCACATGGTAATGAAATTCCGTATGGTTAAGTTCGCAAGAATCCCATCATACAACCAGTTATTCTCAGGAGACCCGACATGGGCAACACTTGAAGTAGCAGGTCTGGGACAGGATGGACGTTCTATGGTAACAAAGAACGACTATCGTTTCCTTCATACACTGAATAACATGGGACCTTCACCAGAGCCGAACCTGACAGTTCTTTATTCTTCAAGACTGCCGGAGAACTTCAAGAAGTTCGCTTCTCTGATTTCTGTAACAACAAGTTCTATCCAGTATGAGAACGATGATGTTATGCGTCCGGTATGGGGCGATGACTACTGAATCTGCTGCTGCGTATCTGCTACAGAGACAGGTAAAGAGATGCAGTTCTTCGGAGCTCGTGCGAACCTTGCTAAGTGTCTTCTTTACGCTATCAACGGTGGTATCGATGAGAAGAACAAAGTACAGGTAGGACCGGCTTACCAGCCAATTACTTCCGAGTACCTTGATTACGATGAAGTAATGGAGAAATATGACCAGATGATGGAGTGGCTGTCCAAGCTGTATGTTGATACACTGAACATGATCCACTACATGCATGATAAATACTACTATGAGGCAGCTCAGATGTCCCTGATCGACACAGACGTTAAACGTTCTTTCGCAACAGGTATTGCTGGATTCTCACATGTAGTTGACTCCTGAGCGCTATCAAATACGCTAAGGTTAAAGTTGTCCGTGACGAAGATGGTCTTGCAACAGACTTCGAGATTGAGGGAGACTTCCCACGTTACGGTAACGATGATGAGCGTGCCGATGAGATTGGTGTATGGCTGCTGAAGAAATTCATGCACAAACTGAATAAGTGCCATACTTACAGACATTCTGTACCGACAACATCTATTCTTACCATTACCTCTAACGTTGTTTATGGTAAAGCTACCGGAGCTCTTCCGGATGGAAGAAAGGCTGGAGAGCCTCTGGCACCTGGTGCAAACCCATCCTACGGCGCTGAGAAGAACGGTCTTCTTGCTTCTCTGAACTCTGTTGCTAAGCTTCCTTACGAGCTGGCACTTGATGGAATTTCTAATACTCAGACAATCAGCCCGAATGCTCTTGGACATACAGATGATGAGCGTAAAGAAAATCTTGCACGTGTAATGGATGGATACTTCGATCAGGGAGCACATCACCTGAACGTAAATGTATTCGGTGTTGAGAAACTGAAAGATGCTATGGAGCATCCGGAGAAACCTGAGTATGCTAACTTCACGATCCGTGTATCAGGATACGCTGTTAAATTCATCGACCTGACTCGCGAACAGCAGTTAGACGTTATCGCAAGAACTTGCCATGACCACATGTAATTTGTAATTCAGCCAAGCCATGCGAAGACAGACAGTAAAAAGGATCGTGTAAGCTTGCTTACAAAGAGACTCTTTACTGGCTGGCTTCATAGGGCGCAGCCCTACAGCGAGAAGAAGCGGAGCGGATTCGAGCTGGGAGAGCAATGGCGTATAGAAATGCATAAATAAGCAGAAACTATCAGGACGCAGTCATTTCACCATGCTGCGTCCTTTTTTTTCACAAGACCTGCAATTATAAAGAAATGCCAGAAGACAAATCTGAAGGTTGCAGAAGAATGGCAGGAAACTGCCGGAAAAAGAAGGAGAAATATATGTCAGAAGTAAAAGGATACATTCACTCAACAGAAAGCTTCGGTTCCGTTGACGGACCTGGCGTACGCTTTATCATTTTTGTAAGCGGATGTCCAATGCGCTGCCAGTTCTGCCATAATCCGGACACATGGAAGATGCAGGACGGCGAACTGAAGACAACAGATGAACTGCTTAAGACAGCACTTCGCTATAAAAGCTACTGGAAAGATAAAGGTGGTATCACAGTCAGCGGTGGAGAGCCACTGATGCAGATGGATTTCCTGATTGATCTTTTCAAGAAGGCGAAAGAACAGGGAGTTCATACCAATATTGATACAAGCGGAGCTGTATTTACAAAGGAAGAACCATTCTTTGGTAAACTGCAGGAGTTGCTGAAATACACAGATATGCTGATGCTTGACATTAAACACATTGATGATGAGCAGCATAAGATTCTCACGGGACAGAGCAACAAGAATATTCTTGAGTTTGCACGCTATCTGTCTGATATCAAGAAACCAATCTGGATCCGTCACGTACTCGTTCCGGAGCGCAGTGACAAGGATGAGTACCTGGAGAGACTTCATGATTTCATCGAGACACTGGATAATGTAGAGCGTGTTGAAGTTCTTCCATATCATACACTTGGTGCATACAAGTGGAAAGAACTGGGATATGATTACAAGTTAGAGGGAATCGATCCTCCGACACAGGAGAGAATTGAGAATGCAAACCGTATTCTTGAGACAGCGAAATATTTAAAATAAGATAAAAAAAGAACTTTGTTATGAGATGTATGAATCAATACATTCGCAACAGAGTTCTTCTTTTATAAATACCTTGCTTAAAATTTTCTCAGAAAGAAAAAAGTCACGATACACACGATTGCTTCGGTAACAGGCAGACAGAGCCAGATACCTGTCATTCCAAAAAGTGCGGCAAGCAGGAAAGCAATCGGCAAGATCAGTACAAGGCCGCGCAGGATAGAGATGATGAATCCCGGTACCGGCTGGTCGGAAGCGCTTAAATAAGTGGCTGACACCATATTGATGCCTGAAAAGAACAGGCTTATAAAGTAAATGCGCATTCCTTCTGCTGCCATTGAAGTAAGCAGCGGATTCTTGTCTTTATTAAATAAGTCAGCAATCGGAACTGCAAAGACAAAGACAACCAGATAGGCAATGAAAGCCATAAGTAATGCAGTGCTTAATGCATAACGTCTTACCTGGTTGCGTACAGGAGCTCCATTTTTACCAGGGTGGCTGCTGACAATCGGCTGGATGCCCTGCCCGATTCCGGTAAAGATCGCCACAAGTACGAGTGCGATATTAGCAAGGATACTGTATGCCGCAAGTCCGGTCGTTCCGCTGAATTTCAGAGTCAGCATGTTAAAGACAAGAATTACGATGCCGGAAGATAATTCAGCGACAAGAGAAGAAACTCCAAGCCGGCAGATATCTATAGCAGTTTTCAGATGTATCCTTGTTTTTACCAGATGAAACTGATTCTTCTTTTTCCAGAAATGCATGGACAGAATACTCATCCCAACCAGTGGAGCAGTTGCAGTAGCCAGTGCAGCTCCGGTCATGCCAAGCTGCATAGGATAGATGAAAATGTAATCCAGCACAATATTTGTCAGACTTCCAACGAGCATTGCAGTCATTGAAAGCCGCGGTTCTCCATCATTTCTGACAAAACAATTCAATAGATTGTTGCATAAAAACAGCGGAGAAAACATGAGCAGGATGCTGATATATGGAATTGCATGCGGCAATGTAGTTCCGTCGGCTCCGAGTAAGACACAAAGAGGTCTTGCAAAAAACAGTCCGATGCTGAAAAAAGAACAGCATAGCTACAAATGCAAGCTGAAGTGCCTGGGTGAAGATCGTGCGATGAATCTCACTGTCAGCTCTGCCGGAGGAAAGCGAGTATCGCGCAGCAGCAGCACCCATGCCAATCATCAGCCCTGTTCCGTTTAACAAGCTGAAAGCAGGAAGAACCAGATTAAGTGCAGCAATCGCATCTGAGCCGATTCCCCGGGCAACAAAAAACGTATCGGCAAGGATATAACAAGAATATCCGATCATGCCGAGTACATTTGATGAGACATATTTAACAAAGAGTGGAAATACATGTTCCCGGGCAGTTGAAGTAATTGAGTTGGATGACATAATTACAAATTCCTTTCTGTATTTTCAGAATGCGTATAATACCATAGAATTTTGAGAAAATCAAATCTTTCTTTCTTATGAAAATAGAGGTAAAATAAAAATGTTATGTCTACGGTATTTACAATCCCCGAAAAGATGGTTTACTCATTATAACATAGAACGAAGAAAGGAAACATATATGAATAAAAAAGAAGTACTTGAGATCCGTAAGCAGTTCTCACCGAAAAACTGTGCGATTACGAAAATCTGTGGCTGCTATGTGGATTATGAGAAGAATAAAAAGATGGAGTCAAAAGACGCATTTCTCGCACTTCCGGAGGAAGAAGCATTTAAGTATTTTGATATTTTTAAGAAGACACTTTCCGGAAGTATCGGAAAGAATCTGCTGAATATGGAGTTTCCACTGGATGCAGAGATGCCGGGCGGAACGCAGGAATTTCTTCTGAAGCTTCGTGACAGCCGTCTCGAAGACGATATGCTTCTGGAAGAATTCTATGACAAAGTTATTGCAACGTATGAGTATGCGGAGAATTATTACATTATTTTGATCCATGCAGCATACGATGTTCCTGGAAGAACATCCGATGATCTTGAGATGGATGATGCTTCAGATGAAGTATATCAGCATATACTGATGAGCATCTGTCCGGTCAGTCTGTCAAAGGCAGGGCTTAGCTATAACGCGGAAGAGAACTGTATTCAGGACAGAATCCGTGACTGGATTGTTGATAAGCCGGACAAAGGATTCCTCTTCCCGGCATTCAACGACAGAAGTACTGATCTTCACAGTGTGCTTTATTACACGAAGAAATCAGAAGATCTTCAGCCGGAGATGATCGACCAGCTTCTTGGTGCGAAGATGCCGATGTCTGCGGACACACAGAAAGAGACATTCAGATGATTATTGAAGATACATTGGGAGAAGATGGTGATTACGAGACTGTCCGTAACATTCACGAGACATTGAATGATATGATCGAAGAACACAAAGAAGAACCGGATCCGCTGACATTGGATAAAACGGATGTGAAGAAGATTTTCGAGCAGAGCGGTGTGCCGAATGAGAAGATGGAGAACTTTGAGAAGAACTTCGAAGAAAATGCAGGCGAGAAAGCAACGCTTCTGGCAAGTAATATCGCAGAGACAAGAAAGTTCAATATCGAGACACCGGATGTTGTGATCAAAGTAAATCCGGACAGAATGGATCTTGTAGAGACAAGAATGATCGACGGAAGACAGTGCCTTGTGATTCCGGTGGATGACCATATTGAGGTCAATGGAATCAATGTCAGAACGATGAAGGTAAAAGGCGTTGCAGGATCGAAAGCAGGTGGTTCTGGTGAAGCTGTGGAAAATGCAGAGGATGATGTTGTTCCGTTTGATGAAGATTAATTGACAAGGAATGAATTAGAGAAAACGTACAAAGAGGATTCCTGCCTGAAAATATTTCCCTTTATTTAAAATGAAATATTTTCAGGAGGGAATCCTCTTTACAGTCTTCTTTGAATAAAAACAGGTAGAAGAATAGTAACATTAGATGATTGTATACTGCATCAGTTCATAGTGCAGTTTACAACCTTCTACAATCTCAGCCGGGAGCAGTGCTCTGGCTACGAGTTTTAACTCTTCATCCGGAAGATCAACTCTTCTTAAGTGTGCATAATCTCCGTCGATTTGTTCTACGATATAATCACATACTAACATTTTAAAATCTCCTTTTAAACACGATATAGTATTAGAAATATTTTATCATGAATTATAAAAAAGTAAAGAATAAAGGTGAGTTCGTAAGCGGACGATGTGATGAGAAGATAAAAAAGTGCCAAAAACAGACAGTTGTAGATTTATCCTTCGTGTATTATAATATTGCATACAGACTAAACAGGTCTGAGAAAGGTTGGAGATTACAGACATCTGTGAATTAGGACCGAAAAATAGTATTGGAGGATTCTTCCTATGAAAAAATCTAGTTTTTTCAAAAGCTTGCCATTTAAACTTCTGGTAGGTGTTGTGATCGGAATTCTTGCCGGACTTGCTCTTAATGCAAATGACGGGACAGGTTTGACAAATGCAATTCTGAACATTATTGTAACTTTGAAATATGTTCTGGGACAGATTATTTCATTCTGCGTTCCGCTGATCATCATTGGATTTATCGCGCCGTCCATTACAAAACTGGGAAATAATGCATCGAGATTACTTCTGCTTGCAGTATGTATTGCATATGTATCTTCTGTTGGGGCTGCGTTATTCTCTACAGCAGCAGGATATGCGCTGATCCCGCATCTTTCTATTGTGACAGATGTAGATGGACTGAAAGAACTGCCGGAGATGGTGTTTGAACTTTCTATCCCACAGATCATGCCGGTTATGAGTGCACTTGTATTTTCTATTATGATCGGACTTGCAGCGGCATGGAATAAGGCAAAATTAATCACAGGAATGTTGGAAGAATTCCAGAAGATCGTGCTTTCCATCGTGTCAAGGATTTTGATTCCAATCCTTCCGTTATTTATTGGATTCACATTTTGTTCTCTGGCATATGAAGGATCCATCACAAAACAGCTTCCGGTATTCCTTAAGGTTATCATTATTGTTATGATCGGACATTATATCTGGATGGCACTTCTTTATACAATCGCCGGCGTTTATTCAGGAAAGAATCCACTGGAGGTTGTGAAGCATTACGGACCGGCATATCTGACAGCCGTTGGAACAATGTCTTCCGCAGCAACACTTGGAGTTGCTCTGCAGTGTGCAGGAAAGGCGAAACCATTAAGAAAAGATATGGTACAGTTTGGAATTCCGTTGTTTGCTAATATCCATCTGTGTGGATCTGTACTCACAGAAGTGTTCTTCTGTATGACAATCTCACAGATTCTGTATGGAAAACTTCCGTCAATTCCAACAATGCTTCTGTTTTGTATACTTCTTGGAGTATTTGCAATCGGTGCACCGGGAGTTCCGGGAGGAACAGTTATGGCATCCCTTGGACTTATCACAGGAGTCCTTCTGTTTGATGATGCGGGAACAGCACTGATGCTTACAATTTTCGCACTTCAGGATAGTTTTGGAACAGCTTGCAATGTGACCGGGGACGGAGCACTTACGCTGATTCTTACAGGATATGTGGAAAGACATAAGATTCCGGAGAAGCCAGATGAGATGCGGAATATTGAATTTTAATAATTGATTTTAAGGGCAGCTATTATAGTTGTCCTTCTTTTTTGCCAAAACATTGAATTTTAGTACTATTCTGTGGTACAATCGTTTGGTATAAAAAAAGCAATCGTCTTGTTGATATTTGCAAGGGGAATGTGGATATCAACAGCATTTTCAGATTGAGAGGTGAAAAAAATGGGATTTACACATTTTGATGAAAAAGGAAAGGCCATTATGGTGGATGTGACGGAGAAGCGGGACACAGTCCGGGAAGCAACCGCCACAGGAAAGATCACGGTGAATGAAGAAGTGTTCCGTGCTGTCAAAGAAGGAACTGCAGGCAAAGGGATGTGCTTGGAGTTGCGACAACAGCAGGGATTATGGGAGCAAAGAGGACATCGGATCTGATTCCGATGTGTCACATTCTTCCGATCACAAAGTGCAAGGTAGAGTTCGAGATGGTTGAGAGTGAACTCGCAATTTATTGTAATTGTACGGTACGTGTGACCGGGAAGACAGGCGTTGAGATGGAAGCTCTGACAGGAGCAAGTGTAGCACTTTTGACAGTTTATGATATGTGCAAAGCGATGGATAAAAAGATGGAGATTGGGGAAATCTATCTGGTCAGAAAGAGCGGCGGTAAGAGTGGGCTGATCAACAATGGATATAAGAAGGAAAGAAAAGAAGGCGAAAAGTAAAGTGGAAAAGAAAGAACAAAGATGGAAAGCAGCGGTAGTGACACTGAGTGATAAAGGATATGCAGGAGAGCGGGAGGATAAGAGTGGACCGCTTCTTTGCAGTATGTTAGAAGAAGCCGGATATGAAGTGACAGAAGTAAGGCTTCTTCCGGATGAGCAGAAGATGATCGAACAGTGTCTCTGCGAACTTGCAGATGAGAAAAAAGTGGATCTGATCGCAACAACCGGAGGAACAGGTTTTGCACCGCGTGACTGCACACCGGAAGCAACATTTGCCGTGGCGACAAAGAATGCACCGGGAATCGCAGAGGCGATGAGACTGGCTTCACTTCAAGTAACACCAAGAGCAATGCTGAGCCGCAGTGCATCAGTGATCCGCAATCAGACGTTGATCATTAATTTCCCGGGAAGCCCGAAGGCGGTAAAAGGAGAATTTAGAGGCGGTACTTCCATCTCTGGAACACGGACTTGCTATCCTTACAGGAAATGCAAGTGAGTGTGGAAAACCTGCTTCAGAGGGAAAAAATAAAGCAGTGACGTAAAGAAGCAAGAAAGGTATGTAAGAGATGATCGATCAATATGGAAGAACAATAGAATATCTGCGCATCTCTGTGACGGATCGTTGTAATCTGCGCTGTGTCTACTGCATGCCGGAAGAGGGCATTGAGCAGCTGCCGCATGAGCAGATTCTGACTTTTGATGAGATTGAGAGAGTATGCCGGATCAGTACAGAACTTGGGATTTCAAAGATCAAATTGACCGGTGGGGGAACCGTTGGTGAGAAAAGGATTGCCGGACTTATTGGGGAAAATTAAGAGAATTTCGGGGATCGAACAGGTGACATTGACAACGAATGGAATTCTTCTTAAAAATCAGTTGGACGAGTTGATGCGTCAGGGGCTGGATGCAGTGAATATCAGTATTGATACATTGGATGAAACGTGTTACCATACAGTGACAAGATGTGGGGAATTAAATCAGGCACTGGAAGGACTGCAGGTAGCACTCGAATATCCGAATCTGCGTGTGAAGTTAAATTGTGTGCCGATGAATCAGTCAGAAGAAGAGTATATTCAGATGGCAGAGTATGCAAAGGAGCATCCGGTAGAGGTTCGTTTTATAGAAATGATGCCGATCGGGATGGGAAAAGCCTGTCATGGAAAATCAAGAGATGAGCTTCTCGGAACTTTTAGAGAAAGCATTTGGAAACGCTGAACCGTATGAAAAACATTTGGGGAATGGTCCGGCAGAGTATGTGAGCTTTTCGGGATTCCAGGGAAGAATTGGATTTATCAGTGCAGTGAGTCACAAGTTTTGCGATTCCTGCAACCGGATCCGGCTCACAGCGGAAGGATATCTGAAACTCTGTCTACAGTATGAAAGTGGAATTGATTTAAGAAAACTTTTAAGAAGCGGTGCAACGGATGAAGAAGTGAAAGAAGCAATGCGTCAGGCAATCTGGAAAAAACCGGCCTGTCACAATTTCTCGGATGAGCGAAGAGATGAAGAAGTTGGTCAGAAAAAAGAACATCGGGGCATGTACGGAATCGGTGGTTAGATCAGTAATGAAATAAAATCGTTACTGTTCACTCCCGTGTCAATCACTCCGCTGATTGACACGGAGGATGCGTGTTTTGACTTGAATGCATCTCGCCCTATCGCCAAAGGCGATTTAAAATGGCGAGATGCGTTGCTGGTCACACATAGTGTGAACAGTAACATAAAATCAGTAACAGAAAAGTAACAGTGCAGATTATAAAAGTGAAAAAAGTAATTTGAGAGGTATAGAAAAATGGGAAAAGTAATAGCAATTTGTACAAGTCCGGCAAAGGGAACACAGAAGACAAGAATCGAGGAAGGTACATTTATTGAAGATTTTGGTCTGGAAGGAGATGCACATGCAGGAAAATGGCATCGTCAGATCAGTCTTCTTTCTTATGACAAGATCGAGGCATTCCGTGCAAGAGGTGCAGAAGTAGAAGATGGCGCATTTGGAGAAAATGTGATCGTTCAGGGATTGATTTCCGTAATCTTCCGGTTGGAACAAGATTAAAATGTAATGATGTTCTGTTAGAGATGACACAGATTGGAAAAAAGAATGTCATCATGGCTGTCAGATCTTCAAAAAATGGGAGAATGTATCATGCCGCGAGAAGGGGTATTTGCAAAAGTGCTTCATGGTGGTAAAATAAAAGCCGGAGATGAAATGATCGTGCTTGCAGCAGAGGAATAAGGAAAATTACCTGGGAAACATTTCGTTACTGTTCACTCCTGTGTCAATCACTTTGCTGATTGACACGGAGGATGCATGTTTTTTGGCTTGAATGCATCTCGCCCCATCGCCAAAGGCGATTTAAAATGGCGAGATGCGTGCTGGTGGTCGCACATCGTGTGAACAGTAACAACATTTCTGCAACGGTACGGAACAGATGCGATTGGAAGGAAATGAATGAGAAAGAAGCAATGGGTGGCGGCGGCTCTTGTGGGGCTTGCAGTTATTCTTGTCGGCGTGGGTTCCGGCAACGTGAAGACAAGACAGACGAAGAAAGACAAGCAGGAAAACACGCAGATTGTCAGTGGAGTTCAGATTGTTACAGAAGACGGAAAGAAGTACTATGACTTCCAGGATGTGAAAGAGAATAATTACAGAGCAAGGCTTCGGAACAAGTACCGAGGAATTCTTATGATTTTAGCAATCTGGCATTAGATGAAGAGACAGGATATCTTTCGTATAAAGATACGAAGGGAAAAGTGTCAGCGAAAAAAGGAATTGATGTTTCGGAGTTCCAGGGAGAGACGATCGACTGGCAGCAGGTGAAGGAAAGCGGAATCGAATTCGTGATCGTAAGACTTGGATACCGTGCATATGGAGAAGTGGCGCGTTAGTTGAAGATGCCATGTTTGAACAGAATGTACAAGGCGCATTGGATGCCGGTCTGGAAGTCGGTGTCTATTTCTTTTCCCAGGCAATCTCAGCAACGGAGGCAGTCGAAGAGACTGACTTTGTTTTGGAACATATCCAGCCGTATCAGATTACAGGACCTGTTGTCTATGACACAGAAGAAATCAAAGATGATACAGCAAGAACAGACCAGAATACAAGGGAAGACTTTACGAATTTTTGTAAAGTCTTTTGTGACGGAGTGAAACAGGCTGGATATCAACCGATGATTTATGCTAATATGAAATGGATGGCATTTACCTTGAAGATGGAAGAGCTGACAGAATATGATTTCTGGTATGCGGATTATCATGAACTTCCGCAGTGTCCATATGATTATAAGATGTGGCAGTACAGTGAGGCCGGTACGGTTCCGGGAATTCGTGCAAGCGTAGATTTAGATTTGTGGTTTCAGGAGGAAAACTAGATGAAATGGAATAAATTCAGATTGAAGACAACAACAGAGGCAGAGGATATTGTAAGCAGTATGCTGGCAGATCTTGGGATCGAAGGTGTGGAGATTGAAGATAAGATCCCGCTGACAGAATCAGATAAGGAGCAGATGTTCGTTGATATCCTTCCGGAGATCGAGGCAGATGATGGTGTGGCTTACTTAAGTTTTTATCTGGAAGAGGATGAGGACAAAGAAAAAGTTCTGGCAAATGTGAAGAAAGAACTGGAGGAGATGTCTGCTTATGTGAACGTCGGTGAATGCACGATTGAAGAATCCGAGACGGAGGATGTGGACTGGGTCAATAACTGGAAGCAGTATTTTCATCAGTTCTATGTGGATGATATTCTGATTATTCCATCCTGGGAAGATGTAAAGCCTTCGGATGAAGATAAGATGGTGATTCATATTGATCCAGGTACAGCATTTGGTACAGGAATGCATGAGACAACACAACTTTGTATCCGCCAGATCAGAAAGTATACAACAGAGACGACAAAGATTCTTGACGTGGGATGCGGAAGCGGAATTCTTGGAATGCTTGCGTTGAAGTTCGGAGCAGAGTATTCTGTTGGAACAGATCTGGATCCGTGTGCAATCGATGCTACATATGAGAACATGGAGAACAACGGCATTTCCAAAGATAAATATGAAGTAATGATCGGAAATATTATCAATGACAAAGAAGTTCAGGATAAGGTTGGATATGAGTGCTACGATATTGTGGCAGCGAATATCCTTGCACCGGTTCTGGTAGAACTCACACCAGTGATCGTGAACCAGCTGAAACCAGGCGGAATCTATATCACAAGTGGAATTATCGATGATAAAGAAGAGATGGTGAAAGAAGCTGTTGCAAAAGCCGGGCTGGAACTTCTGGAGGTCACATATCAGGGTGAATGGGTATGTGTGACAGCGCGCAAGAACGCATAAGGAGAAATAAGATGCAACATTTTTTTTTGCAGATCCATCCTGCGTGGACGGAGAACAGATCCGTCTGGCAGGAAGTGATGTGAATCATATGAAGAATGTACTCCGCATGAAACCCGGTGAGGAAGTGTGGGTCAGTGATGGAGAAGGAATGGATTACTTCTGCAGTGTGGAAGGTTATGAGGAGAAGGAGGCAGTCCTTCGCGTTGTGAAAAAAAAAGTGTCTCAGACAGAACTGGCTTCCCGTCTGATCTTATTCCAGGGACTTCCGAAAGGGGATAAGATGGAATGGATCGTGCAGAAGGCAGTAGAGCTTGGAGCTTATCGTATTGTTCCGTTTGCGGCAAAGCGTTCGGTTGTAAAGCTAGATCAGAAGAAAGCCGGGAAAAGAAGAGAGAACGCTGGCAGGCAATCGCCAAGGGGCTGCGGAACAATCGAAGAGAGGAATTGTGCCACAAGTGCAGGATGTGATGAGCTTTCAGGAAGCGATGAATTACGCGAAAGAGCTGGATGTAGTGCTTGTTCCTTATGAACTGCAGGAAGGGATGAAAGCAACAGAAGCTGTCATAAGCAAGATTGAACCGGGACAGTCTGTCGGTATCTTTATCGGACCGGAAGGCGGGTTTGACGAGAGCGAAATCGAGCAGGCGAAAGAGGCCGGAGCGATCCCAATCACACTTGGAAAACGTATTTTAAGAACAGAGACAGCAGGACTTACAACATTGTCAATTCTGATGTATCATTTAGAATGCCGGGAACAGTTGGATGATAAAAACATAAGATAATAGAAAGACGTTGCCGGTTGCAGACGCCTGTGAATGGTAACAGAGTTAGAAAAGGGAAGACAAAATGGAAGCATATTTGGATAATTCAGCCACAACCAGAGCATATCCGGAAGTGGGAGATCTTGTATATAAAGTAATGTGTCAGGATTATGGCAATCCATCCTCCATGCACCGAAAAGGTGTAGATGCGGAGCATTATGTAAAGGAAGCCAAGGAAACGATCGCAAAGGTTCTTAAGGTAAATGCGAAAGATATTTACTTTACATCAGGAGGAACAGAGAGTGATAATCTTGCACTGATCGGATGTGCAAGAGCAAATAGACGGGCAGGGAATCATCTGATCACTACGTCCATCGAGCATCCCGCCATTTTAAATACGATGCGGTATCTGGAAGAAGAGGAAGGGTTCCGTGTGACATATCTTCCGGTAGATGCGAGTGGAAGAGTGAATCTGGAAGCATTGAAAGAAGCACTTTGTCCGGAGACGATTCTCGTATCAGTTATGTATGTGAACAATGAGGTTGGAACACTTCAACCGATTGATGAAGCGGTAAAGATTGTAAAAAGAGTATAATTCTTCTATTCTTTTCCATTCGGATGCAGTGCAGGGATTTGGAAAATATCACATTTATCCAAAACGTCAGAAGATCGACCTGTTAAGTGCGAGTGGACATAAGATTCATGGACCGAAGGGAACCGGATTCCTCTATGTGGGCGAAAAGGTGAAGATTAAACCGATTCTTTTCGGAGGAGGACAACAGAAGGATCTCCGTTCGGGTACAGAAAATGTACCGGGAATTGCAGGGCTTGGACTTGCAACAAAGATGATCTATAATGATTTGGATATGAAAGTAGCTCTGATGCGTGAACTGAAGGATTATTTTATTGAGCAGGCAGGAAAGATTGAGAATACAACAGTCCATGGTCTGAAAGATGAAGGAAGTGCACCACATATTATCAGTCTTGGAATTGCAGGAATCCGAAGTGAGGTTCTTCTTCATACACTGGAAGATAAGGGGATTTATGTCTCATCAGGATCTGCATGTGCATCGAATCATCCGGCAGTAAGCGGTGTTCTCAGAAGCATTGGGGCGGCACAGGAATATCTGGATGCGACGATTCGTTTCAGTATGTCAGAATTTACTACAAAAGAAGAAATTGACTACACGCTGGAAACACTATATAATTGTATACCGATGCTGAGAAAATATACGCGTCATTAATTGACGTCGATTCATAAAGGAGAAAAAGCATGAAATTTCATTCATTTCTGATAAAATACGGCGAGATCGGAATTAAGGGAAAGAACCGTTATATCTTTGAAGATGCACTGGTACGTCAGATTCGTTATGCTCTGCAAGGCGTAGACGGAGAATTCCTTGTACACAAATGTCACGGAAGAGTCTACGTGGATTGTGATGGAGATTATGATTTTGATGAGACAGTAGAAAGCCTTCAGAAGGTATTTGGCATTGTCGGAATCTGTCCGGTAGTCCGTGTACCGGTGGCTGAACTGGCACAGCTGAGAAAAGATGTTGTAGCTTATGTAGATGAAGCTTACGAAGAGAAGAACATGACATTTAAAGTTGATGCAAGAAGAGCAAAGAAGAGCTATCCTGCGAACTCTATGGAAATCAACTGTGAAGTCGGAGAAGCAATCCTGGAGGCATTTCCGGAAATGAAAGTAGATGTTCATAAGCCGGAACTTCGTATCAATGTGGAGATCCGTGAAGAAGTTTATATCTATTCCAGAATCATTCCGGGACCGGGAGGTATGCCAATCGGGACAAACGGAAGCGCAATGCTGCTTCTGTCAGGAGGAATTGACAGTCCAGTTGCCGGATATATGGTATCCAAGCGTGGCGTTGAACTCGAGGCAACTTATTTCCATGCACCACCGTACACAAGTGAAAGAGCAAAAGAGAAGGTGGTTGATCTTGCAAGACTCGTTTCTGCTTATTCAGGACCCATCAAGCTTCATGTAGTCAACTTTACAGATATTCAGCTTTATATCTATGAGAAGTGTCCACATGATGAATTGACGATCATTATGCGTCGCTACATGATGAAGATCGCAGAACATTTTGCAAAGAAAGACGGATGTCTTGGTCTGATCACAGGAGAAAGTATCGGTCAGGTAGCATCCCAGACAATGCAGAGTCTTGCAGCGACGAATGCAGTATGTACACTTCCGGTTTATCGTCCGCTGATCGGATTTGATAAGAAGGATATTGTAGAAATTTCTGAGAAGATCAATACCTATGAAACCTCAATCCAGCCATTTGAAGATTGTTGTACAATTTTCGTTGCAAAACATCCGGTGACAAAGCCGAATATTGAACGAATTGAGAAGTCTGAGTTGAACCTTGCAGAAAAAGATTGACGAACTGATGCAGACAGCAATTGATACTGTTGAGATCATTGAAGTGAAGCAGGGAGAATAATAAAAAAAAAAGCTGCTCCAATGGAACAGCTTTTCTTTACTCTAAAAAAATATGCGGACAAGCTACAAAAACAAAGTCTGCATGAGTTGTATTCAGATAGAATTATTTGATGATGTAAGCATCAAGTGCAGCAAGAATATCATCAATATTGCTGTCGGCGTGGATGTTCAGGTCGATCGGTTTGGAAAGATCAATGCTGAAAATACCCATGATTGATTTGGCATCTATAACATATCTTCCGGATACTAAATCGAAATCATTATCATATTTTGTGATAGTGTTAACGAATGATTTGACTTTGTCGATTGAGTTTAATGAAATCTGTACTGTTTTCATTTGAAATCCCTCCTTGAATTATACAATAAAGTTGGCTCCTAAGCCTAGGTATATTCTACGGGATGCAGGTTCAAAAGTCAAGAAATTAACGAGATAAAAGGAAAAAAGAGGTAGAAATAAATGAAGAAAGCAGCACTGCATAATTTGGGTTGTAAAGTGAATGCATATGAGACGGAAGCCATGCAGGAAATGCTTGAAAAAGCAGGGTATGAGATCGTTCCTTTCAAGGAAGGGGCAGACCTTTATGTAATCAATACATGTACTGTTACAAATATCGCGGACCGCAAGTCGAGACAGATGCTGCACCGGGCAAGGAAAATGAATCCGGATGCAGTGGTTGTTGCAGCGGGATGTTATGTGCAGGCGAAGGAAAAAGAGATTCAGGTGGATGATTGCATTGACATTGTGCTTGGTAATAATAAGAAGCAGAATCTGATCGAAGCATTGGAAGAGTATGAAAGAACACACAATGCAGATTGCAACGTAATAGAAAATGAAAAGAATGCAAAGAACCAGGAAAACGACAGAAAAGCAGAGATCAAGATGGAAGAGATCGGAAAGACAAAAGAGTACGAGAATCTTCACCTGACGAAGCCGGGAGATCATACGAGAGCATACATCAAAGTACAGGATGGATGCAACCAGTTTTGCACGTACTGTATTATTCCCTATGCAAGAGGAAGAGTCCGCAGCCGTTCTATGGAAGATGTGCTTGATGAAGTACGTACACTGGCAGATAACGGATATAAGGAGGTTGTACTGACAGGAATTCATCTGAGCTCATATGGAATTGATTTTGATAAAGAATATCACCTTCTGGAATTGATCCGGGCAGTCCATGAGATTGATGGAATTGAAAGAATCCGTCTTGGCTCTTTGGAACCGGGGATCATCACAGAAGAATTTGCAGAAGGGATTGCAAAGCTTCCGAAGATGTGTCCGCATTTCCACCTGTCTCTGCAGAGCGGATGTGATGCAACATTAAAGCGTATGAACCGTAGATATACAAGCAGTGAATATGCGAAAAAATGTGAACTTCTCAGAAAATATTTCCCGAATCCGGCATTGACAACCGATGTGATTGTGGGATTCCCAGGAGAGACAGAAGAAGAGTTCAAAGAGTCATATGATTTTGTGGACAGCATAGATTTCTATGAGACACATATTTTTAAATACTCCCGTCGTGAGGGGACAAAAGCAGCTGTGATGCCGGATCAGGTAGATGAACAGATCAAGGCGAAGAGAAGTACACAATTAATTGAACTTGGTGAGAAAAAGCGTGCAGCATATGAACAGAGTTTCCAGGGAAAAGAAGTGGAAGTACTTGTGGAAGAGGATCTGGAACTGAATGGAAAAAGAAGTACAGATAGGTCATACAAAAGAATATATAAAAATTGCACTAGAGACAAATGAAAATCTCAAGAATAGTATCGTAAAAGTTCAAATTGGGAAGGATTCGCAAATTATACATTGAATTTTGAATTCGGTTATATTAGAATTATAAGTAGGGTTTCTGGGTTTCAGAGCGTTTTGCGCTGTTTGACAGAACAACAGCAAAGCCCTTCGGAAGAAGGAAATAGATACAAGAAAGAGAAGGAGGAAGAAAGATGAGTGATTTAAGTAGTACTCAGTTCTTTCAGGTAGAGCCGGGACCGCAGATTTCTGCGAAGGATATTCTTGATATCGTATATAAGGCTCTGAAGGAAAAGGGATATAATCCGGTGAATCAGATTGTAGGGTATATTATGTCTGGAGATCCGACATACATTACAAGTTTTAACGGAGCAAGAAGCCTGATCATGAAGGTGGAACGTGATGAACTGGTAGAAGAACTGTTGAAAGCGTATATTGAGCATAATGCGTGGGAATAATCAGACAATGAGAGTAATGGGACTGGACTATGGGACGAAGACTGTAGGTGTTGCTATCAGCGACCCGCTCGGACTTACGGCCCAGGGAATTGAGACAATACAACGGAAAGAGGAGAACAAGCTGCGCCGTACCTGTGCGAGGATTGAAGAATTGATCAAAGAATATCAGGTAGAGAAGATCGTGCTTGGATTTCCAAAACATATGAATAATGATATCGGGGAGCGTGCACAGAAGTCATTGGAATTTCGTGACATGCTGGTTCGTCGTACAGGACTGGAAGTGATCATGTGGGACGAGAGACTTACGACAGTAGCGGCAGAGCAGACACTGATCGAGAGTGGTGTGAGAAGAGAAAACAGAAAGCAATATGTCGATAAGATTGCTGCTGTGTTCATTCTCCAGGGATATTTAGATTCGATTTATATGCAGAAAACAGCAGAATAGAGGAAAATCATATGGAAAAGGCAAAGTTTACTTTCAGTGATGGAAGTGGAGCAGATGAGTTCTTTGTACTTGAAGAGACAAAGATCAATGGTTCCGCGTATATTCTTGTAGTTGATTCAGAAGAAGATGACGCAGAATGCCTGATTCTCAGAGAAGTTGAAGAATCAAAAGACGCAGAGAAGACGTATGAGATCGTGGAAGACGATACAGAGCTGATGGCAGTTTCCAAAGTATTTGAGGAATTGCTGGAAGACGTCGATATTGAGATGTAATTACATGAAAGAAATACGAATGTAAGAGAAACTGCAGACAGGAATACTTTTCTCACTTTTGCAGAAGTGTCAGAAAAAAGTCTGGAGTTCTTTTTACAATATAGATAGGAGGCAGACAGATGGAAGCAGATAAGACACAGAAGCTTCTGAAAGAGAAGTTAAAGTAAAAGGGGCTGAAGGTGACTCACCAGAGACTGCTTGTTCTGTCCGTACTTGAAGAGAACAGTGGGAGTCATATGACAGCGGAAGATATCTATGATCTGGTATCAGAGGATTATCCGGAGATTGGGCTTGCCACAGTATACAGAACATTACAGCTTTTGTGGGATATGCAGCTGGTAGACAGGATTAATTTTGGGGATGGGTGTGTGCGCTATGAGATCGGACATTTACTGAATGGGGAGACAAAGCATAATCATCATCACCTGATTTGTAAGAGATGTAACAAGGTGATGCCGTTTGATGATGACCTTCTGGAGAGTTTGGAAGATCATATCGAGAAGGCAACCGGCTTCCATGTCCTGGACCACGAACTGAAATTCTACGGACTGTGTAAAGACTGTATGAAGAAACAGAGATAGTGGAGGTGTATATTTTTTGAAAAAACAGAATAATGGAAAATTGCGTATCATACCGCTTGGAGGTCTGGAACAGATCGGTATGAATATTACTGCTTTTGAATATGAAGACAGCATTGTTGTGGTTGACTGCGGTCTTGATTTCCCGGAAGATGATATGCTCGGAATTGACCTTGTCATTCCGGATGTCACCTATCTGAAAGATAATATTTCCAAGGTGAAAGGATTTGTTATTACGCACGGTCATGAGGACCATATCGGTGCATTGCCGTATGTACTCAAAGAGATCAACATTCCGATTTATACAACCAAGCTTACAATGGGAATCATTGAGAACAAGCTGAAGGAGCATAATCTGCTTCGTGGAACGAAGAGAAAGGTTGTACGTCACGGTCAGTCAATCAATCTTGGAAAGTTCCGGATTGAATTTATCAAGACGAACCACAGTATCCAGGATGCGTCCGCACTGGCAATCTATTCACCGGCAGGTGTTGTTGTCCACACAGGAGACTTCAAGGTTGATTATACCCGGTATTTGGAGATGCGATCGACCTGCAGCGTTTTGCTGAGATTGGTAAGAAAGGTGTGCTGGCACTGATGTGCGACAGTACGAATGCAGAGCGAAAAGGATTTACGCAGTCAGAACGTACAGTAGGTATCACATTTGATCACATTTTTGCAGAGCATCAGAATACAAGACTGATCATTGCGACATTTGCTTCGAATGTTGATCGTGTACAGCAGATCATCAACTCTGCTTATAAGTATGGCAGAAAGGTTGTTGTAGAAGGTCGTAGTATGGTGAATATCATTTCTACAGCATCAGAATTAGGATATCTGAATGTACCGGATAATACATTGATTGAGATTGATCAGATGAAGAATTATCCACCGGAGAAGATGGTGCTGATCACAACAGGAAGCCAGGGAGAATCTATGGCTGCACTGTCAAGAATGGCAGCTGACGTACACCGCAAGGTTACAATTCAGCCGAATGATACGATCATTTTCAGCTCCAACCCGATTCCTGGAAATGAGAAATCGGTTTCACGTGTGATCAATGAACTCTCTGCAAAGGGAGCAGAGGTTATCTTCCAGGATGCTCATGTATCAGGGCATGCATGTCAGGAAGAACTGAAGCTGATTTATTCACTGGTGAAGCCTAAATATGCGATTCCGGTTCATGGTGAATACCGCCATCTGAAAGCAAACGCAGGTGTTGCGAAGAGCCTTGGAATTCCGAAGGAGAATGTATTTATTATGCAGTCCGGTGAAGTACTTGAACTGTGTGATGATTACGCTAAGGTTGTAGATAAGGTTCATACAGGAGCAATCTTGGTAGACGGACTTGGAGTTGGAGATGTTGGAAATATCGTATTGAGAGACAGACAGCATCTTGCGGAAGATGGAATTATTATCGTAGTCCTGACACTGGAACGAAGAACGAACCGTCTGCTTGCAGGACCGGATATCGTATCAAGAGGATTTGTCTATGTCAGAGAGTCAGAGGAGCTGATGGATGATGCAAGAAAGGCTGTTTCAGAAGCACTTGAGAAATGCCTGAAAGGAAGACATACAGACTGGAATAAGATCAAGCTTGTGATCCGTGATGCAATGAATGACTATATCTGGAAGAAGACAAAGAGAAGACCAATGGTGATCCCGATCATCATGGATGTGGATGTGTAAGATATGATAGTAGATGAACGTATTATTACATTCATCAATTCTATGGATACAGAGAACAGTGAAATACTGGAGACAATTGAACAGGAAGCTCTGGCGGCGGATGTACCGATCATCCGACGAGAGATGCAGAGCTTCCTGGAGGTTCTCCTTTTTGATGAAAAAACCTATGCGCATTCTGGAAGTCGGAACTGCCGTAGGTTTCTCTGCATTATTGATGAGTGATTACCTGCCGGAAGGCGGACATATAACAACAATAGAGAATTATGAGAAGAGAATCCCGATTGCGAGGGAGAATTTTCCGCAGAGCGGGAAAGGAAGATAAGATTACTCTGATTGAAGGAGATGCGACAGAAGTACTTGCGGAAATGGAAGGAACTTTTGATTTTATCTTTATGGATGCCGCGAAAGGGCAATATATTCATTATCTTCCGAATGTGTTGCGACTGCTTTCGGATGGAGGCTGTCTTGTGTCAGACAATGTGATGCAGGATGGGGATATCATAGAATCCCGTTTTGCGGTAGAACGCAGAAATCGTACAATACATGCGAGAATGCGGGAATATCTGTATGAATTGAAACACAGAGAGGATCTGGTCACATCTATTATTCCGCTTGGAGATGGTGTGTGGTGAGCATAAAACAAGGAGTAGAAAAATGAGTAGACCGATCGAACTATTGATCCCGGCGAGTAGCCTGGAAGTGTTAAAAACAGCTGTAATTTTCGGTGCTGATGCAGTATATATCGGAGGAGAAGCATTTGGGTTGCGTGCGAAAGCAAAAAAATTTCTCTATGGAAGAAATGAAAGAGGGAATAGAATTCGCACATGCACATGATGTAAAAGTGTATGTTACAGCAAATATTCTTGCCCACAACGATGATCTTGAAGGGGTAAGAGAATATTTTGAAGAGTTGAGAGAGATTAAACCTGATGCACTGATCATTGCAGATCCGGGGGTGTTTGAGATTGCAAAAGAGGTATGTCCTGAGATTGAGCGTCATATCAGTACACAGGCGAATAACACAAACTATGCAACTTATAACTTTTGGTATCGCCAGGGTGCAAGTCGTGTGGTTTCAGCAAGAGAATTGTCTCTGAAAGAGATTAAGGAGATCAGAGAAAGAATTCCGGAAGATCTTGAAATTGAGACATTTGTCCACGGGGCAATGTGTATCTCTTATTCCGGACGCTGCCTTCTGAGTAATTATTTTACAGGAAGGGACGCAAACCAGGGTGCATGTACACACCCATGCCGCTGGAAATATGCAGTCGTGGAAGAGAAACGCCCCGGAGAATATCTGCCGGTCTACGAGAATGAGCGCGGTACTTATATTTTCAATTCCAAGGATCTTTGCATGATCGAACATATTCCGGAAATGATGGAGTCCGGTATCGACAGTTTTAAAATTGAGGGGAGTATGAAGACGGCTCTTTATGTTGCCACGGTTGCAAGAACTTATCGCAAAGCAATTGATGATTATCAGAAAGATCCAGAGCTTTACAAGAAGAACATGCCTTGGTATCAGGAGCAGATTTCAAACTGTACCTACCGGCAGTTTACGACTGGATTTTTCTTTGGCAAACCAGATCATGAGACGCAGATTTATGACAATAACACATATATCCGAGGTATACTTATCTTGGAATTGTCGGGGCCGTTGAGAATGGGCTTGCAAGAATTGAACAGCGGAATAAGTTTTCTGTAGGGGAAAGCATTGAGATCATGAAGCCGGACGGAAGCAATGTTGAGGCAAAGGTTCTCCGGATCCTGAATGAGGATGGAGAGGAACAGGAAAGTGCACCGCATTCAAAGCAGGTTCTTCATGTAGAACTGAGCGAGACACCAGCTCAGTACGATCTTCTCAGAAGACAGGAAGAGGATAAAGAAGTTAATTCATAGAAGAGTCTTAGAAATTTCAAAAATATTGTCGGAGTTTTCCGATAGCACTTTTTTCGATACGGGATACATAGGAGCGGGAGATGCCCAGTTGTGCGGCAATCTCCCGCTGCGTGTATTCTTCTCCCTGATACAGTCCGTATCGCATTTTCAGTACAAGTTTTTCTCTTGGAGAAAGTTCATTTTCCAGTTTTTCATAAAGCTTTTTGAATATTGTCCTTCAGATGAATCCGCTCTGGAATATCTGTTTCTGTAGATTCGATGATATCGTAGAGGTTGACTTCATTTCCTTCCCGATCTGTGCCAATCGGTTCATAAAGAGATTTCATGGCTGCATTTTTTTCTGGCGCGCAGATACATCAGGACTTCATTTTCTACACAGCGGGAGGCATAGGCAGCCAGACGATTTCCCTTTTCAGGATCGAACGTAATTACAGCTTTGATCAGGCCAATCGTGCCGATGGAAATCAGATCTTCCGGATCTTCACTGGTATTTTGGTATTTCCGTATAACATGGGCAACGAGACGGAGATTGCGTTCAATTAAAATATGCTTGGCTTCCAGATCGCCCTCGGTGTATCTCTGAATGTATTTTTTCTCTTCCGCCGGTGTGAGGGGATTAGGAAATGCTTTCAAGACAGCACCTCTGGATGCATTTAATATAGTTTATGAAAAAATGTGGAAATTGTGCTTTTCCATATGCTCAAGTTCTCGGAAACTGATTGACAAATCGATATTCGGAAGTTATGATATCTATACATTCTCGGAATGTCAGTTCCGAAAATCAAATCCGGCTGATTCAGCCAGAATTTCAGCAGCTTACAATGGGGTGTAAGAAGAACAGGTGCGCTTGTGACTGGGAAAAGGAAGGAGCGCATATGAGTTTTAGTACAGTAAAATCCGCGGCAATGGAAGGGCTTGCGGTAGAAATGGTCTATGTGGAGGCGGATGTCAGCAATGGACTTCCGATTTTTTCACATGGTGGGATATCTGTCATCAGAGGTGAAAGAAGCAGCAGAACGCGTACGGTCTGCAGTCCGGAATTCAGGTCTTGAATTTCCGGCGAAACGTGTGGTGATCAATCTTTCGCCGGCAACTATGAGGAAAAGAGGAGCGTCATTTGATCTTCCAATCGCAGTGTCGATTCTGACGTCACTTGGCGTTTTACAACAGAATAGAAGAATGAAAGACTGTATGATCATCGGAGAACTGGGATTGGATGGACAAGTCAGAAAAGTTCCCGGGATTCTTTCTATGGTATCAGAGGCAAAGGTACAAAAAGTTACAAGCTGTATTGTTCCGAGAGAAAAGAAAAGGAAGCAGAACTTGTAGAAGGGGTTCGGATCATTGCAGTTGGAAGTCTCAGGGAATGTATCAGTTATTTGGAAGATGGAGACAGAACAGGTGGAGAACAGAGATATCTTGGTGAAAAAAGAGGCTGATAAAATAGAAGATAGAGGAAAAGTGGGAGAAGAAGTACCTGATTTCGCAGACTTATATGGTCAGGAGAATGTTCGTCGGGCAGCGGAAATTGCTGTGGCGGGAGGGCATAATCTGCTTATGGTCGGACCACCCGGAAGCGGGAAGACAGTGACCGCAAAATGTATGGCAGGAATTCTGCCGCCGATGAATTATGAAGAAAGTATGGAGCTTACAAAGCTTTATAGTGTTATGGGAATGCTGGATGGAAGGGAACCACTGATTTCAGAAGACCTTTTCGAGAGGTACATCATACTGCAACGAGAGCAGCGCTGATTGGTGGTGGGATTGTTCCAAGACCAGGAGAGATCAGCCTGGCGCATAGTGGTATTCTATTTTTGGATGAACTTCCTGAATTTAAGAGAAGTGTTCTTGAAGTGCTCAGGCAGCCACTGGAACAACGCAGCATACAGATCACAAGAACCAGCGGAAATTATATCTTTCCGGCTGATTTTATGCTTGTATCTGCCATGAATACGTGTCCATGTGGAAAATTTCCATCGACAGCCTGTACATGTACGCCGGCACAGATTCAGGCATATTTAAGTAAGATCAGTCAACCGTTTCTCGATCGGATTGACCTTAGTGTTGAAGCTTCTAAAGTGGAATATCGGGATCTGGTGAAAGAGTCTGTTTCCTGTCCGGAGTCTTCGGCGGTGATTAAAAAGCGCGGGTATGTGAAGCAAGAAAGAGACAGAAGATTCGCTACCAAAACACGAAGATCCAGTGTAATGCAATGCTTCATGGTGCAGATTGAGTAAGTATTGCAGATTAAACGGAGAAGAAATGCGACTGATGGGGCAGGCTTATGATGTACTGAATCTGACGGCGAGGTCTTATCACCGAATCTTAAAGGTTGCGAGAACGATTGCAGATTTAGATTACAGTGAGGAGATAAAACTGGAACATTTACAGGAGGCGATCGGTTATCGGACATTGGACAGGAAATATTGGGGGAGGTATGTATGATGTGTGAAGAGATGATTTTTGAATACTGGTTTTCTACGATTCGAAAACTATCTGCAAGAAAAAAGTATCTGCTCCGAGAACTCATAGGAAGTGGAAAGAAGATATATTATATAGAAGAAACTGAAATTACAGGAATTGAATTCCTTACAGAGGAAGAAAAAGAGGGATTAAAAAAGCCCGGAAAGAGAAAAACGAAAGAACAATTAAAAGAAGAGTTTTACAAAATGCAGGAACATGGAATCGAATTTATTCCATTTTTTTCAAAAAAATATCCTCCGGGGCTGGCTGAGATACCAGATCCCCCGTTTGCTCTTTTTGTGAAAGGAACGTGTCCGGGAGCCAAGAAGAGGGCAGCAATTGTCGGAGCAAGGGGTTGTAGTGGATATGGAGAACATTATACAAGAGAATTTGCGGAAGTACTGGCGGCAGCAGGTGTTGATATCATCAGTGGCATGGCGAAAGGAATCGATGGAACAGGACAAAGGGCAGCATTGAATGCAGGGGGAAAATCGTATGCTGTTTTAGGGAGTGGAGTAGATGTCTGTTATCCAAGGGATCATATCGGTTTATATATGGATATCATAGAACACGGAGGTGGAATCCTTTCGGAATTTCCACCGGGAACCCCTCCGCTTGCAATGAATTTTCCAATGAGGAACCGGATCATCAGCGGCCTGTCAGATGCGGTTCTGGTAATGGAGGCCCGGATAAGAAGTGGCTCTTTGATTACAGCAGATATGGCACTGGAGCAGGGAAAGGATGTTTATGCCCTTCCGGGACCGCTGGACAGTCCTTTGAGTGCCGGGTGTAATCACCTGATCCAACAGGGTGCCGGAATCCTTCTGAATCCTAAAAAATCTGCTGGAAGAATGGGGGATTGAAACAAATGTTTTGTGCAGAAACACGGAGATAAAAAACGAGAAAAATAAAAAAGTGCTTGAAAGTACAGATGATTTGGTGTATAGTTGTGTCGGTTTGTATCCCTAAGAATGTGGATCAGATTGCGCAGGAATCTCGGGTGGAGATCAGAAAATTGATGAGCATTCTTGTTACACTGGAACTGCAGGGATACATTCGTGAAATAACAAAGAATTATTATATCAGAATAAAATAGGAGTATAGTTTTTATGGCACATTATCTTGTAATCGTGGAGTCTCCTGCAAAGGTGAAGACGATTAAAAAAGTTTCTAGGAAGCAATTATACAGTTGCAGCGTCACAGGGACACGTCAGGGATCTGCCGAAAAGTCAGTTTGGAATTGATGTAGATCATGATTATGAACCCAAGTATATAACCATTCGTGGAAAAGGAGAGAGATTCTTGCAACGCTCAGAAAAAGAGGCGAAGAAATCAGACAAAGTTTATCTTGCAACCGACCCTGACCGTGAAGGAGAGGCTATTTCCTGGCATCTTGCTGCTGCCTTGAAGCTGGACGAGAAGAAAATGCGCCGTATTACATTTAATGAGATTACAAAGAATGCTGTGAAAGCATCTTTGAAAGCACCACGCGATATTGACATGGATCTGGTAGATGCACAGCAGGCAAGAAGAGAGCTTGACCGTATGGTTGGATATAAGATCAGTCCATTGCTTTGGGCAAAGGTAAAGCGTGGGTTGAGTGCCGGACGTGTACAGTCAGTCGCACTTCGTATTGTTGCAGACAGGGAAGCAGAGATTGATGCATTTATTCCGGAAGAGTATTGGTCATTGGATGCACAACTGAAAGTAAAAGGTGAGAAACGTCCTCTGACAGCGAAGTTCTACGGAACAGAGAAGAAAAAGATGACGATCCATTCAAAAGAAGAGATGGACGAGATCTTAAAGAAATTAGAGAACGAAGAGTTCCAGATTACAGATATCAAGAACAGTGAGAGGACGCGTAAAGCACCACTCCCATTTACGACAAGTACGCTGCAGCAGGAAGCTTCCAAGGCATTAAACTTTTCTACACAGAAGACCATGCGTATTGCACAGCAGCTGTATGAAGGTGTGGACATTAAAGGGAATGGAACAGTCGGTGTGATTACTTATCTTCGTACGGATTCTACACGTATTTCAGAGGAAGCTGATGCAGCAGCAAGAAGCTATATTGCTGAGACTTACGGGGAAGCATATGTAGCAGAAGGAACAAAAAAACAAAGTCTGCAGATAAGAAGATTCAGGATGCGCATGAGGCGATCCGCCCGACAGATATTACACGCACACCGGCAGCAATCAAGGATTCATTAAGCAGAGATCAGTTCCGTCTGTATCAGCTGATCTGGAAACGCTTCACAGCAAGCCGCATGCAGCCGGCGAAGTATGAGACAACAGCAGTCAAGATCGGAGCCGGTGAGTACTGCTTTACTGTATCAACAGCAAGGGTTGCATTTGATGGATTTCGCTCTGTGTATGTAGAGGCAGAGGAAGAGAAGGAAGAGAGCAATGTACTGGTCGGACATCTTAGCATGGATTCTGTTCTTACAAAAGAAGAATTTGATCCAAAGCAACATTTTACGCAGCCGCCGGCACATTATACAGAGGCGAGTCTTGTAAAGACAATGGAAGAGCTTGGGATCGGACGTCCAAGTACCTATGCCCCAACCATTTCTCTGATCCTTGGAAGAAGATATATTACAAAAAGAAGGCAAGAATCTTTATCTGACAGAGATTGGTGAAGTTGTTAATAATATTATGAAACAGTCATTCCCAAGTATTGTAGATGTTCATTTTACAGCGAATATGGAAGGTCTTCTTGATATGGTTGAAGAAGGAAAGGTTCCGTGGAAGGAAGTAATCCGTAATTTCTATCCGGATCTTGAGGAAGCTGTTGAAATTGCAGAGAAAGAGCTTGAGGAAGTTAAGATTGAAGATGAAGTAACCGATGTAATCTGTGAAGAGTGCGGCAGAAATATGGTAATCAAATACGGTCCGCATGGTAAATTCCTTGCCTGCCCGGGATTCCCGGAGTGCCGAAATACCAAACCCTATCTGGAAAAGATCGGAGTTCCGTGTCCTGTGTGTGGAAAAGAAGTTGTTATCCGCAAAAAAAAAAAGGGCAGAAAGTATTATGGATGTGAAAATAATCCAGACTGTGATTTCATGTCCTGGCAGAAGCCATCCAGTAAGAAATGTCCTGAATGTGGTGGATACATGGTAGAAAAAAAGGCAATAAATTAGTTTGTGCTGATGAAAAGTGCGGATATGTGGAAACAATTAAGAAAGAAGATTAAATATTTCAAAAACAGAAAAACACAACGTTGCTATTTTCTGAATTGTATGATAATATAAGCTAGTAAGGAATTTGAAATTTGATTTGTGTATACAACTTGGGAAATAATAGTTACTGTTTGCTAGAAGTAGTGAATAAGAGCAAATCATGTGGAGGAGACAATGAGCGTACAATTATTGGATAAGACCAGAAAGATTAACAAACTTTTGCATAATAATAATTCCAGCAAAGTAGTGTTTAATGATATCTGTGCCGTCCTGACGGAGATTCTTGACTCCAATGTACTGGTTGTCAGCAAGAAGGGAAAGATTCTTGGAGTCAGCAAAAGCAATAAGGTGAGAGAAATCAGTGAACTGATCACAGAATCCGTAGGATCTCATATTGATAATATGCTTAATGAAAGATTGCTGAGTGTTCTGTCTACAAAAAAAGAGAATGTTAATCTGGAGACACTTGGTTTTTCTTCAGATGCTGTGGAAGGATGTCAGGCAATCATCACACCGATCGATATTGCCGGGGAGCGTCTCGGAACATTGTTTATCTACAAACAGGATGCTACCTATTCCATTGATGATATTATTCTCAGCGAGTATGGCACTGCGGTTGTCGGACTTGAGATGCTTCGTTCAGTGAATGAAGAAAGTGCTGAAGAGACGAGAAAAGAACATGTCGTTCAGGCAGCAATCAGCACACTTTCTTTTTCTCAGAGCTGGAAGCAATCATTCATATCTTTAAAGAACTTGATGGTACAGAGGGAATCTTGGTTGCCAGCAAGGTAGCGGATCGTGTGGGAATTACAAGATCGGTTATCGTGAATGCACTTCGCAAGTTTGAAAGTGCAGGAGTAATTGAATCACGTTCTTCAGGAATGAAAGGAACTTATATTAAAGTTCTGAATGATTATGTATTTACAGAGCTCGAGAGGATTGAGAAAGAGCGGATGTAAGCAGAAGGAGAAGACAAGATGTACGAGGGAAATCCGGTTGATCTGCAGATGGAAAAAGTGATTTCAGCAGATGCTATTTTTGATGATACAACAAGAGTCTGTAAGGTGGATCATTATGATACAGAAGATTACATTTATCTTGAAGTGATGGAAGATCCTCTGACAACGATTCTGCTGGATGCAAAATACAGATGTTATATTTCAACGGGGACAGAGCTGTTGTGTTGCTCCGGTGTTGTGAAAGAGAGATACCAGTCGGAAGACAGGAATCTACTGAAGTTTAAAATTGAGAACGGATTCTATGAGATGAACGAAAGAAGATCATAGAGAAGTTTTAGAGACGAAAAAAAGCTGTGAGGCAGAGAAAGCCCCATGGCTTTTCTTTTTTTATAAAAAATATGTAAACTGTGTTGACAAATGAAATGGGGAGTGCTATTTTATATTCATGGGTTAGCACTCAAGAGAAATGAGTGCTAATAAAGTAAGGAGGAATTACAATGAAATTAGTACCATTAGGTGACAAGATCGTTTTAAAACAGTTAGAAGCAGAAGAGACAACAAAGTCAGGTATTGTATTACCGGGACAGAATAAAGAAAAACCACAGCAGGCAGAAGTTATCGCAGTTGGTCCGGGCGGTGTTGTAGACGGAAAAGAAGTTGTAATGCAGGTTAAGGTTGGAGATAAAGTAATTTATTCCAAATATGCCGGAACAGATGTAGAGCTTGAAGGAGAGAAATACATCATTGTAAAGCAGAATGATATTCTTGCAATTGTAGAGTAATACCCAGACAAATATAAAGGAGATGCAGTTAAAATGGCAAAGGAAATCAAATACGGATCAGAAGCAAGAGCAGCACTTGAAAGAGGTGTGAATCAGTTAGCTGATACATTTAAAGTAACATTAGGACCAAAAAGGAAGAAACGTAGTACTTGATAAATCATTCGGTGCTCCGCTTATTACAAATGATGGTGTAACAATCGCAAAAGAGATCGAGCTGGAAGATGGATTTGAGAATATGGGAGCACAGTTGATCAGAGAGGTTGCATCCAAGACCAATGATGTTGCCGGAGATGGTACTACAACAGCTACGGTACTGGCACAGGCAATGGTCCATGAGGAATGAAGAAGAACCTGGAGGCCGGAGCAAACCCGATTGTTTTAAGAAAGGGAATGAAGAAGGCAACAGATAAAGCAGTAGAAGCCATCCGTGAGATGAGCAGCAAGGTAAACGGAAAAGAGCAGATCGCAAGAGTTGCAGCCGTTTCTTCAGGAGATGATGCAGTTGGACAGATGGTAGCAGATGCGATGGAAAAAAGTATCCAACGATGGTGTGATTACGATCGAGGAGTCCAAGACTATGCAGACAGAACTGGATCTTGTAGAAGGTATGCAGTTTGACCGTGGATATATTTCAGCTTATATGGCAACTGATACCGAGAAGATGGAAGCAGTTCTGGATGATCCGTACATCCTGATCACTGATAAGAAGATTTCCAATATTCAGGAGATTCTTCCGGTTCTTGAGCAGATCGTTCAGTCTGGAGCAAGACTTCTTATTATCGCTGAAGATATCGAGGGTGAGGCTCTCACAACTCTGGTTCTGAACAAACTGCGTGGAACCTTCACCGCTGTTGGAGTAAAAGCTCCGGGTTATGGTGACAGAAGAAAAGCAATGCTGCAGGATATCGCAATTCTGACAGGTGGACAGGTGATTTCTGAAGAACTCGGATTCGACCTTAAAGAAACTACAATGGATCAGCTTGGACGTGCAAAATCTGTTAAGGTTCAGAAAGAGAATACAGTTATCGTTGACGGATGTGGAGACAAGAACGCAATCGCAGATCGTGTTGGACAGATTAAGAAAGCAATCGAAGAGACAACATCTGATTTTGATAAAGAAAAACTGCAGGAAAGACTTGCAAAACTCGCCGGCGGAGTAGCTGTTATCCGTGTCGGAGCTGCAACAGAGACTGAGATGAAAGAAGCAAAACTCCGTATGGAAGATGCTCTGAATGCTACAAGAGCAGCAGTAGAAGAAGGCATCATCTGTGGTGGTGGATCCGCATACATCCATGTTTCTAAGAAGGTAAAAAGAATTCGCAGAGACTCTTGAGGGAGATGAGAAGACAGGTGCCAAAGTTGTACTGAAAGCACTGGAAGCTCCTCTGGCTCAGATCGCAAAGAATGCAGGACTTGAGGGAGCAGTTATTGTAAACAAAGTAAGAGAGTCTGAAGTAGGAACAGGATTTGATGCTTATAATGAGAAGTATGTCAATATGGTTGAGAAGGGAATCCTTGATCCTGCAAAGGTAACAAGAAGTGCTCTTCAGAACGCAACAAGTGTTGCTTCTACACTTCTTACAACAGAGTCTGTTGTATCTACAATTAAAGAGGATACACCGGCTATGCCAGCAGGCGGAGCAGGTGGAATGGGAATGATGTAATCTATCCATCAGGAAGATTTGCAGAATTTCTATAAAAATAGAATAAAAGAGCTGTTACATAGAGATCTGTAGCAGCAGGAACAGAGGGTTCTATCACATTTTCGTAATGTCAGATAGAACCTTTTTGTTTGTTCTAAAAAGGCTCAGTTTGTCGCATAGATAATAAATAAAGGAGTACTTATAAGTAAAACTTAATAATAGAGGTTAAAATAAATCAATACAAATTATGAGCACATCAGGGAAAATACTCTTGACATCCTTCGGGAATTTCTGTAGTATATCAGTTAATAATTACAAAAGATTTTTAGATACATTAACTGCCATTTCAAAGCAGTTTCATGGGTTCTTAAGAAAGAGAGGTAAAGTATAATGGGAAAAATTATTGGAGAAGGTATTACATTTGATGATGTTCTTCTTGTACCTGCGTATTCGGAAGTAATCCCGAATCAGGTCGATCTTTCAACATATCTGACAAAGAAAATCGTATTGAATATTCCGCTGATGAGCGCGGGAATGGATACCGTTACAGAACATAGAATGGCGATCGCAATGGCCAGACAGGGCGGTATCGGTATTATCCATAAGAATATGTCCATTGAAGCACAGGCAGAGGAAGTTGATAAGGTGAAACGTTCTGAGAACGGTGTTATTACAGATCCATTTTATCTTTCACCGGAGCATACACTGAAAGATGCCAATGATCTGATGGCGAAATACCGTATTTCCGGTGTTCCGATCACAGAGGGACGTAAACTTGTCGGAATCATCACAAACCGTGATCTGAAGTTTGAGACAGATTTCACGAAAAAGATCAAAGAGTCCATGACTTCAGAAGGACTTGTTACAGCAAAAAAAAAAGAAGGAATTACATTAGAGGAAGCAAAAAAGGATTCTTGCCAAAGCAAGAAAAGAGAAACTTCCGATCGTAGATGATGAGGGTAATCTGAAGGGTCTTATTACGATCAAAGATATTGAAAAACAGATTAAATACCCGCTGGCAGCAAAGGATGAGCAGGGAAGACTTCTCTGTGGAGCAGCTGTTGGTATCACAGCAAACTGTCTGGAGCGTGTAGAAGCACTTGTGAAATCTCATGTAGATGTTGTTGTTATGGACTCAGCACATGGTCATTCAGCGAATGTTATCCGCACAGTGAAGATGGTTAAGGATGCATTCCCGGATCTTCAGGTGATCGCAGGTAACGTTGCAACTGGAGAAGGAACCAAAGCGCTGATCGATGCAGGAGCTGATGCTGTAAAGGTTGGTATCGGACCTGGATCCATCTGTACAACCCGTATCGTAGCCGGTATCGGTGTACCACAGATCACAGCTGTTATGGACTGCTACGAAGCGGCAAAAGAATCGGGAATTCCGGTTATTGCAGATGGCGGTATTAAATATTCAGGAGATATTACCAAGGCAATCGCAGCAGGTGCGAATGTCTGCATGATGGGAAGTATCTTTGCAGGATGTGATGAAAGCCCGGGAACATTCGAACTGTACCAGGGAAGAAAATATAAAGTATATCGTGGAATGGGATCCATCGCAGCGATGGAGAACGGAAGTAAAGACCGTTATTTCCAGGAGAATGCAAAGAAACTTGTTCCGGAAGGAGTAGAAGGACGTGTAGCTTACAAGGGATCTGTAGAAGATACGGTATTCCAGCTCATGGGTGGACTTCGTTCAGGAATGGGATATTGCGGAACACACACAATCGAAGAACTCAAAGAGAACGGAAGATTTGTGAAGATCTCTGCGGCATCACTGAAAGAAAGTCATCCACATGACATTCATATTACAAAAGAAGCTCCGAACTACAGTGTAGACGAGTAATTGGGAAGTTTGCAGATTTTATGCAGACTGATAATTTGGAAGTACTGCGGATATTCCGCATTACCTGACGGGATGAAAAATCACATCCCTGATATAATAAAATAATATATAGGAACGCCTTGAGGAATTCCCGGAGGTTCAGTGAGAGCTGGATCTGCCGGGAATTTCTCTTTTATACGAATATAAAACAGTTAAGACAAAATTCATAAATGGTTAAGAAACATATGGTATAATAGCTGAAATAAGAAGATGTTTGTTTTAAACGATGGAAATGAGAGAATTAAAAATCAGGAGAAATACCGAATGAGTACGTCAAGACGAAATCAGCTGGCAGGGCGGAAAACATTGCCGAAGAATACACGAAGGAAGAAAAAAGCGAGGCAGGAAAATGCTGCGGATCATAATGATCCCATTAATGATTTTACTGCTTTTTTTTTCTTCTTTTTAAATCCTGTATACAAAAAAGAAAAATCAATATGCTGATGTGGATGCTACGCAGCCGGAGATGGATGTACAGTTATTAGATGTAAATCCGTATTCCAGACCAGGGACAACAATTGACCATGTGAATGGGATTGTTGTCCATTACACAGCGAATCCGGGGAGTACAGCGCAGGATAACAGAGATTATTTTAATGGTCTCAAAGATAGCCATGAGACTTCGGCAAGCAGTAATTTTGTGATAGGATTGGAAGGAGAGATTATTCAGTGCATTCCGACCTGGGAGATGGCGTATGCTTCAAATGACCGCAATGCGGATACGATTTCGATTGAATGTTGTCATCCGGATGAGAATGGAAAGTTTACTGATGCAACATACCGCTCACTTGTACAACTTACAGCATGGCTTTGTGCAAAAATATGATCTGACAGCAGATCAGGTGATCCGTCACTATGATGTAACCGGAAAAATCTGTCCGAAATATTTTGTAGAGGATGAGGACGCATGGGTAGAATTCAGGAGAAATGTGCAGGATGCGTTGGAAAAACAGTAGACATCATTTCACTGAATTGTTATAATGAAATCAATTCTTGGGATCATAGAAGAATTGATTTCAAAGCTTACGGAGTTAGATGAATGTTTGAAAAATTTTTTCCAGATGAATATTTGGGGTCGACTTATAAGATCCCTTTTGAAAAACTATATGAGCAAGGATACCGGGGGTAATCTTTGATATTGATAATACATTGGTTCCTCACGGTGCACCGGCAGATGAACGTGCAAAGAGACTGTTTCAAAGACTGAGAGAGATTGGCTTTGAAAGCTGTCTGTTGTCCAACAATCAGAAAAAACGTGTAGAGATGTTTAATCAGGAGATCCAGACGCATTATATTTATAATGCGCTGAAGCCTGCAAGAAAGAATTATCTTCATGCGATGGAGATCATGGGAACAGATCAGGCGAACACGCTGTTTGTCGGCGATCAGCTTTTTACAGATGTATGGGGCGCAAAGAGGGTCGGAATACACAACATTTTAGTGCATCCGATCAATCCAAAAGAAGAGATTCAGATCGTTTTAAAGCGGTATTTGGAGAAGATTGTGCTTCATTTCTATAAGAAGAGCAAAAAAAAGATTGAAAAAAGTCGCAAATTAGTATAGAATGGTAGAAGCAAAAAGTCTGTAACGAACAGTTACATTGTCTGAACGAAATGCAATTAAGGAGGATTATACATGGTTTCAGCAGGAGATTTTAAGAATGGTTTAACAATTGAGATTGAGGGAAATATTTTCCAGATTTTGGAATTCCAGCACGTTAAACCTGGTAAAGGTGCAGCGTTCGTAAGAACAAAACTGAAAAACATCATCAGTGGTGGTGTAGTAGAGAAGACATTCCGTCCGACAGAGAAGTTCGAGAATGCACACATCGAGAGAAAGGAAATGCAGTATCTGTATCAGGATGGAGATCTGTATAACTTCATGGATGTAGAGACATATGATCAGATCGCTCTCAACGCTGATGTAGTTGGAGACGCTCTGAAATTTGTAAAAGAGAATGAGAACGTTAAGATCTGTTCCCATAAGGGTAACGTATTCTCAGTTGAGCCGCCGCTGTTCGTAGAACTGGCAATCACAGAGACAGAACCGGGATTCAAGGGTGACACAGCTCAGGGAGCTACAAAGCCTGCAATCGTTGAGACAGGAGCTACTGTTATGGTACCGCTGTTTGTTGAGACAGGTGATGTTCTTAAGATCGATACACGTACAGGCGAGTATCTGTCAAGAGTTTAATTACGAATTTAGTACAGTTTAAGCTGTATTTCAAAAAGGAATCTGTATCATGCAGGTTCCTTTTTTCTTTGACAAAATCAGATGAAATTCTCTGTTTTCACTAAAAAAATCAATTCGGATTTATGCAAAATTCTGCCTTGCTTTTTTTAAGGAAGGCCTGTCTATAATAAAGAACACATAATATTTGTTCTAAATTTTAAGAAATTCTATTTGGAGAGATTCTGAACTCTCCGGGAAATTCTAACTCAATTGAAAGAGTACATTTCGTACTGGTTTCTCATTTTAATTTTATGAACCGCAATCAGGAAGGAGAAGAGTGAATTATACAGAATTTGTAAATGCGGTAAAGGAAAAACTGACTCAGGAGTTAAATGGAGGTGTCAGGGTAAACGTCTATACGACGAAAAAAATAATGCAACAGAGCGTACAGGACTAATCCTGGAGACGCCGGGTGTTAATATATCGCCGACAATCTATCTGGAAGAATTTTTTGAACTATATGAAAAAGGGAAACAGATGGATTGGATCATTGAAGATCTGGTGGAGCTATATGAAGAAATCCGACAGGAAAAATCATGGGATTATGAGAGAATGCTTTCTTTCGAAGGGGTAAAAGACAGAATCATCTTTCGACTGATCAACACAGAGAAAAACAAGGAATTACTTCTGGATGTTCCACATAGAGAATTTTTGGATCTGTCACTTGTGTTTGCAGTACTTGTAGAAGCGGACAATGATGGGACGGCAGTGATGCTGATCAAAGATCTGCATATGAGACAATGGAAGGTGACAAAAGAACAGCTTTGGAATGTGGCAAAAGAAAATACAAAGCGTCTGCTTCCGGCAGAATGTTTCGGAATGAATTTTGCAGTGTATGAACTGCTCAGCAGATCAACTCCGGGGAACATGATCGGGAGAATCTGTTAAGGAGAACCTGGCATATTCATGAAGAACTGGAACTCCCGGAAAAAGATAAAATGTATGTTTTGTCTAATAAACTGAAAAATTATGGGGCGGCCTGTATTGCATACCCTTATATTCTGGACATGCTTGCAGGAGTCTTAAAGGAAAATTTCTATGTTCTTCCAAGCAGTGTCCATGAAGTGATCATTGTACCGGAATCCTCTCAGATCCGTCAGTCAGAATTAGAAAGAATGGTGCGAGAAATCAATGAAACGCAGGTGCCTGAGGAAGAAATCTTAAGCAATCATGCTTATTTTTATTATGCACAGGAAGGGAAACTTCAGCTGGGGAAAGAGATGTGTATCGACAGGGAGGACAATGAATGAAAGGACGCGGAGAGATTATAACAATCCTCTGCATGTCAGTCTTTTTGATCTGTATTCTCTATGCAATGACATATGGAGGCATTGTCAAGGCCGAAGAACTTGAAAAACAGCCTGAAGAGGCCGGAGAAAAAACGGAGGTTGATATTGAAGAAGAACTGCGCTGGGCAGAAGAAGTAAAAAAATCCTGAAAGATATCGGTGTGGGATTTTGTGATGAAACGGAGGATAAACAGGAGGAAGACAAGGAAGAAACTTTTGATCAGACAGATGAAAAGAAGATACAAAGCATAGGCGTATATGCAGCGGAAAGGGTAGGAGAAACTGTTTATACAAAGGCGATCGAAAGGGGAATCGGTGCAATCGATGTAGTTGACTATAACGACCCAAACTGGCCTGTGCTACAACATTGGAATGAAGGAAGACTTGGTACGAAATCAGGAGAAAGTCTGTATTGCACCAATCCAACATTAAAATTTCAGGAGGGCAACAAAACAGCAGTAGATGCTTCAAAACGTTATAACAAACAGACCATTCAGATGATCGCGGCAATGTTCTATTACTACGATAAGAATAAATGCAACGGTGTGAGTTCGAATTACGATTATCTCTTAAAACAATGCGCAGTATGGTGGATCATGAATGAAGTACATCACTGGTATGGAGATATGGTTCAGATAGAAACAGGAAATAATGTAGCCTGTGGGAATGGTCATTGGATTTCAGCACACAAATCTGAGTATTATCAAAAAGGGATTGCATGGGCGAAAGAGAATTATAAATATTTTCCGGATGCATATGGGGTTATTTATGAAGGCAATGGCCAGCCGCTCAGTAAATGGGGCGGAACATACCAGCCGACCGGAACAGGCAGATTAAAGAAGGTGTCAGCGAATACTTCTGTGACAGAAAAAGAACAGTTGCTATTCTTTGGAGGGAGCAGAGTATGGTGTTTATAGCAGTCCTACTCTTTCGGGTGCATCAAGAGCAGGAACGTTTAGAACGGATGCGGCAGGAAATTCGTCATCAGTTGCGCTGAACGCAGGAACTTATTACGTAAAGGAACTAAAAGCTCCTAAAGGTTATGCACTTGTAGATGAAGTGAAAACGGTTACAGTAAAATCCGGGCAGGAAGCGACAGTGACATTTTCAGACCCGCCGCAGATGAATCCTGTGGAACTTTTGTTAAAGAAAACAGGTATGGAACAGGAATATGTTGATCCGTCGGGGACAGCAGCGTATCAGGGAGCACAGTTTTTAGTGAAATTCTATGCAGAACTTCTGGATCCAGGGAAAAATCCGGAAAAGGAAGGGGAAAAGCCAGTCAGAAGCTGGGTCTTTCAAACAGATGCAAAAGCAGTTTGCCGTTATCAGGAGAAGTATAAGGTAAAAGGTGATGCATTGTATAAAGCGACAGACGGAACAGAAGCACTTCCGCTGGGAACTGTAACAATTCAGGAGATAAAACCGCCAAAAAGGGTATTTCCTGAATGAGGAAGTCTTTGTTTGCCGATAAAACCAGAAGGTACGGGAGAAAAAATAAATGTATATCAGAACCCTACGATACCGGACAGGGTTTTCCAGATTCATTTGGTGAAAAAAGCAACAGAGACAGGACATCCTCTTTTGGGAGCGCAATTTAAGCATATCAGACCGGATGGAAGTGAAAAGATTCTCACAACGGATGAAAAAGGGACTCTGAAAGTAATGCCATTATCTCAGGGAACGCACAAATTAAAAGAAGTAAAAGCACCGGACGGGTATCGGACAAATAATAATGAACTGATTTTTCAAGTTGATGAGAGCGGGAAAACAGAATTTTTATCTGAGGTAAATACAGAAGAAGGAGAGGTTATTATCGAATATACAGAGGATGGAATTGCGGTAGTGACGATAGAAGATAAGCCGGCCTGTTACAAGATTGAGCTGAAAAAGGAAAATGAAAAAGGTGTTGCACTTGCAGGAGCTGAGTTTACTTTATATGAAGACCAGGCATGCCAGAAAGAAATTGACCGGGTGTTGACGGATGGGAATGGAATTGCAATGTTCGAAAATCTGGAAGTAAAAAAAAATACTATATGAAAGAAACAAAAGCGCCGACAGGTTACAGAATTCGAAAACATTAGATGATGCAGATATTGTATATGAAATCTGTCTGGAAAGTAATCCGGAAGAAGGGAAGTGTCTGTTGGTTGTGAATGGAAAAGAATACAGAAGCAAAGATACTGCAGACAGCAAGATAAGTATTGAAGGTTCAATTAAGGAGTGGAATGTGAAAATGAAGATCATAAATCAGACAGGAAAGAAGCTTCCAGATACTGGATCGGCAGGAAACCTGTGTTACTTACAGGAATTTTAGCTGTAGGAATCATGGCAATGATTTACAGAAAAAAAAGAGCAAAAAAGATAGTAGTAAAACAGTGAAAATGAGGAGATGAGAAAATGAAAAAAAAGAATGATGAAAATTTGTTATATGATGACTTTAGCTGCGGTACTCTGTACTTCTGGAACAACAGGTGTGAATGGAATCAAATCTGTATATGCAGCGGAAAATGAAGTACAGGAAAGATCAGCAACTACAAATGGGGTTTTAAATCTTAATAATGGACCGGCAAGTATTACGATCAAAGGAAATGACGGACAGAGCCTGAAAGGAAAAAGATTTCTGGTATATCAGTTGTTTCAGGCAGAAAATGCGAAAGGAATGGAATCCATTAATTACACATTTAATCCGGAATACAAGAAATTTGTTTGTTATATCGTGGGACAGCGGATTCATAAGGATGAGAGAAATGTAACAGAGTATGATGTGATCGATTATATTCAGTCTCTGAATACGCATCAGACAGAAGGTGCGCAGACCGCTCAGGAAAAGGAAGGAGCATACAGTGAATATCGTGTTTTTGTAGAAGAATTAAGAACCCATCTACAGAGAAATGGAAAAACAGGTCAATCTGTTGAAGTGACAAGTACAAAAGCAGATAATTCATTTGAAATTAAGGGATTGCCGTATGGATATTATATTATTGATGAAGTGACAGAGGTAAAAAAGGAACGAATTCGGCGGCCTCTTTGTGTATGGTAAGTACAGCTAATCCGGAAATGAATCTCAACATAAAATCAGACTATCCGGTTGTGACAAAAAGATCCGGGAAGATGATGATCAGGACAAAGTTGGAAATCAGGGATGGAATGATCTGGCTGATTTTGAAATCGGGCAGACTGTTCCGTATCGGTATGAGTCAAATATGCCTGATGTTAACGGATACAACACCTATTATTACGCATGGCATGATGTGATGAGTGAAGCACTTACTTTCAAAAAAGGATTCTGTTGCCATCCGGATTTATGAAAATTCAAATGCAGGAAATTATTATGAATTGAAAGAGGGTGAATTTGAAGTAAAGGAAGCTCCGGGAGGAGGAGATACGTTTCAGGTCATTGTTTCTGATATGAAAAAAATCATAGACAGAGAGTTTAATCGTAAAAATGAAGCAGGAGAAAATAAATATGGACAGAAAATAGTGCTTACCTATCAGGCAACATTGAATGAAAAGGCAGCGAAAAATACAGGACGTCCAGGAGTTGAAAACGATGTTCGGCTGGAATTTTCAAATGATCCAGATTCAGCGGTGAGAGGAAGTACAGGATATACACCGTGGGATACAGTTGTTTGTTTCACTTATAAAATCAATGCATTGAAATCAAATAACCATGGACAAAGTCTGGAAAATGCCAGGTTCAGACTTTATTCTGACGCTGGATTAAAAAATGAAGTATATGTAAAACAGGGAGAAGGTGGGTACATTGTAATTAACCGGGACAGTCTTGGAGGAAACGACCATACAGGTGGAAAGCAGCCGGAAAATGCGGTGGAGATGAAATCCGGTCAGGATGGAACATTTGTGATCTATGGATTAGATAGTGGCACCTATTATCTGAAAGAAACAGAGGCACCGGCAGGATACCGTCTGCTGACAGAGCCGATTGTGGTAAATATAAAAGCAAGTTTTCCAAATGATAGAAACGCATATGTAAAAGGAGACGGAAAACAGACAAAGGATTGAAAAAACTGGAGACATCTGCGCAGATCAAAGAATTTATTAACGGAAACTGGAAAGAATCAGAAGTCAGTCTGACAACAAATGAAGGCGAAGGATCTGCTAATCTGACAGTAATTAATACAGTTGGAAAAAAACTGCCGGTAACAGGTTCTTCAGCAGCGGTTATCTGTATTACAACCGGAAGTGTTCTTGTTCTTGCAGGAGCAATGAGAAGAAACAGAAAAAATGCAAAGGAAAAACAATAGATTACAGTCAGATCTTTTTACTATGGATAGGAGTTATTTTGTGTAGTATACCTCTTTTGACTGGCTGGTATAGTCAGAAGAAAACACAAAATGTGTTGGCAACATATGAACAGGTTGTGGAACAGACAACAGGAGATGAAATTGAACAATTAAGGAATCAGGCTGATGAATATAATAAAAAGCTTTGGGCAGAATCGAAAGGAGTCAGGGAACAAAGCGAGTCTGAGCAGATGGAAGAGTATGAAGGTCTGTTAAATGCCGAAAAAATACAGACAGGAATGATGTGTGTACTGGAAATTCCGTCAATAGATCTCAGGCTTCCGGTTTATCATGGAACCAGCGAGGCAGTACTTAAGGAAGGTGTAGGGCATTTGATGGACAGTAGTCTTCCGATAGGGGGGAGAAAATACGCATTGTGTGATGACGGGACACCGTGGTCTTGCAAGTGCGAGACTTTTCACTCGTCTGGATGAATTAAAGGAAGGCGATGAGTTCTTTTCTGGAAGTACTGGGAGAAAAACTCGCATATAAAGTAGAAGAAATAAATGTAATCTTACCAGAAGAGGTAGAAAGTCTGGAAATCAGACCGGGAGAAGATCTGGTTTCGCTTGTCACATGTACCCCATATGGAATTAATACCCATCGGTTAGTGATTACTGGAAAGCGGGTTGTGTATGAAGAGAAAAAAGAAGAGGAAATCAAAAAAGAAACGTCCGTCTGTCAGAGAAATGATCTTCACAATGATTCCAATTCTCTTTTTTGGTATATGTTGTGATTGAAAGAATAAAAAGAAAGCGAGAAAAAAAGAAATTGTGAGGGAAAGAGAAAAAGAAACAGAAACCAGAAAAGGAAATGTAAGCACTACAGGAGAAAGAAACGTAAAAAGAAAGAAAAGCAGGAGACAAAAAAGAAAGATGCAAAAGACGGCAAAATGGAAAAATCAAATGCGGAATTCTTCTTCTTTTGATATGTTTTCTGGTGGTAGCAGTAAAGAACCCGGCGTTTGCAGAAACAGAAACAGGAAATATAGAAATCTGTATTGAAGATACCGGAGAACAAATTAAGAGAGAAGGTGTTACATTCCAGTATTCCAAAGTGTCATCTCTTGTTGATGGTGCTTACGAGATGGAGAAAAGATATGAAGATAAAGGCGTGGATCTCAATGAGGTAAGGTATGCCAGAGAACAGGAAGAGCTGGCGCGGACTTTGAGTAAATATCATTATAGTGATGGATTGTGCAGGACGGATTGTGATGGAAAAGCAACCCTTACGAATCTGAGGGCAGGAGTTTATCTGATCTATGTTGAAGATGAATCAGAATACGAGGTTCAGCCGGTTCTTGTCCAGCTGCCAAAATGGGAAGAGGACAAAGGGGCAATGAACTGGAATGTCAGGGTATGTCCAAAACAAACGATAAGGGAAGAGGCTGCAAAGACCGGAGATTCACAACAGGCAGGTGCATGGGCAATGCTTTGTCTTGGGGCAGGGATATTAATTCTTCTGCTTGCAGTGAAAAAAGATTAACCGCAGAAAGTTAGAGGTTTATTTGCCACTTTACATTTATACAGAATTGTGCTAGGATAAAAAGGTTGTTAGCTGTACGAAATTAAATTTTCCTACTAACAACCGAGATGCGTCTGTAGCTCAGTGGATAGAGCGATGCCCTCCGGAGGCATGTGCGGCGGTTCGACTCCGCTCAGACGCTATAGGATAAAAAGTCCTGTTATTTCAGCGCATTCAGATGGCTGATAATAACAGGATTTTTTCATATAGTTTTTTATTCACAATCTGCAAGGATGTGGTCTTTCATTTCAGGATCAAACCGGTTGTTTCTTAGCATTTCAATCTCATACTTATAAGGGGCATAAGATTTCTTTGCTTTTGTTACAGAAGGAATATAAGGAGTCTCAAGGATCTTCGGTACAGATTCGAAATCCGGGTGATGGACAATTGTAGAAATTGCATTAAAACCGATTTCTCCAAAGCCGATATTTTCATGCCGGTCTTTCGCGGCTCCTGGAATATTTTTACTGTCATTGATGTGGAAGACTGCAATCTGATCTTTTCCAAGCAGACGGTCAAAAGACTCCATAACATCATCAAAATGATGGATGATATCATATCCGCTGTCGCTTGTATGACAAGTGTCAAAGCAGACTCTCAATTTATCATTTTGGACAACTCCATCATAAATCCGGGCAAGTTCTTCAAAATTCCGTCCGATTTCTGATCCCTTTCCAGCCATTGTTTCAAGGGCAATACAGCAGTCAGTCTCAGCAGTGAGAACTTCATTGAGTCCTTTGATGATCTGTGCAGTTCCGATTTCGACACCGGCACCTACATGAGCACCCGGATGAAGGATCAGAGTGTGGCTTCTGCAGGCAATCGTGCGGTCAATTTCTTTTGCCAGAAATTCTACGGCAAGAGAGAACGTCTCTGGTTTTACTGAATTACCGAGGTTGATGATATAAGGTGCATGAACGACAATTTCATCAATTCCGTGTTCTTTCATATATTCCCATGCTGGTTCGATATTCAATTCACTGATTTCTTTTCGGCGGGTATTCTGTGGTGCTCCGGTATAGAACATAAATGTATTGGCACCGTAAGAAACGGCTTCTTTCGCAGAACCAAGAAGCATTATTTTTTTCCACTCATGCCAACGTGTGAACCTAATTTTAACATTGTTGGATATCCTTTCTGTCTGATGTTATATCATACAGGATGTAGAAACTGTATGTGTAAAGCTGTGGTTACATTATAAGTATTGGTTATTTTTATGTCAATTGGTTTCGGGGGCAGTCCGGATCAATTTGAATCGTTGCCGTTACTGTGCACAGTAACGCTTGCTGTTCTGTTGGATACATGATAGAATAAATAGTGGCTGTTTGTCTCCAGAAAAGTTGGGAGGCAGACTTGTTTTAATAAAATTGCCGTCAGGCAGAAAAGACAAACGAAAAGTAAAGAGGAGTGTGAAACTTTGAAGACATTACTGGAAATGATCACAATAGAAATGAAAGAAGCGTGCAAAGCAGCAGGATATGATGAAGAGCTTGCAAGAGTTACGCTTTCCAACCGCCCGGATCTCTGTGAATATCAGTGTAATGGTGCAATGGCAGGTGCGAAGAAATATAAGAAGGCTCCGATCATGATTGCGAATGCAGTTGTGGAAGAACTTGCAGATAGCAAGTATTTTGCATCAGCAGAAGCGGTGAATCCGGGATTTATCAACCTGAAGCTGGCACCGGAAGTTGTTGCAGAGTATTTGAATGAGATGGCAGCAGATGAGAATCTTGGCGTTGAAAAAAGAAAAAGAATCCGAAAAAAGTTATTATTGATTACGGCGGAGCAAACGTGGCAAAACCGTTGCATGTCGGACATCTTCGTTCTGCGATTATCGGAGAGAGCATTAAACGTATTATCCGTTTTAAAGGAAATGATGTAACAGGAGATATCCATCTGGGAGACTGGGGATATCAGATGGGCCTGATCATCACAGAGCTGAAAAAACGTAAACCGGAACTCCCGTATTTTGATGAGAGTTTTGAAGGAGAATATCCGGAGGAAGCACCATTTACGATCAGTGAACTGGAAGAGATTTATCCTACAGCAAGTGCTTATGCAAAAGAGCACGACGATTATAGAGAAGAAGCACTTCATGCAACTTATCTGTTACAGAATGGATATAAAGGATATCGTGCAATCTGGAAACATATCATGAATGTGTCTGTAACTGACTTGAAGAAGAACTACGAGCGACTGAGTGTAGATTTTGATCTCTGGAAGGGTGAAGCAGATGCCCAGGCATATATTCCGGATATGGTTGAGATGCTCAAGGAGAAAGGATTCGCACATTATGATGAGGGTGCGCTTGTAGTAGACGTTGCAGAAGAGACAGATAAGAAAGAGATTCCTCCGTGTATGATTCTGAAATCTGACGGAGCTGCGCTGTATGATACAACAGATCTTGCTACACTGGTAGAACGTGAGAAACTGTATGATCCGGATCAGGTGATCTATGTTGTTGATAAGCGTCAGGAACTGCATTTTGTGCAGGTATTCCGTTGTGCGAAGAAGACAGGAATTGTAAAACCGGAGACAGAACTTACATTCCTTGGATTTGGTACAATGAACGGAAAAGATGGTAAGCCGTTTAAGACAAGAGAAGGCGGTGTTATGCGTCTGGAGAACCTGATCCGTGAGATTGATGATGAGATGTATAAGAAGATCATGGACAACCGTACAGTAGAGGAAGAAGATGCAAGACGTACAGCAGAAGAAGTTGGACTTGCAGCAATCAAGTACGGAGATCTTTCTAACCAGGCTTCTAAAGATTATATCTTTGATATGGATAGATTTACTTCCTTTGAGGGAAATACAGGTCCTTATATCCTGTATACAATCGTTCGTATTAAGTCTATTCTCAAGAAATATGTTGAGAATGGCGGAGTTCTTGACGGAACGATCAGACCGGCTGAGAATGATGCAGAGAAGTCTCTGATGCTTCAGGTAGTGAAATTCAATGAAGTGATCGATAATGTATATAAAGAGACAGCTCCTCATAAGTTGTGTGCATATATCTATGATCTTGCGAACGACTTTAATAAGTTCTATCATGAGACAAAGATTCTGGCAGAAGAAGACGAAGAGAAGAAGAAAGGTTATCTTGCACTTCTCACACTTGCGAAGCAAGTGCTTGAGACCTGCATTGACCTTCTTGGATTTACAGCTCCGGAAAGGATGTAATACGAATTATGACAGAAAATGGATTGATGGATGGTACAAGAACAGAAAAACTGTTTTACAATGACAGCCATCTTTCAAAATTTACTGCAATGGTTCTGGAATGTGAGCCGTATGAGAAAAAAGGAAGGATGCTATGCGGTAGAACTTGACCGTACAGCATTCTTTCCGGAAGGCGGCGGACAGTATGCAGATACAGGAAAACTGAAGGATGCGAAGGTATCTGATGTTCGGGAAAAGAATGGAAGAATTCTGCATATTACAGATCAGCCGTTTGAAGCAGGAGAGATTGTTGAAGGCGAGATCGACTGGAAGACCAGATTTATGAAGATGCAGCAGCACACCGGAGAGCATATTGTTTCCGGAATCGTGCATGCAAGATACGGTTTCAACAATGTCGGATTTCATCTTGGAACAGAAGATTGTACGATGGATTTTGATGGAGAGATATCAAAAGAAGCACTGCAGGAGATTGAACTTGAGGCAAACCGTGCAGTGTGGAAGAATCTGACAATCGAAGTGTCCTATCCATCCAAAGAAGAGCTGGAAGAACTGGATTACCGCAGTAAGATTGAGATTGAGGGACAGGTTCGTATCGTATCGGTTCCGGGATATGATATCTGTGCGTGCTGTGCGCCGCATGTTGAACGCACAGGAGAGATCGGTATGATCAAGCTTGTTAATATGCAGCGATACAAAGGCGGCGTTCGTGTGACAATGCTCTGTGGAAGCCGTGCACTTACAGATTATGAGAAGAAGCAGGAACAGAACAGGAAAATTTCAGCGTTGCTCTGTGCTAAAGAATATGAGACAGCAGAGGCAGTGGGACACTTGAAAGAAGAGCTGGATTCTTTGAAACGGACACTTGTGGAGAAAGAACGCCAGCTTGTACACGTCTGGGCGCAGTCTGTTCCGGAAGAAGAAAAAACGGTCTGTATGTTTTCAGAGGATATCAGTGCGGATGCCATGCGTCAGTATGTGAATGAAGTGCTTGAAAAAAAGAAAGAATTCTTTGTGCTGTGTTTTATGGAAATGATGCAGCGGGATACCGTTATGTGATCGGAAGCAGAACCCAGGATCTTCGTGCATTTTCCAAAATGTTAAATGCTGCATTCGAAGGACGGGGAGGCGGAAAGCCGGAGATGGTTCAGGGAACTGTAAAAGGTGAAGCCGGAAAGATCAGAGAGTGGATTCAGAAGATAGCGGAGGAATTGTCTTATGAAAAATGATCAGAGACGCTCCTTTGGAGAGCTGCCGGTCCTTTACTTGGATTCTGGAATCCAGCTGGTGATGGAATTTGTGATTGAGTTTATAATCATTCTTCCTTTTATGGGGGAAGCATCTTCCAGGATGACACAAAGTGGAGAAGTTCTTAATTATCAGGAAATGATGAATAAGTACTATGAAGTGTTAAGTCCTGCGTTTGATAAAATCATAGGAGGTCAGATTGCGATTGCAGGGATTGCTACAGCAGCAACGTTGTTTCTGACAGTTACATTGTTTGTTATCGATCGGAAGAAAGAGCGGATTGCAGGGATACAGCGGATGGGGGGCAAAAGCCACTGAAGAATTACTGGTCACTTCTTGTGATGGGAGTGATCGGAAGTATTGGTGCTACATGTCTGTCCGCTATGGCACAGGCCGTTTTGGTTGATCCGAGTATATCCAGACAGCACAGAATATGTATTCAGCAGATTTTGTGGTCCGATTATTGTATTTGGATTTGTAATTCCGATTGCAGAGGAATTTATGTTCCGCGGAGTGCTCTATCAGAGGTACCGGGAGACCAGAGGATTTTATTATGCGGCAATCTGGTCAGCACTGTTTTCTCAGTCACACATACCAACACGGTACAGATGATTTACACTTTCCTCCTAGGAATTCTTCTGTGCTATATTTATGAGAAATTTGGTTCAATGAAAGCTCCGATTATGCTTCACGTTGTTTTGAATCTGGGCTCTTTGATCTTTACAGATATCGGAGTATTTAAATGGCTTGCCAGAGAACCGTTTAAAATGGCAGTGGCAGTGATCATCAGCACATTTATCTGTGCAGCTTGTTTTGTGTGGATTCAGAGAAGCGGGGATCCGGTGAGTACTCAGAAAACAGAAGAATAGTGAAAAAATACGAATGAAATAAATTGTACTAATAAAAATACAATCTTAAATTGTGCGCGATGAGGTGCGAAACCTTGTCGCGCATTTTTTTTTTAATCCAGTATTTTATTAAATAAAATCAAAGAAAAACAGAAATCTTAATAATTAATATTATTTTTAAGAAAATCAAAATAATCTGACTATTAAAAGAAAAATAATAAAAAATCAAATAATCAGACAATTTACAAGAATTTCCCTATTTACAGCCTAGGTAAAAGGGTGTATATTCTAGAAAAAGTTTTACACGACGTGAGAAAGAAATGATTGAATGCGCCGGACAAAGAAGATTTTAAAGTAAACTTTAGATTACAGGAAGAAAGGATAGCGACTATGAGGAAAGAAATGGAAAGTCAGAATCGTGGTCTTTACCGCGAAAGTTTTGAACATGATAACTGTGGTATTGGTGCAATTGTCAATATCAAAGGCAAAAAGACACATAGTACAGTGGCAGGAGCCTTGAGTATTGTAGAACAACTTGAGCACAGAGCCGGAAAAGATGCAGAAGGAAAGACAGGAGATGGCGTGGGTATTCTGACACAGATTCCTCATGGATTTTTCAAAAAAAGTCTGTCAGCCACTTGGGATCAAGCTGAAAGATGAAAGAGATTACGGTGTAGGTATGTTCTTTCTTCCGCAGGATGAATTAAAACGCAATCAGGCGAAAAAAGATTTTCGAGGTTATTGTAAAAAAAAGAAGGATTGAAGTTCTTGGGTTGGAGAGAAGTTCCGATTCATCCGGACATTCTTGGAAAGACAGCAGTAGATTGCATGCCATGTATTATGCAGGCATTTATTGAACGTCCTGCAAAATACGAGAAAGGAATCGACTTTGACCGTCGACTGTATGTAGTCAGAAGAATTTTCGAACAGAGCAGTGATGACACTTATGTTGTTTCACTTTCCAGTAGAACAATCGTTTACAAAGGAATGTTCCTTGTAGGACAGCTGAGACTTTTCTTTGAAGATCTGCAGGACGAAGAATTTATTTCTGCAATTGCAATGGTACATTCAAGATTCAGTACAAATACTGCACCAAGCTGGCAGAGAGCGCATCCGAACCGCTTTATGGTCCACAACGGAGAGATCAATACGATTCGTGGTAATGCAGATAAGATGCGTGCCCGTGAAGAGACAATGGAGGCAGGATGTCTGAAAGGTGAACTCCACAAGGTGCTTCCTGCAATCAATACTTCCGGATCTGATTCCGCGATGCTTGATAATGCATTAGAATTCATGGTGATGAGTGGAATGGATCTTCCGCTTGCAGTTATGATCTGTATTCCGGAACCATGGATCAACAATAAAGAGATGTCCCAGAACAAGAAAGATTTCTATCAGTATTATGCAACAATGATGGAGCCATGGGATGGTCCGGCGTCTATCCTGTTCTCAGATGGAGATGTTATGGGAGCTGTGCTTGACCGTAACGGACTTCGCCCTTCCAGATATTACATTACAGATGATGATAATCTGATTCTTTCTTCAGAGGTTGGAGTTCTGGATATCGATCCATCCAAGATTGTGATGAAAGAAAGACTTCACCCGGGTAAGATGCTTTTTTGGTTGATACTGTTGCAGGACGCGTGATCGATGATGAGGAATTAAAAGAAAAATATGCAAATCAGTTCCCATATGGAGAATGGCTGGACAGTAATCTGATTCAGTTGAAGGATCTGAAGATCCCGAATAAAGATGTTCCGAAATATACGGCGGAAGAATGTACACAGCTTCAGAAAGCATTCGGATATTCTTATGAAGATGTGAAGACCTCCATTCTGACAATGGCAAAGAACGGTGCCGAAGGAACCGCAGCGATGGGAATGGATGCACCGATTTCAGTCCTTTCGCAGAAACGTCAGCCACTGTTCGGATATTTTAAACAGTTGTTTGCACAGGTAACAAACCCACCGATCGATGCAATCCGTGAGGAAGTCGTTACATCTACAACGACTTATATCGGAACTGACGGTAACCTTCTGGAGCAGAAGGAAGAGAACTGTAAGATGCTCAGAGTCAATAACCCGATCCTGACAAATACAGAACTTCTGAAAATTAAAAATATGAAAGTGGATGGATTCAAAGTTGCAGAGATTCCAATCACTTATTATAAAAACACGAGTCTTGAGAAGGCGATAGAGTATCTCTTCATTGAAGTTGACCGTGTGATCCGCGAGGGCGCTAATATTTTGATTCTGACAGACCGTGAGGTAGATGAATATCACGTTGCAATCCCGTCACTTCTGGCAGTATCCGGACTGCAGCAGCATCTGGTACGCACAAAGAAGAGAACATCCGTAGCGATGATACTGGAAAGTGGAGAGCCTAGAGAGGTTCATCATTTTGCAACACTGCTTGGATATGGAGCATGTGCGATTAATCCATATCTTGCGCATGAGTCAATCCGTCAGCTGATTGAGTCTAATCTGCTTCACAAAGATTATTATGCAGCAGTAGATGATTATAATTCAGCGGTAATTCATGGAATTATTAAGATCGCATCCAAGATGGGAATCTCCACAATTCAGTCCTATCAGGGATCACAGATCTTTGAAGCAATCGGTCTTAAGACGGATTTTATTAACCGCTATTTTACAGATACAGTCAGCCGTGTTGGTGGTATCGGTATTGAAGAAATTGCAGAAGATTACACTGCTTTCCATACAGAAGCATTCGATCCGCTTGGATTGCAGGTTGATATGACACTGGACAGTGTTGGAAAACATAAATATAAAAGTGGCGGAGAAGAACATCTCTATAATCCACAGACAATCCATATGCTTCAGCAGTCCACAAGACGTGGTGATTATGAAATGTTCAAGCAGTACACGCAGATGGTTGATGAGGAAGGCAAGAAGATCAATCTGAGAGGTCAGCTTGATTTCAATTTCCCGAAGAAGAGTGTACCGCTTGATGAAGTAGAAAGCGTAGATTCAATCGTAACAAGATTCAAGACCGGTGCAATGTCTTACGGATCCATTTCCAAGGAAGCTCATGAGACCATGGCAATCGCCATGAACATGCTTCACGGAAAATCCAACTCCGGTGAAGGTGGAGAGGATATTGAACGTCTTGACACAAACAGATGCTCTGCCATCAAGCAGGTGGCTTCAGGACGTTTCGGAGTGACATCAAGGTATCTTGTCAGTGCAAAAGAGATCCAGATCAAGATGGCACAGGGAGCAAAACCAGGAGAAGGTGGACATCTTCCGGGTGGAAAGGTATATCCATGGATTGCGAAGACTCGTCATTCAACACCTGGTGTGAGTCTGATCTCACCACCGCCACATCATGACATCTATTCGACTGAGGATCTTGAACAGTTGATCTATGACTTTAAAAATGCAAATAAAAATGCAAGAATTTCTGTGAAACTGGTATCAGAAGCAGGTGTTGGAACAGTTGCTGCAGGTGTTGCAAAAGCCGGAGCAGCAGTTATCCTTATCTCAGGATATGACGGAGGTACCGGAGCGGCTCCTAGAAGTTCCATCTACAATGCAGGACTTCCGTGGGAACTCGGTCTTGCCGAGACGCATCAGACACTGATCCAGAATGGGCTGCGTGAGCGTGTCCGCATTGAGACAGACGGCAAGCTGATGAGCGGCCGTGATGTGGCGATCGCAGCAATGCTGGGAGCAGAAGAGTTCGGATTTGCCACAGCACCGCTTGTAACGATGGGCTGTGTGATGATGAGAGTCTGCAATCTGGATACTTGTCCGGTTGGTATCGCAACTCAGAATCCGGAGCTTAGAAAACGTTTCAGCGGAAAACCGGAATATGTTGTTAACTTTATGCGTTTTATTGCAGAAGAACTGAGAGAATATATGGCAAAGCTGGGTGTCCGCACAGTAGACGAACTGGTTGGACGTACTGATCTTCTGAAAGTAAAAAGACGTTCCGACATCAGAGCGTGCCGCAACACTGGATCTGTCACAGATTCTGTACAATCCATATGCGAAAGAGAAGAAAGGTGTTATCTTTAATCCAAAGAAAGTCTATGATTTTGAACTTAACAAGACGTTGGATGAAAAAGTACTATTGAAACAGCTTCTCCCAGCCCTTGAAAGAGGAGAAAAGAGAGGACTTGAAGTCGATGTCACGAATACAGACCGTACCTTCGGAACAATTTTCGGATCTGAGATCACAAGAAGATATCCGGAAGGACTGGAAGAAGACAGCTATGTGATCCAGTGTAAAGGAGCAGGCGGTCAGAGCTTTGGTGCATTTATCCCAAGAGGACTGACACTGGAACTGACAGGAGATAGTAATGACTATTTTGGAAAAGGACTTTCCGGTGGAAAACTGGTTGTTTGCCAGCCGAAAGGTGTGAAATTTAAATCAGATGAGAACATTATCATCGGAAATGTCGCTCTTTACGGAGCTACAAGTGGTAAAGCATTTGTAGGAGGTGTTGCCGGAGAACGTTTTGCGGTAAGAAACTCTGGTGCACGCGCAGTTGTAGAAGGTGTCGGAGATCACGGATGTGAATATATGACAGGTGGATGTGTTGTTGTACTTGGACAGGTTGGAAAGAACTTTGCAGCCGGAATGAGCGGCGGTATTGCTTATGTGATCGATCTCGATAACAGTCTGTATCGCAAAAGTAAATAAAGCAATGGTCAACTTGAACGTGTCACAGATAAGTATGATGTGCAGGAACTCAAAGGCATGATCCAGGAGCATGTAGCCTATACAAACTCTGAGGTAGGTAAGAAGATTCTTGATAATTTCAAAGAATATCTGCCAAAATTCAAGAAAATCATTCCGAAAGACTATGAGAGAATGATGTCCACGATCATCCAGATGGAAGAAAAAAGGACTTAGCAGAGAAAAAGCAAAAATCGAAGCATTTAATATGATCAAGAACGGAAGATAGGAGGCATAGAGATGGGAAAACCGACAGGATTTATGGATTATGAAAGACAGGATAAACCGGCAGAGAGCCCATTGGAACGCATCAAACATTTCAATGAGTTCCATACGCCTCTTAGCAAAGAAGAACAGGAGCTTCAGGGCGCGCGCTGTATGGCGTGCGGAGTTCCGTTCTGTCAGTCTGGAAAGCCGCTTGCAGGAATGGCCAGTGGATGTCCACTGCACAACCTTGTGCCGGAGTGGAATGACTTGATCTACAATGGAAACTGGAAGGAAGCTTATTTACGTCTGAAAAAAGACAAACAATTTTCGGAATTTACTTCCCGCGTATGTCCGGCATTGTGTGAAAATGCATGTACCTGTGGACTGAATCAGGAAGCAGTTGCATCAAAAAAGTAATGAATATGCAATTGTTGAAAATGCATATGAGATGGGATATGCAAAGGCAAATCCGCCGAAAGTGCGTACGGGAAAGAAAGTCGCAGTCATCGGCTCCGGTCCTGCCGGACTTGCGGCAGCAGATCTTTTTGAACAGAAGAGGTCATCAGGTAACTGTTTTTGAACGTGAGGACAAACCGGGTGGATTGCTCCGCTACGGAATTCGAATATGAAGCTGGAGAAACAGATCATCGACCGTAAGATTGCGATTATGGAAGAAGAGGGAATTATCTTCCAGACTGGATGTAATGTCGGAAAAGACGTGAAGGCGGCAGATATCCTGAAAGAATATGACCGCGTGATCCTTGCATGTGGAGCATCAAATCCAAGAGACATCAAAGCACCAGGAAGAGATGCACAGGGAATTTATTTTGCAGTAGATTTCCTGAAATCAACAACGAAAGCACTATGGGCAAATGACATGAAGCTTAAAACAGGAGGCTACATTTCTGCAAAAGGAAAAAATGTAATTGTAATCGGAGGCGGAGATACAGGAAATGACTGTGTCGGAACATCTATCCGTCATGGAGCAAAGAGCGTTCTCCAGCTGGAGATGATGCCGAAAGCACCGGACGAGAGGACACCGCTGAACCCATGGCCGGAGTGGCCGAAAGTCTTAAAGACCGATTACGGTCAGCAGGAAGCAATCGCTGTGTTTGGTTCTGATCCTCGCGTTTACACAACGACAGTGAAAGAATTCATAAAAGATAAGAAAGGAAATCTCTGTAAGGCAGTTCTTATCAAACTTGAGAGTAAGACAGATGAGAAGACCGGACGGAAAATGATGGTTCCGGTAGAAGGAAGCGAGTATACAGTAAATGCAGATCTTGTTCTGATCGCAGCAGGATTCCTTGGAAGCCAGGATTATGTAACAAAAGCATTTGGTGTAGAAGTGAATGAACGCACAAATGTAAAGACAGAGGCAGGAAAATATTCTACAAATGTGAAGGATGTATTTACAGCCGGGGATATGCACAGAGGACAGTCTCTTGTTGTATGGGCTATCCGTGAAGGTCGTGAAGTGGCAAGAGAAGTAGATGAAAGCCTGATGGGATATACAAACTTATATATTCAGTAGAAAATAAAAGATCATACAGTGAAACAGGAATCTGGAAAGTTTATCTAAGAATAAAGAGAACTTTCCGCATTTTTTTGTTACAAAAATGTTACGAAAAAATGAAAAAAGTAAGGAGAACTATTGAAAATATTACATAAATACGCTATAATATTGAGCGTAGAATGTAAATAAAATACCCTCTTGTTACGAGAAATATGTTGAAAAAAAAGTGATAGATGTTGTATTATAACATATGAGTATGTGAAATTATAATGTAACTATTTACAACGAGTTATGATACGAAAATTATAATGCATCACATGGGGGACTAGATAAAAATAAGGATAGGTGGAAAGATGAAGTTAAAAAAAGTAAGCAGTATGATTCTTGCAGTAACACTTGCATGTACAATGACTGTTACACCGGTACTTGCCGACGAAGTCAGTGATCTGAAGCAGAAGAAGCAGGAGACACAGAATCAGGTAAGTAATCTTCAGACACAGCTGAATTCACTTATGACCAAGATCTCTGATCTTGAGAATGATCTGATCGAAACAGGTGAGGAAATCTCTCAGACGGAGGAAGATCTGAAGACAGCGCAGGAGGAACAGGAACAGCAGTATGCAGCTATGAAGCTTCGTATTAAGTATATGTATGAAGAAGGAACAGGAACTGCTACAGTGAGAGAAGGTACTGACATCCGGAGATATTTCCAGTGTACTGACACAGGCAGAATATTCCCAGCATTTACATTCTTATGACAGAGATAAGCTCGAAGAGTATGTTGCGACAGTTCAGAAAGTAGAATATCTTAAGACAACGCTTAATACAAAGATGGCTAATCTGCAGGAGACACAGACAGAGTATGATGCGCAGAAGGATGAACTGAATACAACAATCACAGAGAAGAGTAGTGAAATCGCAAATCTCGATGTTAAGATTGATGCAGCTGTAAAGAAAGCAGCGGAAGAAGAAGCTAAGAGAAAGGCAGCAGAAGCAGCAGCAAAGAAAGCTGCCGAGGAAGCAGCTAAGAAGAATAACTCAAGCAGTAGTTCTTCTAATAGAAATAACTCAAGTAATAGTTCTTCCAGTAGTTCAAGCTCAGGAAGTTCAAGCAGCTCAAGCTCCAGTAGCTCAAGCAGTAGTTCTTCCAGCAGTTCAAGCTCAAGCAACTCAAGTTCTTCCTCATCAAGCCCAAGCTATAGTGCAGATAAGGGAAGCATTATTGTAAATGCAGCTTATTCACAGATCGGAGTTCCATATGTATGGGGCGGATCTACACCGGGAGTTGGACTTGACTGTTCAGGACTTGTACAGTATTGTTACAGACAGGCTGGAATTTCAATTCCAAGAACAAGTGGAGATATTCTTGCAAAAGGAACAATTGTAAGCGATCCTCAGCCGGGAGATATCTGCTGGACACCGGGGCATGTAGCGATTTACATTGGCGGAGGACAGATGATCGAAGCACAGCAGACAGGAGTGCCGGTTAAGGTAAGTTCTGTACGTGTTACATATTATGTAAGATATTAAAAAGCTTTAAAATTTAAAAATAGAAATCACTAAAATCATTAGAAAATGTACATAATAAAAAGGAATCAGATTATGATTCCTTTTTATTTTACACTTTAAAATTAAAATAGTCACTTCTTGCGTCTTCGTCCCTTACAATAAGGACAGCTTTCACGATGACGTTTCTTGTATAAAATCTTTTCAGAAACACGTAATTCATAGAGGTGATCAGAATTGTATGAAGCAATGTTTCCGGATTTTAAAATAATATTGTGGGCTACACAGTCTTTTACACATTTACTGCAGCTAATGCAAAGAGCTTTCTGTATTTCAATTATGGTTTTTTCTCCTCTTACTCTCATTCTAAATAAAATACTCCATTCGGATTATACGAGTCACCAGTTTCAGCAATCTCAATTCCATAGTGATCGTACACCTTCCCGTTCGTATCCATATCAATCCAGCGTTGATCCAGATCATCCTCGTCCATTATACAATGTCCTACACAGGCAGGATCATTAAAATAAAATACATATCCACTTTTTTGCTTTTGATAACCAATACAGATTACCCAGTGTCCCTCTGTTAAATACGTCTCTGAATCCTCTGAATCTGTAGTATTATATCCATCCTCCGATGAGGTCCATGCCTGTATACACATCAGTATCGGATGCCCCTGATCCAGCACAAAAAATCAGATCATTTATGGTTCTTTTCTCTTTTTCATGTATCTGTATCTTATTTTCTTTAAAATAGGTGACTATATTTTCCGGTGGAGTCCCGGCTTCTGCACTAGTTTCAAGCTCTTGTTGATATGTGGCCAAATTTAGATCTCCCTGGTTTGGTAACATCCAGTGCATGAAGATCGGTACGCAAGTTGTTCTATATGTATAGCCTCCGTATTGGCGTAAATTCGGGATATCAATAAAAACATCCGCTTCCTGAATTTCTCCGGCATAAAGAGCCTGATCTGATATCTGGCTTGTTGTCTGAGTTTTGTCCACTGCTTCACATGATACTAAAAACATACTTGTGAGGATGCATATCACGGCAGCAAGTCTCTTATAAATCGAATGTTCGTGTATTGTTTTCATGGATAATACATCCTCCTTCACATGGCATTGCTGTTTTCAATTCCATTTTTCATATCATAAGAATCTGATTCGCTGTAATTTTAAATATATAGTGTTATCTTTTTTAAGAAAAAGAATACAAATTTTTGAATCGTTTGTCTACCCTACAGTTTTATTTCTTTATCAAAACTTTTCTACATATGTCTCAAACTCAATAATACTTAGAACTTCTCGCTTCATTATGCCAACCAAAATTATTTCAATTCGTAGCCTTGCAAGGAGGATAACCTCTTAAAAGAAATCGGTGGTGCCAAAGCTGCTAAAGAATTAGGGATTCCTGAAGGAGCTAACCATGTTTAGAAAACGCATGAAAGATCAGGATAAATGCATAGAGAAAGATAAAAGCAAATAATGTACATAAACCAAAAAAGGAATTTTCATTTGATTACTTGAAAATTCCTTTTTTGATTTACGCGAACAACGAGCTAAAGTCTGTGTTTATTTTACAATAAGAACGAACTACTGATTCCACCATCTACAACAAGGTCAATTCCACTAATAAATCGTGCTGCATCAGAGCAAAGGAAAGCAACAGCCTGTGAAAAAAATTTTTCTTCACGGCGTCCAAGGATGCTGAACTTACAAAAATGACCCATTTGAAAGTCAGACAATTTCTGAATTCAGATGGGTCAGAATTAAACGTAAAAGAGGGTCAAATTTCTTAACAATTTTAGTGGGATTATTTGCCCGGTACAATTTCCAGCCAGTATCCGTCAGGATCTTCAATAAAATAAATTCCCATAGATGGATTTTCGAAGCAGATACATCCCATCTCTTTATGTTTTTTGTAAGCAGCATCGAAATCATCGACAGCAAATGCGAGATGGATCTCATTATCTCCCAGTTCATATGGTCGATCCATATCACGCAGCCAGGTGAGCTCTAAAAGATGTGGGGTCACACCGTCTGTGAGATATACAAGCTTAAAACTTTCGTCATCGGCAAGTTTTTCACGTTCTACTTTTAAATTCAGAGCTTTCTGGTAAAAATCCAGTGATTTTTCAAGATCATATACATTCAGGTTATTGTGTGCAAATGTAAAATTCATTTTAGTACCTCCATAGAATCATAAGGTTTTTATTCACAGTCAAGTGGAATGATGACTGGAATCTACTTTCTAAGGATATCACAGGAGGAGAGGAAAAATCAATAATGCATAGATAAAACCTGATGG
>VOFC01005735.1_pt1 | contig 108573 bp, 171 predicted proteins | sample 5384161 | NCBI WGS metagenome assembly VOFC01 (sample SAMN12384722, study PRJNA508395) | human gut metagenome | isolation source: healthy gut B | host: Homo sapiens
AAAAGTCCCAGGGCCAAAAGAATTCTGATTGCCCATCACGTCCAGAATATAGGAATGAAACACATCCTCATCCTCCCAGCGGTCACACCAGGGTTCCGCCGAAAAGGCATCGGATCAGTCCTTTGACGGCCTGCTCATGCGCCATCCCAATACTTTTTAACATCATTTCTGTTGACCTCCTTTTCTCTGTTTCCATAAAAAAGCCAGACTGAAACAGCCTGACTGATGGTAGGTGCTCACCCAATAGGTCTATTGTTATAATATCATATTGCCTGGCAAAAAGCAACCGGAGGGAAAAAAGGCCGCCGGAGAAATCGTCTCCTGATTCCGACCATGTTTTTCCAAATAATGGATTATAATGTGGGGCACAACGTTCGGACAAGCCGGAAGCTACATAGGAGGAGACGAGATGGCGGCCAGAGAGGATCTGAAAATGCGGCTGATGAGGCTGCGGGGGCAGACGGCCCGGCTGGGGCGGACAGGGCTGAGCGGCCCGGCGGTGCTGCGGACGGCGGAGGTGGGCATCCACCTGCTGCTGGCGGCGGTGCTGGCCGGGGCGGAGGTGTTCGGCGGCTTCGCCCCCTTCGGCGTGGCCATGGTGGGGGCATCAGGCACCGGACTGTGCGGCGGGGCGGCCCTGCTGGGGCGGGATTCGGCTATCTGACCCTGCTGGGCTTCTCTGATGCGCTGCGCTATCTGTCCGCTGCCATCCTGACCTTCGCGGTGGGCTTTGCATTTTACGACATGAAGCTCTTCCAGAGGCCCTGGACCATGCCCGGGGTGGCAGGCCTGATGAACGGCTGCACCGGCTTCATCTACCTGTCCCAGGGGGCTGGCGAACAGTGGACGTGATCTACTTCCTTAGTGAGATCGCCCTGACGGTGGCCGCGGCCTGGTGCTACCGGGTGCTGCTGCTGCCTATACGGCGAAGGGGGAGCAGGGGAGGGTATGCTCCGCAGCCCGGCGGACCGGGGCCCTGGTCCTGGTGTGTACCACCTTGATCTCCCTCTCCAACCTGTATCTATGGAAGGATGTCTCCTTCGGCCGGACGCTGGGAGCCTGTCTGGTGCTGGCGGGGGCCTGGCAGGGGCGGACTGGCGGCAGGAGCCGTGACTTGGGGTGACCATCGGCTTGTCCATGGATCTGGCGGGCTCGGGCGTCCCACTCTACGCCATGGCCTGGGGGCTGGCCGCTCTGGCAGCAGGGGCCTTCCGGGGGCAAGAAACGGGTGTGGGCGGCGGCGGCCTTCGCGGCGGCGGACGGGGCCGCCGTCCTGTGGACCTGGGACCGGGGGCTGACCCTGGCCATCCTGTATGAGGTGTTTCTGGGTTCGGTGGCTTGTTTCATGGTGCCGGAGCGCCAGTGGAAGCGCTTGGGAGGCCTGCTGGCCCCAGCCCCGACGGCGCCCCCGGATGGCAGGGCCCAGGGCTATGTGCAGAAAAAGCTGGAGGCCACCGCCGCCGCCTTCCGTACCTTGTACGAGTCCCTGCGGGGCTCCTTCCGGGCGCCGGAGAACGACAACGATGTGGCGGCGGTCTTTGACCGGGCGGCCTGTCGGGTGTGCCGGACCTGCTCCCTCCGGTCCAGCTGCTGGGAGCGGGACTATGTGTCCACCTTCAACGCCCTCAACGACGCCACGGCCCCCATGCTGGGGCGGGGGCGGGGAGTGGCCAGCGACTACCCCCGCTACTTCGCCGACCGCTGCCTCCACTTCCCCGCCTTTGTGGAGGCGGTGAACCAGGAGCTCACCGCCCTCCTCTACCGCCGGCAGTACAACAGCCGCATCCGGGAGAACCGGGCGGCGGTGTGCCGCCAGTACGGGGAGCTGTCCGCCCTTCTGGGGACGGCGGCGGCAGAGCTGAGCCGGGAGCTGATCCCGGACCCGGCAGGCAATCAGAAGCTGAGGCGGCACCTGGCTCTGCTGGGACTGGAGATGGAGACGGCGGTGTACCGGGACGAGTACGGCCGTCTGCGGGCGGAGCTGAAGGGGGAGGGATGCCAGACTCTGGACACACCGGAGGAGTTGGCCGCCCTATCGGATCTGCTGGGTGTGCCTACCCGAGCGGAGGCGGGGGAGGAGAGCCTGACTCTGATCCAGCTGGAGCCGCTGATGGCGGTAGCGGGTGTGGCAGCCCGGAAGAAGGACGGGGAGACGGTGAGCGGGGACGCCGGGACCTACTTCAAGCGGGAGGACGGCACCCTCTATGTGCTGCTGTGCGACGGCATGGGGAGCAGGCCCGGGGCGGGCCAGGAGAGCTCCCTGGCTGTCCGCCTGCTGGAGCAGTTCCTGATGGCGGGGGTGGAGACGGGCCACGCCCTGGCCACACTGAATTCTGCCCTGGCCCTTCAGGGGGGAGAGGAGGGGGGGGTTCACCACAGTGGACCTGCTTCAGGTGGACCTGTTCACAGGGGAGGGGGCGGTGTACAAGCTGGGAGCTGCCCCCACCTATGTGCGGAGAGGGAGCTCGGTGCGGCGGATCGCAGGCAGCTCCTGCCCGCTGGGCTGGCCCCTTCGGAGCACGCGGTGCCCGACCATACCCGGCTGCGGCTGGAGGCGGGGGACTGCGTCCTTATGGTCAGCGACGGCATCGCCGGAACTGGGGACGACGCCTGGGTCCGGGAGCGGCTGGCTAAATTCGATGGGAGAGCCCCAAGGGAGCTGGCCCGGAGTCTGATCACCGACAGCCCGGAGGAGCCACCGATGACCGCACCGCCTTGGTGGTGCGGATCGCGCGGAGAACGTAGAGGTCAAGTGCGCGGACCCCTTTGCCTGGCAGCAAATGCCCCTGGCGGCCGTATGGGAGCGGCCGCCAGGGGCATTTTCCTGCCGGGATCAAAGCCGCCCCTGGAGCACCGGGATGAGAAGGATCACGGCCAGATTGACCGCACATACCAGCGCCAGGGACAGCAGCTGCTCCTTGGATTCATCGTCCATCTCCGCCCCTCCTTCAGATCTCTTGGCAAGATCCAGTGTACGGCGGGCCGGGCCGGAATATACCCGGTAAAATTGGGCAAGAATAACTGTGTACACAGGGGGCTCACGGCAGGGCCCCGGAAACGGAGGAGGTATCTCATGGTCAAAGGCATCACACGCCAGGTCATCCTGGTGAAATCCCCGGACCCCAAGCTCTTCGAGGAGGCCATTTTCATCGTGAAAGAAGAGGCATTGGCCAGAGAGGGGTCAGCGCGGACCAGGTCATCCGGGAGGCCAGACAGGCGGCGGACGGCTATCTCCGCCGCAGCCGGGCATGGAACGCCCGGGGCAGGCAGCTTCCCGGACCGGCCTGGGGAGCTGCGGGGGCGGTCCTGGCCTCGCTGGCCTGGGGGCTGGGTCTGTTTCTGCTGTAACAGACCTGAGGCGCATGCATACAATGGGATGTGGACCGGGCGGCGGCGGACCCGTCTGCCCGGGTTCCCGGTCCAAGGCTGATAAAGGAGCTTACTTATGTGCGGTATCTGCGGATTTTTGTGATTTTACCCGGGACAACGCGGGCCCGGTCTGGCGGGAAGTGGGAGAGCGGATGGGGGAGACCCTTGCCCACCGGGGACCGGATGGAAAGGGACTCTGGCAGGGAGCGGACTGCGTCCTGGTCCACCGACGCCTGGCGGTCATCGACCCGGAGCGGGGGCAGCAGCCTATGGCCCGGGTGCGGGACGGCGTGGAATATGTGTTGATCTACAACGGCGAGCTCTATAACACCGATGAGCTGCGCCGGGAGCTTCGGAAGCTGGGCTTCTCCTTTGAGACGGAGTCGGACACCGAGGTGCTGCTCAACGCCTGCATCGCCTGGGGGATGGGGCGGCCCAACGGCTGGAGGGCATCTTCGCCTTTGCTTTCTGGGACGGGAGGCGGAGGCGGCTGATGTGCTGCAGGGACCGGTTCGGCGTCAAGCCATTCTTCTATGCCTGGAAGGACGGGGCACTGGTGTTTGCATCTGAGCTGAAGGCACTGTTCCAATATCCGGGCCTGGAGCCACGGCTGGGCCGGCAGGGGCTGTGCGAGGTGCTGGGCATCGGCCCCGCCCGTACAGCGGGGGCAGGTGTATTCGAGGGGTCCGGGAACTGAAGGGGGCTGTCAGCTGACGGCCGGCCCGGAGGGCCTCCAGATCCGTCGGTACTGGGCACTGGAGAGCCGCCCCCACGAGGACGGCTACGAGGAGACGGTGGAGAAGGTGCGCCATCTCCTGGAGGGAGCGATCCGGCGGCAGCTAGTCAGCGACGTGCCCCTGTGCACCTTCCTGTCTGGCGGGCTGGACTCCTCCATCATTACCGCGGTGGCCGCCCGGGCCTATCAGGAGCAGGGGCGGGAGCCCCTGGGAGACCTACTCCTTTGACTATGTGGGCAACCGGAAGCATTTCAAGGCGTCCGCTTTCCAGCCGGACGCCGACGCCCCTGGGTAAAGAAGGCGGTCCGGGCACTGGGTACCCGACACCGGGTGCTGCGGTGCGACATCCCCTCCCTGCTCCAGCTGCTCCCTGAGGCCGTGGAGGCCAAGGACCTGCCGGGGATGGCGGATGTGGACTCCTCCCTGCTGTATTTCTGCCGGAAGGTGGCGGAGCGGCACACGGTGGCCCTTTCCGGGGAGTGCGCTGACGAGGTGTTTGGCGGCTACCCTGGTTTTGAGCGGTCGGAGCTGCTGGAGGCGGACACCTTCCCCTGGTGTCCGGACCTGGAGTTCCGAAGGGCGGTGGTGAAGCCAGAGCTGTGGGAGAGCCTCCAGGTGGAGGACTATGTCCAGGCCCGCTACCAGCAGTCCCTGGCGGAGATGCCGGCCCCTGCCGGGAGGCCCTGTGGGAACGCCGCCGCCGGGAGGTCGGCTGGCTGTCCCCCTGAACTGGTTCATGTCCACCCTGCTGGACCGGAAGGACCGCATGAGTATGGCCGCCGGGCTGGAGGTGCGGGTCCCCTTCTGTGACCACCATCTGGTGGAGTATGTGTGGAACATCCCCTGGGCAATGAAGGCTATGAACGGGCAGCGCAAGCAGGTGCTGAGGGACGCGGCCGAAGGCCTGCTCCCGGGAGGAGCTGCTCCGCCGGCCCAAGAGCCCCTACCCCAAGACCCACGACCCCCTGTATGAGCAGCTGGTCCGGGCCAGGCTGCTCACCATCCTGGACGACCGGGACGCCCCCCCATCCACAGCCTGGTGGACGAGAAAGCCCTGCGCGCAGGGCTGTTGTCCGACGCAGGGGACTATGGAAAGCCCTGGTTCGGGCAGCTGATGGCCGGGCCCCAGATGCTGGCCTACCTCATTCAGATCAACGAATGGATGTCCCGATACCACTTGACTGTCTGACCTGCGGTGACAGTGCGTTTCTCCTGTTTGTTCCTCCTGCTTTCTGGCGCGCCCCATCCGGGGCGCGCTTTTTGTTCCTGGCTTTATGATTTCTTAAGAAAACCCTAAGAGCTCCTTTAGAGCATTTGAAGCAACTGTATGGTATCATTCATACAGTTTCAATAAACCATTTTGGGGCGGCGGAGCCGCCTGCGGCAAGGAGCGCATGAATATGGAAGAAATCTTGAAGGTCACAGACCTAAAAAGGTCTATGGAAAGCGGGGGGGCCGCTACGACGGCCCTGAACGGGGTCAGCTTTTCCCTGAGAGGCGGAGAATATGTGGGCATCATGGGGGCCTCCGGCTCGGGCAAGACCACTCTGCTCAACTGTGTCTCCACCATCGACCGGCCCACCTCCGGCTCCATCTTGGTAGATGGGAAGGAATTGTCCGACCTGAGGGGAAAGGAACTGGCCCGCTTCCGCCGGGAGCGGCTGGGCTTTATCTTTCAGGACTGCAACCTGCTGGACACCCTCACCGCCTTTGAGAACATCGCCCTGGCCCTGGCCATCGTCAGGACGCCGGCGGGAGAGATCCGGGAACAGGTGGAGGAGAACGCCCGGCTGCTGGGCATCCAGGACTGTCTGGACAAATACCCCTACCAGATGTCCGGCGGGCAGCAGCAGCGGTGCGCCGCCGCCCGGGCCATTGTCACCCGCCCCGCCCTGGTGCTGGCCGACGAGCCCACCGGAGCGCTGGACTCCAAGTCCTCCAGGCTGCTGCTGGACCGGCTGGAGGAGCTGAACCAGATCCGGGAGACCACCATCCTCATGGTCACCCACGACGCCTTCACCGCCAGCTGCTGCCACCGGGTCATCTTCCTGCGGGACGGACAGATCTTCCTGGAACTGAGCCGGGGCGGATGGACCGGCGGGCGTTCTTCGCCAAGATCATCCGGGTAGTGTCCCAACTGGGAGGCGAGATGGCCGATGTTCTCTAAGCTGGCCTTGCGCAATGTGCGCCGGTCCTTCCGGGACTACGGGGTGTATCTGCTTACCCTCACCTTTGGCGTGTGTCTGTTTTATACCTTTAATTCCATTGACGGGCAGGGGGTAATGGTCTATCTGGCTCAGAGCCAAAACCCCATGGCCCAGCTGATCCAGACCATTCTGGATATTTTCTCCGTCTTTGTGGCGGTTGTGCTGGCCTGTTTGATCCTGTATGCCAACACGTTCCTCATCCGCCGCCGCAAGCGGGAGCTGGGGACCTATCTGCTGCTGGGCCTGGGCCAGCGGCAGGTGTCAGGACTGCTGGTGCTGGAGACGCTGGTCATCGGCCTGATCTCTCTGGCGGCGGGGCTGCTGTTGGGCCTGGCGGCCTCCCAGGGCCTGTCTGCCCTCGCTCTGTCCATGTTCTCCATCCGGGTGGACGCCTTCGCCCTGGCCTTCTCCCCTCGGGCAGCGGTGCGCACAGTGGGCTATTTCGGCCTGATCTTTCTGCTCGTGATGGTGTTCAGCGGCATCCAGGTGTCCCGGGCCCGGCTCATCGACCTAATGCAGGGGAGCGGAAAAATGAGGAGCTGCAGGAGAGGCCCCTGGGGCTGGCGGTGGTCCAGTTCGTGCTGGGGGCGGTCTGCCTGGCGGCCGCCTATGCCATCCTGCTGACCTTTGGCATGGCCATCGCTGTGGCGGTCCTGCCCATCTGTGCGGCCATGCTGTTCCTGGGCACCCTGGGGACTCTGCTGATCTTTAAGTCCCTGTCCGGCTTTGTGGTGAAGCTGGTCCAGAGCCGTCCCGGGCTCTACTTCCGGGGGCTGAACCTATTCACCCCTGCGCCAGTGGCTGAGCAGGGTCCACTCCACCTACCTGTCCATGACGGTCATCTGCATCCCTGCTGCTGCTGGCCATGGGCATCACCGCCAGCTCCATCGGACTCAACTCCACCTTGGAGGCGGCGGCCGATGAAGAGGCTCCCTTTGATCTGACGGTACAGAATCAGTCCGCCGACAGCGCGGGCCTTGTGGACTTCCCGGCCGTGCTGGCGGAGGGCGGCTTTGACCTGGACCGGCTGGGAGAGCAGCTGGACGTACTGTTTTACTACAATGACCCAGCGGTCACCGGGGTGGAGGAGGTGTCGGCGGCTATCCGGCTCTCCGACTATAACGCCCTGCTGGCCCACGGCGGGCGGGGAGCTGTCAGGAGGAGGCGCCCATGGTGCCTGACGACCCAGAGCGCCGGGCGGTCACCGGCGGGCTGTCCCTGAGCTACGCAGTGGTCCCAGACGAGCTGGCTGGACAGCTGGAGGTGCGGCGGCAGGTGTGGTTTGTGGACTACGCCGGAGGGGACGAGGAGCGGACGGAGGCCGAGTTGCTCCAGCTGATCCGCCCCTGGACCTGGACTACGCCCTCCACTTCTCCAGCCGCCTGGACGCCTATCAGAGCATCATGGGCTCCAAGATCCTGGCCCTGTTTCTGGGGCTGTATCTGGGCTTCACCTTCCTGCTGGCGGCGGCCGCGGTGCTGGCCCTCCAGCAGCTGAGCCAGGCGGCGGACAACCAGAAGCGGTACGCCATGCTCCGCCGGCTGGGGGCGGACGACGGCCTCATCGCCCGCTCGGCCTCCCAGCAGGTGGCTCTGGCCTTCCTGATGCCCCTGGGGCTGGCCCTGATCCACTCCATGGTGGGGATGAAGGCGGCCAACGACATCATTGCCACGGCGGGCGAGGTGGACTCGGTGTAGTCCTCCACCAGCTTGGTGTCGTTGGGCAGCAGCAGGTCCTCCTCCTTCAGGGGGGGGCGTCCTCGTCCTCCTTCACGATCCACCGCAGATACTCATAGGGCAGCCCCTCTTTATACAGCTCCACGTTATACTCGCTGCGCAGCCGGTACTCCAAAACGTCGAATTGCAGGGTGCCCACCACCCCCACGATGACCTCCTCCATACCGGAGTAGGGGGTCTTGAAGATCTGGATGGCCCCCTCCTGGGCGATCTGCTCCCCCCTTGACAAAAACTGCTTGCGCTTCATGGTGTCCACCGAGCGGATGCGTTCAAAGTGCTCCGGGGCGAAGGTGGGGATGGGATCAAATTTGAAGTTCTTCCCCGGGGCGCACAGAGTGTCGCCGATGGAGAAGATGCCCGGGTCGAACACGCCGATGATGTCCCCGGCGTAGGCCTCCTCGATGATCTCCCGTTCTGCCGCCATCAGCTGCTGGGGGCGAGAGAGACGGATCTTCTTGCCGCCCTGGATGTGGTAGACCTCCTTATCCGCCTCAAACTTACCGGACACCACCCGCATGAAAGCAATGCGGTCCCGGTGGGCCTTGTTCATATTGGCCTGGATCTTGAAGACAAAGGCGGAGAAGTCCTCATCGAAGGAGTCGATGACCTCGTCTCCGGCCCTCCGGGGCAGGGGAGGGGTGGTCATGCGTAAGAACTCCTCCAGGAAGGGCTCCACGCCGAAGTTGGTCAGAGCGGAGCCGAAGAACACGGGGGAGAGCTTGCCGTGGCGCACCCGCTCCAGGTCAAAGGCGCAGGAGGCGCCGTCCAGCAGCTCGATGTCGTCGGAGAGCTGGTCCTTTTGCCTGGCCTGGCCGATGCAGCCCGGCCAGGAGGCGGGGTCGTCGGGCTCAATCTCGGTGGCGGTGGCCGCCCGGGCGTTGGTGTTGGAGGTGAAGTGGATGATCTGGCGGTTCTGGCGGTCGTAGACGCCCTGGAAGTCCTTTCCGCAGCCGATGGGCCAGTTCACGGCATAGGTGTCCATCCCCAGCTCATGCTCCAGCTCCTCGCACAGCTCAAAGGGGTCCCGGCTCTCCCGGTCCATCTTATTGATGAAGGTGAAGATGGGGATGTCCCGCATGGCGCAAACCCTGAACAGCTTCCGGGTCTGGGCCTCCACGCCCTTGGCCGCGTCGATGACCATGACGGCGGAATCGGCGGCCATCAGGGTGCGGTAGGTGTCCTCAGAAAAGTCCTGGTGGCCTGGGGGGGTGTCGAGAATGTTAATGCAGAAGCCGTTATATTCGAACTGCAGCACGGACGAGGTCATGGGGAGATGCCTCTCTGCTTCTCGCTCAAATACTCGTCAAATGCATGCACCGGACCTTCTCGCCGCCGGAGAGGACCTTGACGGGCTTATAGACCTCGTCCCCGGAGAAGAGCATCCGGCCCAGGAACCCGCGGAGGTACTGCTCCTGGGGGTCGGGGAGTACTGGCGCAGCCACTGTACCAGGTTGTCGTCGTTGTCCTGGAAGTAGGGGGTGTTGTCCTTGGGGAAGTAGGAGAAGGTGGCCGTCTGGCCCCCACTTCACGGTGCCCTCGTCAGGCTCCATCTCCCCGGCCAGGATCTTGAACAGGGCGGTGTGGGCGTTCTCGTTGTCGCCCACAAAGGCGATCTTGTCCCCGGGCCCACGATGAAGGAGACCTTGTCCAGCACCTTTACCCCGTCAATGGTCTTGGATACGTCGGTGACAAAGAGGATGTCCTTGCCCACCTCCCGGTCGGGGAGAAGGCCACCCAGGGATAACGGCGGGAAGAGGCAGGCATCTCCTCCACCGTGAGCTTATCCAGCAGCTTCCGGCGGGCAGTGGCCTGCTTGCTCTTGGACTTGTTGGCAGAGAAACGGGAGATGAAGTCCTGGAGCTCCTTGATCTTTTCTTCCTTCTTCTTGTTCTGATTCTTGATGAGGTTCTGCACCAGCTGAGCTGGACTGGTACCAGAACTCGTAGTTGCCCACGTACATTTTAATCTTGTTGTAGTCCATGTCCACAATGTGGGTGCACACGGTGTTCAGGAAGTGCCGGTCGTGGGATACCACGATGACGGTCCCCTCGAAGTCCAGCAGAAAGTCCTCCAGCCAGTTGATGGCGTCGATGTCCAGGTTGTTGGTGGGCTCGTCCATCATCAGAATGTCCGGATTGCCGAACAGGGCCTGGGCCAGCAGCACTTTCACCTTCAGACGGGCATCCAGGGTGGCCATGTCGCTGGTGTGATACTGGCCGTGCCGATGCCCAGCCCCTGGAGAATGCGGCTGGCGTCGCTCTCCGCCTCCCAGCCGCCCAGCTCGGCGTACTCCTCCTCCAGCTCACAGGCCCGCATGCCGTCCTCGTCGGTCATCTCCTCCTTGGCGTAGATGGCCTCTTTCTCCCTGCCCACCTCATACAGGCGCTGGTTGCCCATGATGACGGTGTCCATGACGTTGTAGGCATCATAGGCGTTCTGGTCCTGCTTCAGCACGGACATGCGGATGTTGGGCAGAATGGACACGGTGCCGCTGGTGGTCCAGGTCCCCGGACAGGATCTTCAAAAAGGTGGACTTGCCAGCGCCGTTGGCGCCGATGATGCCGTAGCAGTTGCCCCGGGTGAATTGCAGGTCCACGTGAGAAAACAGGGCTGTCCGCCGTACTGCAGCCCCAGATCGGTGACGGTGATCATAGTCGTCTCGCTCCTTACACTCCATGGTAAAAACAGTTTGCGTCCGCTCAGTGCACAAAAGGGCGGCACGCCCGCGGTCTGCCCGCCCCGAAACGCCGTGCGGTCCTCTGCACACTGAGGTTACTATCTTATCACAAACAGGAGGAAAAGGATAGAGTATTTTCCGGAAAATTGGGGGCATTTTTTTCGTTTACAGCTGTTTTTTTGACCAACAGGACAGCGGAAAGGGAGAAAAAGCGCCCCAGGACTCTCCACTGGGAGATCTCGGGGCGCGGGGGGAGTCAGTGCCGTGCGGGCCTCTCCGGCGGACGGGAGGCCAGGCGCAGGGCTCGGCGGAGCTCTGAGGCTCGGGCTGGGGAGAAGGCGGGGCTCCGCCGCCGAAGTAGAGCTGGTCAGACAGCGGGCCAGCTCCCCAGCTCTTGGGCACAGCCGGGCAGCTCCGCCGCCGCCCGGTCCAGGAAGGCGCGGCAGGTCTCCCCCGGCCGGCGGCCCCTGCGGCGGCGCTTCAGGCGGCGGTCCAGCCCACCAGCACGCCGGCGGGGGTATTCCGCCGGGCCAGGTAGGTGAGCTGGAAGCGGACGCGGTCCGCCAGCCGGGACCACAGCATTGCCAGGGTGTCCCGTGGGCTGCGGCGGTCCACGACGCGGCCCCTGCGGACCGGAGGGTGGGACCGGGTGCGGCTTCCGCCCCGGCGGAGGGCCCAAAGGATCGCGCCGACGCCGGCCAGCAGGACCAGGCCGGCCAGCACATAGAGGACCGCATCGCTGCTCTGGACGGCCTCGCCGGCCGGGCCGCCTGCGGCGGAGATGGGATCGGGCAGGTTTAGGGAGCCGGTCTCCGGGGCAGGGAAGAGGGAGAAGAGCCAGCGGAAGAACCGGTCCAGAAGGGCCAGCGCCCCAGAGGCCAGCTCACGCAGCCAGCCGGTGAGGGCGGTGAGGGCCTGGGCGGCGGTGCCGGTGAACAGCAGCACGCACAGGGCTGCGCCCCGCCCAGGGCGGCCAGCAGAAGGAGAAGGAGCAGACGCCCCCGGAGGGAGCCGGCGGCCTGTCCGCCGGGACGGCTGTTGGAGGCTCTCTGTCCGGCCAGGGCTGCCAGGGCCAGCAGAGTGCCGGCGGCGGGGGCCAGGGCTGTGTCCAGGGGGAGGACACCGGCGGCGGTGCACAGGGCGGCGGCCAGCAGGACCAGGGAGGCGGTCTCGAAGGAGACCATCAGCTGCTCCGCGGGCGTGGGGCGGATCAGCAGCTCATAGCAGCGGAAGTAGGAGAAGCCCCACATGGCAAGCAGGCACAGCCAGGACAGCAGGGAGGGATAGCGCACCCCCCCACAGCCAGACGACGGCCCCTGGAGGGCCAGAGCGGCCAGCGCCAGAAGCAGGACGGAGCGCTGGGTCCGGGGGCGCCGGAGAAACAGGGCCAGACTCCCACAGGTCAGGGGAGAGGCAGACGCACCAGATGAGCAGGCCGGCCGGATCAGACCGGCCGGTCTGACGGAAGGCGAAGATGGAGAACAGGGTGTGCAGGGCAGTCACATTGGACAGCAGGCCGGCCAAATCGACAAGGCGGGAACGGCTCTGGTTCACGGGCGGCCCCCCCTTTCCGCAGGGAGTCCAAGGAGAGGGACCGGAACCCGGCCCGGGCGGGGACCTCCCAGTCCTGGGCGCACAGCACCCACAGCTGCCCTGGGTCCAGCCGCTCCATCAGGGCGGCGGGGGAGGCGGCTGCCGGAGCAGGTGATCAGATAGGCGGTGCCGGACTGGGGGGCCGCGTCGGCGGCGAAGCGGGAGGGGAGAAAGGCCGGCCCCTGGGGGAGCGACTCTCCTCTGGGACCCGCTGGGCCAGGCAGCGGTAGCCCGCCAGATAGAAGAGCAGGTCGTCCCCGCCGCCCTCCCCCGGAGGAGACGGTCATGGGACCGAAGAGGCGGGAGTGGGGGAGGGAGAGGGAGCAGTCCACCCCTGCGCCAGACAGGCCGGAAAGGACGGAGGCCAGTACCTCCAGGGCCCCCTCCAGCTCCCTCCAGTCCTGGGAGAGACCGCAGAAGGACTCCCCATCCAGCAGAAAGCGCAGCCCCTCTGGGCTGGATGGTCTGGTACAGGTTCACCGGCGTGCCCTGCTCCCGGGCGGCCATGCGCCAGTTGATATGCTTCCAGCTGTCTCCGGGCTGGTACTCCCGGCAGCCCCGGAGCACGGTGTTGTCCTCCATCCACCCCTGACAGCCGGCGGCGCAGTCCCACTGGGGGCGGAGAAAGAGGGAGAGGTCCACCTCCACCGGCCGGGGATAGACGGCGATGGCGGGGATCTGCCCGGCGGGGAGGGGCTGTTCCCCCTGGACCAGCCCGAAGCCGTCCCCGGAGCGGGCCACCAGTCGGTGGACCCGGTACAGTCCCCGCCGCTGGGCAGTCCAGGTGCTCTCAACCTGGATGGTCTGCCAGCTCCCCACAAAGGAGAAGGACTGGCGCAGGGCGGGGACCGGGGCGCCCCCTTCCTGATCCGGGGCGGGCTGCAGATAGGACTCAAAGGCATCGTCGGGGTGAGGCACCCCTCCTCCGGGGCGTTTTGGGACAGCTCCAGCCAGATCAGCGGCAGAGACTTCCCGTTCTCTAGATGGTAGATGAGCTGGGTCTGCTGCCCGGGAAAGAGCCGGGGGGCGGGGGCACTCCACCTGGATGGAGACGCCGCGTATGGCTCTGCTCCCCCACCACCGGGCGGCCAGCCCCAGCAGGAGGAAGAACAGGCATACCCCCGCCACCCCGCCGCTGCCCAGGCGCAGGGCCAGCAGGACCCCGGCCCCGAACAGTACCAGGGCGGGGAAGAGATCAGCAGGCTGGAGCCCCGGCCGAACAGGGCCTTACGCTCCATGGAACTCATCTCCCGCCGCCGGGGGACGGGGAGCTGGGCGGCGATCTGGTCCAGCACCCCGTCAGCGGTGACACCGGAGAGCCGGGCCTCGTTGGTGAGCAGCAGCCGGTGGGCCAGCACGGGGTGGATCAGGGCCTGGATGTCGTCCGGGGTAACGAAGGAGCGGCCCGCCATGGCGGCCCAGGCCCGGGCGGCCCGGAACAGGGCCCGGGAGGCCCGGGGCTGGCCCCCATCCGGACCATGGGGTGGCTACGGGTGGCTCCCACCAAGGCAACCAGGTAGTCGGCCACCTCCGGGGACACCCGGATCTGGGAGAGGGAGTCCTGGGCGGCCACCAGCTCCTCCGGGAGGTGACAGTCTCCAGACCGTCCAGCGGGATGCTGTCTCCCCAGGGAGAAGAGCATCCGCCGCTCCTCCTCAGGGGCGGGGTAGCCCATGGAGAGGCGGATGAGAAAGCGGTCCATCTGGGCGGCGGGGAGGCGGAAGGTGCTCTCCGACTCCACCGGGTTCTGGGTGGCCATCACCACAAAGGGGGCGGGCAGAGGAGGGGTCTCGCCGTCGATGGTGACCTGCCGCTCTTCCATGGCCTCCAGCAGGGCGGACTGAGTGCGGGGGACCGCCCGGTTGATCTCGTCGGCCAGCAGCAGATTGGTGAACACGGGGCCGGGCAGGCGGCGGAACTCCCCGGTTCCGGTCGTAGATGTTCATGCCCAGGATGTCGGCGGGCAGCAGGTCGGGGACGAACTGGATGCGCTTGGATCGGCAGCCGGACACGGCGGCCAGGGTCTTGATCAGGGTGGTCTTGCCTACGCCGGGCAGGTCCTCCAGAAGCACGTGGCCCTGGGAGAGCAGTGCCATGACGATCAGGCGGATCTGCGTCTCCTTGCCGTAGATGATCTTGGCGGTCTCCGCAGTCAGGCGGTCTGCCAGCTGAGCGATGTCCATAGGGAGCTCCTCCTTGTGCCGGCTCGCCGGTTTTACAGATAAGCTCCATTTTACCACGATTTTTTTGGGAATTCTATCCCCAATTTGTAAAGAAGTGCCCGACCCCGCCCCGAAGGGCTGGGCGGACAGTGCCCGGGCCTTCCGGAGCCGGAAGAGCGCCCGCATGGTGGTGCGCCGCTTTCTGAAATATCTGCCCTGTCGGGGGCGGGAGCCATCCTCAGCAAGCCGGACGGGGACGGCTGGCGAAGTTCCCCGGAGGGGCAGACAGCAGAGCGGGGCGCTCCCGAAGGAGCGCCCCGCCTTGGCGTGTGGGTGAGTATGGTTCTACTTGGGCTGATACAGCTCCAGGATGGCCCCGTCCTTCCACACGAAGGCCAGCTGGTCGCCTTGGTCGTTGGCCTGCATGGGGCCGCAGATGACGCTGTCCGCGTCGGCAATGTACTTCTCCAGGCTGTCCACCTTGTAGGCCACGTGGGGGCAGCGGTGGAGCACCTCGGGGAAGGGGGTGCCCTCCTCGAATTTCAGGTACTCGATCTTATAATCGTAGTCATCCACATTGCTCACCCAGAACTTGGCCCCCTCGTTGTAGGTCATGCCGGGCTTCTTGTTGGTGATGGGGATACCAATGTGCATATACTCAGCGGACATGAAAGTTCCCTCCTGATCAAGCGTTTTTGATTTCCTGGTAGACCTCAAAGGCCTGCTGGGCGGTGTAGCCCCCGTGGACCACCTTGCCGATGGCCTGGGCCATGCCGGCGGGGCAGTCGGACTGGAAGATGTTCCGGCCCATGTCCACCCCGCGGGCCCCCTCCGCGATGGCCCGGTAGGCTATCTCCAGGGCCTCCAGCTCAGGCAGCTTCTTGCCGCCGGCGATGACGATGGGCACCGGGCAGGCGGCGGCCACCCGCTCGAAGCCGTCGCAGTAATAGCTCTTGACGATGTTGGCCCCGTTCTCCGCCAGCACCCGGGTGGCCAGCAGGAAGAACTTCTCCGTGCGCTCCATCTCCTTGCCCACGGCCACCACGCCCAGGGTGGGGATGCCGTACCGGGCGCCGGCATCGGCGGTGCGGCACAGCAGCTCCAGGGAGCGGGACTCGCCGGGGGCGCCGATGAAGGTCTGGACGGCCATACAGTCCGCGTTCATCCGACCGCGTTCTCGATGTCGCAGGCGATGCCGCCGCCGTTGGACATCTCGTCAAAGAGGACGGTGGTGTCATAGGTGACCGCACGCACTTTGCCACCCGGGAAGCAGGGGAGATGCAGGAGCGCAGGATCCCCTTGGTGCCCATCAGCACATCCACATAAGAGATCAGGGGGGGATCACCAGGTCGATTCGTTCCAGCCCGGCCGTGGGCCCCATGATATAGCCATGGTCAAAGGCCAGCATCACCGCGTTGCCCGACTTGGGATCAAAGAGGCGGGACAGACGGTTTTTTCATGCCCCAGTCGCAGTGGGCGGCCCCCTTCACATAGAAGCCCTCCTGGACCGGGGCGATGTCCAGGTGATAGTCGTGGGCGGCCTTGTTTCCGATATTGTCAGGCATAGTTTACTCCTTGCTGTAAGCAGGGGGGTGTGGCAGGGGTATTCCACAGGCGGATGAACTCGTCATCCCACTTGGCGATGTTCATCTGGAAGCCGGCGGCCTCCTGCACGGTGAGGATCTCTCCCACCATGCTGGCCACCACTTACACGCCCTTGGCTTTCAGGAACTCCACGGTGTCCTTGAACAGCACCAGCATCTCCATCATGGTGGTGGCGCCGCAGCCGTTGATCATCACGAAGGCCTTGTCGCCCGCCTTCAGCTCCAGCTTCTTGGACAGGGCCTCGGCCACAGTGCCCACGGTGTCCTTGGAGGACATCATGGGCACGCGCACGCCGCCGCCCTCGCCGTGCTGGCCGGCGCCGATCTCCATCATGTCGGTCTCGCCGAGGTCGCCGAAGGGCATACCGTTCTGGGGATGGGTGGCGTCGGTGGACTTGACGGTGATGGAGGCCATGTTGTCGGCGTAATGCTGGGCGATCTCCGCTACCTCATCCAGGCTCTTGCCCTCCCGGGCAGCCGCCGCGGCGATGTGGTACAGGGCCACAGCGCCGGCCAGACCGCGCTTGTTGTCCTCGCCGTTGGGGTCGAACTGGATCTCCTCCCCGGTGACCACCTGGCGGAAGTTCAGCCCCGCCTTCTTGGCCAGCTTCATGGCCTGCTTGCCGGCCAGCTGGTCGCCGGCGTAGTTGAAGGTCAGCAGCAGCACGCCATGGCCCTTGTCGGCCAGCTTCATGGCGTCGAACACCAGCTGGCCGTTGGGGGCGGCAAAAATGTCGCCCACCGCCTGGACGTCCAGCATCCCCTGGCCCACGAAGCCCGCCTGGGCGGGCTCATGGCCAGAGCCGCCGTAGGTGACGATGGTGACCCGGTCGGCGCCGGCCAAATCCCTGCTGATGACCAGATGGCCGTCCACCTCCAGAATATCGGGGTAAGCCAGCCCCAGGCCGACCAGCTCCTCGTCCGTAATGGTCTCGGGGGCGTTGATAAACTTCTTCATTTTCATATATGGAGTACCTCCCGTTCAAAATCAATGGAGATGCGCTCAGGGCCGCGCCAGCCCCTGGAAGAAATAGGCCATGGACGTCGCGCCGGCGTCAGGGGTGCCGATGGTCTTTTCGCCGTAGCTCTTCGCCCGGCCGAATTTGGAGACGAACTGCTTGCTGGCCTCGGCCCCTGGAGCGCGGCCTGGGCGGCGGCTCGAACAGCCCGGCCTCATCGCTGCCGGAGTAAGCGGCGATGGCCTGGCTGGCAGGGATCAGGGCGTCCATCATGGTCTTGTCCCCCACCTTGGCCCCGGAAATGTCGCTGAGGGCCTTCAGCGCTTTGGCGAAGATGGCCTGGATGCCCGCCGTATCGATCTCATCCCCCTCGGGGGCCTCCTCCTGCATTCCGTCCAACCAGGTGTTCCACAGGGGGCCGGCACTGCCGCCGTTGAGCGCCATGACAGCCGTAGCCGCATCGTCCAGCATGGCTTGGATGCCGCCCTCGACTCCCCCTGCTGCGGCGGAGACGGCTTTGGCGATCTTGCTCATGGTCAGGCCGTGGTCGGCGTCGCCGAACCGGGAGTCGATCTCCGTCAGCTCCTGCTCTGCGGCGGTCACTGCCGCACAGGCGTTCTGAAGCCGGGATGCAAATTCCTGCTTGGTCATATGGTGTCACCTCCCTCCTGGACAAAACTTAGGAAAGCTCCTGCTGGGCTGTGTTACTTCTGTGCATAGATACTACTATAAAAGGTAACAAAAATCAATAGATAGATCTTTTTTTCTCTATCATTCACGTAATGATATATTGAAATTTATACAAAACAGACAAAAATAGAACTTCCTGTGGAGAGAACGATCCTCCACAGGAAGTTACATATGTTACTTATTGGCCCAGCAGGGACTTGACCAGCTCCGCCCGGGCTGCGATGTGGGTGAAGATCCGGACCGCAGGGCGCCCCGCAGGGCTTTCTCACTGGTGTTGGCGGAGCAGACGCCCACGATATGAGGGCACTGCTTCAGCAGCTCCAGAGGGATCTGGATGGCGAAGTCCTGATCCGACTGGATCACCGTGCCTGCCTCGTTGAAGTAGTAGACCAGCAGCCGTCCACAGGTGTGCTGCTGCTGGAGCAGGCTGCCGTATCGAACCAGAGAGGCGAAGTCGGGGCTGGAGGGATAGTTTCCGATATTGACCAGGGCGGTGTCCATCCGCTCCCACTGACTCTGGATCTGCCGGTAGACCTCGGTAGAGCACAGCAGATGTTTCTCCTCCAGACTCTCCGGCAGGGCCGGCAGGTAAAGGAAATGGGGCGCAGCGCCCAGCTGCTGGGCCATGAGGCGGACGTTTTCGTTGGACTGGTAGTTGCGGGCAGGGATGCTGGCATTTCCCACCAGGGGGAAGATATCAGTGACGGTGCTGCTGGGCTGGGGGATTTTCCTCCAGCCAGGTCACCAGCTGGCCGATCAGGTGGCCCCAGCCTACCCCCAGGCGGCGGGCGCCGATCTGCCGCAGCAGGTCCACGGCCCCCTGGGAGAGCAGCTGATTGGTGGCGTCGTCGTCCCGGCCGTCCTCCACCAGCACGCCCCCTGGAGGGAGGTGGACAGCCGCAGCCGGTCCAGCAGGACAGCGCTCTCTTCCCCGGTTCGTAGACGGTGATATGCACCACGCCCAGCTCCCGGGCCTCCCCCAGCATCCGGCTCACCAGCGGGCGGGACACCCCCAGTTCCCGGGCAATGTCGATCTGCTTCCAGTCCTCCAGATAGTAGCGCCGGGCCACATGGGCCAGACGGAGGAGCTTTTCCTTGCTGGGCGCCAAGCCGCTCACCTGCCTTTCTACACCGCGGCTGTTACATAAGTCAACTGTACCATATCGGCATAACAAATGCAACGGGAAGGGAAGAAAATCCGCCCGGCAGGGAAGGCCTCTGCCGGACGGGGAAATCAGGGGGACACCAGAGCGTTGAGCACCCGGGAGGCCACATCTCCGGCCGCGGAGGAGCCGCTCCCGCCGTTCTCCACCAGCACGAGAAAGGCGTAGGGGTGGTCCTCATCCCGGAGGAAGCCGGTGAACCAGGCGTGGGGGGGCCTGGCCGCCCCCCACCTCCGCTGTCCCCGACTTGGCGCACAGGTCCATATTGGGAAAGCGGCTGGTCCCGTAGGCGGCGGTGACGTTGTAGGCCATCATGTCGGCCAGGGTCTCGGCGGTGTCCCGGGCAATGAGGCGGCCGGTGCGGCGGGTGAACTGGGGCAGATCGGGCAGGCCCGGCGTGTCCACCTGAAGGAGCAGGCAGGGGACGGCGGCCCTTCCACCATTGGCGATGGCCCCATGTAGACCAGCATGGAGCAGGGGTTCACCGCGTCGTGGTACTGGCCCACGCCTGCCCAGGCCAGGTCGTTGTCCGAAATTCCGGTGAGGGAAAAGCTGCCGGCGGCAGTGGGGATGCCGTTGACAGAGTAGCGGCTGGTCAGGCCCGCCTTCCCGGCATAGCGCTCCAGGGTGGAGCCGCCCAGCTCCACCGCCAGCTGGCCGAACACCACATTGCAGGAGTTGGCCAGGGCCTCTCGGATGTCCTGCTCCCCGTGGGCAGCGGTGCAGGTGACCGTCCCGTCCCCGATCTGGGCCGAGCCCTCACAGACCCATGTGCGCTCCTCCAGGTCGGGCAGCTCCTCCAGCGCTGCCGCCAGGTCACCGTCTTGAAGATGGAGCCGGGCGGGAAGGTGGAGGAGAGAAAGCGGTTGAGATAGACACCATCATAGCTGGGATCGGTCTCCAAGCCGGAGGGGATGTTCCGGGGATCGAAGGAGGGGGAGGACACCAGGCACAGGATCTCCCCCGTCTGGTAGTTGTAGACGGCCACTGTGCCCTTCCGGCCGTTGAGGGCCCGGTAGGCGGTCTCATTCAGGTCCGCATCGATGGTGAGGTACACCTGATTGCCCCGCTGGGCCCCGAAGGCGCCGTTGAGCAGGTCAAAGCCGGTGAGGCGGTCAGCAAAAGCGGTGAGGGCCCCGGTGCCGATGCTGCCGTAGGGGTCGCCTACCACGTGAAGGATGGACTTGCGGCGGGTCTCCCCATCGGGATAGGTGCGGCTGCCCGACTGGTCCACGGCAGAGAGCACTTCACCGTCCCGGTCCAGCAGGGTGCCGCTGATGAGCTGTCCGGCGCTGTTGTACAGGTGGCGGTTGAAGGGGGGAGGAGGCCCAGTGCCCCCCCCGTCGGAGAAGAAGCGGAAGAGGCAGAGGGCCAGGCCGGCCAGCAGCAGGCCGGCAAGCACCAGGCAGAGCACGGCCCGGCGTTCGATTTTTTCACGGGACAGGTACCTCCTTTCCGGCGGGAGAGCGGATGGCGAAGCTGGAATTTTCCCGGGTGTCCGTGGCCTTCAGGAAGGCCAGCAGGCCCCAGGAGGCCACCATGGCCGAGCCGCCGTTGGACACAAAGGGAAACGTGACGCCGGTGAGAGGCAGCAGGTCCATGGCCCCGAAGATGTTCAGGGCGGTCTGCACCACCATGAGTGAGCCCGCGGCGCAGGCGGCGATGGTGTAGAAGGCGGACCGGCCCACCCGGCAGGCCCGGGCGGCAAAGAGGGCCAGGGTGACGATAGAGACCACCGCCAGCAGGGCGATGAGCAGGCCCCACTCCTCGCACAGCATGCCGAACACGAGGTCGGTGTCCGCCGCCGGCACGGTGTGCAGCCAGCCCTCTCCGGCCCCCACCCCCACCAGGCCGCCGGAGGCAGCGGCGGACATGGTGCGGGTCTGCTGATAGCCTGTGGTGGATGCCGCCTCCCAGGCGTGGCCCCAGGTGGCAAAGCGGCGGAAGATGTAGGGCTTGAAGTTGAGGACCAGCAGGCCGGCAAACAGGGCCCCGCCGCAGATCAGGGACAAGGTGGCGAAGTCGCCGGAGCGGAGGTAGGCGATCACCAGGAAGGTGACGAAGAAGATGGCGGCCGTGCCGAAGTCGCTCATCCCCGCCAGGCACAGCAGACATACCCCGGTGAGCACCATGAACAGCCCCAGGTTCCGCCTGCGGAACAGCCGCTCCAGGGTGGCGGAACCGGCGAAGATATAGAAGATCTTGGCCACCTCAGAGGGCTGAAAGGAGAGGGGCCCAGGATGATCCAGTTGGCCGCCCCAAAGCGGGTCTGTCCCAGCACCAAGGTGACGGACAGCAGGGCAATGGCAGCCGCAGCCATCAGCCAGCGCAGCCGCTGGGTGCGGCTGGTGTCCCGCAGCCACACCCCCAGCACCACAAGGGCGGTCAGCCCCAGCAGGATGGCGATGAACTGCTTCAGCACAGAGCCGGGGGGGGCGGAGGAGGCGGTGACGGCCAGGGAGAGGGTGGGAGAAAGAAGGCGATGGTCTCCATCTCGAACCCCGGGCGCGCAGCGGCGCAAAGCCAGATAGTAGGTCCACATGACGGTGGGAGGCCGGGGAAGAGGAGAAACAGGCTGGGGAGACCGACGCCCCCGCACTGACGGCCAGCTGGAGGGCAGCCAGCAGCTGGAACAAAGTCAGCCACAGCAGGGAGGGCCACATGGGCAGAGGGGCCTCCTCCTGCCGCCGCGGGAGAGCTGTTCCCCCCCTCCTCCCGGGACAGGGGGAGGAAGAGCAGGTCCACGCCCCCCGGTGAGGGTGTCCCCCACCCGGATGGGGGTGCGCTGGGAGACCTGGACGCCGTTGACCTGGGTGCCGCCCTTAGAGCCCAGGTCCGTGACCCACCAGGAACCGGACTCGTCCCGGAGAAGGGCGGCGTGCTGGCGGGAGACGGTGGACAAATTGAGGCGGATATCTGCGGAGGAGGAGCGGCCCAGGATATTTTCCCAGTGGTCGATGGGGAGGAGCCGCCGCCGGGCAGGCTGAGCTGTCCCCACTGCTCCGGGGTGTGGGGGACTCGCAGCAGGCCGCGGATGGCCCGCACCAGCACCAGCAGGGCGAGGATGGGGAAGAGGAAGCGGACCAGGGCGGTGTACCACCAGACGGCTTGGGCGTGCTCTGTCAGCCAGGTGCCCAGGAGTTGGGGAAAGGCCTGGAAGGCGGAGATTGATTCAGACAAGGGGACCCCCTCCTTTCGGGGACGGCAGACCGGCAGGGGACTGCAAGACAAAGAGATCGGTGATATTGTATCACAGGAGGGACTGGAGAAAGCAAGCGGGAGTTAAAGGAGAAACAGCGGGCCTCGGAACGATTCCGGAGGCCCGCTGTTGAAAATGAGATACGGTCAGCCCCTGCTCAGGGGTGCGGGGAGGCTTCCACTGCCCTTGGAGCGGCCGTCCCGGCCCTTGCCCTGGAGCTGGTTGTGCATGTCCAGCATGGTCTGGGCGGCCAAATCGAAGTCGCTGACCTCCTCGTAGTTGTCCACCAAGTCGCTCTGTACCAGGTCGCTGTAATCCTCTTCGGCCTTCTTCTTTGGGTAGACGGCGCGGAGCATGATGGGGGTGACGATGGTGGTGGCAGCCACCATGATGACCATGGGGGGCCAGGAAGATGGGGTTCATCATTCCAGTGGCGATCCCTTGTTGGTAACGATCAGGGCTACCTCGCCCCGGGATACCATGCCAACACCGATGCGCAGGGACTCGGCGTTGGTGTAGCCGGAACAGCTTGGGCCCCCAGGCCGCAGCCGATGACCTTGGTGACGATGGCCAGCGCGATGGCGATGACGGTGAGCAGGATGACGGTCCCATCCATGGAGGAGAGGGTGACTTTCAGGCCCACGCTGGCAAAAAAGACGGGGAGAGGAGCATGTAGGAGAGGGTCTCACACTGGGAGTTGACATAGACGGCCGCGGGTGGTGTTGGCGATCATCAGGCCGGCGAAGAAGGCGCCGATGATATCCGCCACACCGAAGACCTCCTCCGCCACATAGGCATAGAAGAAGCAGAAAGCCAGGGAGATGACGGCGAAGCGCTTCCGGTTCCAGGAGGCAGAGTTCATCCACCGCTGGATCAGCCCGTGGAGGAAGTAGCCAGCCACGCCGGTGACAACAAAGAAAGCCACGATCTTGATCATCACGATGCCAAGGCTGATGCTGCTGTCAGAGGCACTGGTGATCAGGGTCAGCAGGATCAGCCCCAGAATATCATCGATCAGGGCGGCACCAAGATGGCGTTGCCGGAACGGGTGGACAGCTTGCCCATCTCCTTCAGGGTCTCTACACTGATGGAGACGGAGGTGGCGGTGAATACGGTGCCCACGAACATGTTCTCCAGGAAGGAACCCCGTGGTTGAAGACCTCAGCCAGGACATAGCCGCCCGCCAGGGGGGGACCAGCACGCCGATCAGGGCGATGAAAAAAGGCGGCTTTGCCGGATTTTTTCAGCTCCTGGATGTCGGTCTGGAGTCCGGCGCCGAACATGAGCACCACCACGCCCAGCTCGGAGAGCATAGCGAGGAAGTCACTGGGCTGGACCAGGTTGAGGATGCTGGGCCCCAGCAGCAGGCCGGCCAGCAGAGAGCCTACCACCTGGGGCATATCCACCCGTTTGGTAAGCATGGCAAAGCACTTTGTGACCAGCAGGATCAGGGCCACATCAAAAAATAAAATGATATGATTCCATGGCAGATTACCTTCTTGCAGACGAAATGATGCGTAACTGTGGCGGCTGCGGCGGACGCCCTATGGGGAATTAAGAGAAGACATCAATGCCCCCAGACGTCCGGCCGCTGGGATCAAAGAAAGAGCAACCGTCTCCGTCAGCGTATGGATAGTACCACAAACAAAAAAGAAAGTCCAGTGATTTGCACCGAGAAGGTGTACGATTTTAACAGAAACTGAACAACAATTTTGTTATGAACGTCAAAAGTGAGAAAATGGAAGGGAAAGAAGCAAATAAATAAATGAGAGAGGAGATCGCACTAGAAATGCCGCGCCCGGGGTCACTTCCGGGCGCGGCATAAGACAGATTTTCAGAAAAAGATCAGGCCTGGGCGAGGAAGTAGTCGGTCATCAGATCAATGGCCACGCCCAGCACCTCCTCCGGGGAAGAAAAGCGTCGTTGTGCAAAGGGTGCTCGGCCTGGCAGCCAATGTGGAAATACAGAGAGGGGACCTGATGGCTGAAGTAGTAGAAATCCTCTCCGATCAGGCTGGGGTGGATGTCCGTGTGGACGTGTTCCTGTCCCAAGAGCCGGGCCGCATGGGTGGAAAAGCGCTGGAACAGCTCCGGTGAGTTGCGGAGGACGCCGTATCCAGCCTGGATGTCCACCTTGGCCTGCCCGCCGTACAGGGAGGCGATCTGCTGGGGGATCTCCCGAATGCGGCGGTGGAGGTAGTTTCGGCTCTCCTCACTGGTGGTCCGGACCGTTCCGTCCAGGACGGCCCGGTCACAGACCACATTGTAGCGCCCAAGGGGCTGGAAGGAGCCGATAGAGACGGAGACGGGCTCGAAGGGATTGACCTCCCGCCGGAGCTTCTGGACCAGGGCACAGTCGATCTCGGAGCCGATGACAATGGCGTCCACCCCAGGTGGGGCTCCGCCGCATGGGCGGCAGTGCCCAGCACCTCGATGCGGAAGCGGTCGGAGGCCGCCATAATGGGGCCGGGCCGCAGCTCGATGTCCCCCACCGGCAGAGAGGGCCACATATGCAGACCGTACATCTCGTCGATGTGCTCGTCGGTGAGAAAAACCGGCCTCAGTGACAGGGCGGGCGCCGCCCACCGGGTTTGCCTCCTCGGCGGGCTGAAACAGGACCAGAATGTTGCAGTTCAGCCGATCCTTCACCCGGTTCAGCTCACAGGCGATCCCAGCGGCGATGGCGGTGTGCATGTCGTGGCCGCAGGCGTGCATGACTCCCTCGTGGACGGAGGAGGACGGAGCGCCGGTATGCTCGGTCAGCGGCAGGGCGTCGATATCCGCCCGCATGCACAGGGTCCTGGCCTTTCCTGCGTTGATGCGGACAAAGCCGCCGTTCAGCGCGCCGATGGGGCACAGCTCCAGTCCGTCCCGGGCCAGAAATTCCCGGATGCGGCGGGTGGTCTCCACCTCCTGGTTGCTCAGCTCCGGATGCCGGTGGATATCCCGGCGGAACTCCAGATAGCGGGAAGGATCAGCTTTCATACACAACCTTCTTCCTGAAAAAGATGCTGGGGCAGGCCCCTTTTGGGAGGCTCAGTCCACGGGGCGGAGCAGCGTGTCCCCGTAGAGAGTGGGCTGCCGGTCCCGGAACATATGGATCAGGTCCCGGACCTCCCGGGTCTTGGTGTAGTCGATGGAGCCGGTGATGATCTCCTCCTCACCGCCGCCCTCCGCGATGATGTCGCCCCAGGGTCGATGATGATGGAGTGGCCGCAGTAGGTCCCCATAGGGCTGGGGCCCACCCGGTTGCAGGCCACCACGAACATCTGGTTCTCGATGGCGCGGGCGGTCAGAAGGGTGCGCCAGTGGTTCACCCTGGGATTGGGAAAGTCGGAGGTGACCACCAGCACATCCGCCTTTTTTCAGGGCGTAGGTGCGGGCCAGTTCGCAGAAGCGGATATCATAACAGATCATCATGCCCAGGCGGCCCAGCTCGGTGTCATAGACCTCGGTCTTGTCACCGTTGGCGAAGGGGACATGCTCGTCCATGTCGGTGTACAGATGCATTTTGCTGTAATCACCCACGATCTCCCCCGCCGGTCGATGAGGAAGGTGGTGTTGCGCATCTTGCCGTCGGCGTGGAGGGTGGCGATGGAGCCGCCCACCACCCAGACCTGGTACTGCCGGGCCAACTCCCGCAGCACCGTGACAGAGGGAGTTTTTCCGGCTCCACGAAGTCCTCCATGTGGTGGAACATCTCATCAGAGAAACCGGCGGACCAGTCCTCAGGCAGGACGACCACGTCGGGACGGGGGTCCTTGGCCATAGCCTGGGCAAACAGCTCCCGGACCCGCTTGAAATTGGCCTCGGGATCGCAGAACGCGATGTTGGTCTGAAGCAGTGCAAAGTTCGTCATACAAACATCTCAATCTGATCAAATGCCGTTCACATGGTGTACAAAATGGCGCGGATGAGGACATAGGCGAAGGTGATGACAGTGATGACCCAGCCGTTGGCCAGCATGGCCTTGATGTCCTTGGAGCGGGCCAGGCCCATCTGTCCCACCATATCAACGGTGGGGGTGACGAAGAAGGTGACCTGGCAGCCCACCAGGACCACCATGCCCCAGATAGGCATGGCGATATTGAGGGACTGTACCATGGGGAGGAACAGCTCGTGGATGATCTGCGCCTGAGCCACGCCGGTGCCGGAGATGCCAAAGATGCCCACTGCGGCGCTGAGCATGAGGAAGGCGACCTCGCCGCCCACATCGATCAGGGGCTGCATGAGCTGGCAGACCGCATCGAAGGCGCCGGAGGCTGACATAGTTGAGGAAGGGCTCGAACAGGACGAACATGAAGAACATCCAGAACATTTTGGAGCCGCCCTGAATCATAGCCGTGAGGGAGGACTGGAAGGACAGGCCGCCCACCAGACCTACCACGATAGAGGCCGTCATCATGACCAGGATGGCGTAGCTGGCGCCGGCGCCCACCACCAGGCCGTAGCCCAGCATAACGGCCATCACCAGCAGGAAGGCCAGGGTGGCGCGCTTGCAGCGGGCATCCGGGACAAAGGCGGAAGCGTCTTCCCCCGACTCCTCATAGGCCTCCAGCGCCTCGGTCTTCCGCTGGGTGCGGCAGGCCATGAAGAAGGTGGAGCCCCAGACGATGACGGCCAGAGGGATGCCGGCGGTGATGAGGTACTGTCCGTAAGAGAGCCCAGTCAGGCCGGTGATGGTGACCACCGGGGGGACGAAGGGGCCTACATACAGGCCGGTGGCCCCGGCGCCGTGGAGAATGACGCCCAGGGTGGAAGGGGTGAGCCCCACGCTGGCCACAATGGGGATCAGGATAGGGGCGATGATGGCGTTGGAGCCGGCCAGGGTGCCCAGCAGGGAGACCAGCAGGGTGGAGGTGATCATGGAGATCAGAATGGCCATCTTCTTGCTTTTCAGCTTGAAGCGGTTGACCACCATGTACACCAGGTTATGTGCCACTTTTGTCTGGGACAGGACTTCCGCCAGACCAGAGCCCAGGACGATGATGAAGCCGATGAGGGCACAGAAGGAGCCCAGGGAGGCGTAGAGCGTGTCGGCGAAGCCGGTAATGGATTCTCCGGTGAGGATCGCGCCCAGAATCACGCACAGAAGGACAGAGACGTTCATGTCCTTGCCCATCATCATCAAAACGATGTAGAGCAGCAAGGGCAGGAAGCCGAAGAGGGATGCAGCCCAAAGATCATAGTTTCCATCTACTTTTTTTTCATTCGCGGTTTCCGTTGGGACAGGCATATTATATTCCTGCACCTTCCGGAGGCCGGCTTCTGCCGGAGGGCGCAAAAATACCGGAAGAAAAAGGAGCGGAATCAGATGGTCAGAGGTAGATGTGGTGCTCCAGGTCAATTTTGTCCTGCAGCTCCATCCGCTCCAGGGTCTGCTGGGCGTTCAGACGGCCCAGGGAGGTGATAAAGCAGTTGCACAGGGTGATGGCTCCCACGGGGAGAAGTTCCCGCCGTTGGGGGCGATCAGCACCTCGGTGGCTTTCAGCGCGATGGGGGGAGGTGAGCGAGTCGGTCAAAGCGACGATCTTGCAGCCCGCCCGGTGGAAGTGGGATACGATGTCATAGGAGGAGCTGGTGTACCGGGCATAGGAGATGACCAGCAGGCAGTCCTCGGATGGACATCACTGAGCGCAGTGGGCAGGTCGCTGGTGGAGGTGGTGAGCAGATGGACGTTGTCACACATCTGCTGGAGCATGAAGGCCAGATAGTAGGCCGTGGCATAGGAGGAACGCATCCCGGCGATATAGATGGTCGGGCGTGATGCAGGATCTCCTGGGCGCGGGCAAAGGAATCCCGCAGCTGGGGGGGTGTACAGGGCCTCCAGCAGGCCGATGTTGTTCTGGATGGTCCACTGAAGGGAATCCGGTCCGGCGTCCTCGGCAGGGGTCTCCCGGCGGAGCAGGGATTTCAGCTGGCCGAAGGGGGCCCACTGCTTCTGGTGCTCATAGAGCCCGCGCTGAAGGTCCGGATAGCCCTGAAAATCCAGCCTGCGGGCAAAGCGGGTGATGGTGGCCGGACTGATCCCGGTCCGCTGGCTGAGCTCATTGATGGAGAGAAAGGCCACCTCGTGGAGATTTTCCAGAATAAAATCAGCCAGCCTCCGGTGGCTTTTGGGAAAAAAGAATCGTAGTGGGTGCGGATCTGGGTGACAACATCTTTTGTCTGTTCCATAGTACAGTTTCCTCTTTACGATCATAAAATGGCGGACTTGGGGCGGAAAAGCACAGCCCCGACAGAACCATTATAGGAGGAAACCGCCAGAAAGGAAACTGTTTTTCAACATTTTGGCACTCAGATAGGCAATCTTATTTTTTGATGCGGATGAGCCGGCTGTTGGTGCGGCAGAAACGGGGGAGCGCGGTCCTGCTTCCCCTTGAAGCGGCGCACTGCGGCGCGGTAGTCTTCAGATCCCGGCGGAGAAAGAGCATCAGGGAGCCGGCGATCAGCACACCGGCGGACACCCCGTAGAACAGGGTGGACCAGAGGGCGGTGTGCTCCCTGTACAGAAAACAGGTGGCGGCAAACTGGACCAGAAAGACGGCCATGTTGATCTGCATGACCATCAGGGCACCCTGGATGTGTCCACGGGCTCCCAAAAGGGCGATGACCACCAGGACGGCCCCGCCGGCCAGCGCAAAGGGAGGGAGCTCCCCTGTATAGGAGTGGGAGACCAGCCCGATCAGGCGGTCCAGCACTACGATGACCGCCCAGGAGGCCATGATGATCTGTACGGTGCGGTGCGCCCGGCGGAAGGAGGCGTCAGACTGTCTGGCGCTGCGGATCTTCTGCATCAGGGAGTCAGGGCGGAGCTCAGGGTCAGGGCGCATAGGGATCCCTCCGTTTTCAGATTCAGTAACTGCATTATAACAAAATGAAAATATATTTTCAATATAGAAAAAGAAATGAAAATATAAAACCATTTTTTGGAGCATCTGCTGAAAATCAGGCGCGCTTTGGCCAAACAGACCTGAAAGCGGGGAGGTCTGAGGAGGTGCGTTCAGGCACAATCCGGATGAAATGAGGGAAAGCGAAGGCCGCATCGGTTTTGGCCTTGATTTGAGGGGCTGAATCCTCTAAAATGGGAATATACAGAACACAGCGGTCCGGCGGGGCAGTGACGCCCCGCTGTTTTTGGGACCGGAAGGGGAACCATGAGAAAGCTGGTCATTGGAATTTTAGCCCATGTGGATGCGGGGAAGACCACCTTATCCGAGGGGATGCTGTACACCTGCGGCACACTGAAGCGGCTGGGGCGGGTGGACCACAAGGACGCCTTTTTGGACACGGACGCCCTGGAGCGGGAGCGGGCATCACCATCTTCTCCAAACAGGCGGTGCTGCCGCTGTCCGGTGTAGAGGTCACCCTGCTGGACACCCCGGGCCATGCGGACTTCTCCGCCGAGATGGAACGCACCCTTCAGGTGCTGGACTACGCCGTGTTGGTCATCAGCGGCACCGACGGGGTCCAAAGCCACACCCGCACCCTTTGGCGGCTGCTGGAGCGCTATCACATCCCCACCCCTCCTCTTTGTCAACAAGATGGACCTGGCGGGGGCGGACCGGGCGGTTCTGATGGCAGAGCTCCAGAGGCTGGACAGCGGCTGCGTGGACTTCGGCCAGGAGGGACCCGGGCTCCAGGAGAGCGTGGCCATGTGCGACGAGGGAACGCTGGAGCGATATCTGGAGCGGGGGCAGGTGGAGCCGGAGGAGATCCGGGCCCTGGTGGAGGGGCGCAGGCTGTTTCCCTGCTGGTTCGGCTCCGCCCTGAAGCTGGAGGGGGTGGCGGAGTTCCTGGAGGGGGTGGAGCAGTATGCCCCCCGGAAGTGCTGTCCCCCGCAGTTCGGGGCCCGGGTGTACAAAGGTCGCCCGGGACGCCCAAGGGGTCCGGCTGACCTACCTGAAGATCACCGGGGGCAGCCTGCGGGTGAAAACGCCCCTGACCGGCGGGGAGGGGGAGATGCGCTGGGAAGAAAAAGCGGACCAGATCCGGATCTACTCCGGGGCCAAATACCGGGCCGTGGAGGAGGCGGGAGGCGGGGGACCGTCTGCGCTGTAACAGGGCTGAGCCGCACCAGGCCGGGAGAGGGGCTGGGCTTTGAGGCGGCGGGACAGCCCCGGTGCTGGAGCCGGTGCTCACCTACCGGCTGGAGCTGCCGGAGGGGTGCGATCCCCACGCGGCTCTCCGGCAGCTGCGGGAGCTGGAGGAGGAGGACCCCCAGCCCACCTGCGCTGGGACGAGCGGCTGCGGGAGATCCATATCCAGCTCATGGGGGGAGGTGCAGCTGGAGATCCTCCGCCAGGTCATCGCGCAGCGGTTCGGCGTGGAGGTCTCCTTCGGCGCGGGGAGCATCGTCTACAAGGAGACCGTCGCCGCTCCGGTGGAGGGAGTGGGCCACTTTGAGCCCCTGCGCCACTACGCTGAGGTCCACCTGCTGCTGGAGCCCGGGGGAGCGTGGCAGCGGCCTGCGGGTAGGGGACTGCCTGCTCCACCGACCAGCTGGACCTGAACTGGCAGCGGTTGATCCTCACCCACCTGCTGGAGCGTGAGCACTTGGGGGTGCTCACTGGCTCCCCATCACAGATCTGCGGATCACGCTGGTGGCCGGGCGGGCCCATGTGAAGCACACCGAGGGGGGCGACTTCCGGCAGGCCACCTACCGGGCGGTACGCCAGGGGCTGATGGAGGCCCGCTCCATCCTGCTGGAGCCCTGGTACGACTTCCGGCTGGAGCTGCCCGCCCTCCTGCCTGGGGCGGGCCCTGTCCGACATCCAGCGGATGGGGGGGCGAGGCGGCGGCCCCGGAGAGCCAGGGGGAGGAGGCAGTGCTCACCGGCGGGGCCCCGGTGGCAGGGGCTGCGGGACTACGGGACTCAGGTGGCCGCCTATACCAGGGGCCAGGGCCGGCTGTTCTGCACCCCTGGGGGCTACCGACCCTGCGGAGATCAGGCGGGCGTGGTATCCGCCCTGGGCTATGACCCGGAGCGGGACACGGACAACCCTGCGGACTCGGTGTTCTGTTCCCACGGCGCCGGCGTTACAGTGAAGTGGGACCAGGTGCGCGCCCACATGCATGTGGACAGCAGCCTGCGCCTGGGCGGGAGGAGGCGCCTCCTCCAGAGACGCCTGTCCGTCCGGCGGAGCGGGGCCAGCGGGCTCACTGGAGCAGGATAAGGAGCTGATGGCCATCTTCGAGCGCACCTACGGCAAGGTGGAGCAGAGGGCCTTCCAGCCCCAGAAGAAGCCCCGCCCGCACCAGCCTGGATGGGGAGAAGTACAGCATCCGGACACAGAAGCAGGGGCCGGAGTACCTTCTGGTGGATGGATACAATGTGATCTTTGCATGGGAGGAGCTGGAGCGGCTGGCCCGCCAGGATGTGGCCGCCGCCCGGGGGGCCCTGGAGGATATCCTCTCCAACTATCAGGGCTTCCGCAGGTGCGTGGTCATCCTGGTCTTTGACGCCTACAAGGTAAAGGGGAACCCGGGCTCGGTGGAGCGGCGGAACGGGATCTACGTGGTGTACACCAAGGAGGCAGAGACAGCGGACGCCTATATCGAGAAGACCACCTATGAGATCGCCCGGGAGCACCGGGTGCGGGTGGTCACCTCCGACGGGGCGGAGCAGCTCATCAGCCTGGGCCACGGCGCCCGGCGCCTTCCAGCTGTCTCCCTCCGCCGGGAGGTGGAGGAGGCGGAGGGGAGATCTCCGCCATCCTGGCCCGGCACAACCGGGGGAGCGTTCCCGGCCGGTGAAGGAGGCGCTGGAGCGGGCCGCGGCGAAGGAGCGGAGCGGGCCCGGGAGCGGCAGGAAGAGGTGACCGCCCCGCCAAAGCAGAAGGCGGGACCGGCCGGGCGTCCCAGGAGCAGGGGGAGGCACAACCGGGGCTGGACCGGTGTATATGATATTTGAGACCGCCCGGGAGCTGTATCCCGGGCGGTTTTTTCTGCCTTTGCAGGAAAAAAAGGGAGAGGAAAATGAAAATTAAAAAAGAAGAAAAGCGGGCGGAGAGGACACAATTGTGAAAACTCACAATTGACTTTTTTTTCCAAGGCTTGTTAGAATATCACTAAATTATTTTAATTAAATAATTTGAACTAAAATTCGACAAGGAGTGTTTTTATTATGTTTGAGAAGGTCAAAGAGGTCATTCTGGATACCCTGAGCTGTGAGCCCGAGCAGATCACCATGGAAGCCAGCCTGGTGGACGACCTGGAGGCCGATTCTCTGGACGCCGTGGAGCTGAATCTGGCGCTGAACGACGTGCTGGGCTTCTCCCTCACCGACGAGGAGCTGAAGAGCATCGTCACTGTGGGCGATATCGTCCGTCTGCTGGAGGAGCATCAGTAAGCCATGGATCTGAATGAGATCAAGGCTCTGATGGACCGGTTCGACACCTCCGCCTGTACCGTGCTGGAGCTGGAGGAGGGCAACCTGCGCCTGCGCCTGGAGAAGGGGACCGCCCCCGTTTCGGCTGCCCCGGAAATCCAGGCCGCCCCGGCGGCCCCTGGAGCGGCTGCGCCCCAGCCCGCTCCGGTGGAGGAGGGGCAGACCCTGAACGCCCCCCCTGGTGGGCACCTTCTACGCCGCCCCCGCCCCGGGGAGGCCCCCTTTGTCAAAGCGGGCGACCAGGTGCGGAAGGGACAGACCGTCTGTGTGCTGGAAGCCATGAAGATGATGAGCGAGGTCCCCGCTCCGGTGGACTGCATCATTGAGGAAGTGCTGGTGAAGGACGGAGAGCTGGTGGGCTTTGACGCCCCCCCATGTTCCGCATCCGGGAGGTCTGAAATGTTCCGGCGGGTTTTGATCGCCAACCGGGGCGAGATCGCCGTGCGGATCATCCGGGCCTGCCGGGAGCTGGAGATCGAGACAGTGGCGGTGTACTCCGCCGCCGACCGGGACGCCCTCCATGTCCAGCTGGCCACCCGGGCGGTGTGCATCGGTCCGGCCCGGGCAGCGGAAAGCTATCTGAACCAGGCCGCCATCCTGACGGCGGCGGTAGAGACAGGCTGTGACGCTGTCCATCCCGGATACGGCTTCCTCTCTGAAAATCCGGACTTTGCCGACCTGTGCGCCAAGTGCGGGCTGAAGTTTATCGGTCCCTCCGGCGACGTGATCCGGCAGATGGGGAGCAAGGCGGCGGCCAAGGCGCTGATGCGCCGCTCCGGCGTGCCCGTGGTCCCGGGCTCCGAGGGGGCTGTGGACCTGGAGGAGGCCCGCCGGGTGGCGGACGAGGTGGGCTACCCCGTGCTGGTGAAGGCCTCTGCCGGCGGCGGAGGCCGCGGGCATGCGCCGGGTGGACCGGCCGGAGGACCTGCCGGCCCTGTTCCAGGCCGCCCAGTCTGAGGCAGTGGCCTGCTTCGGCAACGGGGAGCTGTATGTGGAGAAGCTGATCCTCCACCCCCGCCACATCGAGTTTCAGATCCTGGCCGACTCCCCAGGGCAATGTGATCCATCTGGGGGAGCGGGACTGCTCCATCCAGCGGAAGAATCAGAAGCTGATCGAGGAGTCCCCCTCCCGGGCCCTCACCCCCCAGCTGCGGGAGGAGATGGGCCAGGCCGCCGTCCGGGCGGCCCGGGCCGCCCATTACGAGAGCGCGGGTACCATCGAATTCGTGCTGGATGAGGACGGGCGGTTCTACTTTATTGAGATGAACACCCGCATCAGGTGGAGCACCCGGTGACCGAGTTCGTCACGGGCTGGACCTGGTGCGGGAACAGCTGCGCATCGCGGCGGGCCTGCCCCTGAGCGTGGGGCAGGAGGAGGTCCGGCTGTCCGGCTGTGCCATGGAGTGCCGCATCAACGCGGAGGACCCCAGGGAGGGCTTTCGGCCCAGCCCGGGACGGGTGGAATTTCTTCATCTCCCCGGCGGGCCCGGGGTGCGGGTGGACACCGCCCTGTTCAGCGGCTACCAGATGCCGCCCTACTATGACTCCCCTGTGCGCCAAGGTGGTGGTGTGGGCCCCCACCCGGCTGGAGGCTGTGCGCCGGATGCGCCGGGCGCTGGAGGAGCTGATGATCCAGGGATGGTGACCACCGCAGAACTGTGCCATCTGATCCTCTATCAGCCCGACTTTGTAAAGGGGCAGTACCACACGGGATTCTTGGAAGAAAATCTGGAGACCCTGATGGCCTGGGACTGCGGGACGGAGGGGTGAGTCCCGTCCCCGCCGGATGGTGAGATAGGAACCTTTTCAGCCGGAGGACCCTGGTTGAACGGCGCGGAGCGGAGGAGAGGTCCCCTCCGCTCCGGCCTGTGCGATGGAAGGAGCGCTATGGAAGAGATCTTTGCCCGCCGGAAGGCCCGGCTGATGGAGCTGCGGGCCCGGCGGAAGGGGGAGGACGGCGAGCCCAAAAGGCTGGCGGCCCGGCCTGTGTTCGATAAGTGCCCCAGCTGCGGGGCGGTGGTGCCCAAGACGGAACTGTCCCACAGCCTGTATGTCTGTACGAAGTGCGGATACCACCACACCATCGGGGCCTACCTGCGGCTGGCCATGCTGCTGGACTCCAAGAGCTTCCGGGAGCTGGACCAGGACCTGGTGGCCCCCAATGTGCTGGGTTTCCCCGGATATGAGGAGAAGCTGGAGCGCCAGCGGGATAAGACTGGCCTGATGGAGGCGGTGGTCACCGCCCGGGGCCGGGTGGAGGGCCGCAGCGTGGCCGCCGCCGCCCTGGACAGCCGCTTCTTTATGGGCAGCATGGGAGCGGCCGTGGGGGAGAAGGTGACACGCTGCGTGGAATATGCCCAGCGGAACAGGCTGCCCTCATCATTTTCTCCGCCAGCGGCGGGGCCCGGATGCAGGAGGATTTTCTCCCTGATGCAGATGGCCAAGACCTCCGCCGCCATCCAGCGCTTCCGGGAGGCGGGCGGGCTGTACATCTCCTTTCTGACCCACCCCACCACCGGCGGGGTCACCGCTTCCTTCGCCTCCCTGGGGGGGACATCACCCTGGCGGAGCCGGGGGGCCCTCATCGGCTTTGCCGGCCCTCGGGTCATCGAGCAGACCATCGGACAGACTCTGCCGGAGGGGGGTTCCAGCGCTCGGAGTACCTGGAGGAGCACGGCTTTGTAGACCGGGTCGTCCCCCGGGGCGAGATGCGGGCCACCATCTCCAAACTGCTGCGCCTGCACGAGAAAGGAGGGACGTTCCGTGGCTGAGATCCTGACCGCAGCCCAGCGGGTGGTGCTGGCCCGGCATATTGCCCGGCCCGGGACGGCGGACTTTATTGCTGCCCTGTTTACCGACTTTTTTGAGCAGAAAGGGGACCGGCAGAACCGGGAGGACCCCAGCATCCTGGGGGGCATCGCCCTCTACAAAGGGGCACCCTGTGACGGTGATCGGACACCGGAAGGGCAAGACTCTGGAGGAAAATGTGGCCTACAACTTTCGGTATGCCGGGGCCGGAGGGATACCGCAAGGCCCAGAGGCTGATGGACCAGGCGGAGAAATTCAAGCGCCCGGTCATCACCTTTGTGGACACGCCGGGGGCTTATCCCGGCCTGGAGGCTGAGGCCCACGGCCAGGGGGAGGCCATCGCCTCCACCATCGCCCGGATGAGCTGCCTCACCGTCCCGGTGGTCACTGTGGTCATCGGCGAGGGGGGCAGCGGCGGCGCGCTGGCGCTGGCCGTGGCCAACCGGGTGCTGATGCTGGAGAACGCGGTGTACGCCGTCCTCTCCCGGAGGGGTTCGCCTCCATCCTGTGGAAGGACGCCGGCCGCAGCGGGGAGGCGGCGGAACTGATGCGCATGACTGCCGCCGACCTGCTGGAGCTGGGGGTGGCGGATGAGGTGATCCCCGAGCCGGAGTGGCGGGGCCCACAGTGACCCCCAGGAGGTGTTTGAGGCGGTGGACCGCAGCCTGTCCGCCGCCCTGGCCCGGGTGGTCAAAGAGGGCAGCTTTGCCGCCCGCCGGCAGGAGAAATTTCGCAGAATGGGGGAGCGCCGCCCCTGGAAGGAGAATCCATGAACGGACTGAGCATTTTGGGCACTGGCCGCTGCCTGCCCGACCATATCGTGACCAACGACGACCTGGCCCGGCGGGTGGAGACCAGCAACGACTGGATCGTCAGCCGCACCGGCATCCGGGAGCGGCGCTTCGCCCAGGGGGAGACCCTGACCCAACTGGCCGTAGCCGCCGCCCGGCGGGCCATGGAGCGGGCGGGGTCGGCCCCCAGGACATCGGTCTGTGCCTGATGGCCACTGTCACGCCGGACTGGATCACCCCCTCCCAGGCGTGCCTGCTCCACCAGGAGCTGGGCCTGCCGGAGGACTGTCCTGCTTTTGACCTGAGCGCCGGCTGCACCGGCTTCCTCTACGCCATGGAGACCGCGGCGGCCATGCTGCCCCGGATGGCCCGGCCCTGCGCTCTGTTGGTGGGCGGCGAGCTGCTCAGCCGCATTACCGATATGGATGACCGCTCCACCTGCATCCTCTTCGGAGACGGAGCGGGTGCCGCAGTGGTCAAAAGCACGGAGGGGGCCCCCTGGCACGCCCTGCTGGGCACCCGGGGCAACCGGGAGGCCCTGTGGGCGGCGGGCCCGGGCAACCACCCGGCCTACCTCCCACATGAACGGCCAGGAAGTCTTTCAATTTGCCCTCAAGACTGTCCCGGAGCTGGCCCGGTCCCTGCTGGACAAGGCCGGGATGGACAGGGACCAGATCGACTGGTATGTGCTCCACCAGGCCAACCACCGCATCCTGGAGGGGGTGGCTAAGCGGATGAAGGTCCCCATGGAGCGGTTCTATGAGAACATCGGCCGGTACGGCAACACCTCGGCCGCCACCATCCCCATTGCGCTGGACGAGATGGCGGAGCAGGAGCTGCTGCGGCCGGGACAGTGGATCATGTGCCTGGGCTTCGGCGCCGGGCTGACCTGGGGCGGAGCAATGTTCCGGTGGTGAGGAGCGCCGGGCGCTCTTTCCGCTGGGGACGTGGGGATGACAAACAAACTGCCTCGAGGGGGCGGATGCGGAGGAAACCATGAAATTGAATGAGCTTTTGGGGACGGAGTTCCCTTTATCCAGGGCGGCATGGCCAACATCGCCACCGGTGAATTTGCCGCCGCCGTCTCCAACGCTGGGGCCCTGGGCCTGATCGGCGCGGGCGGCATGACACCGGACAGCCTGCGGGAGAACATCCGCCGGTGCCGAGAACTGACCGACAGGCCCTTCGGCGTCAATGTGATGCTGATGCACCCCCAGGTGGAAGAGATGGTCCGGGTGGTGGCGGAGGAGCGGGTGATGGTGGTCACCACCGGCGCGGGTAACCCCGGCGCCTATATCCCTGTCTGGAAGGAGTACGGCGCCAAAGTGCTCCCCGTGGTCCCCGCGGTGGCGGTGGCTAAGGTGGCGGAGCGGGCCGGCGCAGACGCGGTCATCGCCGAGGGCACCGAGTCCGGCGGACACGTGGGTGAGCTGACCACCATGGCCTTGGTTCCCCAGGTGTGCGACGCCGTGGATCTGCCCGTAGTGGCCGCCGGCGGCATCGCCGACGGCCGGCAGCTACTGGCCGCCTATGCCCTGGGGGCCTGCGGCGCCCAAGTGGGCACCTGCCTGCTGGTCAGCCAGGAGTGCCCCATTCATGAAAAACTATAAGCAGGCCATCCTGAAAGCCAAGGACAGCGGCACCATCGTCACCGGCCGGATCGCCGGCACCCCGGTACGCATCCTGAAGAATCAGATGGCCCGCACCTATGTCTCCAAAGAGCGGGCCGGCGCCACCATGATGGAGCTCGAGCAGTACACCCTGGGCAGCCTGCGCCGGGCTGTCTTTGACGGGGACACCAAGACGGAAGCCTGATGGCCGGACAGGTGGCCGGGATGCTCCACGAGATCAAGCCCCTGCGGCAGATCTTCGAGGAGCTCTCCACGGGCTGCGACCGCCGCCTGGCGGAGCTGAGAGGATAAGAATGGAAATACGAGGACATCACCTCTCCATTCCCGTTCTCCAGGGCGGCATGGGGGTGGGCGTCTCCCTTGGGCGGCCTGGCGGGCGCGGTGGCCGCCTGCGGCGGCATGGGCACCATCAGCACCGCGGACGCGGGCTATCAGGAGCCGGACTTCCCCACCGACCCCGCCGGTGCCAACCTGCGGGCCCTGCGCCGGGAGATCGGCAGAGCGAAGGAGCTGGCCCGGGGGCTGGGATGGTGGCGGTCAATGCCATGGTGGCCACCCGGCAGTTTGCCGATGCGGTCCGCACCGCAGTGGCCGCCGGGGTGGACGCGGTAGTCTGCGGTGCGGGCCTGCCCCTGGAGCTGCCCGCGCTGACCCAGGGAAGACAGCCATCGCCCCCCATCGTGTCCAGCCCCGGGCAGCCCGGCTGCTCCTTAAGACCTGGGACAGAAAGTACCAGACCACCGCCGACTTCCTGGTGCTGGAGGGGAGCAGGGCGGGGGGACACCTGGGCTTTGGGGGAGGAGGCACTGAAGGAGGGGACTTGTCCCTCCTTGGAGGACCTGCTCCCCGGTGTGCTGGCGGAGACGGCCCCCTACGCGGAAAAAAATACGGGCACCCAATCCCGGTCTTTCCCGCAGGCGGGATCTGGAGCGGGGCGGACATGGCCCGGCTCACCCGGCTGGGGGCGGCGGGGGGTCCAGCTGGCCACCCGCTTCATTGCCACCTGGGAGTGCGACGCCTCCCAGGGCTATAAGGACGTGCTGCTGGAGGCCCGGGAGGAGGACCTGGCCATCATCCACAGCCCGGTGGGGATGCCGGGGCGCGCGGTGCGCACCCCGCTGATCCGCCGGCTGGAGGCGGGGGAACGGCTGGAACCCCAGTGGTGCGCCCAGTGTATGCAGGGGCTGCCGTCCTTCGGAGATCCCCTTCTGCATTACCCACGCGCTGATCCAGGCGGTGAAGGGCAACCGGGAGGAGGGCCTGTTTTTCAGCGGGGCCAGCGTGGGCCTGCTGGACCGGATGTGCTCCGTCCGGGAGCTGATGGAGGAGCTGACAAGAGAATGGAGGGCATTGGCATGAAATTGGCCTTTTTATATGCGGGGGCAGGGCACCCAGCACCCGGGAATGGGGCGGGACCTGTACGAGACTTATCCCGCCTTCCGGCAGGTGCTGGACAGCGCCCAGCTGGACTTTGACCTGAAAGAGCTGTGCTTCGAGGGACCGGAGGAGAAACTGTCCCAGACCCAGTACACCCAGCCCTGTATGGTGGCCTTTGCCGCCGGGGTGACGGCGGTGCTGCGGGAGAAGGGGATCATCCCGGAGGTGGCCGCCGGCCTGAGCCTGGGCGAGTACTCCGCCCTCCAGGCCGCCCGGGGTGTTCGACTCCAAGACGGCGGTGGAGCTGGTGGCTTTCCGGGGAAAGCCATGGCCCAGGCGGTGCAGGACCGGCCCTGCGGAATGGCCGCGGTGCTGATGCTGGGCCGGGAGCAGCTGGCGGAGTGCTGCCGTCAGGCCGGGGAGGCCGGCGTGGTGGAGATCGCCAACTACAACTGCCCCACCCAGCTGGTCATCGCCGGGGACGCCGCCGCCGTGGAGAAGGCGGGTGAGCTGGCCCTCCAGGCGGGGGCCAAGCGGGTGGTGCCGCTGAAGGTGAGCGGCCCCTTCCACACCTCCCCTGATGGCGCCCGCAGGGGGAGGCTTTGGCGGAAAAGTTCCGCAGCGTCGCCTTTGGGGGAGATGAGCTTCCCGGTGCTGTTCAACTGCAAGGGCGGTCCCATGGAGGCGGAGAGACCATCCCGGAGCTGCTGGTGCGCCAGGTTCAGAGCAGCGTCTATCTGGAGGACACCATCCGCGCCATGGCGGGGATGGGCGTGGACACCATCGTGGAGATCGGGCCGGGCAAGGCTCTGTCCGCATTTGTGAAAAAGACGGAAAAGGGCATCAAGACCTACGCGGTGGAGACGGTGGAGGACATCGAGAAGCTGTGTGAGGCGCTGAAAGGAGAGCAGGCATGAGCTTGAAGGGAAAAGTGGCCCTGGTCACCGGCGGGAGCCGGGGATCGGCCGGGCGGTCTGTCTGGAGCTGGCCCGCCAGGGGGGCGGACGTGGCGGTGAACTACGCCGGGAACGAGGCTGCGGCCCAGGAGACGGCCCAGGCGTGCCGGGAGCTGGGCGTGCGGGCAGTGGTCCTCCGGGCCGATGTGGCTGACGCTGCGGCCTGCGACGCAATGGTGGCTCAGGTGCTGGAGCAGCTGGGCCGGCTGGACATCCTGGTGAACAACGCAGGCATCACCCGGGACGGCCTGATGCTGCGGATGCCCGAGGCAGACTGGGACACGGTGCTGGACACCAACCTAAAGGGGGCCTTCCACTGTATGCGGGCCGCCTATAAGACCATGATGCGCCAGAAGAGCGGCCGGGTAGTCAACATCAGCAGCGTAGTGGGCCTGCGGGGCAACGCCGGCCAGACCAACTACTCCGCCAGCAAGGCGGGTCTCATTGGTCTGTCCAAGTCCCTGGCCAAGGAGCTGGCCACCCGGAACGTCACCGTCAACGTGGTGGCCCCTGGCTTTATCACCACCGATATGACCGATGCCCTGCCGGAGGGGGCGCGGGAGGCCCTGCTGTCCACTATCCCCATGAAGCGGCTGGGCGCGGCGGAGGACGTGGCCCGGGCGGTGGCCTTCTTTGCCGGCGAGGGCGCCGGCTATGTCACGGGCCAGGTGCTGTGCGTGGACGGAGGAATGGCGGTTTGAGCCGCAGAAAGGAAACTGCTATGGAAAAAAGACGAGTAGTCATCACCGGCCTGGGCGCGGTCACCCCCTGGGCCATACCGCCCGGGAAACCTGGGAGGCGGCCAAAGCGGGTGTGTGCGGTATCGCCCCCATCACCCTCTATGACCACTCCGCCCAGAAGGTGTCCCTGGCCGGCGAGGTGAAGGAGTTCGACCCCTCCGGCGTGCTGGAGAAGAAGGAGATCCGGCGGATGGACCGCTTCGCCCAGTTTGCCGTGACGGCGGCCGCGGAGGCCATGGCCCACAGCGGCCTGGACCTGGAGCGGGAGGACAGGGCCCGGATCGGCGTCGCCCTGTCCAGCGGCATCGGCGGCATCGGCACCCTCCAGACCTCCTGCGAGACTGGGCAGAGCCGGGGCTTTGACCGGGTCTCCCCTTCTTCATCCCCATGGTGATCACCAACCTGGCGGCCGGCCATATCGCCATCCGCTTCGGACTGCACGGCATGTGCATCTGCCCGGTGGCGGCCTGCGCCGGCGGCTCCAATGCGGTGGGTGACGCTTTCCGCCACATCCGGGACGGCTACGCCGAGGTGATGGTGGCCGGCGGAGCCGAGGCCTCCATCACGCCCCTGGCCATGGGCGGATTCACCTCTATGAGCGCCCTGACCGACGCCTCCGATCCCAGCCGTGCCTCCATCCCTTTGACAAGGAGCGCAGCGGCTTCGTCATGGGCGAGGGGCCGCGGTGCTGATCCTGGAGGAGCTGGAGCACGCCAGGGCCCGAGGGGCCCAGATCCTGGGCGAGATCACCGGCTACGGCGCCACCTGCGACGCCTACCACATCACCGCCCCCGACCCGGAGGGCACCTGGAGCGCCGCCTGCATGGAGCAGGCCCTGGCCGATGCCGGCCTGGCCCCGGAGGCGGTGGACTACATCAACGCCCACGGCACCTCCACCCCCTCAACGACAGCGGGGGAGACCGCCGCCATCCGCCGGGTGTTCGGCGCCCACGCGGACCGGCTGATGGTCAGCTCCACTAAGTCCATGACCGGCCACCTGCTGGGAGCCAGCGGCGCGGTGGAGGCTGCCCTGTGTGTGTTGGCCCTGAAGGATGGGTTTGTCCCCGCCACTATCAACTATCAGGTCCCGGACCCGGCCTGTGACCTGGACATCGTGCCCAACGAGGGCCGGGAGGCGGACATCCGCTGCGCCATATCCAATTCTCTGGGCTTCGGCGGGCACAACGCCTGCCTGGTGTTCCAGAAGTGGGAGGGCTGAGACATGGAGCTTGACGCCAATCAGATCCAGGAGATCCTGCCCCACCGCCCGCCCTTTCTGCTGGTGGACCGCATCACCGGCGGAGAGCCCGGCGTCTGGGCCCAGGGCATCAAATGCGTCACTGTGAACGAGCCCTTCTTCGCGGGTCACTTTCCGGGGTATCACGTGATGCCCGGAGTGCTCATTATGGAAGCGCTGGCCCAGGTGGGGGCTGTGGCTATCCTGTCCCTGCCGGAGAACAAGGGAAGCTGGCCTTCTTCGGGGGGATCAAGAACGCCCGGTTCAAGCGCCAGGTGGTGCCCGGAGACGTGCTGGAGCTGCGCTGTGAGCTGACCCGCCAGGTGGGCAGCGTGGGCTTCGGCAAGGCGGAGGCCCGGGTGAACGGCAAGCTGGCGGCCCAGGGAGAATTGACCTTCGCTGTTGCACAGCCGGGCGATCCCTGATAAAATGGACTCCAGCAGAGAAAACAGGGGAAAAGAGGAGGGGTCCATCTTGCTGGAGAAGGATTTTAACGAGGTGTACACGAAGTTCAAGCTGCACTTTTACCGGGCGGTGTTCGGGCGTTTCAAGCGGCGGGAGGCCACGCTGACCACAGTGGAGACCTTCTGCATGGAGATCATCCTGGCCCTGGGGAGCCCACGGTGAACGAGTTTTCTAATTTCGTGGGCATCTCTCCCCCAACGCGGCCTACAAGATCAACAGCCTGGTCCAGAAGGGGTATGTAGAAAAGCGGCAGTCCCAGGAGGATAAGCGGGAGTACCACCTGGTGGCGACCCAGAAGTATCTGGATTATTACAACATCAGCTATCATTATCTCAACACTGTCATGAGCCGTATCCGGGCCCGCTTTTCCCCGGAGGACGTGGCCAAGCTGGAGGGGATGCTGGAGATCATCTCCCGGGAGCTGATGCCCGAGATCCCCCTGGGGACCAGATCCATCAAGCAGAACAGGATAAAAAACCCGGCGATCACAGGATCGCCGGGTTTTTATCCATATAAAACTCGATCAGTCAGTGACGTAGGGCAGCAGGGCGATCTGACGGGCGCGCTTGATGGCCTCGGTCAGCTGACGCTGATGCATGGCGCAGGTGCCGGTGGTGCGGCGGGGCAGGATCTTGGCCCGCTCAGAAGTGAACCGGCGCAGCTTGGCGGCGTCCTTATAGTCGATGCACTCGCACTTGTCCACGCAGAAGGCGCAGACCTTGCGGCGCTTGCGGCCGCGAGGGCCCCGGTTATCACGATCCATAGGCATGAGAGAAACCTCCTTTTCAGACCATATCGGTCAAAGTATCACGGGTGTCCCCTCTCAGAAGGGCAGCTCGCCGTCGTCGTCAGAGAGCTCGGCAAACTGGTCGCCCATGTCGGGGGCGCCGAAGCCGGAGGGGGCGGGAGAACGCCCGCCGGAAGGGGCGGAATAGCCTCCGCTGTACGGGCCGGCGGATTCCGCGTCCCGCTTGGAGTCACCGAAATAGACGTTATCGGCAACCACCTCGGCACTGCGGCGCTTGTTGCCGTCCCGGTCGGTCCAGTCGCGAATCTGCAGCCGACCCTCCACCACGGCCATACGGCCCTTGGTGAAGTAGCGGCTGACAAACTCGCCGGTCTGCCGCCAGGCTACCACATCAATAAAATCGGTAGTGCAGTCTCCAGTAGCCTTGTCCTTAAAATCCCGGTCCACCGCCAGAGTGAAGGAGGCCACAGCCGTCCCGGTCTGGGTGTGCCGGAGCTCGGGGTCACGGGCCAGACGGCCCATGATAATGATCCGATTGAGCATTTGCCCGCCCCCCTTACTGGTCCTTGCAGACGATCATGGAGCGCATCACGCCGTCCGTGATCCGGAAGATACGGTCCAGCTCGCGGGGGAATGGCGGCGGCGGCAGTGAAAGTCATCAGGACGTAGTAGCCCCTCGTTCAGGTCGTTGATGGGATAAGCCAGACGGCGCTTGCCCCACTGATCGATCTCAGAGACGGTCCCGTTGGCCTCCACCACAGCCCTTGAACTTCTCCACCAGAGCGGTGATCTCCTCCTCGCCCAGGGCGGGGTCCAGGATGTAGAGCGCCTCGTAGTTCGCGTTGATTTTTGCCATAGTTCTTGCACCTCCTTATGGACATATGGCCCCCGGACGCCCCGGGAGCAAGGATATCTCCTGTCTCATCAGAAAGACAGGCTTAATTATTATATAGGAAATCCCCGGGATGTCAAGAGAAAATCCCGGGGATCTGGCAAAAATTTTACTTCAGAGGCAGGAAAAGCACCTGGGCGGGACTCAGTAGCGGCGGACTACCGCCACCACCTTGCCCAGGATCTCGGCCCGGTCGCCGTCGATGGGGGTATAGTCGTCGTTGGCCGGCATGAGCCACACATGGCCGTCCTTCCGGCGATAGGTCTTCACGGTGGCCTCGTCCTCGAACAGGGCCACCACGATCTCGCCATTATAGGCTTCCTGCTGGCGGTGGACCACCACCAGGTCGCCGGGCAGGATGCCCGCGCCCAGCATGGACTCCCCCCCGCACCCGCAGGGCGAAATGCTCGCCGGACAGGCCCTGGGTGTCGAAGGTTAGGTAGTCCTCGATGCATTCCTGAGCCAGGATGGGGGAGCCGGCGGCCACACTGCCCACCACCGGGATCTGATCGGCGTGGGGGTCCTGCTCCTCCGCCACCGGCCGGCCGGTGCCGGCCAGGGTGATGGCCCGGGTCTTGCCCTCCGCCTTCACCAGCATCCCGGCCTCCTCCAGCCCCTTCATGTGGAAGTGGACGGTGGAGGGGACTTGAGTCCCACCGCCGCGCCGATCTCCCGGACAGAGGGGGGATAGCCGTGTTCCGCAGAAAAGGTCTGGATGTAGTCGTAGATCTTCTGCTGCTTCGCAGTGAGTTTCTCCATGGTCTGACTCCTTTCCACAGATGGGCGTCGTCGGTTCATTTAATAAAAGCATAGCACAGAAAAGCAAAAAGTCAAACGAATGTTCCAAATAAGCTTTCTGAAAATGAAATAAATGGAGGATGGGGAGCGGTGGGGCCTGTATCCCGTGCAGGGCCGATGGGGGCACTACGCGCCCTACACGGGGGACGCAGCCTCCGCAGAGGGAGGGCCGGTCCATTTATGAACAATTTTTGAAACATACAGGGCTCCCCTTGACTTTTTATGGCCGAATGCTAAAATAATCAGCATGTTAATTATTAAGCCGTTAATGATTGAAAAACATTCCGTAAGGGGGCGGAGATATGTCCAGTCTGAACATGGATCTGGGTGTGTTGGAACACCAGATGCATCAGGCGCATCGGAATGCGGTGCAGGCGGAATTGAGCGCGGCGGGACTGCAGGAAGTGGGCCATCCCCTTCTGCTGTGCATCCTGCGCAGCGCGGGGGGAGCGCTGCCCGGACGGGCAGGCCCAGAGGGAGCTGGCGGAGCTGCTGAACATTTCGCCGCCCGCAGTGGCAGCATCCCTGAAATCCCTGGAGAAAAAGGGGTATATTCACCGGGAGCCGGAGCCTGGGGACGCCCGGAGGAACCGGGTGCGGCTGACCGCCAAGGGGGAGAAGGCGGTGGACGACTGCTTCGCCTGCCTGCAGCGGGTGACCCGCAGAATGTTCACCGGCTTTACCACCGAGGAGCAGGCAGTGATGCGGGGCTTCTATCTGCGGATGCTGGAGAACCTCCAGGCTCCCCTGGCCGGCGTGCGGGCTTCTCCCCTTGCCTGAGGGCGGGAACGATGAAGCGGCGGGCGCGCGGCTGGATTTCTCGTCATTTTGACCATAAGCTTCTTAAAAAACCAAGAAAGGAAGATGATCGATTTGCTTCAGTTGTTTTCTGACCCACCTGCAGGGCTACAAGCGGCAGGCGGCCTGGTCTCCCATCCTCATCGTGGTGGAGGTCATCTGTGAGCTGCTGCTGCCCCTGGTCATGGCAGAGATCGTGGATACGGCCATCCCAGCCGGCGACGAGACTTACATTTTTCAGCTGGGTGCGGTGATGCTGGTGCTGGCGGGCGTGGCCATGCTGTGCGGTGTGCTGGCGGCCAAGTATTCTGCCTTTGCCAGCCAGGGCTTCGGCGCCAATCTGCGCCAGTGCCTGTTTGACAAGGTACAGGAGTTCTCCTTTGCAGACATTGACCGCTTCTCCTCCGCCTCCCTCATCACCCGCATGACCAACGACGTGAACGCCATGACCATGATGCTGGCCATGGGGCTGCGGATGCTGGTGCGGGCCCCGGTGATGCTGGTGGCCGCCCTGTGTATCAGCTTCTATCTGAACGCCAGGCTGGCATTGGTGCTGGTGGTGGTCATTCCTCTGATGGTGCTGGTGATCGGCATTCTGATGAAGGTGTGCACCAAGCTCTTTGAGACCATGCAGACCAAGATCGACAACCTGAACAATACGCTCCAGGAGAATCTGGTGGCCATCCGAGTGGTGAAGGCCTTTGTCCGGGAGGGCTACGAGCGCATCAAGTTCAAGAAGTCCAACGATGAGCTGATGGACGCCGCTCTGGCAGTGGGCCTGCGGATCATTGCGATCATGCCGGTGATGATGCTGGCCCTCAACGGGGCCACAGTGGCGGTGCTCTACTTCGGCGGAGGCATGGTCATGGGGGGCACCTTTGATCTGGGCGACCTCCAGGCCTTCATCAACTACATCGTGCAGATCCTCATGAGCGTCATGATGGTGGCCATGTCCCTGCTCCAGCTCTCCCGGGCTCAGGCCTGCGCCCACCGCATCAAGGAGGTGCTGGAGACAGAGCCCTCTGTGGAGAACAAGCCGGAGGGGGGAGATCTGCCGGGCGGCCCTCCCCGGGGAGGCGGCGGACGGAACGGACCACGTCCTGCCCGCCCCCAGGGGCGAGGTGGAGTTCCGGGACGTCTCCTTTAAATATGTGGCCTCGGGCAGCGGGGGGACGACGTGCTCTCCCACATCAGCTTCCATGTAAGGCCGGGGGCAGTTCGTGGCCATCGTGGGCGGGACCGGCACGGGCAAATCCACTCTGGTCAACCTGATCCCCCGGTTCTACGATGTCACCGGCGGCCAGGTGCTGCTGGACGGGGTGGATGTGCGGAACTACCCCCTGGAGGAGCTCCGGGGCCGCATCGGCATGGTGCTCCAGACCAACATCCTCTTTACCGGCACCATCCGGGAGAACCTGCTGTGGGGCGACCCCAACGCCACCGAGGAGGACATGATCCAGGCGGCCAAGGACGCCCAGGCATATGACTTTCATCATGTCTTTCCCCGACGGCTTCGACACCAACATGTCCCAGGGCGGCGTCAACGTGTCCGGCGGCCAGAAGCAGCGACTGTGCATCGCCCGGGCCATGCTCCGCAAGCCGGCGGTGCTCATCCTGGACGACTCCACCTCTGCCGTGGACTCAGCCACAGAGGCGGCCATTCGGGAGTCCTTCGCCACCAACCTGAAGGACACCACTGTCATCATCATTGCCCAGCGGATCTCCTCGGTGCAGTACGCCGATGAGATCCTCATTCTGGAGGATGACCACATTGCGGCCCGGGGCACCCATGAGGAGCTGCTGGCCAGCAATCGCATCTATCAGGAGATCTACCGCTCTCAGCAGGAAGGGGTGGGTGAATAATGCCGGGACCCAATCGCGCCCCCGGGGGCTATCAGAAGCCCAAGGATCTGGGCAAGACCATATCCAGGCTGCTGGGTTATCTCACCCGCAGCAAGCTGCCCCTGATGGCCGTGTTCGGATGCCTGCTGATCTCGGTGTTCACCAACATCGGCGGCTCCTACATGATGCGGGGCATCATCAACGACTTCATCTGGTCGGGCTGCACCGACTTCGCCGGCCTGGGCCGGGCCATCCTGGTCCTGGTAGGCATCTACCTCATCGGCTGCGCGGCCACCTACGGACAGTCCGCCGTCATGGTGCGGCTGGCCCAGCGGGGGGATCAACCGGCTGCGCAAGGACCTGTTCGACAAATTGCAGGACCTGCCGCTTTCCTACTTTGATAAGCACCCCCACGGGGAGCTGATGAGCCGCTTCACCAACGACGTGGACAACGTGCAGCTGGCCCTGGAGCAGAGCGTGGTCTCCATGTGCTCCAGCTGTCTCATGTTTGTGGGTCTGGTGGCCATGATGGTCATCATCAACTGGAAGCTCTTCCTGGTCACCGCCCTGGTGCTGGCCCTGACCATGACCCTGTTCAAAAAGCTGGGCGGGCGCAGCCGCCGCTTCTATCAGCAGCAGCAGGCCGCCCTGGGCGAGGTGAACGGCGACATCCAGGAGATCATCGAGGGGCTGAAGGTGGTCAAGGCATTCACCCACGAGGAGCAGGCCAAGGATCAGTTCCGCAAGCTCAATGAGACCTACCGGGACGCGGCACAGAAGGCCAACTTCTACTCCACCATGATTATGCCGGTTTCGGGCAACCTGATGAACATCAGCTACGCCCTGACCGCCGCCTTCGGCGGACTGCTGTCCGTCCTCCAGGGCTTTGACCTGGGCGGCCTGGTGGTCTATCTCAACTACTCCAAGCAGGTGGGCCAGCCCCTGAACCAGATCTCCCAGCAGATGACCACCCTCCTCTCCGCCCTGGCGGGTGCCGAGCGGATCTTTGAGGTGATGGACACCCAGCCCGAGGTGGACGAGGGGACCGTCACCCTGGTGGGGGGCGGAGAAGGACGCCAACGGCACCCTGTCCGTCTTTGACGGCGCAGGCCGGCCCCGTGTCTGGGCCTGGAAGACTCCAAGGACCGCGGCCATGGCGCTGGTCCCCGTGCTGGTGGGAGCAAAGGATGCCCCTCACCGAGCTGGGCCAGGCGGAGCGGACCGAGAGCGGCGGCCTGAAGCTGCTGCCTCCCAGCGTGGACTCCTCCCAGGGCATCTGGGTGGAGGTGGCTTCTGACGGCAGGCTCACCGAAGTGACCGACCTGGCCGCCCTGGCCGGCCACGGCTGGGCCTGGAAGTACCAGGACCACACGGGCAAGCCCTCCCTCCACCTGATCCGGGGCACCGTGCGCAACGTGCCCGGGGAGGACTACTACCTCACCGAGCTGAAGGGGCCGTCCGGTTCAGCCATGTGGACTTCTCCTATGTGCCCGGCAAACGCATCCTGAAAGATGTGACCGTCTACGCCAACCCGGGCCAGAAGATCGCCTTCGTGGGCTCCACCGGCGCAGGCAAGACCACCATCACCAACCTGATTAACCGCTTCTATGAGATCGAGGAGGACTCATCACCTACGACGGCATCGACGTGAAGGCCATCCGCAAGGACGACCTGCGCCGCTCCCCTGGGGGCGGTGCTCCAGGACACCCACCTGTTCACCGGCACCATCATGGACAACATCCGCTACGGCCGCCTGGATGCCACTGACGAGGAGTGCATCGCCGCGGCCAAGAGCGCCAACGCCCACTCCTTCATCCGCCGCCTGCCGGACGGCTACCAGACCATGGTCACCGGCGACGGGGCGAACCTGTCCCAGGGCCAGCGCCAGCTGCTGGCCATTGCCCGGGCGGCCGTGGCCGATCCCCCGGTGATGATCCTGGACGAGGCCACCTCCTCCATCGACACCCGCACCGAACGGCACATCGAGCAGGGCATGGACGCCCTGATGGAGGGCCGCACGGTGTTCGTCATCGCCCACCGCCTGTCCACCGTGCGCAACTCCAACTGCATCGTGGTCATCGAGCACGGAGAGATCGAGGAGAAGGGCGACCACGACCAGCTGCTGGAGCAGAAGGGACGGTACTATCAACTCTACACCGGTCAGTTCCAGCTGTCCTGACCCCCCGGACGTGGGCGGAAGGCACCGGAGACAGGAGGAGCGCCATGTCGCAGATCACAAAGCGGGCCCTGGCCTCTGCGCTGAAGGAGCTGCTGGAGCACAAGCCGCTGAATAAGATCACCATCGCCGACATCACCGAGCAGTGCGGGGTGAACCGCCAGACCTTTACTACCACTTTCAGGATATCTACGCCCTGCTGGAGTGGATCTACACCACCGACGCCCAGCGCCTGCTGGAGGGAAAGCAGGGACGGGGACACCTGGCAGCAGGGGTTCCTCCAGGTCCTGGAGTACATCCGGGACAACCGGGCCCTGGTCCCAATACCTACCACTCCGTCAGCCGGGAGCTGCTGGAGGGCTACCTGTACCGGGTGACCTACCAGCTGATGCGGGACGTAGTGGAGGAGAGGGCGGCGGGACCCAGGTCCCGGAGGAGGACCGGGCCTTCCTGGCCAATTTCTACAAGTACGCCTTTGTGGGGCTGACGGTGGAGTGGATGCAGGGGGGGCATGAAGGAGGAGCCCGCCAGGCTGTTGAGCCGGGTCAATACCGTGATGGAGGGAAATATCGCCGCGGCCTTGGAGCGCATGGCCCGGCGGAAAGAGCCCTGAGATCCAGACAAAGGGGGCCCGCTGTCGCAATTTGCGACAGCGGGCCCCTCTATCCATTGGCAGGCAGGGCCGGGGGCGCTATACTGACCTCACAAACTCGATCTGGAGGTCATGGATATGTATTACAGCAGCGGAAATTACGAGGCATTTGCCCGCCCCCGTAAGCCGGAGGGCGTGGAACGGAAATCCGCCTGGCTGGTGGGTTCCGGCCTGGCCAGCTTGGCGGCCGCCTGCTTCCTGGTGCGGGACGGGCAGATGAAGGGGAGAACATCCACATCCTGGAGGAGCTAAAGCTCCCCGGCGGGGCCTGCGACGGCATCTTCGATCCCAGCCGGGGCTATGTGATCCGGGGCGGCCGGGAGATGGAGGACCACTTCGAGTGCCTGTGGGACCTGTTTCGCTCCATCCCGTCCCTGGAGCACCCGGAGAATTCTGTTTTGGACGAATACTACTGGCTGAACAAGGAAGACCCCAACTATTCCCTGTGCCGGGCCACGGTGGATCGGGGAAAGGACGCCCATACAGACGGGAAGTTCACTCTGAGCGACAAGGCCGCCCTGGAGATCATGAAGCTTTTTTCCTCACCCGGGACGAGGACCTGTACGACAGGACCATCACCGACGTGTTCACCGAGGAGTTCTTCCGCTCCAACTTCTGGCTCTACTGGCGGACCATGTTCGCCTTCGAGACCTGGCACTCTGCCCTGGAGATGAAGCTGTATCTCCAGCGCTTCATCCACCACATCGGCGGCCTGCCCGACTTCAGGGCCCTGAAATTTACCCAGTACAACCAGTATGAGTCCCTGATCCTGCCCCTGGTGCACTACCTGAAGGAGCACAATGTGCAGTTTCAGTATGACACGCAGGTCACCAACGTGATCTTCGACATCGCCCGCGGGCCGAAAGTTGGCAAAGCAGCTGGTGTGGGTCCGGGAGGGCCGGGAGGAACGGGGGAGCTCACTGAGGACGACCTGGTGTTCGTCACAAACGGCTCCTGTACGGAGAACTCCTCTCTAGGGCAGCAACGACCGCGCCCCCGGAGTTCCTCACTGAGCCGGTGGGGGGCTGCTGGCAGCTGTGGCGGAACATCGCTGCCCAGGACCCGGCCTTCGGCCGCCCGGACAAGTACTGCACCAAGCCGGGCCTTACCAACTGGGAGTCGGCCACCGTCACCACCCTGGACGACAAGATCCCGCCCTATCTGGAAAAACATCTGCAAGCGGGACCCCCGCACCGGGAAGGTGGTCACCGGTGGCATCGTCACGGTGAAGGACTCCGCCTGGATGATGAGCTATACCTTCAACCGCCAGCCCCACTTCAAGGCCCAGCCGGAGGGGCAGCTGGTGGGGGTGGATCTACGGCCTGTTCACCGATGTCCCCGGGGACTATGTGAAAAAGCCCATGCGGGCGTGTACCGGCCGGGAAATCTGCATGGAGTGGCTGTATCACCTGGGGGTGCCGGAGGAGGAGACCCCCTGCTGGCGGAGCAGTCTGCCAGCACCATCCCCTGCATGATGCCCTACATCACCGCCTTTTTCATGCCCCGGACCAGGGGGGACCGGCCCGATGTGATTCCCGACGGCTGTGTGAACTTCGCCTTCCTGGGCCAGTTCGCCGACACCCCGCGGGACACCGTGTTCACCACCGAGTACTCTGTCCGCACCGGTATGGAGGCCGTCTACACCCTGCTGGACATCGACCGGGGGTGCCTGAGGTGTGGGGGTCTTGCTACGATGTGCGCTGTCTGCTGGATGCCGCATCCAAAATGATGGACGGCAAAAAGCTGACGGAGATGGACTTGCCCTTCCTGTATGGATTCGTGGAGAAGAAGGCCCTGAAGCATGTGTCCGGGACCGTGATAGAGGAACTCCTCCTCCGCTACCACCTGATTTGATGGCTCCCGCCCCAGCCTGGTGCTGGGCGGGACTTTTTTTGCCTTTTTTTATTGACAAAAGGGATATAGGTGATATGGTTAATTACACAAGTAATGAACCAATGAACCGAAGGACAGGAGGCGGTGAGATGCATGGGACCCTCAGCGATCAGTCACTGATCTATCTCCAGATCGCTCAGATGCTGGAGGATGACATCCTGCGGGGCGTCTACCGGGAGGAGGAGCAGGTGCCCTCCACCAATGAGCTCTCCCGGGTCTATCACATCAACCCGGCCACGGCGGCCAAAGGGGCTCAACCTCCTCTCGGCGGAGGGGATCCTGTATAAGCGCCGGGGCATCGGCATGTTCGTGGCTCCGGGGGCGGAGCAGGCCGTGCGGGCCAAGCGGAAAGCGGCGTTTTACGACAGCTATGTGCGGCCCCTGGTAAAGGAGGGGCCTCCTGGCGGTGACCGGGGAAGAACTGCTGGCCATGGTGCGCCGGGCCATCGAGGAAGGAGAAGCCAAATGAATACAGGCATTTTGAAAGCAGAGGGGCTGTGCAAGTCCTATGGGAGCAAGCGGGTGCTGGAGGGGCTGGACCTGACCATCCAGCCGGGAAAGATCTACGGCCTTATCGGCCGCAACGGGGCGGGCAAGACCACCCTGCTGGGCATCCTCACCGGCCAGAACACCAAGGACAGCGGGCAGGTGACCTGCGATGGAGAGCCGGTATGGGAGAACTGCAGGGCGCTGGAGCAGATCTGCTTTTTTCCCGGGAGCTCCAGCCCACCCTGTTCTCAGCTCCCAACAACCAGAAGGTCCGGTACTACCTGAAGTCGGCCGCCATATTCTACCCCAACTGGGACCAGGAGTATGCCGACCGCCTGCTGAACGAGTTTCAGCTGGAACCAAAAAAGAAGATCAGTCAGCTGTCCAAGGGGCAGATGTCTATGGTGACCATCCTCATCGCCCTGGCCAGCCGGGCGCCCATCACCATCCTGGACGAGCCGGCGGCGGGACTGGACGTGGTCATGCGGGAGCGGTTCTACCAGCTGTTGCTGGAGGACTTCGCCCAGACGGGGCGGACCTTCCTGGTCTCTACTCACATCATAGAGGAGGCCGCCTCCGTCTTTGAGCAGGTCATCATCCTGGACCAGGGGCGCATCCTGGAAAACAGCCCCACAGAGGAACTGGTGGAGCAGTTCCGCTATATCTCCGGCCGGGAGGACGTGGTGGACCAGGCCTGTGCCGGCCTGGAGGTCCTCTCCGGCCAGCAGATGGGGCGGCACAAGACCGCTGCCGTCCGGGGGAGCGACGCCCAGTTCCGTCAGGCCCGGCAGGCCGATGTGGATGTGTCCCCCATGAACCTTCAGAACGTGTTTGTGGCCCTGTGCGGCCATGGAGATGCCCAGTAAGGAGGGGAAGGTATGAGAAAGGAATTCCGCTTCCTGCTTCAGTCGGCCAGGATCAATCTGGCCCTGGTGGCGGGATATGCGGCGGTGCTCACCTTGGGAGCCATCCTGTTCCCGGCCCCGGAGGGCGAGCGAAATCTGTTCTACAATTATTTCATTTCCGCGCCCATCACCGTCTCGTTCATCCTGTTTATCATGAGCTTTTCCATGGGCGCAAACAACCTAAACATCTCCCTCACTCTGGGCGGGCGGCGGCGGGACTACTTCTGGGCCCTTCAGCCGGTCCTGGCGCTCTATGTAGGGACCAGCTGGGCCATCCAGCTGCTGATGTCGGCGGTGCCCAAGGCGCCTCCGGTGGACCGATCCCTGGGGGTGGGATCTCTCACTGCTGGGAGGCTGGCCCCTGTGGGTGTACCCCCTGGTGTGCTGGACAGTCCTGGCCTTTGGGACCCTCTGTGGTCTGCTGATGGTAGAGTCCAGGGTATGGAGGGGGATCGTGGTTGCTCTGGCCGCAATGGTAATGACGGCAGCCCTGATTTTCCTGATGGTGATGGCGGCGGGGCCCAAGATCCCTCTGTGGGGCGATCTTCCCTATATCCTGGGGGCGTTCTGGCAGTGGTCCTGGCGGTCAGCGAGTTCTTCCTGTGGCGTAGGATCACCCGTTTTTCTGTGAGGTGAGCATATGATGATGAAAATGATCCGGGCCAACTGGGTGGATCTGGCCCAGGGCTGCGGAGTGGTGGCGGGGATTTTCCTGGCCATCCACCTGATCACGGCGGGGGTGCTCTTCTGGGGCCATCCAGACAGCAGCGTCACCATCTCCGGGATCGCTCTGCCCGCGGCGGCGGGGGGCTGATGATCCTGGTCGTTACCGCCACCTATCTGGCCATCACCTTTGACCAAATGGTGCGCTTCAGCCTGACACGCCGCCGGGCACTGGGGCTGCTGATGGGGATGGCCGGGGCACAAGCGCTGTGCTCCATGGGGCTGGCCGCCCTGTTGACCTGGGTGGAGCGGGCCACGGCGCCCATGCTGTGGAAGGCCATTTCCGGCGCGGCGTCGGTGACGCTGGAGCGGAGCGGACAGGTGATCCCGGAGCTGGGTCGCACGGCGGCAGCGGAGGCGGTGCCCTCCCTGCTGGTGGTGGATATGTATTTGGAATGGTGGTGGTATCCAGCCATCGTCCTGGCCGCCATTGCGCTGGGGCTGATCATCGGAGGCGTGATCCAGCGCTTTGGAGGAAAAGGAGGCTGGTTCCTGTGGGCCATCTGGATGGCGGTCATCTTCGGTGATTCCCTCTTCGGCGGCTTTGTGTTCCTGAAGGATCTGGTCCCCTGATGGTGGTCCTGCTGGCGGGGTCCCTGGTCTGGTCCGTGTGGTCCCTGCTCCACGCAGTGGTGAAAAACTGAAAGGAGGGGGAGGCCATGGTACCGGCGGGTGCCATCCGAAAGAGAGCCATCATCAGGCAGTTCCTGGAGGCGGGGGCGGTCTCGGAGGAGACGGCCAGAACGCCGGAGGAGGCGGGGGTCTTCCGGGGCTGGGCATCAAATTTGACCAGCTGGTGGAGCGGGGCGTTCTGGTCCCCTGTGCTGGAGGACGGTATTACGTGGACCAGTGCAAAAGCGGTTGAAAAAGGGAGGCCGGAAGCGCCTCCTTTTTTCATTATGCCGGTATTCCCCCGGCGCCGCAGTCATTTCCCGCGCCGGGACCAGACTTCTATGGTATCCAAGGGATGGATCGAATGCTCTGAAAGACGCTTATTTGATGGCCTTGGTCCGCACGTCCTCGGCCAGAAGGGCCTGGAACTGGACGCAGGACATGGCGCCCAGGTCCTCACCGGAGCGCATGCGGACAGAGACGGTCTGACCCTCCATGTCCCGGTCGCCCACCACCAGCATATAGGGGACCTTCTCCAGGGTGGCCTCCCGGATCTTCTTGCCGATCTTCTCGTTGCGGTGGTCCACCTCTACCCGGAAACCGGCCTCATCCAGGTCCTTGGAGATCTGGTCGGCGTACTGGGCGGCCCGGTCGGTGACAGGCAGGACCTTCACCTGAACAGGAGCCAGCCATGCGGGGAACGCGCCGGCAAAGTGCTCGGTGATGATGCCGATGAAGCGCTCGATGCTGCCGAGCACCACGCGGTGAATCATGACGGGGCAGTGCTTCTGGCCGTCCTCGCCCACATACTCCAGGTCAAAGCGCTCGGGCAGCTGGCTGTCCAGCTGAATGGTACCGCACTGCCAGGTGCGGCCCAGGGAGTCGGCCAGGTGGAAGTCTAGCTTGGGGCCATAGAAGGCGCCGTCGCCCTCGTTGATGACGAAGTCCTTGCCCATATCGGTAATGGCCTTTTTCAGGATGTCCTGATTGAACTCCCACTCCTCCACGGTGCCGATGTGGTCCTCAGGCATGGTGGAAAGCTCAATGGTGTAGCTCAGGCCGAAGGTGGAATACACCTCGTCGAACAGGCGGACGGTCTCCTGAATCACGTCCTTCATCTGCTCCCGGGTCATGAAGACATGGGCATCGTCCTGGTTGAAGCAGCGCACGCGGAACAGTCCGTGGAGGGCGCCGGAGAGCTCATGACGGTGGACCAGGCCGATCTCGCCCACCCGCAGGGGCAGCTCCTTAGAGTGGGGCTGGCTGGCATAGACCAGCATCCCGCCGGGGCAGTTCATGGGCTTGACGGCGAAGTCCTCGTCGTCAATGACGGTGGTGTACATATTATTCTTGTAGTGGTCCCAGTGACCGGATCTCTCCCACAGCTGGCGGTTGAGGATGACGGGGGTGGAAATCTCCACATAGCCGTACTTCTTGTGGACCTGCCGCCAGTAGTCCAGCAGGGTGTTCTTCAGGGTCATGCCCTTGGGCAGGAAGAAGGGGAAGCCGGGGCCCTCGTCCCGGAGCATGAACAAGCCCAGCTCCCGGCCCAGCTTCCGGTGGTCCCGCTTTTTGGCCTCCTTCAATCCGGGCCAGATATGCGTCCAACTCGTCCTTCTTGGGGAAGGCGATACCGTAGATGCGCTGGAGGGTCTCACGGTTGGAGTCGCCCCGCCAGTAGGCGGCGTTGCAGGCAGTGAGCTTGATGCCGTTGCCCTTGATGCGGCCGGTGGAAGGCAGGTGCGGCCCGGCGCACAGGTCGGTGAAGTCGCCCTGCTTATAGAAGGAGATGTGGGCGTCGCCGGGCAGGTCCTGGGCAGATCCATAAATTTGGATCCCGGGGCAGCTCCACCTTGCAGAGGGCTCTCGGCCCTTCTCCTCCATAAATTTGACCAGCCCTCGTCGATAGAGGGGCCGATGGGCAGCTCGGGAACCGCCTCCAGCAGGTTCAGTAGGTCTGGCGGTACTCAGGGTTTCCTCGAAGAGCGCGCCCCACACGTAGTCCAGGTCCTCAAACCGGACAGAGGGGGGCAAGGCGGAACACGGCGTCCTTCCCATCCTGAAGGACGGTGACACCCCAGTCCCGCTCCAGCCGGTCCAGCACCCCGCCGGTGTCCTGGCCGGGGAAGCGGGCGGTAACGGTGCCGGACGCCTCATCCATCCCCCGTCACTTGGGGCCCGCCGGGGCCGAAGTCCTCCAGCCGGGCCTTCAAGTGCCGGGTCAGGCGGGCCACCCGGCCCGGTCACCAGAGGGGCTCCGGGCCGGGCCAGATCCACCCGCCTCACAGCTTGGTCTCCATCGGGGTACTGACCACGTACTCCCGATAGTTCAGCTGACGAAGCAGGGCGGGAGAACATCCGCGGTCTGCCGGCTGTCATCCAGGGTAACATAGGCGCTGTTCAGGGCAGCCCGGCCCAGCTGGCGCAGAACGCCGTAGGAGTAGGAGGCGGCGCTCTGCTCCCCGTCCAGAGGAACGGCGTCCAGGCTCTCCTGCCAGCAGACCCAGCCCTCCGCCTCCAGCCCCTCCCACAGGGCCTCTCCGCAGTAGACATAGCGGGTGCAGCTGCGGGTCTGCTCCGCCAGGGCGCGGTTCCCCGCCTCCAGCTCCGCTCGGGCCCCCTCCGGGGTGCCGGCCTGGACAAGGATGCCAACGCTGTGCCCGGTGCCCAGCAGGCGGCGGACCATGTCCCCATGGACAGAGAGCTCCTCCGGGGCGAAGAAGAAGACGCCGGATTTTCCGGATTTCTCCAAAGTGGTGAGGATGCTGTCCAACGCCTCCCCGTCTGGCAGCGGAAGGCCAGATAGGTGGGGATGGAGGTGGGGTCCAGCTCCTGGCCGGGGATCGGCGGGGACCGCTGGGGGTGACGTCAGGGGCCTCGGGTTCCTCCACAGGGGAGCAGGCTCTTTTGGTACTCCTTCAGCTGGAGGTTCATCTGGTTGCCGGCCGAGTCGATGAAGACATCGTCGGTGAGGATGGAGCGCCGCCCGTTGGAGGCGGTGTCGTCCCGGTTCTTGATGCGGACCAGATAGCCGTAATCGGTGTGGAGATAGGAGCTCCGCAGCCCGAAAAAGTCCACCACGATGTTCAGGGGAGGTAGATGCGGCCGTTGCGGGTGATGGCCCGGCCGCTGAGCAGCTCGCCGGTCTGCTGGTCCACGCAGATGCCGGAGTTCAGGTCAAAGACCAGGATGCCGCTGAGGCTGTAAAGGGTGATGGTGCCGCTGCTCTGGCTCTGAGTGAGGCTGACCCCCAGGGTCACGCCGTAGCTGGCGTTGGTGGCGCTGCCGTCGAACAGGGAGGCGGGCACGTAGAGGACGCCTCCGGACCAGAGGGGCATGGTGTCGGAGGCCAGGGGCAGCAGCTTGTTGTTCAGGGAGGTAAAGCCCACCTCCTCCAAAGCCGAGGCGGGGGACAGCAGGGCCAGACACATGACCAGGGCGCACAGCAGGGCGCCGAGACGCTTTTTCAAGGGGCACACCTCCGTTTCCAGTTGATAAGGGGATTATAGCATAGTATAATGAGAATCACAAGCAGCCGCGGGAAAGGCGTTTTCATCCATTTTTAAGAAAGGCTAAAGGACACTTCAAGCCCGGGCGGTTATACTGACGTCAGAACAGGCAGACTGCCCGGAAAGGAGCGATTCAGGATGGAGATCACAGTGGAGATGGTAGAGCGCCTGCGGGAGAAGGCCCCCGTGTCCTACGCCCAGGCCAAGGAGGCCCTGGAGTACAGCGAGGGGAATCTGCTGGACGCCCTGATCTATCTGGAGGAGAAGGGGGCCATCCCCAGGCGGAGGGGACCCGGTGGTCGGGCCGGGAGGAGAAGGAGTCCCAGCCCACGGCGGCCGAACTGGTGGTCCAGGAGACACCGGAGCCGGGAAAGAAAAAGAAGCACAGGAGCCCGCTGGGCGTGGTGGTGGTGTGGCCCAAGGGGGAGAAGCGGCGGGGCCGCTCCCTGCGGAGCTGCTGTCCCGGCTCTACCGGGTGCTGGTAGATAACGAGCTGGAGGTGTGGCGCCGGGATGAACCGGTGACCTCCCTGCCCCTGCTGATCCTGTTGATCCTGTTTGTGTTCGCCTTCTATGTGACCATTCCCCTGCTGCTGATCGGGCTGTTCTTCGGATTCCGCTACCGCTTTTCCGGCCCCGAGCTGGAGCGGGACAGCATCAACGACATGATGGAGAACGTGGCCAGCACCGCCGCTGACATGGGGCGCCAGGTAATGGATGAGCTGCACCTCCAGTATGAGAAGCGGACCCGGGACCGGGACGGCAAGGAATAGATCTCCGGGGGGAGTGCCCGGATGTTGAGGTGAGAGAGGATATGGAAGAAAAGATCCTTCTGGTGGAGGACGAGGAAAAGCTGGCTCGGATGGTGGAGCTGGAGCTGCGGTATGAGGGATATCAGGTGGACAAGAGCTTCGACGGCCGCTCCGGCCTGGAGCGGGCCCTGTCGGGGGAGTACGACCTGGTGCTGCTGGACATCATGCTGCCCCAGCTGTCCGGCATGGAGGTGCTGCGCCGGCTGCGGAAGGAGAGTACAGATGCCCGTCATCATGCTCACCGCCCGGGACAGCGTGGTGGACAAGGTGTCCGGCCTGGACTCCGGGGCGGACGACTATATCACCAAGCCCTTCGCCATCGAGGAGCTGCTGGCCCGCATCCGGGCGGCCCTGCGGAAGCGGGGGAGCGGAGAGCGGCCGGAGGAGCCGCTGCTGTCCGCCGGTCCCCTGACCATGGACGTGGAGCGCCACACCGTGGCAGTGTCCGGGACGCCGGTGGAGCTGACCCGCCGGGAGTTCGATCTGCTGCGCTACCTGCTGGAGAACAAGGGCAGGGTGCTCAGCCGGGAGGCCCTGCTGGACAGCGTGTGGGGATTCGACTTCGTGGGGGAGACCAACTCGGTGGACGTGTATATCCGCTTCCTGCGCGGCAAGCTGGACGACGCCTTCGGCATCAAGCTGATCCACACCGTACCGGGGCGTGGGCTACGTCATCCGGGAGGAGTAAGGCCGGGAAGAAGGGGAGCTGATTCATATGACGATCGTTTATACCTCCAAGACCGGTTTTACCCGGGAGTACGCCCAGATGCTGGGCCGGGCCGCCGGGCTGCCGGTCTGTGCCCTGCACGAGGCTACGGGAAAGGTGGGGCCCGGGGCGACATCCTGTACCTGGGATGGCTGATGGCCGGGCATATCAGCGGCATCGACCACGCAGTTAAGCGCTTTCATGTCCGGGCCGCCTGCGGCGTGGGCATGACGCCGCCGGGGACAAGGTGCTGCAGGACCTGGCCCGGTCAACTATGTGCCAAACGCCCCCATCTTCTACCTTCAGGGCGGCTGGACCCCGAAAAAAGTGGGGTGGCTCCAGCGCCGGATGGTAGGGATGGCCACCAGGGGCTGCGGCAGTCCCTCCAGCAGAAGCGGGAGCGGACCCCTCAGGAACAGCGGCAGCTGGATCTGCTGCTCCGCGGGGGCAGCTGCGTGGCCTTCCGGAATCTGACGCCCCTGCTGGGTGGCTGAAAAAGCAGGAGGGCTGACCGGTTGCGGCATGGAAGGAGAGGAGGGGGCCCGGTGGGGAAAACGGGACATGAAGAACAAGACGCCCCCAGCGGGGCCAAGTCCCAGTCGCTGGTCCTGCGGCTGAATACCCGGCTGTTTTTCCGGCAGCTGGGGATCTTTCTGTGTATGGACCTGCTGCTGGTGGTGCTGGCCCTGATGGGGCAGCTGATGTGGGCGGAAAAGCGCTGCGCGGACGTGGCCCAGCTGGTCCAGGAGCGGGGGTGCCCACCGCGGAGGCCGTCCCCTGGATGGCGGCCAGCGACTACACCATCATCCCCCTGGACCGGGAGCCCAAGGGAGTGGACGTAGGGGAGCTGGGGTGGTTCTCTGGCGGGGAGGCAACAGCGGACGGCCTGCGCACCCTATGTGCTGTTCTCCTACTACACCGTGGAACTGCCCAACGGCGGGGAGCCCTACGCCATTACGGTGGATCTGTCCGGGATCGGGCGGATGTTGAAGTGGGCGGGCTTTATCCTCCTCACGGTGCAGATCATCTCCCTGATTGCCAACCTGTTCCGCAATGCCGGGACTATCCGCCGCACCCTGAGGCCCATCCAGGAGCTGGCGGCCACTGCCGCCCGACTCAACTCCATGACCCACATGTCCAGGCGGGAGCTGGAGGCCCTGGCCGGCGAGCTGAGCAAGATCAACGCCACCCACCTGGACAGCCGCATCGACCTGCCCGGCACCCAGAAGGAGCTGAAGACCCTGGCCAAGGCCATCAACGACATGCTGGACCGGGTGAACGCGGCCTACTCCGCCCAGATGCAGTTCGTCTCTGACGCCAGCCACGAGCTGCGCACCCCCATCGCCGTCATTCAGGGTTACGCCGCTCTGCTGGACCGGTGGGGCAAGGACGACCCGGAGGCCCGGCAGGAGGCCATCGACGCCATCCGCTCCGAGTCGGACGCCATGGAGCGTCTGGTGGAGCAGCTGCTGTTCCTGGCCCGGGGAGACAACGACACCCAGCCCATCCGACCGCAGCTGATGGACCTGACCGCGGTGGCGGAGGGACGTGCTGCGGGAGGAGCAGATGATCCACCCGGAGCGGGCCTTCCTGGCCCGGTGGCAGGGGCCGGTGGTGGTCCGGGCCGACCCAGGGCTGCTGAAGCAGGTGATGCGCATCCTGATGGACAACAGCGTCAAGTACAGCGGCCCGGAGGGGCGGGTCTATCTCCGGGTGTCGGCCCAGAAGGACTATGCCAGGGTCACGGTCCAGGACGAGGGGATGGGCATCGTGCCCCAGGCCATCCCTCATATCTTTGACCGCTTTTACCGCACCGACAGCTCCCGGGCCCGCCAGACCGGGGGGACCGGGCTGGGGCTGTCTATCGCCCGGTGGATCGTGGACCGCCACGGCGGCTGGTTCGAGGTGGTCTCCCGGGAGGACGTGGGCACCCGCATCACCTTTGTGCTCCCCCTGGAGGGGACGGCATGAGCTGGTGGGTCTATCTTCTCCGGTGCGGGGACGGCACCTTCTACACCGGGATCACCGACGATCTGGACCGCCGTCTGGCCGCCCACAACGCGGGCCGGGGAGCGAAATATACCCGGAGCCGCCGCCCGGTGACGCTGGTGTGGCGGGAGGAGCAGCCGGACAAGTCCGCAGCCCTGCGGCGGGAATACGCCGTCAAACAGCTGACCAGGGCCAAGAAGCTGGCTCTGATCGAAGGCGGGCCGCTTGTGTAGATGGTGTTTTAAGACCTTCACTGCTTATGGCGCTGAAACCAAGGATGTCCGTTCAGCTTCCGATGAACCTCTTGATTTGCCAAAATTCTAAAGTGAAGGTGAGCTTATGGAAAAACACAATCATTTTAGTGAACGGCGCTGCTTTGACACGAAACATACTGTTCTCCAGGCTTGATTTATCAAAAGACCCCGGCCCCTTCCGGAATGGAAGGGGCCGGGGTTCTCATTTCTATTTAGCTCTTCAGCCTCTGCGTAAGAGCAGGGATGCGGCCGGCGGCGGCGATCATGCCGATGCTGGTACCGTCCGTTTGGGACGACCAATTTTGCCTTCTTCTTTATATTTGGGAATAGCCCTCATAATTGGTTATTTGTGATATATCAAATATATCATATTCTGCCCTGGATCACAAACGCATTTTTTCTCCCAGAGTGTGTTGAGCTTTCATCAAAAAGCGTCTGTTTCACCCTAAAAAAGGTGCGATTTTCCGGAGCAGGATGACAGATACAGCTGGATATGGTAAAATAGGGGAGCCGATTTTAGGAGGGCGCCATGCTGATCTATTTGACCATGATCGAGGCGGAGGAGGACCGACACCGGTTCCTGTCCCTCTACCGCCGATACAAAAAGCTGATGCTGTATATCGCCCACGACATCCTGCACGACCCCCACGACGCGGAGGACGTGGTGCACGAGGTTTTTTTGCGCCTTGCGGAAATGATCGAGAAAAATTCATGAAATTGACTGTCCTGAAACCAGGTCTCTGATCGTTATGATTACAAAGAGCAAAGCCATCGACCTGTACCGGAAGAAAAAGCGGCGGGCGGGGACGGTCCCCCTGGAGGACTGGACCGCCGCCGCACCACCCCAGGCCGAGGGGTGGAGGGGGGGACGGGGTGGCCCGGGCCATTGCGGCCCTGCCCCGGCGTGAACGGGATGTGCTGCTGCTGAAATACGACCAGGGATATGGCAATTCCGAGATCGGGAACCTTCTGGGCCTGCGGCCGGATCACATATCCCAGATCGCCCACCGGGCCAAAGAGCACCTGCGCAAAAAATTTAGAGGAAATGGGGGTGGAGGTATGACCGATCAGGAGCTGGACCGCCTTTTTTGTACGCCCACGCCGGGGCGGCCCGGGACCTTGTGCTGGCCCAGCTGCCCCCGGAGGGCGAGCTGCCCGACATCCCCACCTCCCCCCGGTTCCAGCGGCGCATGAAGGCCCTCATCCGCCGGGCCGACCGCCCGGGCTGGGCCAAGGCCGCCCTGCGCTGTGCCCGCCAGGCGGCGGTCATCCTTCTGGTGTGCGGGACCCTCACCTTCTCCGGCCTGATGGTCACCTCCCAGGCCTTCCGGACCCAGGTCATCGCGGTCATCACCCAGGTGTTCCAGGAGTTCACCGAGTTCCGCTTCTCCGCCCGGGAGGAAACGGCGCGCAGGGCCGGGGACGTCGCCCTGACCTATCTGCCAGAGGGGATGGAGGAAATCCGCCGGAGCGGCAATCATATCAACCTCCACATCTTCTTTGAGGACGCGACAGGAAACACCATGCGGCTGACCCACACCGTCATCGGCGATAAAACCTCTCATGTTTCGATGCTGGACACCGAGGACGCGGAGGTGGAGCAGTTCTATATCCAGGGTGAACAGGCTACCGCTATCTCCAAGGGACTGGACCACACCATTCTCTGGACCAGCGGAAACAGCGTCTATCTGCTCACCGGGACCATCGCAATGGACGAATTGAAGCTGGTGGCCGCAGGGGTCCAATGACCCAGAAAAAATTTTTTAAAAATTTTTGGACTAACTGTCAAAAACATCCTCCCTCCGTCGTTATGGTATATGAACGCACGGAGGGAGGTGATTTTTATGCGTATCAAAGCAAGCAAGCTGCTGGCGGCGGTGCTGGCCCTGTGCCTGACTCTGGGGACCGCCCCGCCGCCAGCGCCGCCGCTCTGCCCCAGTCGGCTCCCGGCAGCCAGGACATTACCCCATATTTCCTGTACATTAAGGGGCAGGACTGCATCCTGGATATCTCAGGCCGGACGGCATACATCAACGCCTGGGTCAGTGGACAAACCAGCGTGGCCACCAAGTGCAAGATCCGGGCGGAGCTGCAGGAAAAGGCCAGCGCCTACGCCTGGACTCTCGTGGATTCCTGGACCGACCAGCAGAACGGCGATTGGGCCGAGGTGGACGAGACGGCCAGCGTGACCCCCGGCAAGACCTACCGGGTCAAGGTGACCGTCACCGTCTGGGCCGGGAGCCAGTCAGAGAGCAAGACCTTCTATTCCAACGAGGTGGAGGCGTAAGGCACACAACCAAACTCAAATGAATAAATGTCAGGAGATTCTGTATGAAAAAGCAATTCGTAAGTATCCTCGCCCGCAATAACCATCTTATGTACGAGAGCAAGCAAATCCCTCTATACTGATGTTGAGACTCTGCCTTGATTAAGGTATGAATGTGCAAAATATGATCAAAAAATGCGTCTTCCCTTTGACCCTGTTTCTTCTCTTGATCTTCTGTTTGTTCACCGGAAAACAGCTTTCTCAGTTTTCTGATTTAGACAGCGCAGATTTAATTCCCAAACAATGTGAAATTGGAGTGATTTTTCGAATATCAGAACGATCTCCCCGATTCCTTTAAAATCAATGACGGAAACAGCCTGGCTAGGTATTTTAACTCCCTGAGATTGGAAAAAGCTGATTCCGATTTTGATGAACCATGGGTTTTTCCGTATCACGTTTTTCTTCTGCGCTGGGCGGTTTTGGTGCTGTCAGTGGCGAATACGTTTCGATCCCCCACGATGCTGAGACCCTGACTGTTTTAGTCGGCGATAGCAAAATGCTGATTGGAGATGTCTCTTACAGGCTTCCTTCTCCCGATTTCCTGGATATCTTAGAAGCAAAAATACAATTATTTTAGTGAACGACTCTACTTTGATACCAAACACACTGTTCTCCAAGATTGATTGATTAAGACCCCCGGGCATTTTTATTTGGCTTTTCAGGCTCTGCATCGGCGATCAAACTGCTCATGTTCTGGGGTGGACAGGTGAAGCAGTTCTTCGCCCGCGGCAAGCAGACCGCCGCTGTCTTCAAGGGACTGAACCGCACCATCCTCTGAACCACCGGAAACTCCGTCTATCTGCTCACCGGGACCATTTCAATGGATGAATTGAAGCAGGCAGCTGAAGCGATCCAATGAGCCCAAAAAACGTTTCACAAAAATTTTCGGATTTTTTCTTCCCTTTCAACTCCCTCCGCCGGTATAATAGATAGATCGATACGAAGGGGGATTTTTAGTATGGCAGGACAGATGTTCTCAAAAAACAATTTCAAAAATCTTTTTCTGCTCTTTTTTATCATCTGCCAGTTTGGCGCAATAGTTTCCGACAGCCATATCTGGGACTGGGGCGTTTATCTGGCCCTGAATATCCTGATCGTTCTGTACGTCTATCTGCGTCCAGGTGAAACACGCACGAAGTCCTCCCAGCAAAAACTCCTGATCGCCGTGCTGATCCATACCGCAGTCATCATATCCACACTCTGGCGCGCCTATCGGGTCAGTTTTATCATGGATATCTTTTTTGATATTTTTGGACTTCTGGGCAATTTTGGGATTTATTCTGATCCTGAAATTTGGCTTGTCAAAGAGATAGAACTGCTGCCGGGATGTAAGAGAACGGAACGGTCGCACAAAACCAGTATGGCAAACACATAGTCATACAAATTTTCAGAAGGTTTATCTTAACGGATTCGCTTCAATGGAATATTCAGCGGTCTATCCCAGCAAGGGCAGGCCGCTGAATATTTTAAAAAATACAGAAACTATAACTGCACATCTGTTCCGCCGGGTGCAAGGTGAGTCCTATGAAATTTATTATGGAATTATTTACCCTCCTAAGTTGTTGTATCCCTTTCGTCACAATACCTGTATTCGCGGTAAGTGCCATCTTGATGATACGTACTTTTTTTTGCTGAGCAGGCTCCCGAGCAAAGTAAGAAAAAGGAGACGGTATCTTGGTTACATGCTGGTCTCCTTTTCTTTTTTTCCTGCCCTATTTTTGGGGGAGTTTACTTCTCATTTTACTGTATCCCTTTCTTCACAATACCTGCATTTGTAATAAGTGCCATTTTGATGATACGTACTTATTTTGTTGAGCAGACTCCCGAGGAAAGTAGAAAAAAGGAGACGGTATCTTGGCTGTATGCTGGTCTCTTTTCTCCTTTTCCTGCTCTTTTTGGGGGAGTTATCTTAATGCTGTCATGATTGATTTTCAAAGGAGTTTCGATTGAATTGTCATCTTTCACCATAATTTTTTAACCACTGATTCTTTTTATTTAGTTTTTCAGGGCAAATTCTGCCGCCCCGGTCCACGAAGGCCTTGGCGGAGAAGACCGTGTCCCCCACCTGTGTTTGCCGGGGGCGGGGATGATGCGCACGGCGGTGGTCTTGGTGTTCACCATGCCGATGGCCGCCTCGTCGGCGATGATGGCGGAGAGCGTCTCAGCGGGGGTGTCGCCGGGCACGGCGATCATATCCAGGCCCACGGAACAGACGCAGGTCATGGCCTCCAGCTTGTCCAGGGAGAGGGCGCCGGAGGCGGCGGCGGCGATCATGCCCTCGTCCTCACTGACGGGGATGAAGGCGCCGGACAGGCCGCCCACGGAGGAGGAGGCCATCACGCCGCCCTTCTTCACCGCGTCGTTGAGAAGAGCCAGGGCGGCGGTGGTGCCGTGGGTGCCGCAGACCTCCAGGCCCATCTCCTCCAGGATGCGGGCCACGCTGTCCCCAGACGGCGGGCGTGGGGGCCAGGGACAGATCCACGATGCCGAAGGGTACGTCCAGCCGGCGGGAGGCCTCCTGAGCCACCAACTGACCCATGCGGGTGACCCGGAAGGCGGTCTTCTTGATGGTCTCAGCCACCACGTCGAAGGGCTGGCCCTTCACGGCCTGGAGGGCGTGGTGGACCACGCCGGGGCCGGAGACGCCCACGTTGATGACCCGCTCCGCCTCGCCGACGCCGTGGAAGGCGCCAGCCATGAAAGGGTTGTCCTCCACGGCGTTGCAGAAGACCACCAGCTTGGCGCAGCCAAAGCCCCCTTTGTCGGCGGTGCGGGCGGCCAGGTCCTTGATGGTCCGGCCCATGAGAGCCACCGCGTCCATGTTGATGCCCGCCTTGGTGGAGCCCACGTTGACGCTGGCGCACACCAGGTCGGTGGTGGACAGAGCTTCTGGGATGGAGGCGATCAGCTTCCGGTCAGCCTCGGTCATCCCCTTCTGCACCAGGGCGGAGAAGCCGCCGATGAAGTTGACGCCGGTAGCTTTGGCCGCCCGGTCCAGGGCGGCGGCAAAGGGGGCGTAGTTGTCTGTCTCCGCCGCAGCGGCCACCAGGGCGATGGGGGTGACGGAGATGCGCTTGTTGACGATGGGGATGCCGAACTCCTTCTCGATGGCCTCGCCGGTGGCCACCAGCTTTTCGGCGTACCGGGTGATCTTGTCGTAGATGGCGTCACAGGCCTGCCTGGGGTCGCTGCGGGCACAGGACAGCAGGGAGATGCCCATGGTGATGGTGCGCACGTCCAGATGCTGCTGGTCGATCATCTGGATGGTCTGCATGATCTCGTGTTGATTGAGCATAGTTTCCTCCTGTAAAAGGCGGTGTGGCCCCGCGGGGATCGCGCTGGGCGGCCGGTCCGCGGCGGTCCTCCGCCCTCAGATCCGGTGCATGGCGTTGAAGATGTCCTCCCGCTGGATGCGGATGGACAGCTCCTGCTCCTTGCCCGCCTGCTCCAGCAGGTCGGCCATCTCGCCGATGGAGGCGGTGCAGGCGGCGGTGTCCACCAGCATGACCATGGTGAAATAGTCCTGGAGCACGGTCTGGCTGATGTCCAGAATGTTGATGTTGTGCTGGGCCAGCAGGGCGCACACGGCGGCGGTGATGCCCACCTTGTCCCGGCCGATGACAGTGACGATGGCCTTCATAGAAGACTTCCTTTCCACAGTAAATTTTGAGGAATGCGGAGAGACGGGGAGGAGAAAAGCCGCTGCGCGGCGGGGCCGGAGGCAGGCGCTGCTCCTCAGCTCAGCTCGTCCAGAGTGAGCTCAAAGCCAGGGAGGAACTCCTCCATAAAGCAGCGCAGGGCGGGCAGCGGGTTCTGAAGGAGCGCGGCGTAGGTCTGCTCCTTGGCCTTGCGGAACTCGGTGTTCCCCGCCTTCAGCTCCTCCAGGCACTTGAGGTAGGCGGAGAGCTTGTCCGCCGCCTTCACCAGGTCCCGCACATGGGGGTCCGGGATGGTGATGGCCTCGTCATAGGCGGGGCGCAGGTCGGGGGGAGCATGGACAGCAGCTTCTGCTCCGCCACCGCCTCCACCGCCTTGTAGGCCCTCTGGATGTCCGGGTTGTCGTACTTGATGGGGGTGGGCATATCGCCGGTGAGGATCTCACTGGCGTCGTGATACAGGGCCGCCACCGCCACCACGCCCGGGTCGGTCTGCCCGCTGAAGCGCTCGTTCTCAATGACGGCCAGGGCGTGGGCCAGCACGGCCACCATGTGGGAGTGCTCCTGGATGTTCTCCACGTCCGTGTTGCGCATGAGACCCCAGCGGTTGATATACCGCATGCGGGCGATCATGGGGAAGAAATGATAGGGCACGGGGCGCCCCTCCCTCTGTTGAGATAAAAGTTATTTTATCATAGCCCGCCCCGGATGTAAACTGTTAAAGGGGAGGCGGGGCGGCAGTTGACGGATGGGCGGGAATCGGAGATAATAGATCAAAGGCTCAGGGTCTGCCGCTTCCGGGGCGGAGGGGGCCAGGGGCCGGAAAGGGGAGAGCCGCGATGGCAAGAAAAATTCCCGCAATACCAAGGGACGAATCATCGAAGCGGCCTGGCGTCTGTTTTACCGCCAGGGCTATGACGACACCACCGTGGAGGAGATCATCGAGGCATCCGGCACCTCCCGTGGGCTCCTTCTATCACTATTTTGAGGGGAAGGACGCCCTGCTCTCCTCCGTGTCCTTTCTGTTCGACCAGAAGTATGAGGAGCTGATGGCCCGCATGGACCCGGAAAAGGACCGGTTCGAGGTGCTGATGGAGCTGAACCGGGAGCTGTTCGCTATGATCGAGAACTCCATCTCCCTGGACCTGCTGGCCCGGCTGTACTCCTCCCAGCTCATCACCCGGGGGACAAGCACCTGCTGGACCACAACCGGACCTATTATAAGCTGCTGCGGCAGATCGTCCTCCAGGGCCAGCAGCGGGGAGAGCTGAGGGGAGATGTGACGGTAAATGAGATGGTGCGGGTCTACGCCCTGTGCGAGCGGGCCCTCATCTACGACTGGTGCCTGTCCGGGGGGACTACTCCCTGCTCCAGTACGGCAGGATCATGATGCCCATGTTTTTGGGAGGATTTCGGACAAGTCAAAAGAATTTTGTACAAAATATCTAAAGGATGATTTTAGAAAGTGTATGGCTGAAATCCCGCAGTATAAAAAGAAAAATGGGAAATAGAGAGAAGACAGTATAGAATTTATTCTATACTGTGTTCTGTATTTTGTTCTTAAGATCTCCATGCTATAATAAAAAAACGCCGTGCGCTGCCGGCGGCCGTCCTGCTCCTGCTTTGTGTGTGGGGGAGCCGGAGGGTAACAGAATATGAGGAGAGATACTATGACCATTTCGCAGATCTGCATCTGCCTGGCCATCGCGGTCTATCTGATCGCCATGCTGGGCGTAGGCGTCTGGTTCTCCAAACGCAACAACTCCGTAGACGACTTCTATCTGGGGGGGCGGAAGCTGGGCCCCTTCGTCACCGCCATGAGTGCGGAGGCCAGCGACATGTCCTCCTGGCTGCTGATGGGGCTGCCCGGCGTGGCCTACCTCACCGGCCTGGCGGAGGCCAGCTGGACCGCCATCGGCCTGGCCGTGGGCACCTATCTAAACTGGCTCATCGTGGCCCGGCGTATCCGCCGCTACTCCCCACCAGATCGACGCCATCACAGTGCCCCAGTTCTTCTCCAAGCGCTGGGGGGATGACCGGAACCTCCTCTCTGCCATCGCGGCAGTCGTCATCATTATGACTTCTTCATGTCCCTATCTGGCCTCCGGCTTTTCCGCCTGCGGAAAGCTGTTCGCCTCCCTGTTCGGCATCAACTATGTTTCCGCCATGCTCATCAGCGCCGCTGTCATCGTCATCTACACGGTCATGGGCGGGTTCCTGGCGGCCAGCTTTACCGACCTGGTCCAGTCCATCATTATGACGGTGGCCCTGGTGGTGGTGCTGGGCTTCGGCGTGGCGCAGGCTGGCGGCATGGAGGTGGTGATGGACAACGCCCGCTCTCTGGCGGGCTACCTGTCCCTGGTCAACATCCACGACCCGGCCACCGGGGGCTCTGCCCCGTACAGCTTGCTGACCATCTGCTCGCTGCTGGCCTGGGGCCTGGGGTATTTCGGGATGCCCCATATTCTGCTGCGTTTCATGGCCATTGAAGAGGAGAAAAAGCTGGCCCTCTCTCCCCGGCGGGTGGCCACTACCTGGGTAGTCATCTCCATGGGCGTGGCCGTGTTTATCGGTGTGGTAGGCAACGGCATGACAAAAGCGGGGGCCATGGAGCAGCTGTCCGACGCGGAGACAATCATCGTACAGATCGCCAACCTGATCAGCTGCTACGGTGTTCCAGCCGCTCTGCTGGCCGGCGTGATCTTGGCGGGCATTCTGGCGGCCACCATGTCCACCGCCGACTCCCAGCTGCTGGCCGCGGCCTCCGCTGTCTCCCAGAACCTGGCGGTAGAGTTCTTCCACCTGAAGATCAGCGGAAAGAAGAGCGTGCTGGTGGCCCGGAGCACCATGGTGGTCATCTCCCTGATCGCAGCATTCCTGGCCCGAGACCCGGACAGCTCTGTCTTCCGGGTGGTCTCATTCGCATGGGCGGGCTTCGGCGCCGCCTTCGGGCCGGTGGTGCTCTTTGCTCTGTTTTGGAAGCGGTCCAACAAGTGGGGGGGCACTGGCAGGGATGGTCACCGGCGGCGTGATGGTCTTCGTGTGGAAGTATCTGGTGGCTCCTATGGGCGGCGCGCTGGCCATCTATGAGCTGCTGCCCGCTTTTCTGTGCGCCTGCGTGGCCATCGTGATGGTCAGCCTGCTGACCCCGCCCCGGAGCAGAGCATCCTAGAGGCTTTTGAGTGCTTTAAGTCCAAGCAAAAGCAGAAATAACGATAGAGGAAAAAGCCTCGCAGAGTTCGCCCGCAGGCGCGAATCCAGTTGTGATCTGTTTTCGCCGGCGGCATGTGCGTCGGGGAAAACACTTCTCAGGCTGCAAGTGGTGGGGTTTGTCCGCTTGCGGCGGACCAATCCGCGCGCGGCAGGCTGCTGCTTTCTCAAAAAGTGGCAAAGCCGCTTTTTCGACAGTCTCAGGAAAAGGGCCTTTGGCCCTTTTTTTTTTGTCCCAGCGCGGGTCTTAGAGGAGTTTTTTGGAAAAAGTAAGAGCGGATCGCCCTGGAGTGGGCAAGGACATCCGGCAGCTGAACCCAGGAAGGAATGTGTCTGGGAAGAGAGCCCTGGAGACTGCCCTTGTAAGAGAGAGCGTCGGACCCGCTGGGCCCTGCGGGGGCGGACTGTAGGACCGGCTCGCCGAGTTGCAGCGCCTGGCCTGGAATGCATAGACCGTCTTACTTGCCCAGTCATGACACGTGCCCCTCTGCCCCAAACATGCCGCGGTACAAAAAGCTTCAGTCAAAATATTATTGACATATGACAAAAATGGGGCTATACTAAAGAGGAAAGAGAGGGGGCGGTCCCATGGCGCGGCCGGTAAAACGGAGAAGGGTATGCGGGCTGCCTCCTGTGGGGGGCGTTCCGGCCTGAAGGAGGGCCAGGCGGCCCAGTGATCGAGGTGACAGTGGACGAATATGAGGCGGTGCGGCTCATCGACCTGCTGGGGCTGACTCAGGAGGAGTGTGCTGCCCAGATGAATGTGGCCCGGACCACGGTGCAGGCCATCTACGACTCTGCCCGGGAGAAGCTGGCCCGCATGCTGGCGGAGGGCAGGCCCCTGGCAGTCCAGGGGGGCACTTACGACCTGTGCGGTCAGGCGGAGCACTGCTGCGGACGGCGCTGCCGCCGCCGGGGCGGGGAGGGGGCCGGTGCGAAACGGCCGCCTGACCTGCCGGGAGGAGGGCCGCTGCCCGGGACGGTCTGGAGTGGAACAGAACAGGATGAAACAGGAGGGACAGAACATGAAAATAGCAGTGACATATGAGAATGGACAGGTCTTCCAGCATTTTGGGCACACGGAGCGATTCAAGATCTATGAGGTGGAAGACGGGCGGTGACTGCCAGCCAGGTGGTGGACACCGCCGGCAGCGGCCACGGGGCGCTGGCTGGATTCCTGCGTGAGCGGGGCGTCCAGACGCTGATCTGCGGCGGCATCGGCGGCGGGGCCAGAACAGCCCTGGCCCAGGCGGAGATCCAGCTCTATCCCGGCGTATCGGGGGCGGCGGACCAGGCGGTGGCCGACCTGCTGGCAGGCCGATTGGCCTATGACCCGGATACAGTGTGCAGCCACCACCACGAGGGGGACGGAGCCCATCAGTGCGGCGGCCACGGAGAGGGGGAGGGCCACTCCTGCGGCCATTCCCACGGGGCTGGCGGCCAGGGCTGCGCCGGACATCAGGGATAAAAACGTCCCGGCATCCAATCAGGATGCCGGGACGTTTTTACTTACAGTTTGCCAGCTGGAGCTCAGCCCAGATTCAGGGCTTCCTTCACCTTGGCGATGATGTGGGCACCGATGTCGCGGGGAGGCGTCGGTGCTCTGGGCGCCCAGGTGGGGGGAGACCAGGAAGTTCTCGCACTCGAACAGGGGGGGAGTCAAAGCCGGCACCCTCGGTCAGGCCGTCGCCGGCGACCTCGTTCTCCAGCACGTCGGTGGCATAGCCGCCGATCTTGCCGGCCTTCAGAGCCTCGTACATTTCCTTCTCGTTGACGATGCCGCCGCGGGCCATGTTGAGGACCACGGCGTCATCCTTCATCTCGGCCAGAGACTTGGCGTTGAACAGATCCTTGGTCTCGGGGGTGAGGGGCATGTGGATGGTGACGAAGTCGGAGACCTTCAGCAGCTCGTCGATGCCCATGCTGGTGGCCTGCTGCTCCTCGAAACGTGGGCGGGCAGGTAGGGATCATAGGCCACGATGTTCATCTTGAAGGCACGGCCCAGTTCGCCCACGCGCTGGCCGATGCGGCCGAAGCCCAGGATGCCCAGGGTCTTGCCCCGCAGCTCGCGGCCCACGAATTTATACTTGTCCCAGGTCTTGTTCACCTTCACGTCGTAGTTGGCGGGGATGGTGTGGCGGGACAGATCCAGCATCTTGGAGAAGGTCAGCTCGGCCACGGCGTTGGCGTTCAGGCCGGGAGCGTTGAAGACCTGCACGCCCCTTTGCCTTGCAGGCGTCCATGTCCACGTGGTTCAGGCCCACGGAGCACACGCCGATGACCTTCAGGTTGGCGGCGGCGTCAATGATCTCCTTGGTGATCTTGGGGTCCACGCGCATGATGAGCACATCGTAGTCCGGGATGAGCTTGACCAGCTCCTCCTGGGTGGGGGGAGCATGTGGGTGTCCACCTGCATATACTTGCCCAGTTCCTCGGCGATGGCACTGTGGACGGCATCAATGATCAGACATTTCATGGGAAATCTTCCTTTCTTCTTCATATTGGGGCTCTTTGGCGACTCAGGTCGGAAGATGCCCGTTTCCGCCCGGCATTGGTAAAATAGGCAGAAAATCTTCCAGTTATCATGATTATAGCATGACAGACTAAACAGGGACATCACATTTTTTCCTGAGGGTTGCCACAGTCGTTCAACTGTGATAGAATACTTGCAGGAAGAGAATGGAACAGAGGGGCGCCCGGAACCGGAGGGCGGAAGGAGCGGCTTTTGGAGGGAGACACGTGAATTTTTTACATCTGAAGTATTTCCTCATGGTGGCGGAGGAGCTGAACATCACCCGGGCTGCCGAGCGGCTGTACATATCCCAGCAGTCCCTGTCCAACCACATCAGCAACATGGAGCGGGAGCTGAATGTGAAGCTGTTCACCCTGCTCCCCCAAGCTGGCCCTCACCTATGCCGGGGACCAGCTGGTGCACACGGCCACCCAGATCATCGACCTGTACAGCCAATATCTCAGCAAGGTGGGGGACATCAACCGCCACTATCTGGGGGTGCTGCGGGTGGGGATCTCCTACACCTGCGGCTTGGCGGTGCTGCCTGAGATCCTGCCCCAGTTCCGCAGGGAATTCCCCATGGTGGACTTTTCCCTGTACGAGGGCAACTCCAACCAGTTGGAGGACGAGCTGTCCCACGGCCGAGTGGATCTGGTCATCGCCTTCCACCCCATCATGCTGGAGGGGGTGGAGACCGTCCCCCTGACCGAGGACCGGCTCATCATGGTGGTGCCCAAGGTCTTCACCGACCAGGTGTTCGGTCCCCGGGCGGAGGAGATGCGGGCCCAGTACGCCCAGGGGCGGATATCACCGCCTTCCGGCAGATGCCCTTCATCCTGCTCAAGCGGGGCAACCGGGTACGGGGCATTGTGGACCAGTACCTGAGCCGGTGCTACTTCAAGCCCAAGATCATCCTGGAGACGGAGAACACGGTCACCACCCCTGGCTATGGCCCGGGAGGGGATGGGCATCGTCATCTGTCCCCAGCTGTTCCTGCGGACCATCCACCTGCCGGGGGTCAAGCCCGCCCCGGAGGATGTGGACCTGTTCCCCCTGGCCGACCCCCTCCACCCTGAGCCGGCTGGTGGTGGGCTACCGCCGGGACCGGTATCTGTCCCACTTCGCTGAGCGCTTCATCCTCATCGCCCAGGACGTGCTGAGAAAATAAGCGGCGTATTCCTGGCAGACAGCCGAGCATTCCCTGTAATGGAGATGACCAGAGGCCCCAGTCCGTACTGCACACGGGCTGGGGCCTCTGGTTTCAGATCCGTTCATTCCAATGGGAGACTGTGGGCGCAGATATCCAGGAGCGGTCGACAAAGCTATTGATCCAGATAGACCCCAGTATAAGGACCCTGGAAGGAGGCCTCTAATTTTGATAAGATGTCCAAAAACCCGGCCCGTATCTGCCGGGATTATAGAGGATGTCACGCCTTCAGTTACTTTATAAATTTGATATTCCATGATATCAGATAGCTCATGATAAAATGCGTTGCAGCTCCTTTGGACCCAATATCCCCCAGACAGATCCTGCGTACAGAAGAAAACAGGCCCTTCTCAGGGCGGACGCCTGTTTTGCTAAGTGGCCTTTGTGACAAAAATAGGGGCCCAGCTCAGGCTCATGGGTGACGATGTAGGCCCATTCAAAATCGGGGTCCCAAAGTAGAAGTCCCCTGAGCCCCGGAAAAAGGCGGCCTGGAAGGGCTGGAAGCCGTCGATCTGATAGAATTTATAGATGTCGGCAATCCCCTGATGGGGCGGGGCGGAGGGCCTAAAATCGAAGCGATAAAATTCGCTGAAACGGAGATGGTACAGACCCAGGACGCTGGGGTGGCTGCGCCGGTCAAAGGCCTGCTCCGCCGCCTCCCCCTCCAGGAATGGGCACAGGCGGCAGCTGAAGGCGTGCCACAGTTCCTCCGTGACGCAGTGGCCGCAGAACTGCTCGTCGGAGACCGCGGGCAAAAACGCGCGGCGGAATCTGGCCTCGAACTCCGGGAAGCGGACCGTGGTCAGACGCCGGACCGACGCCCCCTCTTGGGAGAGACGGACCGTGATCCCGCTGTCGTATCCAGGGGCCTCCCAGAAGCAGTCCAGCGGCAGGGACAGCCGCAGGTCGGCCCCGCCGTCAGGCTCTGCCCAGAAATATTTTGCTTTTGTGTTAGTCATAATACCAGCAGTGCCTCGAACTTTGTTTATATTCTCCTGTGCCAATTACAAAATACAGTTGGATGATAATGGTAGTAATAGCCTACGCAACCTTTGTGGTGAATATAGGGGCCAAGTGCCACCCCATTTGGAGATGCATTGATGCAAGCAGTTTGTGCTAGACCAGGTGTTTTGGCCCAAACATCTCCTGCATCTGTAAGCAAAATTACAGCTGTAGCAAAAGAAATTCCGGGACCGATCCAGACACTTCCACTGCTTCTCCTAGCTCTCCAATAATCATAGTTTTCTTGGTCCAAATATTCCAATGCTTCGGTGGCAATAACATAAGTTGTGCCAGCAATAATTTGCCAATCCAATTGCCATTAAAGCTTCTAAGAGTTCCTGAGCGATTCGCCAGCCAGTAATGACCGTCATTGGTTGGATAGCAGAATCTGATTCAAACAGGTCAATTCTGACATAATCACTGGTATCTAAGTTGAAACTATCTGCATAGAAATTTTTAGATATATCTGATGTATTTCCGATATAATAAACTTCGTCAACAATTTTATTGGTAGCATCGTCATAGTAGTAATTATCGACAAAGAAATCATATGATTCATTTGTTGACAGATTTTTGATTTCGGCGATTCGGCTCTCAATATCATAAGTCAAATACCATTGCACACCTTTACAGTTGACCAATAATTGAGTTCCTTCAACATCTCTTTTTACTATTTCTATATCAGAACTTTGAATTTCTCCATCTGTAATTTTAGAAATGGCTTCACTTGTCAATGTGGAGGAAAATGTTGATTGTGCACTTGTGTTTTCGACAGGTACAGCCAGTACTGTTGAATTTAACAGTAAGATACAGGCCAAAAAGTGCATATAGTTTTCATTAACTTTTTTGCGCATTGTGCCACATACTCCTTTTCCATACTTATTGTTTGCGATTTTTCAGTTTACTTCTCTGCCTAATCAAAATACAGCAAAAATTTATTTCAGCCAAACACATAGTTGTTAGTATCTGTTTTCACCTCCATCTACAAAAAATAGGGATATAGAGCTATGCTGTTGCAGTTTCGGAGTAGATAGTTGCGGTTTCGGACTGGCTGCCGGCCCAGACAGACAGTGACCACCGCCTTGACCCGGTAGGTCTCGCCGGGGGTCACAGACACCGTCTCAGAGACAGATGCCCGGGTCCCGTCCTGGCGGTCGGTCCAGGAGTCCACCAGTATCCAGGCGAAGGAGCCGGATTTTTTGCTGGAGCTCCACCCGCACCTCACATTCGGTGGAACGCCCGGTCTGTCCACTCACCCAGCCTTCGATAAATGCGGTCCTGTCGGAGATCATCAGGTCACATCCTTGGTTTTTGATATAGAGGGAATAAGGAACGATTTCTTCAAAAACGGGCGTGTCCTGGGGCGGCTGGGCGGCAGAGGCGGCGGGGGTGGTCACCAGGGTCAGGCACAGGGCCATCCCCGCCGCCAGCCAGCGCATGGGTTTCTTGCGCATAAAAATCACCTCCCTTCATCGGTCCTACTAATATACCGACGAAAGGAGGCGATTTCGGACAAGGAAATCAAAATTTTTTGAAAAATTTTTAAGAAATGGGTTCCAGACCCAATGCGACCTGTTTCAGCTCTTCCATAGGAATGGTCCCGGACAACAAATAGTAGCAGTTGTCTTCGGTCCAAAAAATAGTATGATCCAGATTTTTGAAATTGCCATGGCTTCTGAGTTATGGATTTTGAAGTACTCAACCTCTGCGTCCTCAGTGTCTACTCCCAGAATACTGGATGCATTGGCGCCCACTACGATGTGGGTTACTTCCAACATATTTCCAGCGTTGTCCTCGAAACAAATATAGTGCCTGATTCTGCTGGACTGCCGTACAGTCTCCTCCATCCCCTGCGGGAGGTAGGTAAGAACAAAATCTCCGGCTGTCCGATCTGTTTCGCCCTCGGCGGAGAAACGGAAGTTGGTGATCTCCTCATAGACCTGGACCAGCACCTCCAGCACCTGGGCCCGGAAGGCCTGGGAGGTGACCATCAGGCCGGAGAAGCCCACCGCCAGAAAGACCAGCGCCACCGCCGCCGCCCGCCGCACCTGGGCCAGGGCACGGACCCGCCGGGGGAGCGCCCCATCCGGCGGATCAGGCGGTCCATCCGGCGCTGAAAGGCGGGGGAGGGCCGGGCCTGGGGCAGCTCCCCGTCCCCGGGCAGGGAGGAGAGCCACAGGTCCCGGGCCATGGGCGCGGCCTGGCTGAGCAGCCGGTCCAGCTCCTGATCAGTCATACCTCCACCCCAATCCCTCAAGAGCCTCCCGCAGCCGGGCCTTGGCCCGGGACACGGTGCGCTCCACGGCGGACACGGTCATGTCCAGCACCCGGGCGATCTCCCGGTTGTCCAGTCCCCGGTCATATTTCAGCAGCAGCACCGTCCGCTGACGGGCGGGGAGCCGGGCCATGGCCTGGGCCGTCAGCTCCCGGAGGGAGGACGCCTCCTCCGGGGGGGCGGCCGGCCTGCGCCGGGGCCCAGTCCTCCAGGGCTCCGCCCCTGCCGCCGCCGGCGGCGGTACAGATCCAGTGCCTTGCCCTCTACTATCATACCGACCAGGGCCTTCGTTTCCGGACAGACCGGGTCATGAATTTTTCGATGATTTCCGTGATGCGGAGCAGGGCCTCCTGCACCGCGTCCTCCGCGTCCTGCTGACTGCCCAGGATGCGCAGGGCCAGATAGAACATCAGGTCCCGATATTCCCAGTAGAGGAGGGCGAACTTGTTGCGGCCCTCCTCTGTGGGGGATCATCGCCAGGTAGACCAGCATGGACTCGCCCCTCTCCCCTCTGTCCAGTGTAACACAGGCGGGGAAATGTCACCCCGGGCGGCCCCCGGAGGGAACAGAAACAGGGGGGGCGGCAGCGGTCAGGCTGCCGCCCCCTGTGGGCGTGCTAGGACAGGGGTCAGCGGTCCAGCTGGGCGGCCACTTCCTCCAGGTAATTGCGCTCCGCCCCTCCACCTTTCCGGCGTCGCAGGCGGCGGCCAGGGCGGGGTCAATGGGCAGGCGGGCCAGGATGGGCAGGCCCAGCTCCCGGGCCACCTCCTCCAGGCGGCTCTCCCCGAAGATGGCGTGGCGGGCACCGCAGTCGGGGCTCTGATACCAGCTGTAATTTTCAATGAGGCCCAGCACCGGGATTGACATCATCTCCGCCATGTGCACCGCCTTGGAGACGATCATGGACACCAGGTCCTGGGGGGAGGTGACCACCACCGCCCCGTCCACAGGCAGGGACTGGAACACGGTGAGGGGCACGTCGCCGGTGCCCGGGGGCATGTCCACGAACATATAGTCCACCTCGCCCCACACCACGTCGGACCAGAACTGCTTGACCACGTTGGCGATGACCGGGCCACGCCAGACCACGGGGTCGGTCTCGTTGGCGGTGAGCAGGTTCAGGGACATGAGCTTGATGCCGGAGGGGGTGACGGCGGGGTCGATGCCCGCGTCGGTGCCGGTGGCCCGCTGGTGGACTCCGAAAGCCATGGGGATGGAGGGGCCGGTGATGTCCGCATCCAGCACGGCCACCTTCCGGCCCCGGCGGGCCATGGCTACGGCCAGGGAGGAGGTGACGGTGCTCTTGCCCACGCCCTCCCTTGCCGCTGACCACGGCGATCACCTTCTTGATGCTGGACAGGGCGTTGGCAGGGACGCGCAGGTCCCGCTCGCTGCAGCTCTCGCCGCAGGTAGAGCAGTCATGGGTGCAGTTTTCAGGCATGATCGATTCTCTCCTTCATATGGTTGGGATCACTTGCCGTCCTGACGGCCGGCAAAGGTCTTGTTGATGCGCTCGCCGGTGGTGTGGACCAGCTGGAACATGGACTGGTAGAGCACCGGGTAGTCCCGGGCCAGGATGTCGTGGCTCAGCTCGGGCATGCGGCTCTTGTCCTTGCCCTGGCCGGCCAGGGCCTCGCACAGCTCCACCTCGCTGCACGCCATGTCAGCCTCGGGCAGGCCGGCGGCGAACTGCCGGGCCGGGACGGAGAAAAAAGTCCGGGTTGTTGGCCGGGTTGATCTGGTACAGGCGTCGGTACACCTGGTATACGGCGGTGGACAGGCAGTTGGCGGCCGCCCGGATGGCCTCCCGGCTGCCGGTCTTGGCCAGCAGGTCGAAGAGCACGCCCACCGAGTTGACCAGCAGCTTTTTGGACAGCAGGGCCAGCACCGACCCCCGCATGGAGTTGTCCTTCTCGTCGCTGATGTCATAGAGTGTCCTCCTCAGTGCCAATGGTGGTGCCGTCCCGGGTGAGGGTGCGGCCCAGGAGAAAGTCGGCGGAGACCCCATAATAGTCACAGGCCCGGACCACGAAGGCCAGGCCGGGCTCCCGGATGCCGTTCTCATAGTGGGAGAGCAGCGCCTGGGAGATGCCCAGATCTCCCGCTGCGGTCCGCTGGCTGACACCCCCCGCTCCTGCCGCAGCAGGAGAGGGTGCAGGGGAAAATTCTGCGTTCAAATTTCTCACCTCGAGGGGCGGCCCGCAGGCCGCCGTTTCTGGATCTCATCTCGATCTGCAATACATACAGTATAGTATAACGGAAGCATTACGCCACGTAAAGAGAAAAATGAAAATTTTCGCGGAAATTTGACACGGGTGGACAACGGCCGCCAAAACAGGGCTGTTATTCCCGGAAGGAGCGGGGAAAACTGAAAAAAGAGGTCCCACAGGAATTTTATGCGCTTCTGCAGCGGATAAGCCTTGAAATTTCTGGCTGAAAATGCTACCATAAGGGACAGAAAAGCGGCCTTACGGCCACGAATCGAAAAGTTGGAGGGATCACCCATGCACATGTTTCAGAATCTGATCGACAAACTGAAGGCCCATCCCCGCAACATCGTCTTTACCGAGGGCACCGACCCCCGCATCCTGGAGGCATCCGCCCGTCTGCTCTCCGGGACCTTCCTGACCCCCGTGCTGGTGGGCAACGAGGAGGAGGTCCAGGCCGCCGCCGAGAAGGCCGGCTTCAATATCCGCGGCGCCATCATCATTGACCCCGGAGAACTATGACGGCATGGACGCCATGGTGGAGAAGATGGTGGAGCTGCGCAAGGGCAAGATGACCGAGGACCAGTGCCGTGCCGCTCTGAAGCAGAGCAACTACTTCGGCACCATGCTGGTGAAGATGGGCTATGCCGACGCTCTGCTGGGCGGCGCTACCTACTCCACCGCCGATACCGTCCGTCCCGCTCTGCAGATCATCAAGACCAAGCCCGGCAGCAAGATCGTGTCCTCCTGCTTCATTATGGTCCGCCCTTCCGCTACCGGCGAGAACGAGGTCCTGGCCATGGCCGACTGCGCCATCAACATCAAGCCCACCGAGGATGAGCTGGTGGAGATCGCCCCTGAGACTGTGGACTACCGCCAAGGTCTTCGGCGTTGATCCCAAGGTCGCCTTCCTGAGCTACTCCACCCTCGGCTCCGGCAAGGGCGAGGATGTCGACAAGATGCGTAATGCCTGCGAGAAGGCCAAGGCGGCCGCCATGCCCGATCTGGCCGTCGACGGCGAGCTCCAGTTTCGACGCCGCCGTGTCCTCCCGTGGTGGCCAAGACCAGTGTTGTCATGAGAAAGCTTTGCCCACATCACCAGCTCCGTGGGCGGTCATGCCAACACTTTCATCTTCCCTGACATCAACGCTGGTAACATCGTTTCCCTGATGGGGATCGTTCTGAACCTGGAGGCGCTGGCCAACGGACAGTCCCTCTTCTTTACCGCGCTGACCGCTGCTGCGGTGCTGGTCCTGCTGGCCCAGAGCTGGGGCGCTGCTGCGCACCTGCTTCGGCCCGGCTTGGCCGGAGTGCCTGCTGGAGGATCGAATGCCCAGCGGGGCATTGGAACGGGCAGAAGGGACAATGCCCCGGGAGGAGCCGGGGTCGAGAATCATCATCGGGGAGGACGACTGAATATGGAACGCAAGAGATTTTATATCACCACCCCTATCTACTACCCCAGCGACAAGCTGCACATCGGCCCACCTACTGCACCGTGGCCACCGACGCTATGGCCCGGTATAAGCGTCTCACCGGCTGTGAGGTCATGTTCCTGACGGGCACCGATGAGCACGGCCAGAAGATCGAGGACAAGGCCAAGGAGGCCGGCGTCACCCCCAAGGAATTTGTGGACCGCATCGTGGAGGGAGCGGGGCGTGCTGGACCTGTGGAAGCTGATGAACATCTCCAACGACCGGTTCATCCGCACCACCGACGACTACCACGTGGCCGCCATCCAGAAGATTTTTAAGAAGATGTATGAGAAGGGGACATCTACTAAGGGCACCTACAAGGGCAAATACTGCAAGCCCTGCGAGTCGTTCTGGACCGAGAGCCAGCTCAAGGACGGCAAATGCCCCGACTGCGGCCGGGATGTGGTGGACGCGGAGGAGGAGGCCTACTTCTTCCGCCTGAGCAAGTACGCCGACCGGATCCAGCATCTGCTGGAGGATACGGACTTCCTGCAGCCCCGCACCCGCGTCAACGAGATGGTCAACAACTTCATCAAGCCCGGCCTGGAGGACCTGTGCGTCTCCCGCACCAGCTTCAGCTGGGGTATTCCCGTGGACTTTGACCCCGGCCATGTGGTGTATGTGTGGGTGGACGCTCTGTTCAACTACACCACCGCCCTGGGCTTTTTGAACGACCGGTATCACGACTACGAGAAGTACTGGCCCGCGACGTCCACTTTGTGGGCAAGGAGATCGTCCGCTTCCACTCCATCATCTGGCCCGCCATGCTCATGAGCATGGAGATGCCCCTTCCCAAGCATGTCTATGGCCACGGCTGGCTGGTCATCGACGGCGGCAAGATGTCAAAGTCCAAGGGCAACGTGGTGGACCCCTATGTCCTGGCGGAGAAGTTCGGCGTAGACGCCCTGCGCTTCTTCCTGCTGCGGACCTTCCCCTTCGGCACCGACGGCAACTTCTCCAATGAGCTGCTGATCCAGACCATCAACATGGACCTGGCCAACGACCTGGGCAACCTGGTCTCACGCACCGTGTCCATGGTGGAAAAGTATTTCGGCGGCACCCTGCCTGAGGAGCAGGCGGCGGACGAGGAGAAGGATGGGGAGCTGGTGGAGCTGATCTCCTCCCCTGCGCACCAGGTATGAAGAGCAGATGGAGCACTCGCCTTCCAGAACGCCCTGGCGGAGATCTTCAAGGTGATCGGCCGGGCCAACAAGTATATCGACGAGAACACCCCCTGGACCCTGGCCAAGGACATGGAGGCCAACGGCGCCCGGCTGGCCCGGGTGATGTACAACCTGCTGGAGGTGCTGCGGGTCTCCGCTATCCTGCTCACCCCTTTATCCCCCAGTCTGCTGCAGAGGTGCTCCGGCAGATCGGCGCCTGCGAGACCTGCTCTACCTGGGGAAAGCGCCGCCGGCTATGGGGCCCTGTCTCACACTGTCACCGTCTCCCGGGGCGAGAACCTGTTTCCCCGCATCGACGCAGAAAAGGCCCTGTCCGAGCTGGAGGAGGCTGCGGCGGCCGCCAAGAAGGCAGCTCTGCCCGATTTGGAGGTGGAGCCTCAGCTCATAGAGAAGGTGGACTTCGACACCTTCTGCAAGAGCGATTTCCGGGCCGTCAAGGTGAAGGACTGTGAGGCGGTAAAGAAATCCAACAAGCTGCTGCGCTTCACCCTGGACGACGGCACCGGCACCGACCGGCAGATCCTCTCGGGTATCGCCATGTGGTACAAGCCGGAGCAGCTGGTGGGCAAGACTCTCGCCGCCATCGTCAACCTGCCCCCCGGAAGATGATGGGTCTGGAATCCAATGGAATGCTGCTGTCTGCTGTTCACACCGAGCACGGCGAGGAGAGCCTCCACCTGCTGATGCTGGACGACAGGATTCCCGCCGGGGCCAAGATGTGCTGAACGGGACTGTGGGACAGATCGAAAAAGATCTGCGTCATTTTAATGGGGGGGCCTTTGGCCCGCCCCATTTTTGTGCTATACTGAAAGCAGACGCCGGGGGAGAAACTGGCTCCGGCCCCGCCTCCGGGTACTGGAACGGGAAAGCATCTTTGAGAAAGGAAGGATGGACATGTACCGATATGAATATGTGACCTATCGCACCGGGGGCGGCTTCTGGATGGATAACAGCGCCTGTGAGCACCGGGAGATCATAGACGAGTACGCGGCCAAGGGTTGGCGTTACGTGGGATATCTGCCCACCATGTTTTCCGGGGAGGGCGGCACCAAGGAAGTGGACCTGATCTTTGAACGGGAGGAGCCCTGAGCCATGTGGTCCAACTGTTTGTTCGTGGCCCTGGGGGGCGGCCTGGGCGCCGTGGGGAGGTATCTGCTCAGCCTGATTGCCGCCCCATGGTCCTTTCCGGTGATGACCCTGCTCACCAATTTTCTGGGGGCGGTGGTCATCGGCGCTGTGGCCCAGGCGGCGGGACAGCTGCCCATGTCCAAAAGTGCAGTTCTGTTTTTGAAGACCGGACTTTTGCGGTGGTTTTACCACCTTTTCCACTTTTTCACTGGAGACGGTGGAGCTACTGGAGCAGGGGAGATGGGCCGCCGGGGGCGGGTACATCCTGGCCAGCGTGGGTCTGTGCCTGGCGGGGGTGCTGCTGGGGGCGGGCCCTGGTGTGGAAGATCCTTTGAGGATGGAGACCCGCATCTGAGGGCGGCGCCTCTATCCAAAATGAGGGCTGCCGCGGGGAGAAAATCGTGCGGACGGGGTTGACAGAGAAAGGATCTTCTGCCATATTAGTTAAGCAAATTTATATAAATTCGCTTAATGAAATGAGGGGATCGGATGGACCTGCGGGATAGTCTGAACCGGTATTACTACGATGTAACGGTCAGTGATCTGAGGCAGATCAGCCGCACCGGCGGCGGAGAGCTGTCTTATAATAGCATCATGTATCTGGATGTGATCTCCTACCAGCGGGCCCAGGGGGGGAGTGTACGGTGAGCACCCTGGCCAATACCCTGCACATCACAAAGTCAGCGGTGACCATCAAGGTCAACGAGCTGGAGCGGCTGGGGATGGTGACCAAGACCCGCAGCGAGACCGACCGGAGGGTGATCCAGTTGGACGTATCCCCGCAGATGACACAGTCGCTCCGAGCCTATGAGGGCCCGTTTGAGCGGGCGATCCGGCTGGTGGAAAGGAGCTTCACACCGGAACAGATCGCGGTGTTCTGTTCCATTTTGAATACGTTTACTTCGGAATATATAAAGGATTTTTAAAATGACACAGCATGAAAAATTATTTGAGAGCCTTCCGCCCACTCGGCTGTTTTTCCGGTGCGCCTTGCCCAGCATGATAAGCATGGCGATGCTCTCCCTGTACACAGTGGCGGACGGCATCTTTGTGGGGGCGCTATGTGGGTCCCAACGCTCTGGCGGCGGTCAATCTGGTGATGCCGCTGATCATGATGAGTTTCGCACTGGTGGACCTGGTGGCGGTGGGGTCCTCCGTTCAGATCTCTATCCGCCTTGGGGAAAAAAATGAGAGGGCGGCCAACCGGATCTTCAGCTTCTGCACCGGGCTGATCGTGGCGCTGTCCTGCGTCATCGGGCTGGGCGGCTTTTTCCTGGCCGGGCAGATGGTGTCCCCCTGATGGGGGGGCGGAGGCGGAGGTCACCGCCATGGGGGCGGAGTATATGCAGGTATATGCCGTATTCGCGCCAGTCATTATGGTATTCTTTGCAGTGGACAACTATCTGCGCATCTGCGGCCGGGTGCGGTACAGCATGATACTCAATGCGGTTACAGCACTGTTGAACATCGTGCTGGATTTTCTATTTTTGGTAGTTTTCCGCTGGGGGGTGGCCGCGGCAGCGGCGGCCTCCTGTCTGAGCATTGCCCTGGGTACAGTGCTGGGCTTCCTGCCCTTTGTGATGGGCCGTCTCCCTCTGCGTTTTGTTCGGGGGACCATCTCTGCCCGTCAGCTGGGGAATATTTTGGCCAATGGCAGCTCGGAGTTCTTTTCCAGTATTGCGGGATCTGTGATGATGGTCATTCTCAACAGCGTACTGCTGAGGCTGTCGGGTCTATGGCGGTGGCGGCTTTCTCTATCGTGATGTATGTGGACAGCATCGTGGGCTCTCTGCTGTTTGGTATGGCAGATTCCATTCAGCCCGCCATCAGCTACAACTACGGCGCCCGGCGCCGGGACAGGATGCTGGCCCTGGAAAAAGAGGGTGCTTTTGACAGGCGCGGCGGTGTCGCTGGCGGCTTTGCTGTGGATGCAGCTGGGGGGACAGTATGTCATCCCTCTCTTTATCCAGGGGATGACCCCGCCCTGCTGGAGATGAGCTTGCGGGCCATGAGGCTGTTCTCCCTGTCTTATCTGCTGGGCTGGGCAGGGACCTGTCTGAGCTCCTTCTTCACCGCATTGAACCGGCCGGGACGTTCCCTGATCCTGGCCTTCAGCAAGACGCTGGTCTTTCCGCTGGCCTGTCTGGCGGTGCTGCCAGCCGCGCTGGGGCTGGACGGCGTGTGGCTGACGGCGCCGGCGGCCGGAGTGCTGACCGCCGCTCTGGCAGTCTGGTTTTTGATCGCAGTGCTGCGGCAGGAGAGAGCCCAGGACCGGCAGGGAGGGGAGGGTACACCCCAGGCGTGAGACCCGGTCCCATCATCAGAAAAAAACAGGTCCTGCGCTCAGAGGAGCGCAGGACCTGTTTTAATGAATCACGGCGGTTCACGCCTCCTGGGCCATGACGGCCAGGGCCTCATCCACGGCGGAGAGGAGGTACTGGATGTCCTCCTCTGTGTGGGCAGGGGGAGAAGCAGAGGCGGCTGTTGTGCAGGATGCCGCGGTCCTTCAGCAGGGCCATAAAGCGGCTGTGCTTGGGGAAGCTGGCGTTGGCCAGGGGCGTCCCGGTGGTTGATGATCTTCTCCTTCTTGGTGAACACAGGAAAGAGCGCCCCCGGCATCCCCTGGACGATCATGTCCACGCCGTGCTTTCTGGCCAGAGCCTCCATGCCATCCTTGGCCATCTGGGTGTACCGGCGGATCAGGCGGAACGCCTCTCCGTCGTTGGCCTCCAGCTGCCGGATAGTCTCCAGCACAGCCGCGGCGGCCAGGGGATGGCCATTGTAGGTGCCCACGGCCAGGACGCGGTTGTCCTCGATGACCTGCATGACCTCCCGCCGGCCGGCGAAGGCGGCCACAGGGAAGCCGCCGCCGATGGCCTTGGCAAAGGTGCACAGGTCGGGGGTGACGCCGAAGTACTCCTGGGCGCCTCCCAGCGCCAGGCGGAAGCCGGTGAGGGTCTCGTCAAAGACCATCAGCACGCCATACCGGGTACACAGCTCCCGCAGTCCCTCCAGAAAGCCGGGCTCAGGCATGCAGCCGGTCATATTCAGGGTCACGGGCTCCATGATGACGCAGGCGATCTGATCCCCTGCTGCTGGAACAGGGCGGCCAGCCCCTCCAGATCGTTGTATTCTGCCAGGAGGCAGTCATCCAGGGCGTGGGGGCGCGGCCCTCGGTGTAGCACATGGCGGAGTAGAAGTCGTCCGGGTCCACGCCGTCCCGGGCCTGAAGATCGCCGCGGTCGGTGCGGCCGCCCAGAACGAAGTCCATGCCCCCGTTGTACTGCCCCTTGAACTTTACATACCAAGGGGGCGTCCTGTATAAGCCCGGGCCACCCGGATGGCGTTGAAGACCGCGTCCACGCCGGAGACGGCGAAGCGGACCAGCTCGGCGCAGGGGACCACCTGCTGGATCTTTTCCGCGGCTTCGATGGCCGCCAGACAGTCCCGGTTCGTGTAGGCCTGGTCCAGCTGCTCCCTGAGGGCCCGGCGCAGCCCCTCGTTGCTGTGGCCCAGAATGGCGGGCCCGGCGGAGAGGGAGAAGTCGTAGTACACATTGCCGTCATAGTCGGTCATGCGGCAGCCCTCGGCGCTTTTGACATAGACCGGAGCGACGCCTTTGGCCTTCTTGAAATTGGACAGGACACCGCCGGCCAGGCAGCGGCTGGCGCGCTGGAACAGAGCTTCATTTTCCGTGTGGACAGTCATGTGGGTGGCCTCCTTGTGGATCGTTGTGCTCTGAGTATAACAGATGCATACATCTTGGTCAATAGAAAAAGTCTAAATTAAAAAAAAGAAAATTAAAAGATGCATACAATAAGAGATCCCCCGGCAGTGTCGGGGGATCTCCAAATCAATATTGAATGTGGTTCTCCAGCAGCTCTGTCAGCCGCGCCAGATCCCGGCGGCGGATGCAGTCCAGGATGGCCAGGTGCTCCGTAAGGCTCTCCTCCACCCGGGAGAGCAGGCGGACCGACAGGTACTGATACCGGCGCAGCACGGCCCGCAGGTCGTTGGTGGCCTTCTGGGCATAGCGGTTGCCGCTCTTTTGCAGGATCTGGTCGTGGAGGGCCCAGTCCGCGTCGGCAAACTCCTCCACGCGGACAGTCTCCCCCTGTTCCAGCCGTACCTGGAGGGAGCGGAAGCGGGCCTCCAGGGCGTCCAGCTCCTCTGAGGAGAAAGCGCCAATGGCGGTCCGGGCGGCCAGCACCTCCAGGGCCTGGCGCACCGCGTAGGCGTCCTCGATGTCCTTCTGGGTGGCAGATTTGACGAAGGTGCCCACGCCGTCCCGGATCTCCACCAGGTCGTCCCGCATCAGCATCTTCAGGGCCTCCCGGATGGGGGGTGCGGCTCATGTTCAGCTTCTGGGCCAGGGCCACCTCGCTGAGCATGGCGCCGGGGGGGAGCTGATTGTCCAGGATACGGCGCTTCAGGGTGTCATAGGCGAACTCTGCGCGGCTGGTCTTTTTCTCTTTGACGGGCAAAGGGCCACCTCCTTCAAGACGGAATGACTGATTATAACACGGAAGGGAGAGGGAACAAGAGGGGGATTCATAGGGAGGGGGGGGCGGGCTCTCCCATCCGGGCCACCACCTGGGCCAGCTCCGGGATGCTGGGGATGCCGCCGGGGTGCTGAGTGGAGAGGCTGGCGGCGGTGACGGCAAAGCGGGCGATCTCCTCCAGGCCGCCCCGGTCCAGCTCCTCCGGGGGACGCGGAAGTCCAGCAGGCGGTGGAGGGCGCTCCCGCCGAAGATGTCGCCCGCGCCGGTGGTATCCACAGGGGAGACCTGGGGGCGGTCAGGGCACAGCTCCCCCCTCCGGTTCTGGAGGTAGCAGCCCCGGGGACCCAGGGTGACCATGGCCAGGGAGACGCCGCACTCCTCCAGCAGGCGGCGGGCCCCCTCCTGGGGGAGCAGCCCCAGAGGAAGTCCACCTCCTCGTCGCTGAGCTTGACCACATCCGCCTGGCACAGGCTCCACAGGATCTGGGCCCGGGCCTCCGCGGGGGAGGGCCAGAGGGGGAGACGCAGGTTGGGATCAAAGGTGACGGTCCGGCCCAGCTCCACGGGCGTAGGCCACCGCGGCCCGGGTGGCGGATCGGGCGGGCTCGTCAGTGAGGCTGAGGGAGCCGAAGTGGAAGAGACGGCAGCGCTGGATGAGGGAGCGGTCCACCTCCTCCCACCGGAGCTGGGTGTCCGCCCCCGGCTTGCGTGCAAAGCTGAAGGAGCGGTCCCCCGCGGCATCCAGGGTGACAAAGGCCAGAGTGGTGAAGGCGGAGGAGGTGAGGCGGATGCCCCGGGTCTGGACTCCAGCCCGGCGCAGGGACTCCAGAAGGAGGTGGCCGAAGGCATCCTCTCCCACCTTGCCCAGAAAGGCGGTGCGCCGGCCATATCTGCTCAGGGCGGCCAGAAGATTGCCCGGCGCGCCCCCGGGATTGGCCTTGAGCGTGGGACAGCCCGCCCCATCGGTGGACACGGGGTAAAATCAATGAGCAGCTCGCCCAGGGCGACAACGTCATAGACAGCTTCCTCACACATAAAAACACCTCCACAGCGGCCGTGGGGCCCACGGCCGGGATCGTATTTCCATTATATCCGAGAGTAAGAAGAAAATCCAGAAAAGCGGGGCGCGCACGATGCGCCCCTCAAAAAATGCCCATGGGTCCTGTGGAGGCGGGACAGAAATGGGCATAGTCCCGCTTGATTTCCATAATTTGTATTGAAACGTCTCACAAAAAAGCTTCCTTTCCCTCCGGTTTTGAGCGGGTCCGGATCTGCCGGGCCCAGTCAGGACAGGAGGGATTTTTTTATGGCAAGGGGACAGACTCAGTATTATGGACTGAATCAATGGGAGGCTGGGACCAGGTGCTCCGGACGGAGTTTAACGCGGATAATCAAAAGATCGACGGGGCGCTGAAAGCCATGCGGATCTGATCGTCAGCCCCAGCGTTCTCAATGCGGTACTGGATAAGCTGCGCAGTGATATCAACGCCCTGTCTGCCCGGGTGGATAAGCTGGAGGAGGTGAAGAACCGCCCCCCCGGAGCAAATGCTCCGGGGGCTGTTAAATTGCGTGAATCAGAATCTCACTCTAATCAGCGCTTCTGACCAATGGTGAGGGTCAGCGCACCGTCAGCATCATACGGTCCACAACATACTACTCACCGGTAATCACGGCCTTGGTGCCGAGATCTTCGTAGTAGTACAGAGTAGTGGTAGTAGCAGGGGTACTGTTCTGCTGAGTCTCACAAGTGGAATCACTGTAGAGCTTTCCATCAGCCGCCAACTTAAGGGCTAGCTGGAAATCCGCATCGGAGTTGGTCACCGAAACAGATTTAATGACAGGATCCTTGCCCTCCACAGTGAGCTCGGCGTCACATACGGCGTTGCCGTCAATGCGGAACTCACGGACCCCGTTATGTTCGTCACTGGCCTTAACCTCGGTCCCGGTAAAGGTGTAGCGCTCACCGACCTTTACTTTATTGCCGGTATTGACGGGATTACCATCTTTATCGGTAACAGTGATCTTCCACACAGCAGAATCACTATAGGTCAGGGTGTACTCATCGGCCTTGGTCTCTACGTCGATTACCACGTTCTCCAGACCGGCGGGAATGGTGACGGTCCAGTTCTTGGTGTCGATCTTGGCGGTAACATTGCAATCAACAGAAGTGATGGTGTAGCCCTCCTTGGGGGTCAGTGTCACCACAACCTCCTCATCGGTCTTAGCGCTGTCCTTGTCGCCAGTAGCATTACCATTCACAGTGATGGTGCGGCCGTTGGCGGTGGCCTTCGCGTTGATCGTCCGGTCTCCAGTAATAGTGTACTCGCCGCTCGGGTCCGCAGCAAAGGAGTAGCCGGGCTTGGCGGTGGCGGCCACGGTGATCTTGGTGCCGGCAACAACCTTCACAGGCCCGGTGTAGGGCTCGCCGTCGATGGTCACGTCGGCGTTCTCAACATCGACAGTCACGGAAGGTAAGAGATGATGGGGTCCACCACGGGCTTATAGATGATATATACCAGCTCGGCGTACTCCCTCGTCCTTCTCCACCACGGTGACGTAGGTCAGATAGTCGATGCCGTCCTGCTCCTCGGGCTCATCCTCGCGATCATGTCGCTGATGCCGCCCCAGAGACGGAGTACGTTCCAGCCGCCCGTATAAGCGGCATAGGAACCAGCAGCCTTAAACTCAGCGGGCTTCTTGGGCTCCATCTCCACGTAGACGAAGACGGTCCCCCTCATCGCCGCTGTCGGTGTCGAACTTGACTTCCTTGGACTGGGTGGTGGTCAGCCAGAAGGCGTCATCGCCGGTGGCGTTGACCACGTTGTCCTCCAGCGCGACCTCCCGGTACTCGGTGATGTACTGCTCATCGGTGGTCTTCACAGCCTTGTACAGGGTGCCCTCTTCCAGCGCGTTCAGATCCTGGTCGATGAACACGGACTGCTTCTGGCCGTCCACATAGGCGTTGAAGTACTCCCAGTAGTAGTCGCCGTCGTACTTCAGGGACTCGCGCTTGGTGCTGGTCAGGTAGAAGTAGGTGCTGTCCTCGTCATAGATCTCGCCGTCCACGATGAAGACGATCTCAGCCACGCGGCCGTCCATGACATAAGCCAGCTGGGCCTTCTCCACGTTGGGCACCTCGTCATAGCCGATGTAGGCCACGTTGTTCATGGTGTCCACGAAGATGGTCTGCTTGTCAACGATGAACTCGTTGTCGCCCTGGGAGACATAGGCCTTGCCGTTCTTGATCTCGGCATCGGGATCAGCAACAAAGGCGTCATCCACCTTGGCGGGCAGGTACTTGTCGTTGACCTCCTTCAGGAGTAGACATTGCTGCTCTCGCTGACGGTGTAGGCCCAGACGCGCTCGTCGATATTGGTGGCGTTCTTGATAACGTGCTCGGAGGCGTCCTTGTCCCAAGTCAATATCAACACTGTCTCCATCGGTATTCTTGAAGGTGTCCTTCAGCTCCACCTTGGGGCTGGTGCCGTCGGCCAGGTCAACACGGGCGACCCAGTCGCGCAGCTCCTCGTCGGAGTCCTGAACGTACAGGTACTTGGTCGTCGGACTCGCCGGCCAGCTTGAAGCCCAGAACGTAACCGTTGGGATCCAGGTACAGGTCGTAGTCCTCACCCAGCTCGGGGGTGCTCATCGGTGTTGCTGTCCAGATCGTAGACGATGTGGTTTGCACCGGAGTAGGGGTACTTGGTGCCGTCGTCCAGCTTCAGATAGGTGTCGTCGTCGGTGCGGTCGTTCTCCACGCGGCTGACCTCACCGGTCGCGACCTCGGGAGTGATGACCTCGGCAATGTAGAAGTCGTCGTCCTCGTTCTGGTCCACGGTGAAGACAACGTAGTCGTCCTCCTCATAGCCCTCAGCATAGAAGTCGTTGTCGTCCAGTTTGGCGTCGTCCTGGCTCAGATTGGACAGGGCCTTGACGTTGATGTACTCGCCGTCGTCGTCGGTCTTCACCTTGGAGACCTGGCCCATGTAGTAGTTGATGGCGACCACAGTGACAGTGGCGTCGGCGTCGTCGACATAGATCTCGGTGACGGTGCCCTTGCCGGTGTACTGATAGTCAGCATCTTCGCCCCGCTCAGGAACGTCGTTGCCCACGCTGTTGTCATAGACGGTGTCAGCGACATCGGTGCCCTCGTCATAGACCTTCTCGCCGTTGACATAGACGGTCCAGTCATAATCGGTCTCGTCGCAGACGGACTTGCCCAGATCCTTGTACACATCGTCCTCATCGGTGCCGGTGGTATAGGTGTAGGTGGGGGGTGTTGGGAACGGTGATGATCTCGTCCTTGTCCAGCATGCGGACCTTGGAGGCGATCAGGCCGCCGTCTCGGTCAGATTATCGGTCTTGCTGGTGCTGCCGGCCTCGGTCTTGACGTTGTAGGTGCCGGTGCCCCAGGTGGTGGCGGGACGGCCATAGATGGTCTCGGTGTCGGTCGGTACACCAGGTCGAAGTTCTTGTAGCCCAGGGTCTGCAGGTAGTTGAACTCCAGGGAGTAGATGATGCCCTGGTTCTCGTTGTAGTACACACCCAGCAGCTCGTTGTACTGGACAGGCACAGCCTTGGTCAGGGCGTTGAACACCAGCTCAGCCACGTTGTCGCGGGTCAGCCCGGCGTTGGCGGTGAGCTTCAGGTCGCCGTACAGGCCCAGAGCGGTGCCCTTGGCGGTGGCGGCCAGCATCCAGTCACTGCCGAAGTCAGCGGCGTTCTGGAAGTAGCCCAGGGCGCGGCACAGCATCAGCACGGCCTGCGCGGTGGTCACGGTGGCGTTGGGGTCAAACTTGCCGTCGCCCACGCCGGCCACGATGCCCAGGCTGGAGCACAGGTTCACATAGCCCTCCGCCCAGGCGGGGACGTCGGTGAACACGCTGGTCTCCGCGAACTGGTTGACGTTCACACCGGCGCCGTACAGCATGGTGCAGATGATGACCGCCATCTCGGCGCGGGTGACTACGTTCTCGGGGCCGAAGGACCCGTCCTCGTAGCCCTCGAACATGCCGATGGCAGAGGTGACCGCCACGGCATCCTGATTGACGATCTCGGCCTTGTCGGTGAAATCGTCGATACCCTTAGCGCTGGAGCCCACGACCATCATGCCCAGGAGCATAACGGAAGCCAGAGCCAGGCTGAGAGCACGCTTCAGGTTTCTCATTGGATATTCCTCCTTTTTATATTGACAAAAGTCGCTGTTTTCTGACAAACCGGGCCTTTTCTAGAACATTTCGGCCCACTATGCCTGTACAACACTTCTGACACAGGAGGAATTGGTTATAGAAAGGGAGATCACGGAGATCATTTGGGGAAAACAAAAATCCCTGAGATTCACGCCTAAAAAGTTTCAGGCCGGAGCATCTGAGGGACAAGGAGAGAAGGGAGTAGAACCTGGTAGACATTTGGTAGACACATTGATCAGCGGCGTGGTCTTGATGATCTTCGGCGTCATTATGGCCCGCCAAATGCTGGAGTGGATGTCCTCCCCGGAAAATGTGATCGGGCTGGCCTCGGTGTATCTGAGGATTTACTTCATCGGCATGCCGGCCACCATGGTGTACAACTTCGGCAGCGCCATCCTGCGCGCCAAGGGGAGACACCCAGCGCCCGCTCTATTTCCTGCTGGCTGCAGGTGTGCTCAATGTGGTGCTGAACCTGTTCTTTGTCATCGTTTGCAGGTTGGATGTGGCAGGTGTCGCCATGGCCACCAGCATTTCCCAGTATGTCTCTGCCTGGCTGATCCTGCGCTGCCTGATGCGGGAGCACGGGGCGCTGCACCTGAACCTTCACCGGATGCACTTGAACAAGCGGGTCATCGGTCGGATCTTTCAGGTGGGCCTGCCCGCCGGCTTCCAGGGCGTCATCTTCTCCCTGTCCAATGTGGTGATCCAGTCCTCCATCAACTCCTTCGGCGACACGGTAATGGCGGGGTCCGCCGCAGCCCAGAATATCGAGGGCTTCGTTTACGCGGCCATGAACGCTTTCTATCAGAGCGCCCTGACCTTCAGCGGGCAGAACTATGGTGCCGGCAAATGCGACCGCGTGGACAAGGTGGCCCTCTACTGCCAGGGCTTTGTGATTCTGACCGGCCTGATCCTGGGTAACCTGGCCTTTTTCTTCGGCTCTCAGCTCCTTGGCATCTACGCACCTGGGGAGCCGGACGTGATCCAGCAGGGACTGGTGCGGATGTCCTATATCGGCCGGCTGTACGCCATCTGTGGTATTATGGATACCATGGTGGGCATCCTAAGAGGGATCGGCTATTCTATCGTGCCCATGGTGGTCTCCCTGCTGGGCTCCTGTGTGCTGCGCCTGCTGTGGGTCTGGTTCGTGTTCCCCCTGGACCCGGTTCCAGGGAACCTGTATATCTCTTATCCCATCACCTGGGCAATCACAGGAGCGGTCCACATCATCATGTTCCTGGCGATTCGGAAAAAGGCGTACGCCAAGGTACAGGGGAGCGGTCCCTCCTATCTGTCTGTGGATGGACACCATCCGGAAGCGACGGAGCAGTGAAAAGAAAAAAGCGGCTGGGGGTCTCTGCGCGGAGATCTCAGCCGCTTCTGCCTGTTTAAAAAGAAAAAATCGACCAACAGAAAACTTTTCTGGCGTCATGACCGTCTGAACTAGGTAGAAGGGCCCTCTCTCTGCATGGCCCCGTGGCGCGGGATTGTAACAAAATTGTTGCTTGCATCCGGCAGTGAAACCCGGTATTCTGTTGCAGGAGGAGGGGAGGCTATGGACTATGACAGACTGCTCAATCTGACCACGGATCTGGGATACCAGCTGATGGCCAGCGGGGCGGAGATCTACCGGGTGGAGGAATCCATGCATCGGGTGCTGAATGCCTATGGCCTGGAGCGGCCGGAGGTGTTTGCCATCCCGAACTGCATCATCGTCAGCGTGACTACGCCCCAGGGGCATCCTATCACCCGGATGCGGCGCATCCCGGGCCATGGGACAGACATTGAGCTGCTGGAGCGGTGCAATGACCTGTGCCGGCATCTATGCAGCCAGGTCCCACCACTGGAGGATGCCCAGAGCTTGGTCTCCGCCCTGGAGAGAGGGTATCCCGCTACTCGTCCCATCAGGTACTGATGGGGTATGGTTTGGCCCCCGCTTTTTTTCACCCTTCTATTCGGAGGTCATTTCCTGGACGGCCTGTGTGCTTTCGTGTGCGGCTTGGCGGTAGGGATCTGCCTTTTATATGGGGGGCGGTTCATTGGGAGCAACAGCTTCTTCCGCACCGTAGTATGCAGCACAGTGGGCTCGCTGCTCTCCCTGCTGCTGGTGCGCCTGGGCTTCGGATACGACGTGGATACTGTGACTATCGGTGTGCTGATGGTGCTGGTGCCCGGTGTGGCGCTGACCAACGCCATGCGGGAGATCATGGCCGGGGACATCATCTCGGGCCTGAGCCGGACAGCGGACGCCATCCTGGTGGCTTCGGCCATTGCCCTGGGCACGGTGGTGGGGCTGGCCATCGGCCAGATGCTTTAGGACCGTTGGAGGTGGATCGGGATGGAGCGAATTTTTCTGGACTATGTCTTGCCCTGCCTCTGGGCCTTTCTGGCCTGCGTAGGCTTTACACTGGTCTTCAACATCCACGGCGTAGGAAAGCTGATCTGCGGCTTCGGGGAGGACTGGGCTGGCTGGTGTATCTGCTGGCGGGCAGCAGCATCGTGGCCGCGTTCCTGGCTGCGGTGGCCATAGGCGTCTTTTTCGGAGATCATGGCCCGGCTGCGCCTGCCCGGTGACCGGCTATCTGCTGGTAGCACTTCTCCCCCTGGTTCCGGGGGGAGGTATCTATTACGCCATGAGCTACTGCGTGGCGGGAGATACAGACCGGTTCCTGGCTGAGTTGCTGCACACCTTTGGGATGGCGGCGGCCCTGGCGGTGGGAGCCATGCTGGCCTCGTCTGTATTTCGGACGGTGTTTCCTCGGCTGTACCACCGGCCGGCCGGGTCCTGAGACGGGGCAAAGAGAGAGAATCATGCGACTGGAATTTTTGGAGGTAATCTGATGAAGCGTTTTCCTTCCTTTCTCTGTTTCCTGATGGCAGCGGCTATCTCGGCCAGCCTGACCGGGTGCGGCGGCAGCCCCGGCGCAGGCAGCTCCGCCCAGGGACAGTCGGCTGACCCGCCTGCCCAGAGCGCTCAGTCGGAGGCCGGTACCCCGGCGGCTGCCCCCTCCGGGGCGCCGGATCATAATGTGCCTGGAGAGGGCCCTGCCGGAGCTGTGCCGGAGGAGAGCCCTCCACCCTGTCCGGCGGATCAGAACAGGGGCAGAACGTCCCCAAACAGCCCGGAGGACAAGCCTGCCCATGTGGGAGAGAGCGGAGAGAGCAGCTACGACTTCTCCCAGCCCGCGCCGGAGAGTCCGGCAGTGGACAACACCTACTTTGAGGACGCCGCTTTTTGTGGGGGACTCCCGCACGGACGGCTTCCTGCTTTACAGTGGGATCGGGACTGGGACCAACCTGACCTCCAACGGCCTGTCCATCTTCAAGCTGGCGGAGAAAAAAGGCGATCACGATTGATGGGACCGCCTATACGCTGCTGGAGGCCCTGGAGCTGGGCGAATATGGAAAGGTGTACCTGTCCCTGGGCGTCAATGAGCTGGGCTACTACAACGACGAGGGCTTTTACCAGGCATACTGTGACGCCATCGATGCTATCCGGGCTTGCCAGCCCGACGCGGTCATCTACATCCAGGGCCTGATCCCTCTGAACGAGTCGGTGGTGGCGGCATCTGGCGGCCCCAGCTATCTGACCAACGAGCACCTCCGGGTGTACAACGGCCTGATGCAGAAAGCGGCAGAGGAAAAGCAGGTGGTGTTTCTGGACCTGTATTCCGAATTTGCCAATGAGAACGGGGAACTGCCCGAGGAGGCCAGCAAGGACGGGGTGCATCTAAAGAGCGACTACTGCAAGCAGTGGCTGGAGTATCTGAAAGTCCATACTGTGGACTTCGAAACACTTTATCCGGAGGAACTGAGACATGAGACGATTTGCTGGGATAGCGGCGGTACTGTTTCTGTTCTTTTGCTGCCGCTGGCCGCCTGCGGCGGCGCGCGGAGGAGAAGGCTGGGTTTGACCCGGAGATCACCCTCCAGGCGCTGGCGGACGCTGGAGCCTTCTCTGAGGAACTGGAGGAGCTGGACGGCGACACTGCCTTTACCCTCTACGGCTTGGGAAACTCCGGGCTGGAGCGGGAGGATCTGACCGCCGCCAAGGTGCTGCGCTCAGCGGGCGCCACCTGTGAGGAGGGGGCTGTCCTGGTCTTCACCAGCGGGGACCAAGCGCAGACAGCCGTCCAGGCGCTGGGAGACTATGTGCAGAAGCAGATGGGCTCCAACCGGGACTACCGTCCTCAGGAGCTGCCCAAGCTGGAGAGCGCCGTCATCCAGCAGCGGGAGAACACTGTGCTGCTGCTGGTGGCCGGTGACCTGGAGGCGGCTCAGGGCGTGCTGGAGCAGTAAAGGGAGATAGACTGGGGGCGGGCCGCAGATGCGGCCCGCCCCTTTATGCCTGACTGCCTGGAAGAAAACGGAGCACCAAAACTTACAGCTTGCCTTTGCACCACATAAAAGTTACAATTTGGTTACAAAATAGAGCAAAGGAGCACGAGAGCATGAGACGACTGTTTTTCCGATGGGCCGCGGCCGCCCTGCTGGCGGGCGCTCTGATGATACCGGCCGCCGAAGCCGCCCAACTCCAGATCGATGACAGGATAGTGGAGCCCTCCGCCGCATGGACGGAGGAGGGGACGCCCTATTTGACGCTGGCCGCCCTGTGCCAGGCGGCGGACGGATACACGCTGAGCTGGAATGGGACAGCGGCGGCGCTGACAGCGGAGGACCTGGAACTGACGGCCACCCCCGGCGCCCTCTACGTGGAGGTCAACGGCAGAGCCCTGTATGTGGAGCACGGGGTACAGGTCCGGGATGGGAGGATCGCCCTGCCCCTGGAGGTGCTGGCAGAGGCCGCCGGTCTCCAGCTGACCTGGGACGAGGCGGAGGGAGCCGCCTGGCTGTCCACTGACCAGGCCCAGCCCGCCTCTGCCAGCTACCCGGCGGAGGACCTGTACTGGCTGTCCAGGATCATCTCGGCAGAGAGCCGGGGGAACCCCTGCTGGGCCAGATCGCGGTGGGCAACGTGATCCTGAACCGGGTGGAGAGCAGCCAGTACCCCCGACACTGTGGAGGGGGTGGTCTTTTGACACAAAGTACGGTGTCCAGTTCCAGCCGGTGTCCAACGGGACCATCTATGACGCCCCGGCCTCCTCCAGCCTGGTGGCGGCGAAGCTCTGCCTGGAGGGGACCGACGTGGTGGGCGAGAGCTTGTATTTTTTCCCCTGCCCCTGCTCGGCAGGCAGATGGATCGTGAGCAACGCCACCTATTATACCACCATCGGTGTGAGGCGCGGAGCATCTGCTCCGCGCCTCAGTTTACTCTTTCTTCCAGATATCCCCTTCGGCCTCCGGCGGGGACACACAGGGGAAAACAGGACGGAAAGGGCCCAACCGCCGGGTTGACCGGCTCAGACCTCCATAATAACAGGCAGGATCATGGGGGAGCGCTTGGTCTTCTTATAGAGGTAGTTGGACAGGTCCCCTTGATGGCGCTCTTGATGGCGGACCAGTCGGTGGCGTAGCGGGCGTCCACGCTGTTGATGGCCTCCAGGGCCACCTGGCGCAGCTCCTCCATCAGCCCCTCGGACTCCTTCACATAGACGAAGCCTCGGGTGATCAGGTCGGGGCCGGAGACCAGGCTGCCGTCCTCCCCAGACATGGACATGACCACCACGATCATGCCGTCCTGGGCCAGATGGCGGCGGTCCCGCAGCACTACGCTGCCCACGTCGCCCACTCCCAAGCCGTCCACAAAGACCTGGCCCGCAGTGACAGTGCCCGCCAGACGGGCGCTGTTCTGGGTCAGTTCCATGACCCGGCCGATGTCGCTGATGAGGATATGATTGGGAGTCCATCCCCATCTCCCGGGCCAGCTTTGCGTGGGTCTGGAGCATGCGCGCTGCTCGCCGTGGACGGGGATGAAGAACTTGGGCTTGACCAGGGCGTGGACGATCTTCAGCTCCTCCTGGCAGGCGTGGCCGGAGACGTGGAGGGCCAGCTCCCGCTCGTTCATCACCTCGGCCCCCTTGCGATAGAGCTCGTTGACCACGTTGCCGATAGCGTTCTCGTTGCCGGGAATGGCGGAGGCGGAGAGGATGACCCGATCCCCGGGCTGGATGTCCACCTGCCGGTGGGTGTTGAAGGCCATGCGGGTCAGGGCGGACATGGTCTGCCCTGGCTGCCGGTGGTGATGATGCACACCTTGTTCTTGGGCAGGGACTTGATGTGGTTCAAATCCATCAGCACCCCGTCGGGGACGTTCATATAGCCCAGCTCGGTGGATACCTTCATGATGTTTTCCATGGAGCGGCCGGTTACCGCTACCTTCCGGCCATAGCGGGCGGCCACATCGATGATCTGCTGGATGCGGTCCACGTTGGTTGCGAAGGTGGTGACGATGATGCGCTCCTCGCAGCCCCGGAACAGGGCGTCGAAGGAGTTGCCCACGCTGCGCTCGCTGCGGGTATAGCCCGGACGCTCCACATTGGTGGAGTCGGCCAGCAGGGCCAGCACCCCCTCCTTGCCCAGCTCGCCCAGTCGGGCCAGGTCCATCATGCCGCCCTGGATGGGGGTGGAGTCGATCTTGAAGTCGCCGGTGTGGACGCAGGTTCCCACCGGGCACTTGATGGCAAAGGCCACCGCGTCGGCGATGGAGTGGTTCACATGGATGAATTCCACGGTGAATTTGCCGGCCTTGATCACGTCGCCCGCCTCGCAGGTGATGAGCTTGGTCTTGTCCAGCAGGTGGTGCTCCTCCAGCTTCAGCTGGATCAGGCCAGCGCTCATGCGGGTGGCGTAGATGGGTGCGTTCAGGGGAGCGGAGGACGTAGGGCAGGGCCCCGATGTGGTCCTCGTGTCCGTGGGTGATGAAGATGCCCCGGATCTTGCTCTGGTTTTTGATCAGATAGCTCACGTCGGGGATGACCACGTCGATGCCGTACATGTCGTCATCCGGGAACCCCATGCCGCAGTCTACGACCACGATGTCACCGCCGTATTCATAGACGGTGAGGTTTTTGCCGATCTCGTTGCGACCGCCGAGAGAAATGATCTTCAGTTTTTCAGCCATACGATACTCCTTGTTTTTGATTTGTCAAGTTCTGGTCTATGTACGGCTGGGCGCAAAACGACCGGGCGAAGGACGCCCCTGCTTTCCGGCCCTGCCTCGCCGGGAAACGGGGTGTCTCTTCGCCTGATGGAGCGGGGGCCAGGGGCCGCGCCGCTCCCGGGAGGCCCGCCGGGGCATCCGGCGGTTGCGCTCTCGTCCGTACTGTGTGTGGGTGACCGCCTGCGTGCGGGCCCTGCATGGGTTATATTTAGGCGCGGGGAGGGGGCGCCTGCCGCCCTGACGCGCATAAACCAAAAATAAGCAAAATACAGTATAACACATGGGGCTCGAAAAGTACAGCCTAAATTTTCCGCCCTTTTTCCTGACAGGCAGGTCCTCGGCTTACAGCTGCTCCCCGGCCGGGCTCTCCCTCTGCTCCGGCGGAGGGAGCTGCCGGGACAGCTCCCGGTCCAGCTGGGCGGCCCGGCCCGCGTAGAAGTCGCACAGCTCAGCGGCTACCTCCAGGTCGGGACTCTCCGCCAGGATACGCAGGGCGGGCCGGCGGGACAGGGGACCAGATAGACCCACCCGTTCCCCGTGTGAATGCGGACCCCCCCCCGCCTGCAGCGGCCTTCCCTCCGCCAGGGTCTGCATCAGCAGGCCCCGGTTCCCGTGGAGGGGGACCTCCCGCTTCCATGAGGAGAAGCGGGGTGTCTTGCTCATCAAGGCCTCCAGCTTCTCACCGGAGGAGCCCATCCTGGAACAGATGCGGGTAGCAGCAAAGGCGGCGTCCCGCAGCCAGGGCAGGGCGGCATACAGGGACAGGGCCTGCTCACCGTCCCGGCCCAGCCGCAGAGCGGTGCCGTGGAATCCTGCGGCCACCAGGTCCACCGCTGCGCTGGCCCCATCGGGCACCGCTACCCGCCCCCGCCGTCCTCCATCTCGATCAGGCAGACCAGGGTGAGCAGCTGCCCTGGGTCCAGAAGGGTGCCAGACTCGTCCTGAGCGGAGAGGTAGAGCCCGCCGTGGAGCCCAGAGAAGGCGGGCACCCCTTTCCGCCAGCGGTCCAATACCGTGCAGCCCAGGCTGGAAAGGGCCTGCCGGATGGCCCGGTCAGCGGGAGCGGATCCGGGGACGGCCACGGTGATGGAGCGCATGGGGAAACGGTGGAGACGGCTGCGCCTGGCCGCGTCGGCGGCGTAGTCATCACAGCCCGCATGGACCCGGACCACCTCGCCAATCTGACCGGCGGGGACCCGGGGGCGTCCCCTGGGCTACGGCGTGTTCCAGCTTCCGCTCCCTGGCCCGGCCCAGAGGCAGGCCGCTGCGGCCGAAGAGATGGAGATAGATGCGGTCCCCCTCCTGCTCCAAAAAGAGAGAGACAGGGATCTGATGGTGCTCCGCCAGCCAGGCGGCCTGGGCGGCGCACTCCAGGTCATGGGCCAGAGGGGTCCCGCCGGCCGCGGCGATGCCGCTGGCGGCCGCCTGGGCCAGCATGCGGGCACCGTTCCCGCCCCAGTAGCCAAGGCCCACCTTGCCCTCGCACCCCAGCACGCCGCCGATGGTCATCAGGGCCTCCGGGCCCAGATCTTCTCCCCAGTACGCCCCGGATCACCCCGCCGTCCCCGAACAGAAGAGGCTCCCGGCGGCCGGAGGAAGTGATGGAGCGGGACAGCCGCGTCCCAGCAGGGGCAACCCGGGCTGGCCAGAGGCGCACCCCCTCCAGCAGTACGGCCTTCTCCTCCGCCAAGGCCCTCTCTCCAAGGACGGTCCCCTCGTTGAGGACGGCCTCCGGCCGGGCGGCGGCCCCTTGCAGAGGATGGCTCCGTAGAGGGTGGTCCGCTCCTCCGCCCGGGCGCCGGGGAGGAGCACCGACCGCTGGACCAGGCTGCGGCGTCCCCCCCAGCTGTTCTGCTCCAGCACGGTATGGGGGCCGATCAGGGCGCCCGGCTCCACCGCCGCCCCCGGGCCCAGCCAGCAGGGCGGGATCACGGTGACACCCTCTGGGATGGGCTGGGCGCTCCAGACGCCGGGGGGACTGCTGAGGCAGGCCCATATCCAGCTTCACCTTCCCAGAGAGGGCGTCCGCCGCACAGTCCAGATAGGCCCCGCAGTCCCCCATGTCGCACCAGTAGCCGCCGCCGGGGACGCCGTACAGGCCGCCGCCGGACTCCAGCAGGGCTGGGAACACATCCTTTCCAAAATCCCAGGGCCTGTCCGGAGGGATCTGCTCCAGCACCTGGGGGGAGAGCAGATAGATGCCGGTGTTGACCAGATCGGTCACCACCTGCCCCCAGGAGGGCTTCTCCACAAAGCGGGACCACCCGCTGCTCCTCGTCGGTGAGGACCAGCCCGTACCCAGGGGCGCGGGATGACGGAAGAGGACCAGGGTGGCCTGGGCCCGCTTGGCCTGATGGAACTCCATGGCGGCAGTGAGATCCAGGTCGCAGACGCTGTCTCCGCTGATGACCAGGGAAGTCCTCTCCCTCCAGGAAGGGGGGCGCAGGCCCGCACGCTGCCGGCGGTGCCCAGCGGGGCCTCCTCGATGAAGTAGTGCAGGCGGACCCCCCACTTCTGTCCGTCCCCGAAATAGGACTGCACTGCCTCCGGCATGTAGCACAGGGTGACGGCGATCTCGTCGATCCCGTGGCGCTTGAGCAGGCTGATGATGTGTTCCATCACCGGCCGGCCCAGCAGAGGGACCATGGGCTTCGGCATGCCCAGGGACAGGGGGCGCAGGCGGGTCCCTCTCCGCCCGCCATAATGACAGCTTTCACGATGTGTTTCCACCCTTCCGGCCGGGCTCCGCCGGGGCGGAGCGGGAACGGCCCTGTATTTGTAGCATCTCCTAGTATGACCAGCCGCCGGGGAAATAAACCGGTTCCGGAGCGGTTTTGACTTGTGCCCTGGGAGGGAATATGTTATACTTAGATATACATAATTTAACAGCCTGAGGAAGGACACAGGGACCATGCAGGCCGCCCTGCCCGGCGGGGGCAGGGGGACGAGGCGGCCCGCGCTTCCGGAGGATATCGTAATGAACATACAGATTTTTGGCAGGTCCAAATGCTTTGATACCAAAAAAGGCGGAGCGCTGGTTCAAGGAGCGCCGGGTGAGATTTCAGTCTGTGGATGTGGTGAAGTACGGCATGAGCCGGGGGGAGCTGTCCAGCGTGAAGAACGCGGTGGGGCTGGAGGCCCTGGCCGACCCCAAGCACCCAGACTATCCTCTTTTTCCAGCATCTGGCCTATGACCAGGACAAGCTGGACCGGCTGTGGGAGGACCAGACCATGCTGCGCACCCCCATCGTGCGAAACGGCAGGCAGGCCACGGTGGGCTACTGTCCCGAGGTGTGGGCCGCCTGGGAGTGAATAGTCCGTTATATGGGACACAGGTTCCGGTATGCTGAGTGCATTACCGGAATGAGGAGGATGACCCATGGCGAAGAGTCCCAATCAAAAGCTGAAACTGCTGTATCTGTACCAGATCCTGCTCCAGCGCACCGACGAGGAGCACCCCATCACCGTCCCCAGCTGATCGGGGAACTGGACCTGCGGGGCATCCGGGCGGAGCGGAAGAGCGTCTACGACGATCTGGAGGCCCTGCGGCTGTTCGGCCTGGACGTGCAGAGCCGGAAGGGCCGGTCCCCGGGCTGGTTCGTGGGCCGGCGGGAGTTTGAGCTGCCGGAGCTGAAGCTGCTGGTGGACGTGGTGCAGTCCTCCCGCTTCATCACCCGGAAGAAGAGCGACGCCCTGATCCGCAAGCTGGAGGGGCTGGCCAGCAGCCACCAGGCCCGCCAGCTCCAGCGGCAGGTGTACGTCAGCGGCCGGGTCAAGGCCATGAACGAGAGCATATATTATAATGTAGACAAGCTCCACACGGCCCTCTCGGCCCGGAAGAGCATCACCTTCCGCTACTTTGACTACGACATGCACCGGAACAAGGTCTTTCGGCGGGAGGGGCGGCGTTACGCCGTCTCTCCCTACGGCCTGATCTGGAACAGCGAGAATTACTATCTGGTGGCTTACGACATCTCCAACCAGGAGATGCGCCACTACCGGGTGGACAAGATGGCGGAGATCGTGGTCACCGGCCTGCCCCGGGAGGGGGAGGACCGCTACCCGGATTTTGATGTGGCCGCCTATGGCCAGAAGCACTTCGGCATGTACAGCGGGGAGGAGGCCAGCGTCACCCTGCGCTGCCGCAGCCACATGGCGGGGGTGGTGGTGGGACCGGTTCGGCCAGGACGTGATCCTGGTGCCGGAGGACGAGGACCACTTCACCGTCACGCTGCCTCTGGTGCTCAGCCCGCAGTTTTTCGGCTGGCTGTTCGGGCTGGAGGACAATGTGGAACTGATCGCGCCCCAAAAAGCGGCGGAGGAATACCGCCGGAAGCTGAAGGCCGTGCTCGAGCAGTACGGCTGAACCCCGCCGGAGGAGGGGCGGGGGACAACAAGACACGGAGGAGGTCGCCCGATGAAACGGATCTTAGTCGTAGACGGGGATACGGTGTGCGCGCCCGGATCGCAAAACATGCCCGGATGGAGGGCTATGATGTGACAGAGGCGGGGGACGGCGAGACCGCCCTCAGCCTGTCCCGGCAGCAGAACGCATTTGATCTCATGGTCCTGGCGGTGAATCTGCCGGGGATGGACGGCTTTACGGTGTTGAAGGCGGTCCGCACCTTCTCCGCCATCCCGGTGCTGATCCTGTCCAGCAAAAAACACGGCGGAGGACCGCATCCATGGCCTGGAGCTGGGGGCGGACGACTATATGACCAAGCCCTTTTCGGCGCGGGAGCTGCTCCTGCGGATCTCGGCCATCCTGAAGCGGCTGCAGCACCCTGACGCCTCGGAGGAGGCGGAGGTGCCTTCTCCGCAAGCGGCGGGCGGGGGTGCACCCTGGACCTGACATCGCCCGGCGGGATCGTCACTCTCCGCGGGGTGGGCTATCGGTTCGTGGACGGCAGCGCCAGATATCTAAAAAGATAAAACTGTGCTCAAAAGACCTGACGCCCAGGCTGGTGCAAATTCGCTCATCTGACCACGCATTCCGCTAAGAGCTGATCAGTCTTTCCGGATGTAACTGAACGCGTTTCCGCTTCAGCTGATCAATAAGTTTTTCAACGTGTTATAGTTCTTTCGTAGTCATCAAATGATTGCGAAAGGAGGCATAACTATGCAAGACTACAACACGATTATCGGCTCCATCCAGATGCGTTTGAATGGATGCCAGACCAGGTCCGTTATGGACCGTTACAAGATTGGCTCAGGTACATTAAATCTGATCATGAGCCGATACCATGCCAACGGAATCCCAATCTTCCAGTATTACTATGACAGAATCCATGCACCAGGGAGCCGCATGAACATTTCGTTCTGTTGGCTGGATTATAAAGAAAAAGAATCCTGATGGTTATGAGAAGTCACAGTTTTACGAATACTTCAACCGATTCATAGCAGAAAACTATGGTGGCCAGAAGGTATCAATGGCCGTAAACCGAATCCCGGTGAAAAAGATGTATATCGACTGGGTCGGTGATCAGCCGGAACTGTTAACAGATACCGAAACGGGCGAGATCAAAAAAAGTCCATATCTTTGCGACCACTCTCGGAGTCAGCAGTCTGATCTATGCAGAAGCTTTTTCCAAATGAGAAGCTCCCATGTTTTATAGAAGGCTGTGCCCATGCTGTTTCATTTTATGGTGCTGTTACGAAATACTTTGTGCCCGATAACCTGCGAACTGCTGTAACCAAGCACACAAAGGATGAACTTATCCTGCAGTCTACATTTGCAGATCTGGAAGATTTCTATGAAACTATAGTTCTTCCACCACCCGCTAGAAAGCCGAAAGGCAAGCCTACAGTTGAAAATCATGTACGTTATCTTGAAATACACCTGGTTGAGAAACTGAAAGAAAAGATATATGTATCATTTGAAGACCTGAATGCTGAAATCAAAAAAATAGTAGCAGTCCTCAATAAACGATCTTTTCAAGGCAAGGACTTCTCAAGACAGGATGCTTTCGAAAAAGTATGACAAACCATGTATGAAACCACTGCCAGGCGGATGTTACACGGCTTGCGACTATAAAGCGGTCCTAAAAGTTCCCAACAACTACCACATCGAGTATGACGGCCACTACTACTCCGTATTGTACTCTTACTGTGGCAAGCCTGCAATCCTGAAGGCAACCGCTTCAGAGATCAGGATCTGTGATCAGTATAATCGGCTGATCTGTACACATAAGCGGTCTTATAGAGAGTTTCCGCTGTATATCACGGTAGATGAACATATGCCGCCAGAACACCTTTTATTACAAAGAAGTCAATTCAAAGGATGGTAATTATTACCGCCGCTGGGCTTCTGCCATTGGTCCTGCGATGTCAGAACTGATTGACAGACTCCTTAAATCATCAAAACATGAAGAGCAGTCCTATAATGCCTGTGCAGGCATCCTGCATAAAGTAAAAACAATCCCGAAAGGTGCTGCTGAAGAAGTTGCCCGTAAATGTATAGAGATCAATTCCTGTAAGTATTTTACCTTCAAGCAGATGCTGAAAAAGATGGATGTGAAGGAACTCCCCGAGCATTCACCAGGAACACTGCCCAATCATGAAAATATCAGAGGAAAGGACTACTATAAGTAAGGGTGACGTACTATGGCATACAGATTAAAAGACTATCTTTATAACGATAAACTCACAAAGGAACAGAACATACTCATGGATCGGCTGTATAAACTTCGCATGTCCGGTATGGCTGAAGCATTTGAAAAGCAGCTGCTGGAACCAAACACAGGTCTCGAACCATTTGAAGTCCGCTTTGCTGCTATTGTAAATCAGGAGTGGGATCAGCGTGAGAGTAAAAAGTTTAAACGTCTCATGAAGAAAGCGACCCTGAAATATCCTGCAGCTGATCTTGACAGCTCAATCTATGATCCAGAACGTCAGCTGAATACACACGTCATAGAACTTCTGGCCAAGTGTGATTGGATCGATGAGCCGAATAACCTGCTGATGACCGGAGGGGCCGGTGCTGGAAAAACGCACATCGCCTGCGCCTTATGTATCACAGCAATGCATCAGAACCGTACTGTTAAATACATACGTGCGAACACACTCTTAAAGGAATCAGATCATGCCAGGCAGGAAGGTACTTACTTTGAGTATTCGAATGAAATGGCAGCTTATGATCTCATGGTGATAGATGATTTCGGCTTAATGGATCTGGACATCGAGAAATGCCGCGATTTATTTGAAATCATCGAGTCCAGAGACTGCCGCAAGGCAACTATTATTATCTCACAGATTCCAGTATCCGGATGGTATCAGCTTTTTGGGGATTCCACCTACGCAGATGCCTGCTTAAGTCGAATGACATCTAAAGCATATCGCCTTGAATTTCCCTGGC
>VOFC01005251.1_pt1 | contig 108570 bp, 191 predicted proteins | sample 5384161 | NCBI WGS metagenome assembly VOFC01 (sample SAMN12384722, study PRJNA508395) | human gut metagenome | isolation source: healthy gut B | host: Homo sapiens
TCAGTTGCCTTCTGTAGGTGCGGGTAACGTATTGGGAAATTTGATTGACACCAATTTACTCCCAGTAGTGCAGTTAAATGAGATTTTCCGCCAATCCATGGAAAGTTTGATTGTTACAAACGCGCATAAAATTGTAAACGGGCAAATGCCTGATTTACGAACAAAAGACAATGATTTTTCTTTTTGCCATGCAATGACAGTCAACGTATTTCACAAACCATTGTAGGTCTTTGCAGCGAACGTTTTGCCCAATACATACGGCTATTCTCCGTTCAATGACATACAAGTACTTTGTCCAAGCCGTAAAGGAGAATTGGGGAACTGCTTCTTTTAATAAAAATTACAAAGAAAAAATTGAATCCACCCCATGAGGAAAAACGTGAGGTTGTCATAAATCAAATTATTTTACGCGAAGGCGATAAAGTGATGCAAAGCAAAAATAACTACAATTTACCTTGGAGCAAAGAAGATGGCACGTGCGGAGAAGGTGTTTATAACGGCGATGTAGGTATCTTACTGGAAATTGACAAAAGGGAAGGCACTTTAATTGTCCAGGTAGATGATAAATTTGTATTGTATACCATGGAAAGTGCATCAGAGTTAGAGCATGCTTATGCCATTACGGTACATAAAAAGTCAAGGCAATGAATTCCCTGCGGTGATTATGCCTATGTTTCCGGGACCGCCTCAATTGTACTACCGTAATTTATTGTATACCGGCATTACTCGTGCGAAAAATATGGTAATACTGGTAGGTATGGAACGTACTGTTCATACGATGGTAGAGAATGACCGCAAAAAACAAGACGATATTCCGGCTTATATTATTTTATGATAGGAGAAACAGACCATGAGAAAGCAGAGTTTGAGAAGTAAACTGCTGGATATGTTGTTTCCTCCCAGATGCATATTTTTTGCAATGAAATTGTTCCAATAGGTTCCTGCATCTGTAAAAAGTGTGATGATAAAATCTTTCTCTTGGATGACATTCAAACAGCTAAAGTGGAAAATGAATCTTTTCATGGCATTTGTGTAGCACCATATTTATATGAAGATAAAATACAAGAACTGATTGTCAACTTTAAGTTTTATCATAAACCGCAATATGGTACTTTCTTTGGTAACAAATTGGCGGAAGCTGTTTGTGATAAAGGAATGGAATCTATGTGTGAAGTTGTGGTCAGTGTTCCCATTTCAAAGAACGTTTGAAGGAAAGAGGATATAATCAATCTGAGTTGATTGCAAAGAAAACAGCCGAATGTCTGGGGATTCCATATGCAAATTGTATGATAAAAACAAAGCACAATTCAGAACAGCATCGTTTACATTTGAAAGACAGAAAAGAAAATGTGAAAGGTGTGTATGAACTGGAAGAAAATAAGCATATTACCAATAAGAAGGTTTTGCTTGTAGATGATATTGTAACAACCGGTTATACTTTGGCAGAATGTGCGGCAGTATTAATGAAACATGGTGCAAAAGAAGTGTTGTGCGGAGCTGTTGCGTGCAGACCAAATGTATATTCGGACACACGGGATCCCTTTGAAGAAGCATGCAGACATACAAGCGTATGAATATACTTTGACGGCATTTCATATCATTTTGTAAACCTTTCGTAAATGTTTGTATTTGGCGGTGATGCCGCATTGCAAAATACAAATTGATATACTATAATATGAATTGATATTTATGGCAGATGATGGGCGGTGAACACGTGGCAGGAAAAGATATAGCGATTGATTTGGGTACTTCGACAATTAAAATCTATATGGAAGGCAAAGGTATTGTGCTGAATGAGCCTGCAGTGGTAGCTGTAGATTTAATTAATGATGAAATTATAGCAATCGGCAATGAAGCTTATGCCATGTTAGGCAGAACTTCTGAACGCGTATCTGTCGTCCAACCATTATGCCACGGTGTGATTTCCGACTATGATTTGATTCAATATACCATTCAATCTTTTTTAAAAAAAGATTACAGACAGCAAAGTATTTATGCCGCGCGTTGTGGTAAGTGTTCCGTGTGAAATGACGGAAGTACAGCGTCGTGCAGTTGTGGATTCTATTAGCGCTACAGGCGTAAGAAAAATCTGTTTGATTGAAGAACCCATTGCCGCCGCACTCGGTGCCGGCGTGAATATCGAACAGCCTCATGGGTGTTTGGTAGTGGATATTGGCGGTGGTACAACCGATATGGCAGTTATCTCATTAAGCGGTATTGCTATATCAAAACCATTAACATTGCAGGTGATGTTTGATGAAGCCATTATCAAATATGTCCGCTTTTAAGTATCACCTGTTAATCGGAAAACGGACAGCAGAAGACGTTAAAATTGCCATTGGTTGTGTATATCCAAGAATAGAACTTGTCAAGCATAGAATCAAAGGCCGTAATTTAATTACAGGTTTACCTCAATATGCAGATGTCACCAGCGACGAAATGTTGGAATGCTTATTGGAACCTGCAATGAAAATTACACAAGAAATTCAAAGGGTATTGCAGTCTACGCCGCCTGAATTGATGGGAGATATTTTATCAGACGGTATTATTGTGACAGGTGCATCTGCTCAGATTTATGGATTTGATAAATTAATTGCCCGCAAAACAGAAATTCCTGTGCGCATTGCAGATAATCCTGCTACTTGTGTTGTGGAAGGTGCGGGAAAAGCTATTCAATTTATTGATGACATGGATAAAAAAAGAGTATGGCGTACTCAATCCATTGAGCGATGCATATTAATCAAATGATAGAATAGGGTATTGACAAACTTTTTCAATATGGTATACTGCAAACATAAAGAATCTTCTATGTGACTGACGGAAATGTGGGATACCACAGGGGAGCATAGAAAATATCAAAGCCGACCGTCTGGGCAATCCACTTGTGGATTGCCTTTTTGTTATCTTCAAAGGTTATCCGCAGTGGATATCGATATGATGGAGGATAACATGGAAACACAAGTATTTGAGCAATGGAATGGATTTCATGGTGAAGCTTGGAAGAAGTGCATTGATGTACAGGATTTTATTCATCAAAATGTAGCAAGCTATGAAGGTGATGACTCTTTTCTGATGGGGAGCAACCGAACGTACACAACGTTTGATGCAAAAAGCTGAATCAGCTACTGAGTGTCGAGCAGAATTTTGGTGGTGTTTTGGATATTGATACACAGGAAGTTTCTTCTTTAACCGCATATCAACCCGGGTATTTAGACAAAGAGGAAGAGTTGATTGTTGGTTTACAAACCAATCGTCCGTTAAAACGGGGAGTGAATCCATTTGGCGGGATTAATATGGCACGAAAAGCTTGTCAAGCGTACGGCTACAAATTATCTGATAAGATTGAACAGGAGTTTCAGTACCGTACCACACATAATGATGGCGTGTTCCGTGTTTATACGGAAGAAATGAGAAAAGTACGCCATGCAGGTATTTTAACAGGATTGCCTGATGCATACGGCAGAGGAAGGATTATAGGGAGACTACCGCAGGGTTGCTCTTTATGGATTGATTTGCTGATTCAGGAAAAACAGCAGGATAAAAAGCAAATAGGAAAGACGGATTTGATGTGGAAGAAATCCGTTTGTCAGAAGAATTATATCAGCAAATTCAGTTTTTAAAATATATGCAAAGAAATGGCGCAAATGTATGGTTATGATATTTCAAAACCGGCTTCCAATGCCAGGGAAGCAATGCAATGGACTTATTTTGCATATCTTGCAGCTATCAAAGAACAAAACGGTGCTGCTATGTCCCTGGGCAGAGTCAGCAGTTTTTTGATATTTATATTGAACGAGACATACAAAACGGTCTCTTAACAGAAAAAGGAAGCGCAGGAACTGGTAGACCATTTTGTGATGAAATTGAGAATGGCAAGGCATCTTCGTACACCGGATTACAATGAATTATTTGGTGGAGACCCAATGTGGATTACAGAATCCCTAGGGGGTATGATGGAAAATGGAAAACACTGGTTACCAAAAATACATACCGTTTTTTAAATACGTTATATAATCTGGGACCTGCTCGAACCAAATTTAACGGTTCTTTGGTCGAAAACAATTACCTGAACTTTTTAAAGCGTTTTTGCGCAAAAAGGTATCCATTGATACGGATTCTATTCAATATGAAAATGATGATTTAATGCGACCCATTTTACGGTGATGACTATGGAATTGCTTGCTGTGTATCCGCAATGAAAATAGGAAAGCAAATGCAATTCTTTGGCGCACGCTGCAACCTTCCAAAATTGCTGCTGTTAGCCTTAAACGGAGGATTTGATACTTTTTTCCAACTCACAAGCTGGTCCAAAAGGAACGGTTTATCCGGATGAAATATTGGATTATGATAAGGTAATGCAACGATTTCAAATGTATAAAGAATGGATTTGCAAGCTGTATATCAATACTTTAAATGTAATTCACTACATGCACGATAAATATGCCTATGAAAAAACACAAATGGCTTTGCATGACACAGAGGTAGAACGATTTATGGCCTGTGGTGTAGCAGGATTGTCCGCGTTAGCAGATTCACTCAGTGCAATCAAATATGCAACGGTAAAACCAATCCGCAATGAAAACGGTTATATCGTGGATTTTGAAACCATAGGTAAATTTCCAAAGTACGGAAATGACGATGACAGAGTGGATACGATTGCCCGGGAGATTTTACATGATATGATAACCGAACTTCGTAAAACAAAGACATATCGCAATGCAATCCATACATTATCTGTGCTAACCATTACTTCAAATGTAATGTATGGTAAAAAAAACAGGTGCTATGCCTGACGGAAGAAAAAGCAAAAGAAGCATTTGCGCCTGGGGCAAATCCTATGCACAATAGAGAGAAGAAAACGGAGCTTTGGCTTCCTTAAACTCTGTTGCTAAACTATCTTATGATGATTGTAGGGACGGTATTTCTAATACGTTTTCCATTACACCTCAGGCGTTGGGCAGTGAAGAAAACAGTAGAGTGAATCATTTAGTGGTGATTTTAGACGGATATTTTTTACAGCAAGCGCAGCATATCAATGTCAACGTACTAAATCGTAAAACATTGGAAGAAGCATATGAAGACCCTTGTAAATATCCCAATTTGACTATCCGTGTATCAGGATATGCCGTTAATTTTCATAAGCTGTCCAAAGAACAGCAAAAAGAAGTCATCAAGCGCACATTCCATGAGGCAATGTAATATGACAAAAAGGATATATTCATTCCTTTCAAAGTATGGGTACTTTGGATGGTCCGGGAATACGTTTTTTGGTTTTTATGCAAGGATGTCCGCTTCGCTGCGGATACTGTCATAATCCTGACACTTGGCATAGGCAGAACTATACCTATTATGAAACCCCTCAGCAAGTATTCAACCGAATATTAAAATACAAATATTATTTTGGAGACCATGGTGGTGTGACAGTCTCAGGAGGAGAAGCGCTATTACAGCCTGTATTTATAAAAGAACTTTTTTCTTTATGTAAAAACACCAGATTCATACTTGTTTGGACACCAGTGGCTGTATCCTGAATGATGAGGTCTTGGATTTACTCAATGTAACAGATATGGTACTGCTTGATATCAAGTTTTCAGATAAAGAATTGTATCATTTGCATACAAAAAGCAGATATGGATACGGTCATGCACTTTTTAGCCGTCTTAGAAAAACGAAATATTCGCACTTGGATTCGTCATGTACTTGTACCCGATTTAAATGATTCTACAGAACAGCTTCTCCGTTTAAAAGGAATGCTTCAGGGATATACTTGCATTGAAAAAGTAGAGTTTCTCCCATTTAGAAAGCTATGTGAAGAAAAATATCAAACACTCCAACTAGAATTTCCGTTTGCAAAATACAGGGAAGGAAACAGGGAAGATATTGAAAGAGCAAATCGTATTTTTACATGTTAATTTCCTTTCGTTTAATGAGAGCGCATACGGCAATGTACGAAATAGAACTTTTTAGTTATGACAAACATAAATTGATTTCTTTTCATTTGATATTTTTATAAGTAATATGGATATTGAAACATATTCTAATGTTTATAGAGAATAATCTCTTCTGTTCATTATTTTTTATTTATATTCATTTTATGGAAGAATGAAAGAGAAATGTACAAAATAAAATAATTCAGAATACGATGAAAAAAGAGATTTCAATGCAGTGGGTTACTGTTTTGAAATCTCTTTTTATTGTTTATTATGCTCCTACTCTAAAACTGGAAAGAATTTTTATTACTTGCTGTGCTTCTGTTTCTGTAAATTGTCCGTTTGAAGAACTTGCAATCAAAGAAACGTAACCACTGTACCAAAATGAAAACTCACTTTCAAATGGTCCCCTTGTATTATCAGTGGTACCAATGCTTGATTCAGGAAGTATCGCGTAAGAAATAGCACCATCCACACTTTCAAAGTCTGTATCAGACTTCATATCTAAATGTCCTGTTACCTTTAATTTTGCTACCATAAATGTTCCCCAAATCTGTATGGTCAGTTGCTTGTACATATCCGGGCATAAAGCTGGAATCCTTTGCTTTAGAAACTTCTACACGCAGCATATCTGTTGCAGAACCTCCGACCAAATTGCCTTCAGCTACACCGCCAATATATATAAATTTGAATGGTTACATCTCTTTCATTGGCCAGTAAGACTGTTTCATTCGTTTGCGTTACTTCTTCGTGAGATATAGTCCAATTATTCGGATAGTCAAATGTAAAACTTGGATAAGTAACCGCGTTTGTTTTCTCAAAAATGTGTGGTATAGATTTGTGTTATATTGTCCGAATCGGTTTTCACATCTGTGTTTGAAACTATGCCTTTTTACATGGACAGTACCTTGTGTATTTGCATTACTACTGATTAGTAATGATTCATTCGTATTATAAACTTTCTTTACCGGTAGAACAAGCGGTGCAGCTTACTGCTGTGATTCCAGCTAATATAAATAAGAGTAAGTTTGGTGTTTTCTTCATTTTACCTACCTCTTTTTTATTTTTGCCAATTTCCTTTTAAATTTAGTATAGCACATGTAAAATTGCTTTACTTCCATTTTAAGGCTTTCTTCAATATCATGAAGAAAAAAATAGTGAACAGGTAAAGTCAAAGGAGAGAGAAAAAGGGTTTTTGTATCAATAATAGAAAATAGAAGTAATCTGTTTTACATCAACACCAATCATATGTGTAATCTTCTTTGAAAAGCTGAGAAGAGAGGTGCTTAGAGTGAATTCGATAAAAATTGAAATTATTGATAACCTTTCACAAATATTTTATACAATACATTTGTGAAAGGTTATCTCTGACTCTTTTAAAATTATATTTGCTATAGTAAAATTTATTTTATGTACAAATGCATTGAATACACAGGGAGGAGCAAGATGGAAACTTTTTCTTAATATCATACCAATTATCGTTCCCACTATTGTAGCGGTGGGAGTGATGGTATTTGTTTCCTATCGGAACAAAAAATGCTGCTGATAATCATCAGGTCAGAATATCACCAGTCTTATGCATTATTTTTTTAATGTGGTACTTATCATTGGAGTTGCTTTTTTTTTTAATTTTATTATGTTATATACCAATGAATATCCTGTTTTCATTTGGATTTTATTTGCCTGCATGCTTGCTGTAGATATCATACTGCTCATTGCATTTTATCACTTTAAAATCACTTATGATGAAACAGGTTTTTATTACCAAAATTCTTTCGGCAGGCGTAAAAGATATGAGTATACGGACGTGAGGAGTTTTAGTATAGGAAGAATCTATACTTTTTATCTGCAAGACGGAAAAAAGATAAAACTAGAATGGGGACATGAAAATAAAGAACGATTTTTGAAAGCAGTGACAGAGGGATATTATAAAGCGACAGGAAATATGTTGCAGCAAATATATACAAATAAATAAAAAGCAAGAAAGCTTTATAAAAGCTTTCTTGCTTTTTGTTTATGCAATATTATTTTGAAGCATTTACCATTTCTATCAACAGTTTTTCAGCTTCCACCGCATCTGCACGACCGCGTGAGTTTTTCATTACAAAGCCAAGCAAAGACTTTAACGCCTTTTCTTTACCGCCTAAGTAGTCGGCAACAGCATTTGGATTACTTGCAATGGCATCTGTACATAATTTTTTTAATGTATCGGCATCTACACCGCCCATGTCTTCCTCTTTGATAAAGTCGGTTGCCGGTCTGCCTTCATCCAGCATTTTTGCCAATGTGGATTTTAAAAGATTCATTTTAATTTTGCCGCTATCCAGCAGAAGAACAAGCTCTCTCTCAAGTATTCAGGGGATAGAACAATATCAAAAGCTTCTTTCTCGGTTTCGTTCTCCACACGTCTGAAAATTTGGCCAATAATGCAGTTTGCAACTACTTTGGGATTTGCAACGCCTTCACTGGCTTTTTTCAAAATATTCTGCCACTTTGCGGAATTTGACCAATAATCCTGCATCTACTTCAGGAATACCAAGTTCATTGACATAACGGGCAAATTTTGCATCAGGTAATTCTGGAAGAAGAAATTTAAAGTGGTCAATTTTTTCTTGGCTCACTTCAATTGTAACCAAATCAGGCTCTCTGAAATAGCGATAGTCGTTGGCATCTTCTTTGCCGCGCATACTTTCCGTTCTGTTTTCTTCTACAATGTAGCGTAAGGTTTCCTGTGTAACCTCTTTGCCTTCGTCTAATAGTTCAGCTTGACGGCTTACTTCATACTCCATTGCTTTTTGTCATATAAGTAAAGGAGTTCATATTTTTAATTTCGGTTCTGGTACCAAATTCGGTGGAACCGACAGGACGTAAAGAAATATTGACGTCACAACGCAAGGAACCTTCCTGCATTTTACAGTCGGAAACGCCGATATATCTCATAATCATTTGCAGTTTTTCTACGTATTCTCTTGCCTCATCAATGGAGCGAATATCAGGTTCAGATACAATTTCAATCAGCGGTACGCCGCCGCGGTTATAGTCTACATAGGTATTGCCGCGTTGATGTACCAATTTTCCTGCGTCTTCTTCAATATGAATACGGGTAATGCCGATTTTTCTGCCATTGGATAATTCGATATACCCATTTTTTACAAAGTGGCATATCAAATTGAGAGATTTGGTACGCTTTTGGTAAATCTGGATAGCAGTAGTTTTACGGTCCATTTTAGATATATGAGAAATTTCGCAGTTGGTTGCCAATCCTGCCATGATAGCATAATCTACTACTTTTTGATTTAACTTTGGCAAAGTGCCGGGTAAGCCGATACAAATAGGGCAACAGTGTGTATTTTGTTCTCCGCCAAAATCTGTGGTACAGCTGCAGAAAATTTTTGTATTGGTAGAAAGTTCTACGTGGGTTTCCAGTCCGGATACCAATTCGTATTTCATAGTGCAACCCCATTTCCACAGCTTTAAATGTGCCGTTTTCTCTTGTGGCTGCTTCAAATTGATAAGCAGCATTTAAAATAGTCGATTCACAGAAATTATTTCCAATCAACTGTAAACCAATAGGCAGGCCTTTGCTGTCAAATCCGCATGGAACAGATACAGCAGGGAGACCGGCAATATTAACGGGAACAGTACAAATATCGGTTTGATATGTTTGTACTGCGTCTTTTTTGCGTTTGTCCGCGTTCAAAAGATGTCATTGGTACGGTTGGTGCCAAAATAACATCACAAGTTTCAAATACACGCTTAAATGCATTTACAATCACACCGCGCAGATTTTGTGCTTTTTTATAATAAGCATCGTAGTATCCTGCGCTTAATACATAGGTACCAAGTAAAAATTCTGTGCTTAACTTCTGCACCAAATCCTTCACTGCGTGTTTTGCAAATCATTTCATTGATATCCTCATAATGAGGTACTTTATATCCGTAACGAATGCCGTCATAACGTCCTAAGTTGGATGAGGCTTCGGCACATGCCAAAATGTAGTATACAGGCAATCCGTATTTGATTTCAGGGATAGAGCATTCTACTATTTCAGCGCCCAATTGGCGATATGTTTCAATGGATTTTTTTCCATAGCAGTGCGAACATCTTCGTTAATGCCTTCAAAATACTCTTTTACAATGCCAATTTTCATACCCTTAATTTCTTTGGTTAAAGAAGCTGAAGCAGATTCTTTTTTCCTTGAGAAGTGGAATCCATAGGGTCATGCTGTGCAATGGCGTCAAATACCAAAGCTGCATCTTCAACAGAGGTAGTAATAGGGCCAATTTGGTCAAAGCTGGAAGCATATGCAATCAGTCCGTAGCGGGAAACGGTTCCGTAAGTTGGCTTTAAGCCAACAACGCCGCAAAAAACTTGCAGGCTGGCGAATAGAACCGCCTGTGTCGGAACCCAAACCAAATACAGCAATATTTCCGCTGACGCAGGAAGCAGCGCCGCCGGAACTGCCGCCTGCAACGTGATTAGGATTATGAGGATTAAAAAGAACCGCCAAAGCAGGAAGTTTCACTGGAAGAACCCATTGCAAATTCGTCCATATTGGTTTTACCCAGTAAAACTGCATTTTGATTTTGAAGTAAATCCCAGACAGTAGCATTGTAAATTGGAGTATAACCCTGCAATATTTTTTAGAACAGCAGGTAGTTTCAATACCTTTGGTAGAAATGTTATCTTTTAATGACATAGGAATTCCTTCTAACGGAAGAAGAGATTCCCCGCGCATAATTTTTTCGTCTACTTTTTTCGCAGTTGCCAGCGCTTGTTCCTCAGTTACTTTTACGTAAGCGTTTAACACTTGGTTTTCTTTTTTCAATGCTTGCAAGGTACTGTTTTGTCAGTTCCTCACAAGAAATTTGTTTTGAGGAAAGGAGTTTGCCGGTTGCTTTAATTTTACTAAAGTTTGTTTCCATGTAACAGCCATGCCTTTCTAATAAAGTGAGACCAAATATCAATTAAGAACGTCTTTTACAAGGAAATATCCTTCGTCTTGACTTTCCGCATTCTTTAAAATTTCTTCTCTGTCGTAAGAAGGAACCACAACGTCTTCCCGTAATACATTAGAGATTGTTGATATTATCAAAGTTGGTTTGTTCACATTGAGCAGCGCTGATTGTTTCAGCAAATGCAATGATGTTATCCATATCTTTTGTTAAAGCGTCCAGTTCTTCTTCTTTGATATACAGTTTGGAAAGTCTCGCCATTTGCAGAACATCTTCACGTGTTACCATATTAGGAGAGCCTCCTTTCGTTTATCTGATTTTAATATGCACTTCGCGCAGTTGCTGTTCTGTTACCTCAGTAGGCGCACCGAGCAATAAATCTTGTGCGTTGCTGTTCATTGGGAACGGAATGACTTCGCGAATGTTTTCTTCCTCTGTCAGAAGCATAATCATACGGTCAATGCCAGGAGCCATACCTGCGTGCGGTGGTGGACCGAATTTGAATGCGTTATATAGTGCCGGGAAACTTTCTTCAATTTTCTCTTCTGTATAACCGGCAATCTCAAATGCTTTTATCATGGTTGGCAAGTCGTGGTTTCTTACAGCTCCGGAAGAAAGTTCGACGCCGTTGCAAACAATATCGTATTGATAAGCAAGTATTTCGGTTGGCTCTTTCTCCAGCAAAGCCTGCAATCCGCCTTGCGGCATAGAGAACGGATTATGAGTGAAAATATAGGCACCGGTTTCTTCATCAATTTCGTACATTGGGAAGTCAACGATAAAGCACATTTTAAATTCACTGTTATCAATCAATTCCAAACGACGGCCAAGTTCAGCACGGATTTGACCTGCCAGTTTGGCTGCAGCATTTGTTTCATCAGCAATAAAGTAAAGCACACAACCGGGGACCAAACCTGCTTTCTTGATTAAGTTATCACGCTGGTCATCCGGAATGAATTTATTGATAGGGCCCAGAAATTCCATTTCATCGGTCACTTTGATGTAACCAAGACCCATCATTTCAAGTTCCTCTGTTGCATATTTCAACATGTTTTCAAAAAAGCTTTTCGGTTTTGAAGCGCAGTTTGGTACATTAATTGCGCGTACTGTTTTATTTTTAAAAGGTGCAAAGGTAGATGTTTCAAAAATTTCAGTGATATCTACAATCTCCAATGGATTTCTCAGATCCGGTTTATCCGTACCGTAACGCAGCATAGCTTCCGTATAAGGAATACGTGGGAAAGGTGTGTCAGACACTTTTTTTATCTGAGAACTTTTAAATATTTCGGAGATTACTTCTTCTGCAATCTGCAATACATCTTCCTGTGTTGCAAAGGCCATTTCAAAAGTCTAATTGATAAAATTCACCAGGAGAACGGTCTGCTCTTTGCGTCTTCATCGCGGAAGCAAGGGCCACCTGAAAATAACGGTCAAAACCGGAAACCATAAGCAGCTGTTTAAAAATTTGCGGTGCTTGTGGCAAAGCATAAAACTTACCGTGATGCTTTCTGCTTGGAATTAAGTAATCGCGTGCACCTTCGGGAGAAGAGGTAGAAAGAATTGGTGTTTGAATATCCAAAAGCCCAATTCGCTCATTTTATTACGTAAAAATGAAATTACTTGTGAACGTAATACAATATTATTGTGTACTTTTTGATTTCTTAAATCCAAAAACGATATTTTAAACGCACATCTTCTTTTGTTTCTGTGGAACTGTCCACTTCAAACGGTAAACTGGAAGGCGCTTTACCCAACACAGTTAAAGTTTCTGTTTTTTACTTCCACCTTACCCGTTGCAATTTTAGGGTTGATTGTGTCCTCACTTCTTAAAATAACTTCTCCTTCTACTGTAATACAACATTGTCTGTTTACATCAGAGAGCATAGCTTCGTCATAAACAACAACTTGTACAACACCGTAGTGGTCCCGTACATCTAAGAATTGAATGCCTCCGTGGTCACGGATATTTTCTACCCAACCTGCAACGCGTGTTTTTTTTTCCGATATCTGCTTCACTTACCTCGCCGCAAAGGTGGGTATGATATTGGTTGACACAAATCATATTTCAAATAATCCTTTCATGATTAGAATTTGTTCCGTATTAAAGCATGGTTTGCTTTATGCCCAGTATAGCCAAAGCTTGTATGAGCACATATATACTTATAAAGTATATCACTATTTACATTTGGTTTCAATAAAATTTGGCAGAAATCCCATGGAATACGAACATATTTTATTAAGGCTATTTTTGTTTTTTGTCCTTAGGATTTGAAACATAAGATTTATGGAGTAAAAAAAAAAGTGTCTTAAGTGCCTTTTTATATCATTGTATTTACGCTAAATGTTTAAAAACGAATATCTCAAAAAATATTTGATTATTTTGTACATCATTTTTGTATACCGGAATTGTATTTATTTTTGTTGTCATGTATAATAACTACTATCTTATTTAATTTGGAGATATTATCATATGTTAATTTTGCAATCTTACGACTATGTTCTGTTTGACGGTGCATTCGGAACTTATTAGCAAAAAAATATCACAGTGAACAACCATGTGAATTAGCATGCATCGAATATCCTGAACGTGTGCTGGAAATTCATCAAGAATACATCGAAGCAGGGGCTATGGCAATTAAAACAAATACGTTTGCTGCCAATACCATTTCACTAAAAAAAGATTTTTCTTCAGTGCGTGAAATTATAACGCAGGCTTGAAGTTGGCAAATCAAGCGATAGCCAATCAAAAAGTATTTGTTTTTTTGCTGATATAGGGCCTATTTTTACTGAGGATGACTCTATTGATGAACTTTATCAAATTGCGGATTTGTTTTTGTCTTTGGGAGCAAATTATTTTTTTGTTGGAAACCGCACAAGATGACTCTGTATTTCGTTTGGCCGGATATATTAAGCAAAAAACATCCGGACGCATTTGTCATTACGTCATTTGCGGTGGACCAAGACGGCTATACCAGAAAAGGAATTCCACTCAAAAAGCTGGCAGCGCAGAGTAAAAATTGGGATATAGATGCGTTTGGTTTAAATTGTATGTGCGGACCCTCTCATTTGCTGCAAATTGTTTCCGAGCTGACAGTTTCCAAACCATTAAGTGTCATGAAATTCGGTTATCCGCTGAGCGTCAACGGACGTACATTATTTATTGATAACGAAACTTACTTTGCGGACAAAATGGTACAAATGTATCAGCAAGGAGTAAAAAATACTAGGCGGATGCTGCGGTACTACTCCGAATCATATTAAGACTGTGGCGAAATATCTTCAGAAAACCAATATAAGTACAGAAATACCGCGTATTACAATAAAAAGATGAGACACCGCAAGCAGAAAGTGTCAAGAATCCTTTTGCTGAAAAATTGAATCATAATCAAAAGGTAATCGCAGTTGAACTGGACCCTCCTTTTGATGCCAATTACAGCCACATTCAAGAAGCAGCTCCTATTTTAAAAGAGGCAGGTGCAGACGCCATTACAATTGCAGACAGTCCTTTGGCAAGAGCAAGGGCGAGCAGTTTTATGATGGCTGCCAAAATTCAACGTGAAGTTGGAATTCCAACCATACCACACTTTACTTGCCGTGACCAAAATATGATTGGTTTAAAATCTATTTTAGTCGGCGGTAATATCGAGAGTATACATAACGTGCTTGTTGTAACAGGAGATCCTGTGCCGGCAGATAATCGCCGTGAAATAAAAGGTGTATTTAGTACCAATTCTTATCATTTGATTGAGTATATACAAACATTAAATCAAGATATTTTTCAGTCCAATCCATACTTTATTGGCGGTGCCTTGAATGTAAATTCAAAAAGATTTGAATTTGAATTAAAACGTGCGTTGAAAAAAGCAAGAAATGGGTGTACGTTTTTCTTAACACAACCGATTTATTCTGAAGATGCAATCGAAAATTTAAAACTGGCCAAACAAACACTGAGTGTAAAAATACTGGCGGGCTTTATGCCAATTGTCAGTCATCGGAACGCAGTGTTTTTAAATAACGAAGTAGCAGGCATAGATATACCTGAAAAAATTGTGTCGCAGATGGAAGGAAAAGAGTCTGAATGTGTGCAACAAATTTCGTTAGATTATTGTATGGATTTGGTATCAAAAAAATTGGACATGATTGCGATGGTTATTATTTGATGACACCTTTGAAAAAAATATCAAATGATAGTTGAGCTGATAAAGAGAATAAAATGATAGTTTTGTAACTTTTTTGACCTATATTTTGTATTTTAAATTAGCAAATTAACAATATTTTGATGTTGAAAATTGTTGTTTTCCATAAAATAACAATTAAGTGACAAATAAATTACAAAAAGTATTGACAGTAAAGTAGCCTAGGAATATAATGTAAAAAGCAGGAAAGAAGTGCAAAAGGTATAGCGTAAGATGTCTAAGGTTTATACAGTGTACAGTTTAGTTTGAAAGATTAATTGAGAGGTGTCAGGAGAGGGTATATTGTTAAATGGGAAGTATGAATTAATTGCAACAACTATTGATCATGAGGAGATTGGATCTTACATTGGATATGGTATTCGTTATGGTGAACATACGGTAACGGATATATCATTAGACAGAGCGAAAATAGAAAATTTAATTGAACGCATGAATTTAAATGAATTATCTCCATTACATATGATGGATATTATAGAAGATTTTCTTGCGGAAGACAGTAATTTCTTTTCATGTAACTAGGATGTAAGGGAGAGACATTCTAGAACAAACACACCAGCAACGTAAAGGGGAAAGCGTTGCTGGTGTGTTTGTTTTAAAAGAAAAATAATTTTTTAGAAAGGGAGGTGGACCGTACCGACGAATGATGAGTTACATACAACTGTTTGGAAATGTATAAAATCGAATTTTTATGGACTTTTTATTATAAAAAATACATAAAGTGGATAAAAAGGAACAATATACGTTGTATAAAGTCCCTTTTTAATTAATCAACCGGTAAAAAGATTCAACTGTATAAACTCATCATAAGTAACCAATTTGGTAGATTGATTTTCCACATAATAAACGTAATCCGGATTACGATATCCCGGTTCGCTGGATAACGTAGCTTGATTTGCATTATTCCAGTAATACAGTACAATCAAATTTGATGTTTTAATAAGTTTGAAGGAACAATTTGGTTTTTCCACACCGGATAAATATATCTTTAAGCGTTGTACAATAAAATTGTAATAAATAGATTCTACAGACTGGTCTAATGTATCTAAATAATCATTCAGATGGTTACTGGTAAATGTGATAGTTGAGGAAGGAATTGTAACAGATTCGTACTGTGCATCAGCATGTGCAACTTCAAAAAGCTCCAACGATATCTTTACTATGAGTATAAGCAGTGGAATAGTCGGCAGATTTTTGAAATGGTTGTAATAGTAGGTATTACAATAATGGCAAGTACAGCAACAACAATAATTACAATACTGAATTCTATCCAACGACGTGTATGACTGATTTTATAAACACGCGATTCATTAATGGAATCACTATGTTCGGAATCGATTTGATGGTTATGATTCATAAAATTATTACGCTCCAATATGTCGGATGAAAGAAAAATATAATTTCTGTGTATTCATAGTATAATCAGTATTGTTGTGAGTATCAAGTAGTTTTTCTGCAATTCTATTTATCTGTCACCCCAATTATACAAAATATTCATTTTGTATAATTGGTGATATTTCTTTCAAACGGTTTTCATTTACGTATTTATTTCCATTTCATATCTGTATCTTTAATGATAAACATACAAAATCAAAAATCTGAAATGTACTTTTCATTTATGTGTGTTTGATATCATTGTCCAAACAATAAATTTTATCTTAAAATGTATCTTTTATTATCAAATCAGTCATAATAAACTATAAATCATTCGAGGTGAAATTTGTATGTTTAGTATGATTCCTTGTTCTTCAGATTGTATTTATCAAGTAGACGGTTATTGTACTTTAGAAACGCCTACCATTGTAACCAATATTTCCAATCATGGCTGTGTACATCGGATTCAAGTAAAAAAGAGAACCGCATCATCTCCAACTCGGACGTATTGCTTTAAGTGTCCGTTGCCGCCTCAAACGCCTCCCTCACATGTCGCACCACCAATGATTTGAATTTTTTGAGAGTTTACCGTTATTTGTTTCAAATTATGATAAGGAACAATGCATTTTTGAAATCCTAAATGTATTGCCTCGGAAATACGTGCATTAATATGACTTACGGAACGCAATTCGCCTGCCAATCCTATTTCTCCAAACACTAAACAATTCTCACTGATTGGTACGTCTTTTAAACTGGATACCAGTGCCATAGCAACAGCCAAATCAACAGCAGGTTCGTCCAATCTTAATCCGCCTACTACATTAATATATGCATCTAAATTTGAAAAATAATATCCTGCGCGTTTTTCCAAAACAGCCAGTAATAGAGACATACGATTATAGTCAAATCCGGTAGACATACGCCGTGGATTTCCAAATCCTGTTGTGGAAGCCAAACCTTGAATTTCCGCTAAAATAGGTCTGGAGCCTTCCATAACGCAAGTGACACAAGTTCCGGCAGTGTATTGCGGTCGGCCTGACAATAAAGCGATTGAAGGATTTTCTATCTCTTGCAGACCTGTCTCAGTCATGTCGAAAACACCAATTTCGTTGGTCGAACTGTAACGATTTTTTACAGACCTCAAAATTCGATAGGAATTATGTCTGTCTCCCTCAAAATATAGGACAGCATCTACAATGTGTTCCAATACTTTTTGGTCCTGCAATAGCGCCGTCTTTGTTTACATGTCCTACAACCAATGCAGGAATTTCCAAATCTTTTGCAGTGTGCATAATGGCATTGGTACATTCTCTGACCTGGGTAATACTGCCCGGCGAGGAAGTAATATCTGTATGATTCATAGTTTGAATCGAATCGACAATTAAAATATCAGGCTTTACTACTCGCACTTGCTCTAAAATGGCCTGGATATCCGTTTCCGCCATTAATGACAGATTGTCGCTGGTAACCCCCAAACGTGATGCACGCAGCTTAATTTGTTTTTACCGATTCTTCTCCCCGACACATATAGTATTTTTTAATGTATTCCCATGTATTGGCATATTTGAAGCAGAATGGTGGATTTGCCGATACCGGGATCACCGCTGATAAGAACCAAGGAACCTTTACAAGCCGCCGCCCAGTACTTGTCCAGTTCGGATAAACCGGTATGATATCGTTGTTCCTCTGTACTGTCAATTTCGTGTAATCCTACAGGTTTTGCAATGATACCGCTGCCAACAGCAGAATGAATACGTTTTGCAGTAGTTGTTGTATTACGAACTTCTTCTTCCATCGTATTCCAAGCATTACAGCTGGGACATTTGCCGTACCATTTGGCAGATTCAAATCCACATTCTGTACACACATATTGCACTTTCGTTTTTGAAGCCATATCGTTATAATTCCTTCCCAACCCATTTCAATATAATATGAGTTATCAGATATTATATTATAACGCACCAAACCTTATGTTGCAAGCATAGGGTTTGGTGCGTTATTTGTACTATTGACTCATATATTTTAAAATTCCACAAAAAAATAGAAAATGCCATTTTGTCTTGATAAGAAGCATCTTTTAACAATTGTGCTTCGGATGGATTTGATAAGAAACCACATTCTACCAATACTGCAGGAACATTTGTATTCCATAGTAAATAGATAGATTCTGTAGCAGGTTTTATTTTCTTTTATTTTCCGGCTGAATAAAAGTCACAACTTGATTTTGAATATCTTCCGCAATCGCTTTGCTGTCCTCATGATTTTTAGAGTAAAATACTTGTGTTCCGTTGTATTTGGATTCCGAAAAATGATTTTGATGAATACTGATAAAAATGCAATTTGGCGTATTTTGAATTAATTTTAATCGATTTTTAATATCAGATACTTTACGCTGCTTCACAGTATCTAAATTTGGATCGTTTACGGCAATATCAGTCTCCCGTGTCATTTTCACTTGAAATCCGGCCGATTCCAACATGGCTTTTAAACGCAATGTAACGGCTAAATTAATGTCTTTTCTTTTGTACCATCCGTACTGAAGTTCCTCCGTCTTCCCCTCCGTGACCGGCATCCAAAATAATAATACGGGAAGCAGGATCTGTAGTGGCAGTTACAGTTTTTATTACAGGCATTGTTAAAAACAAGGTGCCAACAATACCTGCAATTACGCAAACGAATAGGATACATGGAATAAATAATGGTTTTTGAATCCATTGTTTTAATACTTTCAATTGTATCACCCGTTAGAATATATGTGTATCGTACCATAGATATCACAAAAGAAATTTCGTGCAGTACCTTAAAAAAAATAACAATTCTTTTTTTCTGTCTTTCCTTCACTTTTTTGGAATGAGGATGTGTGATTTGAAAGAAATTGAATTTTTATAACAAATTTTTCTTAAGTTGCTTTGTTTCTTCTTCGACTCCCTTCGCTGATGTTTCTTCACTTTTAACATGTTATTTCAGAGTGACGACTAAAAATCTATATACATACCAAATGAATAATATTTAAGAATGAAAATACTTGTTAATTACTCCTTGTTTTTGTAAAGAAAGCAATTTGTGTAGTCAGAGTTCCAATATGAGTGTTATAATAAGATAAACGTATATAGAAAATATTTATATGTAGTTTTTAAGTATAGTATAATGAAAATAATAGAAATACAAACTATAAAAGGTTATATGTGGAACTCCTTAAACCGAAAGCCCAATATTGTGGGTTAGAAGAATGAATGAGATACAAGAAAAGGTAAGAGAATTTCTATGTAGCAAATTGATTTACAACTAATGAGTGTAATGCTTATTACCTTACAGCACAGTGGATAGAAGAAAACGCTAACCTATTGTTTTAGACTTGCAAATAGCAATAAAAGCAGGGCTTGTCGGTAGACAATAGCGTTACCCTTTGAAAGAAAACAAATATGGAAATTTTCACACCTTGGTGGTATACCTTTAACGGAAAATAGAATAACAAGTTTTAATTTGTATGAAAAGGAGCCCTTTTAATGGATATCTCAGAATTAAAGCAAAAGGAATTGCCGTCCATACCCGATGAGATTAAAAAAGCATTGCAGCCTGTAATATTACACTAACCCCATTTGACAGAAAAAAAAATGATGTACTATGCAAGTCTTATTTACAAATGGAGGCTGGTTATGGTAGATTTTCCGATGGGAGCTATCTTGTTTCCATGTACTGTCCTATGTCTGGACTCACGGCCGAGATGGTTGCATGGTGGTTTTGGTGGCATCCACAGGCAAAAGAACGGTATAAAGTCTGGTTTCCCGGTGCGCACTTCGGAATAGGATATCCACGCCGGTGTGCCGGTTACTTTGAGCAGGAAACACAACCGCCATTTCAAGATAATACACAGCTTCCGGACAGAAAAGATCGGTGGAATGCGGATGCCGCTTCGCATAGACTTTGTGGCACCGGAGGAGTTTGGCTTTTCCAGATTATCTATGAAAAAGAACAATATTCCCTTAATAGTCTGTGGTCATGTAGGTGCGTTCAATGGTTTGATTTGGCATACGGAAATGGCACATATTTTTTATCAGACGCAGGATGGTCTTTTACTCACTAGTCGATTTTGGCTTGGAAGAACGATGAACCCGCTTCTTCGTAAGTTGATGATTAACAATTCTATGGCGTGTGGAATGGCGGAACATTGTGCAATTGAATATCGTAATTTAGCAGAAATACTTCCTGCTTTATATAAAAAATATAAATAAATATGATATTTATCGAAACAAAATAGGAAACTTATAAACAGAGAAAATACAGAACACTACAATTGGAAAAAGTTTGTGTTGGATGGCATTGTATCACAACAGATGAATTAAGCGTCATCGCAGAAAAGATTCCGCCGCACACAGAAGAGAATATGCATTTTCATCACAAAACAATTTTTATATTCTTTTTGGGTGAAGCAATAATGCAGTTTAAGAATGAAGCCGTACAGTTGAAAATGGGTACTGGAATTAAAATTGACCCGATGGAAGCACACCAGATGCGAAATGTATCTGATGGCGAAATGAATTTCATTGTTGTTTTTACGCCAAAAATCACATAGAGGCCGTGAACTTGTGTAAGCAAAAAATTATTATTTATTTAATTACTAAAAACCTGTTGCTATAACTGAACGCTATAACAACAGGTTTTTGCAATATGATGCTGATATTGTTTTTATTTCTTTTTCATAAAACGTTCGCAGTCTTCACATAATCCATATAAGGAAAGTTTCGTTTGGGTTGTAGAAAAACCGTACTCATTTTTACATGTTCATTGATAGATTCCAACATACTGTCTTTTACATCACGGATAGCACGCACTTGAGGCAAATCAAATGATAGTGCACTTCATGGTTTGGATCATTGGGATGTACGTTTTGTTGTCCCATCATATATACTTTATTCAAAAGGTCCATATCCTCTAACATTTTCAATGTACGATATACGGTTGCCAAACCAATGGTGTCATCTTTCTTTTTGTACGTAAGAAAATACATCCTTAGGGTGTACGTGCCACCCCACTTGTTGAGCAATGGCTTCCAAAATAATTTTACGCTGAGTTGTTACACGAAAGCCTGCATCGTGAAGCACTTCAATCATAGAATATAACAAATGTTCTGTTGTCTCTTGTTTGAAGTTTAAATCTTCAAAGCTAAAATCTTTATGCATGAATATTACCACCTAAACAAAGTACTTGTGTATTTTCTTTTTACAACGCTTCTATTACATCATATTATAGTCAAAATGTCAAGAAATATTGTCTCACGGTACTGTTTTTAGGAAGATTTTGCTTAAATTTATGATTTGTTTATGTATTTTCGTGTACAATATTTTTATCCATTTATGAGCACAGTGTTCTTCATTACAAAAACCACAAAACGTACCTGCCTGCTGTGATTGTTTTATCATGAGTTTTGAATTTGTAATTGATATTTTATCCCCCATTGTACCATAGCATCTAAAAACAGGCTTTAGACTGTACCCTGTGTCGGTGAGTGTATATTCTACTTTAGGAGGCACTTGGGCATATACTGTTCTGATTAATAGTCCGTTTTCTTCCATGGCTCTTAAATTTGCTGTCAATACTTTTTGTGAGATATTTCCCAGTGATTTTTTTTAATTCCCCAAATCGTTTGGTTCCTCCATTAAATCTCTTAAGATTAACACATTCCAGCGATTGCTGATTAACATGAGTGTTGTTTCAACAGGGCAAGCAGGCAATTCTTTTTTTCATACGGTATGTTATTTCCCTTCTAATAGTATCCTTTTTGGTAACTATAGCACTAAAAAGTGCGTACTTTACATATAGGTGTTATGGATTTATTATAAACTTGCAAGCAAGAAAAGACAAGCTTGTTTTATCCAGAGGAGGTCATTTTTATGAAAATTGCAGTTGTATGCGCAAACGGAAAAGCAGGAACACGTATTGTAAATGAGGCGGTACAGAGAAGACTTGATGTAACTGCAGTAGTAAGAGGAGAAAAATTGTTCCAATACAAAACGAGTCATTCAAAAGATTTATTTGATTTAGCCACAAATGATTTGAAAGAATTTGACGTTGTTATTGATGCATTTGGAGCTTGGACAGATGAAACACTTTCTCAACACAGTACATCTTTAAAACACCTATGTGATATTTTAAGCAATACAGATATCAGACTTTTAGTTGTAGGCGGTGCAGGCAGTTTGTACACAAACTTTGAACATACACAACAACTGATGGACGGAAAAATTTTCCCGAAATGTTTAAGCCTCTTGCTTCCAACATGAATAAGGCATTAAATGAACTGCGAGACAGAAACGATGTAAAATGGACTTACATCAGCCCTGCCGCAGATTTTCAGTCAGATGGAGTAAGAACAGGAAAATACATTCTTGGAGGAGAAGAATTCTTTGTAAACAAAAATGGAGAAAGTGTTATCAGTTATGCTGACTATGCGATAGCAATGGTAGACGAAGCTGTGAACGGCAATCATATTCAGCAACGAATTTCTGTCATTGCAGAATAAAAAGAAGCGGGTTTTCATATAGAAACCGCTTCTTTGTCTTATTCAAAAATGTCTTTTTGTTTTTTTTTTTCAATTTTACATATACTTCAAGTGTATTGTTGCAATCGCAAGTGGCCAAGAATACATCCTTGATATGCGAAACGCCCTGTGCGTGCAATTGCTTTTAAGCCAGATTTCATCATTACCGGTATGTCTGAGATTTTCCTGCATAATATGCCCGTCCATAATCACATTGGCAACAGGGGCTTCTTTTGCAACATTGATATTCAGGTCCTGCGGTGTAACAGGCCGTTTGGTAGAAACGGGTATAAAGCTGATTTTACCATTGGTTTCAAAAATTGCAGATTGAATATCAGATAAATAAAAATATCCGTTTGTTCTGCATTCTGTCAAGAACTCGTTGATGTCAATTTTGCTTTCTTTAAATTCTTTTCAAACAATTTTCCATTTTCATATAACAAAAATGGTCTTCCTACCAGAAAGCGGCGTGCTTTTATGGATTTCATGCTGATATAAGAAATCATAATTGCAAAAAAGCATAAATAATCATAGCGAACAGTGGCTGCCAAACATCACCATCCAATGCTGTAGCCATTTCAGCAGCAATAGAACCGATGGTAATACCATTAATATAGTCAAACATTGTTAATTGAGAAATTTGTCTTTTACCCATAATTCGGGTTAAAATAAACAATACAATGACAGAAGACACAGAAGTAATGACAATATAGCCGATACCTTTCCATGAGATTTCAATATTAAAAAATCCATTGGCATATAACCCTTCTTTATAAAATCATTACTAGCATATCCCAAATAGGTAGCTTTATTAGTATTGATTAGAAAGGCCATTCAACTGATCGCATTATTTCGTTTACTTCAGATTTGTTTAGCAGATTTAATCGAAAAATTTTCCTTTATAAAAATTTTCATTTCCCAATTTTTTGGCTGTAAGTTTAAACATGACACAGCCATCAGGACATACAATATCCTTGCTGTATTTATCAGTTCCCCCCAATATTTTCTAAATTTCCGCCGCTTCTGACAGCTTCCATGACGGGAAATAACATCATCATTGCTTTTGAACAAATCCTGTATCCTTGAGCATTAACAGGGCAACCATACGTGCAGGAATATTTATCTCCTATTTCTTCTCCGTTTCTGCAATACCGTTCTGTATGGTCACCTCGGAGAAATCCTGTTACCTCAATCTCGAATGAATATTCTTCATTATACCATTTTTTCATATATTCCTCCCATTTTTTTGATTTCATGCTCTCTCTTATACCCATTGGTTGCATCAATTACATGCTATTCTTCCACAATTTAATATAGATACTGCTGATTGAAAGCTTTTATCATATCAAATAATACATACCTTAATCTTATAAAAAATTTTTGTTGTTTTGTGAATAATATAAGAATGAACAACGTTATTATCTGTGCGCAAATAGGAATTTTATATTCTAATGTTTTCTAAATGGAAGATATCATCTTTTTTCCACCGTTGTGGGTATTGTGATTCAGGTACAACACCTGAAAATCTTACAAATCATAGATATTGATTATGAGTTTCTCCGTGAGATTCAGCAGTATCGCAATTCTTTTTTGTGTATTAACATTTCTACACATCTCTACAGCTTTTTTAGATTTACTTACAAGATTAACAATTTAATAATTTAGTTAAATCTTCAATGGGAGCGTCCATCTTACTTGATATTTCTTCCATTGTCATACCGGTTGAAAGAAAACGTTGAATTACTATTTTCATACTTTCTCCTACTTCTATGATATGTCCGTCTAAGTCATAAAATCGAATGACGCGCTGTCCCCAAGTATGTTCCATTACTTCGTCTAAATATTCTATGTTTTCATACTGTTTCAGTCGAATCAAGAATTCGTCGAAGTCACTTTCTTCAAATGCAATCTCCACATTATTCGATTTCTTTAATACTTTTTCTTTTGGCAGATTTACAAGCCAATCAAAATCTTGTTGTAAAGCCAAACCGCAAGTGAAAAAGCAATATTTTTTCCGTAGTCTTGATAGATTTTTAATCCAAATAAATCTTTATAAAACTTTTTTGCAGCCTCAATATCTGAAACGGATATAACGGTACAGATGTATTTCATAATGATTTTTCCTTTCCGATTTTACTGTTATTAAATCATAAAACGATTGATTTTTTTGTTGCTGCAAAGCTGTGACTATCGCATACGAAAATGGCAAAACGTAAGGCAACCGTTCACTTTAATTTTCAATCGTTATATTAGTATACTTATTGTTGTGTTTCTGCAACATATTTATAGATTTTAAAAAGTACAATATCTCATTATGATAATATATAGTGTTGTGTACTCCAAAAGCAAAGCCACCACTTTTGGGTATTTTAATTAACGATTATTATTTTTTGCGGAATATCCAAAGCTAAGATATCTTCTTTGTGTTTTATCAAATTATCGTCTGTAATATCGGAAAAAATACCTCAAAGCCAACGCGGTCGATGACAGCACCGAAACGCTCTTTTGGTAACCGTTGCTGCGGTACCAAAGCAGAGTCTTTTTCCAACAAGTGTTCTATTTCATTCAGATGATAATATTGCGGCAAAACAGTTCCCATGCGGTTTGTTTTTCCCCCACGTTCCGCCTACAAAAAATACGAAACACAGGTTCTGCTTCTCTTTCAATAGCTCCAAAATGGCAGGCATTGCTGCAAATACCACAATGAATACAAGAGGTATCGTCAATCTTTAATTTTCCATTTTCTAAAACTGCAGCATGAACGGGACAACGTTTTCTACAGCACATACGTGACAGGAACGGCAATGTTCCTCCTTATATTGAAATAAAAGGTGACCTTGAATACCAAAGTCATTTAAACTGGGTTTCATACAGCTATTGGGACATCCCCAACAGCTATTTTAAACTTATGAGGAAGATTTATCGTTTGCCATGCCTCAAAAAATGTATGGTGCAGCTGTTCCGCAATTGCTTGCGTGTCACAATTTCCATAGATGCAGGTTGTCTTTACAAGCGGTAACAGCGCGTATTTTGGCGCCTGTTCCTCCAATGGTCATATTTTGTTTAGCTACATGATTGCGTACATTATCAATATGTTCAAATGGAATTCCGGGAATTTCAACAGTTAATCTGGTAGTAAACGTGACTGTTCCATTGCCATATTGTTCCGCGCATTCTGCTAAATTTTTAATTGCTCCGCTGACAAGACGCCGTTTTTGGTAATGGCACGTCCTGAAAAACAGTTTGTCCCTCTGTTTTGTAAAAATCCCAGTGATTTTGCGTGCGAAATTTGTGCAGGCGTTAATTTTGACATTGATAATCACCTTTCTGACATACATTTCATTTTCTATTCTAAACTCCGTCCGTTTTAATCATTGATTATTATACACAATTCGACTTTTTCTGTAAAGCAAAAAGGAAAATGTAAGGTTATCCTATATCATAAATGAAGATTTTAATGTTATGATGCAATAACAAATTATTTTATTTTAACAACACATTTTGAAATATGATACAGATTGCATTCAAAAATCCCACAAAGAAAATGTGGGTTCGATTGTATAATATGGATAAAATGTAGGCATACTCCCTAAAGAGGTGAGTAATATGCAAGATTTACCATTGGGATTTGAATTTGCGTTGGCACAAAATCCTGAAGCGATGAAATTTTTGCAAACCTAACGGAAACGGAACAAAATCAGTTGATTGAACAATCCAAAACCATGCAGTCCCGCACGGAAATGCGAAATTTTGTGCAGCATTTATCACAGCAGCAAGGTGGTTTTTAATGGGAGCTGAATACTATTTGAAAAATGATGATTTAAGAGAGTATTTTATTTCATTGCCCCCATTGTCCAAGATCAAATTGTAGTATCCGGCGCGGAAATTTGTACGTTAGGCGAATTAATGCAAGTTGCGGAACATTTTAAAGCAGAATTGCGCATGGGAAGAGAAATGGATGAATCTTTTCCTTCATAAAAAGTCCCCTCTGAACCAATTGGTATCAGAGGGGATTTTTTCTAATGTAAATTATTGAATCTCTTTTTTCCAAAGACCATGCAAATTGCAGTATTCAAATACTGCTACAGGAGCGTCATGCTCAATAGAGAATGTTGCTTCCGGAGCTTCATTTGGATGCAAAGAGATTCTTTGTCCGCCATTTTCTGTTTGAAGATAAATCCATTGAATATAATGTTCTTCCAACATTGGATGAGTAACTTCACCAACATGCACTTTTAAAGTGTTGCCTTCTATGGTAACTGCCGGAACGTGCTTTTTTCGGTAGCTGCATCGGTAGTATTGGCCACCAAATGTTTCATTGGTTGGCCGCAGCACATCATTGGTACGCCTGCGTCGTGAATTAAACCTGCCATATTACCGCAGTGTTCACATAGATAAAATCTTTCTGTTGCTTTCATAATAATACATCCTTCTTTCTTTTTTTTCATTTACTATCATTTTCTAAACTACAAATTTATTTTATCATGCTGTTCTGAAATAACAGCATGATAAAATTCATATCCGCCTGACAAATTAGAGCATGCAAAACCATGTTGTGTTAAAATACGGCAGGCAATATAGCTGCGTTGACCGCTTCTGCAATTAACATAGATTGTTTTTGAGGCATCCAATTCATGTAAACGGTCTCTCAATTGATTTAAAGGAATATGTATGCTTCCTTCAATGGCTCCGGTCTCATACTCTTTGTCAGTGCGAACATCAAGCAATATAATGCTTCCATCTTTCGGCAGTTTGGCAATATCATACCAATGGTGCTGTTTTACCAGACCTGTTAAGATATTTTCAATTGCAAATCCAATCATATTCACAGGATCTTTTGCAGAAGAAAACGGAGGAGCGTATGCCAATTCAATTCGGTTAAATCATATGCAGTCATTCCGGCTCGGATTGCGGTTGCCAGAACATCACAGCGTTTATCTACGCCTTCGTATCCTACCAATTGTGCACCTAAAATTTTTCCGCTTTGCTTTTCAAAGATGGTTTTATCATCATATTTTTTTGCGTTTGGATAATAAGTTGCATGAGATGGAGAATACGTAATGATGGTATCATAATCCAAATTGGATTGCTTTGCTTGTAATTCATGAATGCCTGTAGTCGCTACTGTCATATCAAATAGTTTTAATATAGACGTGCCTTGTGTTCCTTTAAAGGAAACATTGCGTCCGCATATATGGTCGGCTGCAATACGCCCTTGTTTGTTTGCAGGACCGGCCAAAGGAATATAAGCTTCCTGTTTGGTAACAAAATTGGTCACTGCAATGGCATCGCCTACCGCATAAATATCAGGTTTTGAAGTACGCATATGTTCGTCTACCAGGATTGCTCCTCTGGCATTACATAAAATTCCCGCCTTTTGCGCAATGTCTGTTTCCGGTTTTACCCCAACAGACATTAAAACCAAGTCGGCATTCAAAGTACCATGACTTAACTGAACTTCAATGTGAGATTCGGTTGGTATAAGGGCCTGTACTCCATTTTTTAAAATTAAACGAATGCCATTTTTTCTGGCGTAATGTTGAACCAAACCGGCCATATCTAAATCCAACGGCGCTATAATATGTTCGGCCATTTCAATAACGGTTACGTCCAAACCTGCATGTTTTAAATTTTCAGCCATTTCCATGCCGATATAACCACCGCCAATGACCGCTGCAGATTTCGGTTTGTTTTGTTCCACATATGCGCGTATTTTTAATGTGTCCGGAACTGTTCTTAATGTAAAAACTCTGGCATCATCACTTCCGGGCAAATTCGGTCTGATTGGTTTCGCACCGGGAGACAAAATTAACTTATCGTAAGTCTCCTGATATTTTTTTCGCCTGTATTATGATTACATACTGTAACTTTTTTGTCCTCAGTATGTATTTCAACAGCTTCCGTATTGGTTCGTACATCAATGCGGAAACGTTCATAAAAACTTTGAGGGGTTTGCAATGTCAAATTGGATTCTTCTGTAATAACACCGCCTACGTAGTAGGGCAAACCACAGTTGGCATATGAGATGTGCTGACCGCGTTCCAATATGATAATTTGTGCATTTTCATCTAAACGTCTCAATCGTGCTGCTGCAGAAGCACCTCCTGCAACGCCGCCTACGATGATTACTTTCATTGTCCTACTCCCCCCCTTTTCCAGATTTCCCGGCCAGAAGAGAATGCCTCCAATGTCTGTAATATGTCCATATCCCATATCGGCAAATAGTTCACATGCTCTTTGGCTGCGTCCGCCGCTTAAGCAGTATACAAAAATAGTTTCGTTTTTATCCGGAATTTTTTTCTGTAATCAACTGTGGTGTTTCCACAGGGACATTGATTGCCCCGGGAATATGTCCTTTTGGTATTCTTCAGGAGTACGCACATCTACAATGATGATATTAGGATTATCCTCAATTTCAATTTTGGCTTCATCCATAGTCAATGTGTGAAAAGTAGATTGGAATAGTTGTGACATACTATATAGCCTCCTGTATATTTTATGCTTCTATTTTTAATAATAAGAATCATACTTGTTTTGTATATGTATTTAGTATACTTTAAACTTTACTAATAGTCAATGGTAATATTCATAAGCAGATAAATTTTTCCAAATGGTTCACTTATAATTCTAAAATCGCATATGCTAATGTTGAGGTTATCTTTATGTTCTAATCTCCAGAAAGAAGGGATGATTGGTGAACTACTCCAGTATGCAAAATCAAAATTTGTTTCCCCAGTGTATGTCTATGTTCTCAGCTCAACTGCAATCCTCTGTTTCGGAACAATCAAATGTAGAACCTGCACCATTATCAAGAGGAAATTTTTATGCATTGTTTTCACAAACAATTGAACACCAAGGACAGCCGGTTCATTTTGACGGTATGACCAGTGTATCCGGCTTAAAAATTTACAAACAGTCACATATTGTCATTCAAAACAGTGGTACGTACTTAATTAGTTACAGTTTTACTCCTTGCCAAGGCGTAACATCGGGAGATTTTGTAGGAATTAAAGTAAATGATAACTGGATTACCACATCATTACAATCGTTATCGTTGGATGAGGTTGGTATTCATAAAACGTTTTTGTTTGACCTTATGGAAGGCCAAGAACTGCATATGGCGGTACAAAGTGAAAAAAAACATAATCTTACAGGCCGGAAATGCAAATGCTAATTTATGTCTGCTGCAGGTTGTAGGAAGAAAATTGTAAGGATATGAGGTTATCACATGAAAAAGAAAGTATTAATATGGGAAATAACAGGATTCTTAGTGGTTTGTGCTTTAAGCGGTGTATTTCACTTTATATATGATTGGAGCGGAAAACAAACATGGATTGGATTTTTCTGTCCGGTGAATGAAAGTACATGGGAGCATTTAAAATTGTTGTTTTTTCCAGTTTTGATTTTCAGTGCGATTGAATATATCTGGATTAGAAAAGAATCTAAAAATTTTATCGCTGCCCGAGTTACCGGCACAGTATTGGGAATGTTTACAATTATAGCAGTATTTTATACGTATACAGGAATATTGGGAAACCATTATTTATGGCTGGATTTGGTGACATTTTTCATCGGAGCGCTTGTAACGTTTTTATATACCAATTATGGTATGAAACGTTACAGAGAAAAAAACTTCCACGACGATTATGGCCATTGTTGTGTTTATTTTGTTTTTTGCGGCATTTGTGATTTTCACATATTATCCTCCGCATATTGGATTGTTCCGTGATCCGATATCCACCAAATTTGGGATAATAGATTAAACGAAAAACAAAGCGCTTTTACCTATTTTTTGTATCTATTTGTCATTTTTGATATATTGGATTTTTTATTACTTGCGAACTTTCTGATTTATTTTCTGCTTTTTCATTGACAAACATCGTAAACTAGCCTATAGTTAGTACCGTGCCTGACAAAGCGTGTTTGGTATAATATTTTATAAAAGAGGTACTTTATTTTATGTACGAGAACAAAACTTTAATTTGCAAAGATTGTGGCAACGAATTTGACTTTACTGCCGGTGAACAAGAGTTCTATGCAGAAAAAGGCTTTACCAATGAGCCACAACGCTGCAAACCTTGCCGTGATGCAAGAAAACAAACAAGAGACGATGCAAGCAGAACTACAAGAGAACTATTTGAAACTACATGTTCCGAATGTGGCTGCACATGTAAAGTTCCATTTCAGCCTAGCAACGATCGTCCTGTTTACTGCAGTGATTGCTTTGCAAACAAAAGATAAATGTGCTTCATTGCTTGAAAAATTACTGGATAGTTTCTCACACCCTTTAGGTGTGTTTTTTGAAAAAAAATGCGCTTCCTTCTTATTGATAAGAAAAGGAAGCGCATTTTTATTATGTGTATTTCCATGGATTTTGTTGCAGATAAAGGTAAAACAAAGTTTCTCTTAACATATGGTCTGCCATCAAAGGAAGAATAATTGACTTTATTTTGCAGTTTAAAATACCTTGCAAAGCAGATTCGTTTAATTCTTTGAATTGAATGGTCTGTGATACGATCTCTTGTGGCGGCTTGCTCATTTGGGTTTTTGACTTTTTTAATCTCTGCGTATCTTGCGCAAACATATCGGAAAGAGCAATGTTTTTCCGAATGAAACTTTGTTCTGTTGGATCCATCATACCCGCAGTTATTAAAGCGTGTTCTGTCATAATTTGATTCCAACTGATTTGAGTTTGAATTGCAGTTCCGTATTTAAAGTAATATTTTGTTTCAGCATTCATAATATAACTTCGATATAATTTAGCTTCGTAAATGGTATGTGTCAACCAAGTTGGATAAATGCTGATGGCCATTTGACAAGACAGAACCTGTTTTAATATGCGCTCTTTAAATTGAATCATTCCATTTAAAATCCGAATGGCATATTGATTGCATCGTTTTACCTGATAAATGATACCGGGTGTTATGTTTGGATGACTGCAAGGTATTAATTCACGTTCAGCAAATGTTATAGCGGAATTGATAGGAATTCCCGTTAAAGATTCTGTTGTTTTTTTCTGCCTGCATCGTATATTTTGTAAGAATACAACCGGATTCCAAGAGGTACTGCGGCAGCATACCATTACTCAACGCAATTGTATCGGACAACAATTTTTCAAATTTCTTTTTATGGTATGCCGCTTCATCTGAAAATACCTTGTCTTTTGCCATAAAACTATTTTCTAAGAAAAAGGCATGTTCTTTCATTAGTCTTATGAAGACTAAATGCAGCGATAATGAAATCGTTACATAATCTGTTTTATTCTCCATACTCTCTCCCCTCTTCTATGTAGTTACTCTATCATATGTCGGAAAAGGAAATATGGTTTATGAAATACAGTAAGATATGTTATTCTTGTATGATAAATTAAAAACGCCAATCCTTTTGTGAGATTGGCGTTTTAGTTTATATGGTATTATGTATTGACTGTTTCTTTCTCAGTAATTGTTTCAGCGGGTTTTACGGTACATCCAACTTGCTGAGCTGTTTGTATGAATTTTTTCTGTCTAATTCTTGTTCGGAGCGGATGGAAATAACAAAATTGGAAGTATCAAGAGAGGCTCTCAGATGCTCGTTTTTATTTAAAATACGTACTAATTTTTTTGCTGTTTTTATGCTCCACATGTTCCAGCTGTAATTGCATAACATACGGATATTGTTTTTCAATATCTTCTTTTTTGATTGTTTTCACACCAAACAAGAAATAAACCATATGACATACCCATACAACTGCTAAAATAATTTGTCCGACAGGTACGCGGAACATCATGCAAAAACCAAGTCCCATTAAAAGTGTAACGCTGGTAATGATAGTTGCCTTGGTTTTTTACGGTCATTCCTTTTTTCTTGACAAAGGATTCCAAATGCTTTTTGTACATAGAGGTACCAATAAACCAGTCATGTAATTTTTGTGAGCTGTTTGCAAAACAAAATACGGTTACCAAAAAAACGGTACTGTAGGTAAAATAGGAAGAATAATTCCAATGCATCCTAACCCAAGCGAAATACAGCCAACAACCAAGAAGATAATTCTTTTTAGCTTCATAGAAAACAATTCTCCTTTTTCCTGTTTCTCTTTGCAAAAGATTGCAGATTCAGTGTTTTTCTGCTAATGCTTTTAAAGCGCGGTAGCTTTTCTGGCTGACAGCATGTTCCATTTTACAGGCATCTGCAGCTGCTGTTTGTTGGTCAACCCCAATTTTATAAGTAAGTTTTGGAGGGTTTGATGTCGCTCATAAGTAGCTTCTGCAATTTTTTGACCAATTTTTGTTAAATGTATTTCATGCGCTTCATCCGTAAACAGATAGCCCTCCTGCTCTAAATCTTTTAAAGCAATGGAGACGGTAGGGCGAGAAACATTTTGCTCTTGCGCGATATCAGAGCCGCGGACAATTCCGTTACGGCACTGTAAGATGTATATGGTTTTTAAGTAATCTTCTACTGTTTTTTCTGTTTCATGGCAGTAGCCTCCCTTCTGTCTGTTTACGGATAAAGCGCCTTATTAATATAAGACGTTTCATCTTTTTTAAATTGGTAAGATAAACGGCTTTCCGTTTTCCGTTGAAATATTTAATTCCACATCAAAAACAGATTTTACCAACTCCGGTGTAATGATATCCTCCGGAAGTCCTTGCGCAATAATTTTTCCGTCTTTCATCGCAATAATTTCATCGCTGTAATATAAAGATTGATTAATATCGTGCAGGACCATAACAATTGTGAGATTATATTCCTGATTCAGCTGACGAATTAACTTTTAAAATTTGGAGTTGATAGCGTATATCCAAAAGGTAGTAGGTTCGTCCAAAAATAATATTTTTGTATCTTGTGCCAATGCCATTGCAATCCAAACACGCTGTTTTTGTCCGCCGGATAGCTGGGATACCGCCTTGTGTTTGTGTTTCAATGTATCGGTTATTTCCATTGCCCAGTTGACTTTTTTCTTCGTCTTTTTTACATTCGGAGAAAGCCCCATGGTATGGTACGGTGTTCTGCCGTATGAGACAAGCTTTTCCACGGAAATATCCATAGGTGCGGTATTGTACTGATGTACAATAGCAGCTTCTCTGGCAAATTCTTTTAATTTCAAATCTGCTATATTTTTATCGCGAAGGAAGATTTCTCCGGAACTGGTTTTAAGTTTTTGGTCATTAAATTAAACAAAGTGGATTTCCCACAGCCGTTTGCTCCAATCAGCGTTGTGATGGTTCCTTCATGCAACGTAAGTGCCAAATCGTCCAAAAACTTTTTGTTTTCCATAAGCAAATGAGAGGTCTTTTACGGTAAAAATATTATCCTGCATATTTTTGTCTGGACCTCCTTAGCAATATAATAAAGAACGGACCGCCAATCACCGCCATAATAATAGATGCGCTGATTTCGTATGGGGCTGCAATGGTGCGTCCCAATGTATCTGCCAAAAGCAAAGTAAATGCTCCAAGTAAAATAGAATACGGAATTAACAATTTATGATTACTTCCAACCAGCAATCTGGCAATATGAGGAACGATTAAGCCTAAAAAACTGATAGGTCCGATGATAGCCGTAGAAATGCTGGCCAGAAGCACTCCGATAATTGATATGATAATGCGGCTGCTTGTAACATTTACGCCCAATGAACGTGCTGTTTTATCTTCCAACGCCAACAAATTGCAAGCGCCGGCAACAAAAAAGGAAGCAATCAGTCCTGCCAATACATACCAAAGCAGTGTGTAGAAATCATCCCATGTTTTCATACTGATATTTGCATTCACAATACTCGCTACACCGGAATAATTGCTGCCCGTACCCGAATTAAATGCGCTCATAATACCTGAAAGCATGGCTTCTATTGCTACACCGACCAAAATAATACGTACCGGTGAAAGTCCGCCTTTCCAAGACAAACTGTATACGAGAATAAAAAGCCAGCATGCCTCCCAAAAAAACGCAAATAAAGGGGTAAAATAATACAAAGCAGGAACAAAAGCTGTAATTAATACAGCAGTTAAACTGGCTCCTGAGCTAATGCCGATAATTCCCGGGTCAGCCAACGGATTTTTCATCACAGCTTGCAGCAGTACGCCGGAAACTGCGGTGGCTGCTCCACCCAAAATTGCAATAAAGATACGCGGAAAACGGAGATCGAAAATGGCCGCTACATTTTCGTTGTATGAAATAAATAATCCTTTGAACAATTCTATGGGTGTCACTTTTAAACTTCCTGTGTTTACGGCAAACAGAAATAGAACAACAAGAGCCACCGCTGTGATGGAAAAGGATAAAATAATTTTTAGTTTGCTTACCACAAGCGTCCTCCTTGTAAACACATTCTTTCATAAACATTACTGTGTTTTTTATGAATCTTCTCCGTACAGCATCGGCTGTAATTCTTCTAAAGCTTCCGGATAGTTAAATTTTGCACTCATACCGAATTTGTCATAAGATAAGTCGTAGACTCTGCCCTCCTGAACAGCGCGGAAATGTTTCCAAATATCATTTGTTTCAAATTCTTCTTTGAACATTTCTACTACATCATCCGGCAGTGCATGCGCTGCACGTACAATGATGTCCGGATCTTTACTTTGCATATCTTCTGTGTTTGCATTTAAGAATTCTTGGTCGGTTCCTTGATAAACATTAACGCCGCGTGCCAATTTTACTAAGCTGCCCACATAGCTGTTTTCTGTTGCAACAATGTAGGAGCCGGGTAATCCCATCAATACAAGTACGCGAGGAGATTCTTTGCCTTCGTTTTTTCTTTTTGTACTCCTCCATAAATGCATTGAATTCATCTACCAATGCTTGTGCTTGCTCTTCCCTGTCAAATTTTTGTCCAAGGTCTGAAATAGAAGCATACATACCTTCCACACTCTTCAGATTTAAAAAGATGGAATTGACTCCGATAGATTCATATTTGGGCTGCAAATCGCTTTGCAGGCTGCTTGAGAAAGTACATAGTCAGGCTTTAACGATTTCAATATTTCCAAATCGGGGAGACATAGCTGTACCAATTTGTGTGACATCTTTGTACCGTTCCGGAATGGTGCTGAGAGTGGAAGAACAAACGCCTACCAAATCAAGCTCTAATCTGTCACAGATATCTGCAGTAGCGGGAGAAGTTGCGACAATTCTTACATCATCAGAAGATGCAGCTGTACCGTTTGCCTCTTCAGGGTGCTGATTGACGCACCCTACCATAGAAACTGCCATAATAGCAGCAAGTCCTAAGGTCAAAAATTTTTTCATTTTCATTTGACCGGCCTCCTAGTTTTTTTTCTTTTTAAAGAAACAGAAGTACCAAATGCAGCCGCCTATGATAATGACAGCGACTACACCTCCGATAACGCCCCAAATAACCGCAGTATTAGCTCCGTCTGATTCTGAGACAATGTCAGAAGATGTATCACTGGTCACATCGAATTCTTGTATTCCCAAAACAGATGAAGTTTCTGAAGGAGTCTCACTGGTGATTTCTGAAGACGCAGTTTCAGAACTGGTTGTTTCAGAAGAAATGGTTTCAGGAGCAGAAGATTCCTGCTGAGATTGTGATGGTTCTTGGGGTTGTGCAGGAACTGTCGGTTCTTGTACAGGGGTATTATTTACGGTAATGCTGGTAATAAAGTCTCCGGAACCGGACTGCAGATTGGATAACGTAATGTACCAAACAACATTGCGTCCCATAGGCTCTACATACATGGTGCATCGAATAATGGTATTTTCACTGGGAACTTTGATGCGGTAGTCCGTTGTATCATTTGCATAATCTTCCTGCATGATAGTTGCAGAGACAGGTGTGTAAGAACCGTTTCCCGTAGTATCAATATAAAATTGTTGATTGGAAGTATATTGTGAGAGTTTCAGACGTATTGTGGCATATGTATTTCCATTTGCATCTACCTCAACAAGCGCATGAGTATCGGTTGCACTGTCTGTCATAGATTGTCCCAATACCGCAGAACCTTCACCTCCGGAATCTTCAATCACACCTGTATTTGGATGTCTGTAATGCGGTGCTGCTGTCGCGGTATAAATGCCATGTGAGGCGGCAGATACATGTATAGAAGTAATGCTCGCCACCAAAGCGAGCATTACAACCATACTGCACAGTGCCTTAAATAGCTTTGATGCAGTATTAACCATATCAATTCTCCTTATTCAGCTTTGCGTTTTCTTGCAATAAGAGTAACAGCAATCGCGCCGGCAGAAGCCAAAGCGATGAAACTAAATACACCAATCATTGTAACATCGCCTGTTTTAGGGCTGTTTGCTGTATTTTGTGCATCTGTAATTGTGCTGCCCTTTTCTACAAGTGCATATTGGCTAAAGCTTTTTTTTGAATTACGGAATAGGTTCCGTTTTCTACTGTGCCTTTAATTAATGTTTTGCTTCCGTCTTCATTCATACGGTAAACAGCAAGATTATTAGCGTCATATCCTTCAGGAATTTGATAGCTGACTGTTACAGTACCGTTTGGTTGTACTTCATTGCCTTGAGCGTCAACCAAATGAATGTTGTACAGTTTAAATTTCTTGCCTACATCCATAAGAGAAACCGTAGCTTTATCATAGTCAGCTCCGGAAGTAATTGGTTCTACTACAAGTTTTACACCTTCCGGTAATGTACCGGCATCAGCATGTACTTTAATACCGGTTGCTGTATCTACCAAATCAACTGCAGGAGATTGCTCTTGGTTATCATCAGGATTAAAGTTCGGATCGTCTTCAGAAGTAGCTGTTAAAGTGGACCAATCCAATTTTAACAGAACATCTTGGTCTCCGGTTCCTTCAGAGATATCTTCCATTACAGGTACAAATACATGAAGAGGAACGTAACCGTCAGGATCAGCCAAAGCGTCTGCTACCAATGGAAGCTTCACTTGGTCAGGATATAGCAATCCTTCGGAAGAACCGCCTGCCTGATTAAATTCATCTATGACATCGCTGCCGTCATCGTTTTTCTGAGTTGTTAGCACATCAGCTAAAACACGAGTACCATTGATAGAACCGTAGCTGCCGAACGTATAACCATTCTCATAGTAAGAAAGTTCTGCCAAATAACCAAATCTATTCAGATAGGACAGACCTTTAAAGTCCATGGTTAAATAATATTGCCCATTTTCCACTGTCAATTTAATGTAGTGGTTGATTGCATCATTGCTCATAGAATGTTCTTGGCGATTCATTTTAATCATTTCGCCGTAAATAGAATAAGTGCCATCGGGTAAATTATTTTTGTCCAAATTGCCGCTGTCAACAATCAATGCATCCAGCGCATTTTGAAGTGCGTTTAATTTACTTTCAATTTCACTTTGTGAAGAATCCGGATTTGCAACGACAGCTTCCGCCTCGGTAATTGCTGTTTGTAAGGCATTCCAGCTGTCAGTTGTATAACCGTCATTCTGTTTTGCTTTAGCGGTTGCAATTAAGGCTGAAAGATTGTCAGTATTTGCACGATTTACCAAAGCGTCCATTGCTGTTTGCAAATCGTTTACTACAGCAGTAATCTCAGAAGTGCTTGCATCAGAATTGTTCTGTACTTCTTTTGCCGCTGTCAATTTTTCTTGGAATGTTGCCCAGGATGCTGTAGTATAGTCAGTTTCTACTTTCTGTTCTGCTTCTGTAATCAAAGAATTTAAAGAAGTTTTATCCCCTTTTTCTTCCAGATTATTCATAGCTGTTGCTAGTTGAGATGCCAATTGAGCTTGTTCGTCAGCGTCAGGCTCATCCATATTTAAAACAGGTTGTGCCTGAATACCGGAACCGGATACTTCAATTGTTTGAGAAGGCCAAATATTTGTTAATCTTTTTTTTTTACAGAAGTAATGGCTGTTTGTAAAGCATTGTAAGAAGCATCTGTATAATTGCCTTTTTTTGTACTTGAGTTGCAAGATACAGTTGATACTGTACATTATTTTCAGGATTGGACACTTTTGTAAATTGTTCCAATCTACTTCTATTCTTGCATATTGGTCACCGGTGCTGGTAGAAATAGAGAACATAACCGGTACAAATACATGTACAAATGCTGCGTTGTCAACTGTAAATTCAGAAGCAGTGGTAGGTGTATCTCCAAAGCCTTCAATTTGAATAGGTGTAACATCCAATGACATTAGATGAGCATACGGTTGATTGGAAATGTTTACATATTCTTCCTCACGACCAAATCCGGCCGGACGTTTGCAGTCGTCGCCTACACCGTCAAATACATATTGCGAGTTCGGATCGTTATAACTGTCATATACTACCTTGCCATCTTGTGTTTTGTGATATGAAAGGATATTTGCGGATGTATAAGCAGTATAATCTTCATCGGGTACACCAAATTGAGTGCATTGTGTAGGCGTTACTGCCTCCAGTTCTGCAAGCATGCCATACATGCCGATATATCCCATTGGCATAAATTCTACCAAAGCAGTAGCTTTGCCATCTTTAACGACAATCAGTTGTTTATATTCGGTGTCGTTGGGTTGTTTTGAAAGATAGCTGGTACTGCCTCTCAAAGCTGCATTACCCATAGAATATTGTGTGGGATTGCTTGCGTTTTTTAAGTTGATATTTGCATAGTAAACGCCATCTTCCACAGGTGCGTTTAATTGGGTAACATTTTTATTGGATGAGGCCGCAAAAGTGACAGCTCCATTTTGATTTTCAACTCCTGTTTCTGCCGCAAAGACATTGATAATTCCCATTCCAAGAACCATAGTCAAGGCAAGAAGAGCTGAAAGACTGCGCTTTACAAAGCTTTGCCTAATTCTGTTCATAGTTTTAAATTCCTCCTTTTTCCTATCAATCCATAAGAGAATGATTTGAGTTAGTTTAAGCTAACTCACGATGATACTTTATAGTAACCCACAATTTCCTCTATATGCGGAACCCTCCTTCTTTTCTCATGGTTTCATTGAAAAAACTTTGCCTACGCTTTTTTTTTTGATTTTTGGGTTCGTTTTTTAGTGGAAAACGAAAACCATGTTAAGAAACAAAACAGGTTAGCTGAAGCTAACTTTTTCTTTAAAAAAATACCCTCAATCAGAGTAGGTTCTTAAAGCAAAATAAATATAGCATTACAAAAGATACTGTAAATAGGCATTTTGTTTCATTTATGAAAAAAAATGCAGCTCATTTCAGCCATTATTTGATGCAATAATTTGTAAATGATAGAAATTTGATAGGAAATAGCAAGAAATTATTTCTGTTTCACATGTGAAACAGAAAATTTTAAAATTACAAGATTTTAAGATATAAACATGGTAAAATCGCTAAACTTTCCGGCATGTGAATAATTCCCACGCTACATTGCATTTGCATACATACACTTCCATGCAATACAATATCACGGCCGCTCCCCATTGAAATAAATTGAAGCGCTTTGGCAGGAAAACAAAAATATCTTCCTTCTTGTTCAGCATTTGTCAATTTTCCATTAAGCTGATAAGAAAGCGATTTGATGCGACCTTCCATTAATTGACCTGTTAAGGCAGAAGGTGCGCTCACTGTTCTTATCGTAAGATAAATAGTTCCAATATGGTCTTTTACAATCAGTTCACACGGGTGTTCAAACCTCTGTTACCCATTGAAATATTGTTTCCATTTTTGATATGCTCTCTATAAATAACAAAAGGAAAGAAGTAGCTGCCATCTTTCAAATAATCACACAACTCTTGTCCACTGAAATTTTGGCGTCCGGCAAACACTTCTTTGATATACATGCGTTCTTCCTGTTCTTGCATTCGGTTTAAATATTCTTCCGAAAATCCTGCAAGTAACGCAGATAAAGCATTATTTTTTTGCCTGTAATGGGTTTGGTCTAAATATTGCATGTACCTTTCTGCTATTTGATACTGCTGTTGAAATTTTTGAGCAAGCTTTGTTCCATAGTGTGAAAAGCACTGTTTTTCTGGCTTGTGTTCTCTCTACTATACCCAACTTTTCCAGAGAATCAAAGTGCGTGTTACAGATACTTTGGTTTTACCAAAATATCTTGCAGCATCTGTAACAGTTCTTTTTTTCGGCTCTGCTTCTAAAAATATAATAGCAGTTGAATTTGAAAACGAGTTAATTCCTCTGACATATTCTTTCCCTCTTTAACTGATGTTACTGAAATATTTAATTTCCTTCTCGAATAAGTTAGCTTAAGCTAACTTATTCGAGAAAAAACAAGCGGAACTTAAACAAGAACCGCTTATTTTCCATATTATAGACATGATAAGTTTTTTTTTTTTTTTGTCAAGGTTTTCAGAAATCTTTGTCAAGAATAGGGAAGAAATGTGTGCGAAAAGATTCAAAAAACTTACATTTTTTGTGTCATATCGTATCTTGACAAAAAAAGAATGAAAGATATACAATAGCCACAAATCATTCAATCCTATTTCGTAGGTATGAAAATTACAGTAAAGGATGGCAAGCATAATGGTAAGTAAAAAGTTAGTAAAAGCATTGAATGAACATATTAATTTAGAAATGTATTCCGGATATTTATATTTGGCAATGTCCATAAAAACACATGAAGAAAATTACAAAGGTTATTCTTCATGGCTCTTTAAGCAGTATCAAGAAGAGTTTGAACATTCTCATGACTTTATTCATTTTATGCAGCAGCGAGATATGTCTGTTGAATTAAAACCGGTTCAGGTTGAGCCGATTAAAGAAACTGACCCTCTGAAAATTGCTAAATTGGTACTGGAGCATGAACGCAACGTAACTAAATCTATTTATAAATTACATGACTTGGCAAAACAAGAGAATGATTATGCGACTGAAATTTTTATGCATAAATACATTAATGAACAAATTCAAGAAGAAGACACAGCACAAGATATCATTGATAAATTTACATTTGCAGGAGAAAGCACTTCAGCAAAATACTCTATTGATAAAGAGTTGGGTGGACGAATCAATTAAAAAAGAAACAGGCGGATAAATCGCAATCCGCCTGTTTCTTTTTTTAATAACCATTCATTTTATATGTTTGCAATGATAAATAGTCTGGGAAACCTAAAAATAATTTTCTATTTGGCTGAACAGGATATGTTTTGGCTAACACACATAATATTTCTTCCTCGAATGCATGCAGCTCTTTTTGTGTTTAATGCGGACAAATAAGGTCTCAGTCCTGTTCCCCTATACCATTCTCTAATACTGCCATGAGATTTCATTCTGCGATAATAGGTAGTTTCCCATATAGTAAAATCAGAAGAAATACCTGAAAGTATATCAAAATATACGTTCAGGGTAAGTGTATGAAAGCGTCTTGTATCAAAAAAAAATACTTTGATTATTTTTTAGTTTCTGCAGTTTCTTTTATAATTTTGTATTGCGTATAACAAAATAAAAGTAATTTTTTCAATAAAAATATCACACTTAATATATAACAATGTGGTATCAATGAATCTGTTGTTATTCAGTAACAGAAATATCTGCTTTTAGAATTCCATCTATAAGTTTAATGGAATTAGGCTGTACTGCCTTTCATCTCAGCAGACACTTGAATTGGCATTGTTGTATCGTCAAGCGTAAATGCCTCTTCCACTTCAATAGAAGCACCTGGCTGAATAGATTTATACTCATTATCCATAAGAGCTCCGTTTTCGGCACCTATAATGGTAATGCCACTCAACGAAACTCCGTTTTGGAATACTTGGAGGCGAGTTACACTACCAGGAGTAATTGTTTCATCACTATTATTGGTAATCGTGTATTTTACAATCAAAAGCAGTGCCTTCTGTGATTTCTTCGGTTCTTGCTGTATCACTAATTTCAAAATGATACGGCCCGATATCCCCCTTTATTTTGCGCTACAGCATTATCCGATGTAGCTACACTTTGGCTTTCTGGCGAGGAACTGCTTCCACAACCTACTAAAGCGGCCGATACTACAGCACAGGCAGCTAAAACAAAAATACTTTTTTCATACTTTTTCTCCTTTTTAAATAGAATATTTATGTAATATAACATTTTATATAATACTTTCAGGAAACAAACAATTGTTTGTGTTTAATTTTCACACGTTGCACTCTGTTTTCTTCTCAATTTAATTAGAAAGGAGATAATTGTAGACGTTTTTCCTACCTATCAAGCGCCATATACTGTAACAGCAAAAATTTTTAACAATTTCCCACCATTTTTGCAATTTAAAAGTAAAAAAAAAAAAGCCGCTAAACCCAGCAGGTTAGCGACTTTTGGCGGAGAAGGAGGGATTCGAACCCTCGCGCCGGTCACCCGACCTACTCCCTTAGCAGGGGAGCCTCTTCACCACTTGAGTATTTCTCCAAAACAGTGAAATTTATGAAAACATATTAAAATGTAATAGACAAGATGGCGGAGGAGAAGAGATTCGAACTCTTGGTCCCTTGCGAGATCACTAGTTTTCAAGACTAGCTCCTTAAACCACTCGGACACTCCTCCGTGTTTGACAACGTTATTAACTATATCATGTAAACGAACGTTTGTCAATATTCTTTTTGGGGTTTTTGCATAACTATTTGGCTGCGGTACTAGGATTCGAACCCAGACAAACAGAGCCAGAGTCTGCTGTGCTACCATTACACAATACCGCAATATTTAAAGATAGCGTAAATAATTATATCAAATTCCTGTTGTTTGTCAATAGAAAACTTAAAATTTATCCGGAACGTAAAATAAACAGTACAGCATGTCTTGTTAACACGAAAAAAAAAAAGATTTATAATAAAGAAAAAGGAAGGTGTTAACAATGAGTTTGAATGAATTTACCAAGGCTTTGATTGAGCGACGTTCCACAAAGTCATATATACCGAATAAACAAGTGCCGGAAGAAATCTTGCAAGCAGTTTTAACAGCGGGACAGTATGCCCCATCTTCCATGAATCAGCAAAAGCGATTTTTTACCGTAATTCAAGACATTGATTTTATCAAAGAAATTTCAGATAAAACGCTGCAAATGATGGAAAATGGAGGTTTTACTCCTACACGTCCCAATATGCCATTTTATTTAGCTCCAACTGTTATTGTTTGTTCTGCGCCTAAAGATACCAAACTGGGTCGAGAGGATGTAGCTTGCTCTATTATGAATATGCTGCATGCAGCGCATTCATACGGTCTTGGAAGTTGCTACATAGGAATTGCTTTTGGGAATTTTTGATTCTGATATTCAAAAGATTTCAGTTACCGGATGGATATGAACCGGTCGCTTGTGTAGTACTTTGGATACGAACAGGATGCACCTGCACCTGCAAAACCAAGACGAACCGATAATATATATTATATTAGATAAAAAGAAAAACACCTGTATCTTATCAAAACAGGTGTTTTTTTTTTATTTTTATATGTTACAAGCATAGTCCCTTATTTTTTAATTCCTAATAAAAATAGCTGAATGTTAGGTACTTATACCTGTTGCCATTTGCTGAATTTATAAGGGACTACCATTTATTATTGTAAGGCAGAATACAAAATTTGTTCCGCACATTTGATGCCGTCAACTGCGGCAGAAACGATTCCACCTGCATATCCTGCTCCTTCACCGCAAGGATATAATCCTTTTAAAGTAACCGATTGAAGTGTTTCATCTCTCAAAAATACGAATTGGCGCAGAGCTGCGCGTTTCAACAGCAGTCAATAGTGCATCACCATATGAAAAACCATTCATGTTGTGATTGATTTTCAAAATTCCTTCACGAAGAGATTCATAAATTTCTTCGTGAAAGCAGGAGGATAAGTCGCACGGAACCACCCCCTCTGATACGTTGGGGTTACATCTCCTAATCGTGTACTTGCACGACGCTCAATAAAATCTTCTACTCTTTGGACAGGAGCTGCATATGTTTTGCCGCCTAATTCAAATGCGCGTTGTTCCAACTTCCGTTGTAAATACATTCCGGCCAAAGGATGCACATCTCCAAAATCGGAAGGACCAACGCCAACAAGCAAGGCTGCATTGGCATTTTTTCCATTACGAGCAAAATTGCTCATTCCGTTGGTCACTACTCCCCCTTCCTCAGACGCCGACGCAACTACAATACCTCCGGGACACATACAAAATGTATATACGCCTCTCCCGTTTTTTAAATGCACCGCTTGCTTGTATTCCGCCGCACCCAACACGGGATGTTTTTCATAAGGACCAAATTGAGTGCGATTGATTAGTGATTGCGGATGCTCAATTCTGGCCCCAATTGAAAATGGTTTTGTTCTATATGTACTAAATTGCTGTTATACAGCATTTCATAGGTGTCCCTGGCACTGTGTCCAATGGCTAAAATCAGATGTTTGGTTTCTAATATAGTAGAAGTACCATTTTGAGTTTGTATTTCAATAGAGGAAATAGCTCCGTTTTTCTCAGTAATATTCGTTAATTTTGTATCGAAATGTATTTCACCTCCAAGTGAAATAATTTTCTTACGAATATTTCGCACAGTATTTGGTAAATAGTCTGTTCCTATATGAGGATGTGCCAGATACAAAATTTCGCTGGGAGCACCAGCTTCCCGCCAATTCTAATAATACTTTTCTGGCTCTTCCGTCTTTTTGTACCTGTATTTAATTTTCCGTCTGAAAATGTTCCAGCGCCGCCCTCTCCAAACTGCACATTGGATTCGGGATTTAGCTTTTCTCCGTACCAAAATGAAAACACTTGTTCTTGTCGTTTTTCAACAGCACTTCCGCGCTCAATTACAATCGGATTTTTGTCCGGCTTGTGCTAAGATAAGTGCCGCAAACATGCCTGCAGGTCCAAACCCTACTACAATAGGTCTTGTTTCCAGCTTTTTTGTGGCAGGAATGGTATATTCATACGGCGCAACATATTTTATTTTAGAATTTTTTGTTATGTTTCATAAATACAGATTCATGATTGAGTGCTACATCCACTGTACATATAAAATGAATGTTCTGTTTGTTTTCGTGCATCAATGGAGCGTTTGACCAATTGTATGGATTGTATTTCTTTTACATCTGTCTTCATTTGTTTTGCAGTATAAAACAATAAATCTTCTTCTGTACTGTCCAATGGCAGTTTAATTTCAGGAACTCTTATCATGTAGTTGATATCCTCGCTTTATCTTTATGGCGTAAACTTTTTGCTGCAGCTTTTCCTGCTGTAATTCCGCTAATCCATGCCCAGTTCAAATTGTAGCCGCCGCAATCACCGTCAATATTTAGCAATTCACCTGAAAAATATAATCCTTTGTGAATTTTTGATTCCAAAGAGCTGTTTAACTGTGACAGTGAAACTCCCCCTGCAGTCACTTGTGCCTGTTTCCAGTCAGCTACCTCCGATGCAAGGAAATGAAAATTGCTTGACAGCATTGGCAATTGCCATAAAATCGGTTTTTGTCAATTGTTCTGCCAGCATTTCTTTGGACTGAGGAACAGCTGTTTTTACAATCGTTTCCCCTACCTTTTTTATTTATGAAACCTTTTAATATCTCCGTTGCGGGAAAGTGAGGAAATAGATTTACTGCATGGTTCAATTGGTTTTACAATGCCGGATACACTATATTCCGGCATAAAATCCAAAAAGGATTGTAATCTTCTGTTTATTCGCAATACTATGAGCAACGTGACGGAAAATTGAAACATACATATTCCTGATAAACCTTGCTCTGTAAATTGAACTTCTCCTTTTTTCATGTCGTATGGCTTTGCCATTACATTTTAATGTGGCTGTAACATGACTTCGCATACCTTTTAAAGATTTCACATATTCCGGCGGCGTTTTTAAAATGGTCAGTGCGGGATATAACGGTGTAACCGTATGCCCCAACTGTTTTGCCAAAGTATATCCGTTCCCGGCAGATCCCAGTTGAGGTGAAGCTTTTTCCTCCGGTTGCCAAAATTACTTTATCGGCAATAAAAGTTTGTTGCTGATGATTTTCTAAAATGAATATACCATTTTTCGACTGAATATTGTGAATAGGACAATCGCAAATGATTTCCACTTGCAATTCTTCTGCGTTAAAACGCAACACATCCAGTACCGAAGAGGCCTGTAAACTATAAGGATAAATACGGCCTTCCGATTCTTCTTTGCAAAGAAGCCCAATTTCTTCAAAATATTGTATGACCCGTTGAGGTGGATATGTACGCAAAATAGCTTCAATCAGTCTGGTATCGCCATAATAGTGTTTTGCACTTGCATGTATATTGGTTAAATTACATCTTCCATTACCTGTAGCAAGCAGCTTTTTTCCTACCCGCGAAGCGCTTCCTCAAAAATTGTAATCTGTTTTGTTTGTTTGCATATTTTTGAAGCTGTAATGGCCGCAATGAGTCCGGAAGCACCTCCGCCTATAATTGCTAAATTTATTTTTTCCTGCATAAATCTTTCCCCCTTTCCATATAAAAAATTCCCATAAACAGTATAGCGCATTTAGTAGTTATATGTAAAGAATATGTTTGTTTTATCGTATATTTTGTGTTAAACTTGTTTCATTTTTTTCAAATACTGTTGACAATCGCTTCATTGAGAGTATAATAAGTTAATGATATTAATTATTAATGTTATTAATTATTAATAATGTTAATTGAGGGGTGAATTCAGGCATGAGCGATGCCAATGCCTTAAAAGAAGAATTGGCAGAAGTATTAGGAGGATTAAGAAGATATAAAAGACCTTTTCCTGCAATGTTTGGTATTGCCCCGGGAGAATTTTTTTTACACTGGGAATGATTGAGCGATATCAAGATTCATCAACAGGAGGAGTAGAAGCTTCTTTGATAAGGGAAGTTAGCCAGATGTCAGGTCCGGCTGTTTCTCAAATGTTAAAAGCTTTGGAAAAGAAAGACTATATCAAAAAGAGTCATGGTTGAAGAAGATCGACGGAAAGTATTAGTGTGTTTAACCCAACAAGGAAAAGAAATTTTGTCCACATCCAAAAAGATGTTTTTAGCCGTTGTGGATAAAATTTATGAAGATTTTGGAGAAAAGACACAAGAAAATTTATTGAACTTCTTAATCGCTTTCAAGTAATCTTCTATGAAGGCACATCCTGTGACAAAATTTAAACCTATTTAAGAAAGGAAGTCATGCTCATATGGTGAAATTGCTCGCAAAGTACTTAAAGCCTTTTTGGCTGAGTGTAGTATTTGCCGTTTTGCTGTTGTTTGGTCAAGCATTTAGTGATTTGAGCTTACCACATTACATGTCTGACATTGTAAATGTTGGTATTCAGCAGGGCGGTATTTCAGAATCTACACCTAAGGCAATAAGTGCCAAAGCACTTTCGTTTTTGAAAGTGTTTATGACAGACGAAGAAAAGAAGTTATTGATAAGAGTTATACGCTTCGTTCTGTTAACGATCAAGGTCAAGAACATGACCGTTACGTAAAAGAATATCCATTGCTGGCTACACAAGATATTTATGTATTGAACAGTAACATAGACAGCGATACCATGTCTCAATTGGATCATACATTCGGTTTGGCAACATGGACATTCATTTATACCATGCAATCTATGTCAAGCAATGAAAATGCTGCAGCACAACCTGACAGTGAAGATACTTCCAGCAGCAGTAGTATTTCGGATATTAATTTTGAAGAACTCTATCAAATGCAACCACAGCTGGAGGCAATGCCTGATCAAGTGATTGATGATGCAAGAGTACAGGCAGAAAATACAGAATCCTCTATGCTCTCTCAAAGTGCAGCTATCTTAAACAGTAATATTTACCAAGAGCTTGGACAAAACAAATCCAGCATACAAACAACATACATTGTAATTGCAGGTATGAAAATGCTGGCATTGTCACTGGCAGGTGGTATTGCATCTATTTTGGTTTGCCTATTGGCTTCCCGTATTGCAGCAGGTGTATCACGCAATCTGCGCAGAGATGTATTTAGAAAAGTTACTTCTTTTTTCTAATAATGAATTTGACGAATTTACAACTTCTTCTTTGATTACCCGTACTACCAACGATATTACACAGATTCAATTATTGTTGGTAATGGGTATCAGGATGATATGTTATGCCCTGTTATGGCCGTGGGCGGTACTGTTATGGCTGTAGGCTCTTCCCCATCTATGAGTTGGATTATTGCTTTCATGCGGATTGCTGTTCTTACTGGTCGGAGTCATCTTTGTCATTGCAATGCCTAAGTTCAAAATTATGCAAAAATTAATAGATAGATTGAACTTGGTTGCAAGGGAAAATTTAAACGGCATGACTGTTATTCGAGCTTTCGGTACGGAAGATTTTTGAAAAGAAACGTTTTGATAAAAAGCAAATATGGATGTAAGTAAAACGCAATTATTTACAAACCGTGTTATGGTATTTTTTAATGCCTGCTATGACCTTTATCATGAATGGTATTTGTTTACTTGTTGTTTGGATTGGTGCACATCAAGTTGCAAACGGCGGTATTCAAGTTGGTGACATGATGGCCTTCATGCAATACTCCATGCAAATTATTATTGCATTCTTAATGCTTTCCATTGTATTTATTATCGTACCTCGTGCAGCTGTTTCCGCAGCCAGAATCAGAGAAGTACTTGGAAAAGAACCAAGCGTTCAAGACCCTGTTCAACCGAAACATTTTGATGACAGCATTGATGGTGTTGTAGAATTCCGCAATGTTAGCTTCCATTATGCCGGGGCTGATGAAGAAGTGTTAAGCAATATCAACTTCACTGCAAAACCCGGTCAGACAACAGCTTTTATCGGTTCAACAGGTTCAGGTAAATCCACGTTGGTAAACTTAATCCCTCGTTTTTATGATGTAACTTCAGGTGAAGTTTTAATTGATGGTGTGAATGTAAAAGATGTATCTCAACATGAGCTTCATAACAAAATTGGTTATGTACCGCAAAAAGGTGTTTTGCTGTCTGGTACCATTGCTTCCAACTTGCGTTATGGAGACGAAAATGCAACTATGGACGATTTAAAACTTGCGGCAGATATTGCACAGGCTACCGACTTTATTATGAAAAAGCCGGATGGTTTTGACAGCCCTATTTCTGAAGGCGGCACCAACGTATCCGGCGGTCAAAAACAGCGTTTGTCCATAGCACGTGCTTTGACAAAGAAACCGGAAATCTTTATTTTTGACGACAGTTTCTCTGCTTTAGACTTTAAAACAGATTCTGCTTTGCGCAAAGCTTTGAAAGAACATACTTCAAATGCAACCGTATTGATTGTTGCACAGCGTATTAGCACAATTATGAATGCAGAACAAATTATCGTTTTGGATGAAGGCAAAATTGTTGGTAAAGGTACGCACCAAGAGCTACTCAAAAATTGCCAAACCTACTATGAAATAGCTTCATCACAACTTTCAAAGGAGGAGCTAGAAAATGAGTAATCAAGAACAAAATACAAAAACTTCTCCAAAACCGGGTGGCGCAATGTTTGGTGGGAACGCCGCTGTTCCTGGAGAAAAAGCAAAAAACTTTAAAAATTCTTTTGGTAAATTACTGCGTTACATGGGCAAATTTAAAGTGCTATTAATTCTAGTGGTTGGTTTTTTTGCTGTGTGCTCTACAATATTTACCATTGTCGGACCTAAAATATTAGGTATGGCTACTACAAAATTGTACGAAGGCATCATGAGCAGTGTCTCCGGTACAGGAACCGGTATTGACTTTGGATATATCGGTACAATTGCAATTATTCTAATTTGTTTGTATTTGGTAAGTTTGTTATTTGGTTATTTACAAGGACATTTGATGTCCAAAGTTACAATGAAGGTAACATATAATTTAAGAAAAGATATTTCCAATAAGATGCATCGTCTTCCATTTAAATATTATGACGGTACTTCAAATGGTGAAATCTTATCTTACATTACCAATGATATTGATACGATTTCCCAAAGTATGAACCAGAGCGCAACACAAATTATCACTTCAGTAACTACTATTATCGGTATTCTGATTATGATGCTGACCATCAGCTGGGAAATGACTTTGGTTGCTTTGGCCATTGTGCCTATTTCAATGGGTATTATTTCTTTAATTATGAAAAAATCTCAGAAACACTTTATGGCACAACAAGCTTATTTGGGTCACGTCAATGGTCATGTGGAAGAAATGTATTCCAGCCATGTTGTTATCAAAGCATTTAACAAAAGAAAAAGAGTCTGCAAAAACCTTTGATAAGTACAACAATACACTTTATAAATCTGCTTGAAATCACAATTTATGTCAGGCCTTTTAATGCCTATTATCTTGTTTGTCGGAAACTTGGGTTATGTAGCAATTTGTATTTTGGGTGGTTATTTATCTGTTACAACCGGTTTGCCTGTCGGTAACATTCAGGCTTTCATGCAATATGTACGTCAATTTACACAGCCAATTTCTCAAATTGCCAATATCTCAAATATTTTACAGCAAACCGCAGCAGCTGCTGAACGTGTGTTTAATTTCTTAGAACAGGAAGAAGAAGTTCCTGAAACAAAGAATCCGATTACAGTACAGCATGATCCAAACGGTGTTGAAACTGCTACTTGCATCAAACCAAAAGGTAAAGTTGTATTTGACCATGTACACTTTGGATATACACCGGAACGTACCATTATCAATGACTTCTCGACCGTAGTAGAGCCCGGACAGAAAGTAGCTATTGTAGGACCTACAGGTGCAGGTAAAACGACCATAGTAAAACTGCTGATGCGTTTCTATGATGTAAATTCAGGCGCAATTTTAGTAGACGGTCATGATTTACGAGAATATGCAAGAAAAAGACTTGCGTTCTATGTTTGGAATGGTTGTGCAGGACACTTGGCTGTACAATGCTTCTATTGAAGATAATATTCGTTACGGTAAACAGACTGCCACAACGGAAGAAGTAATCGAAGCAGCGAAAGCTGCACAGGTAGATCACTTTGTCAGAACGTTCCCTGATGGCTACAAAACCATGCTGAATGAAGAAACAAATAACGTATCTCAGGGACAAAAACAGTTATTAACCATTGCTCGTGCAATTTTAGCAGATCCTGAAATTTTAATTTTGGATGAAGCAACAAGCAGTGTTGATACCAGAACTGAAATTTTAATTCAAAAAGCAATGGATCATTTAATGGAAGGAAGAACCAGTTTCGTTATTGCCCACCGCTTATCTACCATTAAAAAATGCAGATACCATTTTGGTTATGAAAGACGGCGATATTATAGAACAAGGTAATCATGAAGAGCTGCTTGCCAAAGGTGGTTTTATGCAAATCTTTATAATAGCCAATTTGATGAAGGTGAAGAATAATTTGGTATAAATGACTTCCTCTCAAAAAGCCATTACAGTAAAAAAACTGTAATGGCTTTTTTATTACTCTATGTTTGCTGATTTTTGGCAGTAAGCCTGTATTAACTTGATAAATCGCTCTCCATAGCGATTGGCCTTTGTCTGCCCTACCCCATTTACTTCAAGAAAGGACTTTAAATTTTGGGGTAATTTGATGCACATATCTCGCAAGGCAGCATCTGTAAAAATAACAAACGCAGGAACACTTTGTACTTTTGCAATTTTGCTCTTAGTGCTTTTAATTGTTGAATAATTCCTCATCAATTTCCACGTAAGAAGTAGGAACAGAAGATTCCATATTGTCAGGTTGTTGCAACACACGCATATGAAGTGACTGCTGACCTCGTAAAACAGCATAAGCTTTTGGTTGAATTTTTAATACCTGATACCCATCGGTAGTTGCTTGAATATAAGATTGTACCAGTAAAAAAATTCTATAACTTGTCTGATATATTCTTTGGGGAACAGATTCCATAATTCCATAGGTAGTCAGTGTATCTAAATGGCTATTTCTTTTTTTTTCATTTTTACTTCCACGTAAAATATCAATGATAGTCAACATACCAAATCGTTCCCCAGCTCTGATAATACATGACATAATTTTTGTGCCTCAACAGTAATATCAATTTCTTTTGAATTTGCATTGCAATTGGAACAATTTCCGCAAAAATTTGGGCTTTGCTCTCCAAAATATCGAAGCATATGTGCACGCAAACAGTCTGTTGTGGTGCAGTAATAAGTCATTTGTTTGAGTCTATCTCTATCCTTTTCCAATACTTCATGACGTGTAATCGGATCCAATTCTTCGTTTTCTTTGTCCTTTTCAATCAAAAAATAAATTTGTACTTACATCTTGTTTACTGTATAACAAAATGCATTGTGCCGGTTCACCGTCTCTTCCGGCCCGCCCTGCTTCTTGATAATAACTTTCTATAGTCTTTAGGCATATTGTAATGAATAACATATCTGATATTTGATTTATCAATTCCCATTCCAAAAGCATTTGTTGCAACCATAATTTGTACCTTATCAAATTGAAATTCCTCTTGATTTATTTTTTCGCTCTTTGTCACTTAAACCGGCGTGATATCTGGTTGCCCGATAGCCTTGTAATATCAGTCTGTCACAAACATCCTCTACACCTTTTCTGGTTGTACAATAAATAATGCCTGTTTTGTTTGGATTTCGTTCTAAAATCGTTCCAATGCCGTAAATTTATCAACAGGTTTTTGTACTTCAAAAATATAAATTTTTTCTGTCAAATCCTGTCGTCATGACAAATGGTTTCTGCAATGCTAAAAGAGAAATAATATCATCTTTTACTTCTCTGGTAGCAGTGGCTGTAAAAGGCGCCGATAATAGGACGTTTGGGCATAGATTGAATGAATTGCGCTATTTTTAAATAGCTGGGACGGAAATCTTGTCCCCACTGTGATACGCAATGTGCCTCGTCTATACTGACAAATGAAATATTGGTGGAAGCAGCAAATTCCTGAAAAAATCAATTCCAAACGTTCCGGGGCAACATAAATTAATTTGTACTTATACTGCTTTGCATTTCGAATTACTTTATATTGCTGTGCCGGGGTCAACGAACTGTTAATGTATGCTGCGGGAATGCCCGCTTCCAATAAGGCATGAACTTGGTCTTTCATCAAAGAAATCAGAGGAGAAATTACCAACGTGATTCCGTCCATCAAAATTGCCGGAATTTGATAACAGATGGATTTTCCTGCTCCAGTAGGCATAATTCCGACACAGTCTGTTCCATTTATTAAATTTGTAATCAGCTCTTTTTTGGCCGTATCGAAATTCACTGTATCCAAAGTAAGTTTTAAAATTTCATAAGCTTTCTATCATCTGTATTCTCCACCAATATTATGATGATGTTATTATACTAAATTTTTTATTTGGACACAATGAACTTGTGAGAGAATTGCGCATGAATCATTATTCATTACGAAATTATGAATAAAAAAAAATAGATTTTTGTATGAATATTGAGAAATTCATCTGTTTTTTGTCAATAAACTTGTGATATTGACGATATTAGATGAATATAGTATAATAAATATATATATAAGAAAGAAGGTATAGTTATGAGTAAATATTGCCCCAGATGCGGTGCTGCTACAGAACGAAATGCGGCTTTCTGTCAAAATTGTGGTGCGAAAATACCTCAAGAGCAGCCGCCGGCTTCAAATTCAAACACAAATACATATCATCAAAAATTACGGTACTGTTCCACCACAACAACCAGGAGGATTTCATCCTCAACAGCCAAACCAAGCGCAATTTATTATGGTACAGCAAGTTGCTTCAAAGATTAAAAAGTGCTGCAGTTTTTTGGTTAATTTGGGGAATTTTATGTGCCATTATCGGTATTATTACTGTTTGTGTTGGCGCAGCAGCCAGTTCATCTATCAGCGGTCGTTTATATAGATATTACTATGACACCGATCCTGGGGTGGGAGGTATCGTATATGGTTCTTTTTTATTAGTTGCTGCTATCATTAATATTATATATGCTGTCATTCATTTTGGTTATGCAAAGGAAATCTTTAGAAATCCAGCAGCAGTCTTGCGTAAAATCGATTCTTCCGGCTTATATATTACAAGCATTGTACTCAATATCATCTTTGGTGGTGTGATTGGCATTATCGGCGGCATTATGATGCTAAATACTCGTACTTTAGCACGCGGCAATCAATTTGTATTCCAAGGTGGTTATGTACCTCAACGTCCGGTAACTCCATATGCTCCGCAGCAGCAACCGGTGGCTTCTCATCAACCTCCGGTACAGCAACAGCCTCCTGTACAACAAAATCAAAATGTGCAGACGGAAACCAAACAAGAAGCTTCTGTTACTGCAGAACCGCATGAGAGTGAAAGTACAGAACAGAATCATAAATCAGAATAAACCATACAGAAAAAGAGACATTTTTTTGTCTCTTTTTCTCTTTTTTCCTTAACAGTAAACAAAAACTAATTTTTATGATTTGGCTTAAACTTCTACTTTTTCACTGCTTAAATTCAGTAGTATATTTATACTATGAATAATCGTTATATTTCTGCTTGTACTGTTTGAAAACTTCCATGTGCATAATGTCCAGGTGTCATTATGATATTTTTATGCCCCATAGCGTACTAATGCGTTTGGTTGCGTTCCCATGTTCGCCATGTTCGTACAATAAGTATGTTAAAATATGTGGAGTAAGTTTGATTTCTTCCCCAGTATATTTATTGTACTTCTTTGCAAGTTCTCTCAATGCATTTGTGTAACATTGCAAATACATTGGAAACCCCTTGTTGAGTTAGAAAAAAAAAAAGAGATTCCTTGTAAGAATCTCTTTGCTATGTAATCATTTTGAAAAACGTTTATTTAAGGTTGAAAGGGCCTTTTTCTCTATTCTGCTGACATAGGAACGCGAAATTCCCAAAGCAGAAGCAACTTCCTGTTGTGCTAACGGTTTGCTACCGGGTACCAAACCATATCTTAAACAAATAATGGATTGTTCTCTTGGAGATAATTCTTCTTCCATATATGATTTTAGTTTTTCAATTTTTATCTTATTATCTATATTTTCTACCATATTGTCTTCTGAAGCCATGGTGTCCATTAACGTCAATGCATTGCCATCCCTGTCAGTGTCAATTGGTTCATTCATAGAAACATCCTGCGCTGTTTTCTTAGTAGTACGGAAAAACATCAGTATTTCATTCTCTATACACCGTGCCGCATAGCTGGATAGTCTAATTCCTTTGCCCGTATCAAATGAATCTACAGCTTTTATCAGTCCTATCGTACCTATAGAAATCAAATCGTCTTGATCGCTGGAATTTGCATAATATTTCTTGATAATATGTGCAACCAAACGCAGATTATGTTCAATTAGTGTGTTTCGAGCATTTTGATCTCCTTGGTTCAATTTTCCAAATATTCTTTTTTCTTCTTTTTGCACTTAACGGTTTGGGAAATGAACCCGAACCGGTTACATGAAGAATAAAAAATATCAAGTCAGATATGAAATCAAATAAAAAACCGCCTATCAATACAAACACCTTCTCCATTGAAATTTATACATCTTATTCGAGGGTACGCATGTTCGTTGCATGTACGATGTAAAAATAATACCCTGATTTGTAAAACTTTATTTTTACGAATCAGGGTATTTGTTTATTAATAGGAGAGATATTAGTTTGTAGCATTTGCAGAGTATTTTTGTTTCACTTTTTGAATTTTTTGTGGCTCTGCCTGTTCAGAAGGATACCAACCTTTTGCAGCCATTTTTTTTATAAATATCATCCTGCATAGTCAAAAAGAATCTTTCAAAGCTTTATCAAATGCACAGTGCACATTTGCTGTAGCAGATTCAATGGTTCCATGCATATACAAATCACATACACCTTTGGTCGTCAAAAGCATATTTTCCATTAAGCATTTATCATCCATTACTCTTACCTCCTGAGTTTAAACCAATTGCATAAATTGATTAAAAGTTGCTGGTGTTTATCAGCCAATTGCTGCGCATATTGTTTTAGCTGAGGATCTTGTAAGTTTTGAGCAGCTTCTTGACATTGTGTTTTTAAAAATTGTTCATGACCCAATGCATCTTCAATATAATTTAATTCTTTTGGACTCATCCAAATCACCTCCAACAATATTATGGGATGATTCTATATATTTATACAAACCAACCTTTGTAAATTGAAATTTTTTTCCAAAATAAAAACAGCAGGAATCTCCTACTGTTTTTAAATCACTGATATGTGTTCAAACAATTTTCTAATATGTTTACATGCAGTTCTTCATCAAGAATAATACGTTTTAAATTATGAATAATTACTTCATCTTTTATTACATTAATTTGCTTTGTATACTTTTCTACTGCAAACTGTTCTTCCTGTAAACTATGTTCTATTAGTTGCGGAAGTGCTTTGGGATACTGATTAAATCCGGGTGACCAATATACTGCTCTGTTATGACGCGATGTCCATAATCTGGGATCGGCCCCCAATTGTCTGGCCAAAGTACCAAAAATATAAAGATGATGCATTTCTACAATACTGATTTTATGAAACATTTCAGCAATCTCTTTATGCTCGTCAGTAATCAATTGATTGTACGTATACAAACTGATAGCTGACATTTCAGAACGATTCCCTGCCATATTATCCAACATAATTCTGGCGTACATACTGTTTTTTATGCTGCAATTGATTGGCGGATATGGTTCAGAAGATTGAAATTCTATTTTCTTTTTTGTTTCAGTAGGAGTATTTTCCTTTGATACCGGTTTCTTGATAAAGTTTGATGAAATTCATTCATACTGTGAACCCCTCCCTATCATTCCAGTTTATGAAGCGACAGGGGTTCGTTATGAATCATTTAGATATTTTCCAACTGCTCTAATAACATGTTTAATTTCGGTCTGGAAATATACGGACGAACCATTTGAATAATTTGCTGCAATGTAAGCGGTCTGATATTTTGGAGAATTGCAGGTGTCATAAACATAGGAAATTCCTGATAAAGAAGCGAATACGCTTGTTTATTTTTTGAGCAATTCCCGCATTGTAATCTGGTTATGCTTTAAATCCATATTCCTATCCCTCCATACACTCATTATATGTTGGTAATAGGATACCGTGAGCATAGATTCATTTTTTGGGTGGAATACATTCCGGAATAAAACATGGATGCTGCTCTGTACATAAAACAGATTTTTTGTGTTTTTCACACCAAAGCACAGGCTCTTTTTTCATATTTTCGTTTTCCAATTCTTCTATATGCAATAACACCGTTTGCATATTTGCAATACATACAATAATTCACTATCTTCACCTGAATATAGTATGTGCAAATTTTGAAAAATAATCTTATTGATGTACGTATACAGAAACAGAAATAAGCTCATACTTTTAATGAGGTGATAAGCATGTTGCAAAGCGTGTACTTTGAAGTAAAAAATGTGCAGGACAAGCATGATTTAAAACAAATGAAAAAAGGATTGGACACGTTGTACGGTGTTTTATCCGTTTCAGTGAACCAAAAGAGCATAGAGTCGGCATAGATTACGACACGACAGGTGTGACAGGGCAACAAATTCAAGATTATTTAAACGACAGAGGATATACAGTAACCGGAGTTTACGATTTAAAAGTGTAACTAAAAAAAGACAAATGCTCCAAAAGGCATTTGTCTTTTTAATGATGCGATTTATAACAATTGGGCGGACGTCAGTATATTTCCTCTTCTGAGACTTTGGCGAATTTCTTGTATGGCAGCATCCATTTTTGTAAGGCGTTTTAATAACTCCTTTTCTTCTTCAGTTGTTTCCAAAACTTCGTGGATACCTCCATTTTTAATGACAATACGATGGTCTGCCATTAAAGCAAGCAAAGGGTCGTGTGTTGCCATTAATACAATTTTATCTTCCGATACCAATAACCTTAACGCTTTTTCTCTATCGATACCCGCATTTTCTATTTCATCAATCAAAACAATAGGCGAAGCACTTAAAATAGCAGTATCTGCAATCATCAATGCTCTGGATTGACCTCCGCTTAAACCGGTTACGGGCGTATCGGGAGAAAAACGCTCTCCTGCCAAATCATTAGCTGATTGCATAATACGTTCAATTACTTCAACAGAATTTTCAATCATACGACTTTGTGCATGCATTTCCAAAAATTCTTTGACGCTTAAATCCATGATAAAATTCATATTTTGCGATAATTGTGCAACCAAACGATTATTGGAGGAAAACGCCACTTGGTATCAGGCTTTGCCCCATTAATTAAGATGCGTCTTTTTGTAGGCGTATCACCTTGGGCTGCCCATTCAATATCTGCCAGCAGACGACTTTTGCCGGAACCGGTAGGCCTACAATGGAAACAATTTGAGAAGCAGCAATGGTTAATTCTCCAAATTGTTCCGGTTCTCCGTATTTGGTTTGTCCCGGTAAAATAGTCAGCGAGTGTACTCTTTCTTCCTCCTCTATTCCAAGAAAAGATTGAATTTGTGCAATGTACTCCTTCATTTCTTCAAATAGATTTTCTTTGTGAATGGCTTTCTCTTCTGCTTCTTCCTCACTGATATGCTCTATATATTCACCGATTGTTTGATTCATCGCTTTGGAAACATCCAAACGATTTTTGCTGAAAAAATCATGTAAAAACGGATATTGCGCTAAGAGTTCAGATATGGTAGTATACTTCATCATTTTCTCTTCCTCCCAATTCATTTTACGCACATTTCCAAGTTGATATTGTTTTCCGATGCGTGTTTCTCCCAAACAATAAGAACAAAGTGCGGCAGGCATTGGGAAACGAAGTTTCATACCTTCCAAAGTTTGAATATTTTGATTTTTATCATACAACAAGGTACTTTAATTCAAAAAGCGCCTTGACCGTTTAATCCGTTTACATGCATGACTACTGTTTTTTTGGATTCACTGCAGTAACACGTGCGGCAAATACTTCTCTTTCCGCTTGTGATACAATATCCCTTTGGTAATCACTACAAAATCAGCTGATTTCAGCATTGGACCAATTTTTTAGGTGTGTTGATGCCTGAAAGATTATCAATGATACAAACACCTTTGATTTCTGCCAAATATGGAGAGCAGCGATTGCAAAGTCCAGCCGATTCCGTAATTAATAAGTCCAACTGATTTTGATTTCCCCACTGTACGACTTCTTCGATATTGGAAGCAAAAAAATGGTCCGGACATAAGGCACCTGATAATCCTTTTTCGAACAAGCACGCCTTCTTTTTTTCATATAGTTTGTCATCATCGGTATGAAGACAATCAAATTTTACAACTCCCACAGAAATCCCCTGCTGTTTCAATGCAGAAATAGTTTTTAAAATGACAGAAGTCTTACCGGACGACGGTGGACCTGAAAAAACAATAAAATTCATGAATTTCCTCCTTCGTAATGAAAGAATGCATTTTCTGCCTGTTTTAATAAAGTGGGAATATCCTCATGATACAGTATGTCCCATCCCGGCCATATAAATGTCCGTTCTTTTTCAGGGCAGTCATTCACTAATGGGTTGGTTGACGGGAATTTTCCGTCAGAAGATAGCGTTTTGCCAAATTCTTCGGAGAGAATAAACTCAATCAGCGGTTGTACTTTTTCTTTGGATGACAATTTTGCCAATAAGAAAATGGGGTTTAAAATGGCACCGTCTTTCGGCCAAAACCAACTGCATTTCTTTGGTTTCCTGCATCATACAAGCAAAGAAATATGGAATAACGGTGATAGCTGGAATTTCCTTTTGTTTTTTGGATTTCCCCATTTTAACCATTTGAGCAGGATGCATACTTTGCATCAAATTTTGCCCCAATCTGTAAAGACCATCCATGCCGTATTTGCTGTAAATCCCCAGTAATAAAGCGTGAAACATGTCCAAATCTTGTACAGGAAAAGCAATGGTATTTTCATACTCAGGTTTCATTAAATCACTCCAGCTTTCCGGCATTGGACGTTCTCCCAAGGCTTCGGTATTTACCATAAAAACCGCAGGAACAATACCAACAACCGTATACTGATGGTTCGGGTCGTTTAAAGAAATATTTTCGTTATCAAACATTTCTTTTAAGGGTATTGTACGGTCAGAATCGGTAAAAATACCAGTATCTCGATATTTTCCCAATACATTGTAATCAAAAAACAAACTGTAACCTGCGGAAAGATAAACATCGGCTAGTTCTGTTTCGTCTTTGCATGCCTCAATGCGTTCTTGCAACCAATCCAGTCCCATACTCGCAGATTGTAAATCAAAATTCACATCCATATGATGCGTATCACGCCATGTTTCAAATACATCCATAAGCGGCAAACGGATAGGACAAGGTAATATCCCTTCTATTTGAATTGCACACTTCTCTTTTTTGAGATGTGGGAAGGCGTATCAGAAACTTCTTTGGACACTCCGTTTGCATTGTTTTCAATTACTTCTACCAATTGTTTTTCCATTGCGTCAGAATCCACGTGACGGCTTTTGAAAGCCATTTCCAAAGAGATTTGCTTTCAATGGTTTTACGCATCAATGGATTGCTGATTTTTCCAAATCCGTTGGCGGCCAAAAAATCAATTAATTCAGGATAACGTTCTGTAATATCATATACTTTTTCAGATAAAGAAAAATATGGGTTCATACTCATTCCTCCTTAAGGTCCTGTTTATCAAATAAAATACATGTCTTGACTTTACTGTTTGCATTATACTAAACTATAATTGGAAAGTATGTTGTTTTTACAACACTATAAGAGGTTTAAGATATGAAATATATGAATTTACTGAAAAAAAGCATTCTTTTTCAAGGAATTGAAGATTGTGAATTTGATAAATTACTAAAGTGTCTAAAAGCAAAAGAAGTAAAGTTTCAAAAGGGTGAAATGATACTTTGTTACGGTAATGTGACAAATTCTATGGGCATGATGCTGCAAGGAAAAGCGATGATTGTGAAGGATGACTATTGGGGAAACCGATTTATCATCAACGAAATTCATCAAGGTGAACTGTTTGGTGAAGCATATGCTTGTATTCCCGAACAAAAACTGGAAATTTCTCTTATAGCGGATGAACCCTGCAATGTATTATTTTTTAAATATTACGGAAATTACAGGTATTTGTCATCTAACTTGCCCTTCACATAATCAGTTAATTCGAAATTTACTTGCTATCACTTCCAGAAAAAATATTATGCTGACACAAAAAATGGAACATATTATGAAAAAAAACAACCAGAGAGAAAATTCTTTCATATTTATCCGCACAATCTATGAAACAAAACTCGCAGAGAATTCTCATTCCTTTTTAATCGTCAGCAATTGGCCGATTATTTATCGGTAGACCGCAGTGCATTATCAAATGAATTGAGTAAAATGCAAAAAAGAGGGTATGATTTCTTATCATAAAAATGAATTTTACTTAATCAAATAACAAAAAATAGCCAAACGTTCCATATCGAACGCTTGGCTATTTTTAGTTTACAGTCGTTTCTTCTGCAAATTGACTGTTATATAACGTTTCATAAATTCCCTTTTGACTTAATAACTCATCATGCGTACCTTTTTCTGCAATACGACCATCTTTCATAACCAAAATTAAGTCTGCATTTCGTATGGTTGATAAGCGGTGTGCAATTACAAAGCTGGTACGTCCAACCATAATATTTTGCATAGCTTTTTTGCAGTTTTTTCTCTAAACGAGTATCAATGGAACTGGTAGCCTCATCTAATATTAAAATTGATGGATCTGCCAAAACTGCTCTGGCAATAGTAATTAACTGTTTTTCACCTTGAGAGACATTTGTTCCTTCTTCATTAATAAACGTTTGATATCCATCCGGCAAAGACATAATAAAATCATGTACATTTGCAATTTTGGCTGCTTCTATAATTTCTTGTTCGGTTGCGTCATATTTGCCATATTTAATGTTATCATATATGGTTCCGTGAAACAGCCAAGTATCCTGCAGTACCATACCAAAATTAGAACGCAGCTCACTTCGCGGAACATCTCGAATATCTACACCGTCAATTTTGATACAGCCGCCCACAACATCATAAAACCTAAGCAGCAAATTAATAATGGTAGTTTTACCTGCTCCTGTTGGTCCTACAATCGCAACGGTCTGACCACTTTTGGCATCAAATGTTAAGTCATGGATAAATACTTTATCAGGGGTATAGCCAAAAGATACTTGCTCAAATGTAACATTACCCTTTGCGTTTTTCAAACTTTCAGAAGTTTGATGTTCCACCATATCTTCCTCATTTAAAATTTGAGCAACACGGGTGGCCGCTGCAACAGAAGATTGTATCGTAGCTGAAAGCTGTGTTACTTGAGAAAGAGGTTGGAAGATTTGCCAGATGTAACGTATAAACGCTTGCAGATTACCTACTGTCATTACACCATTGATTGCGTTGATTGCCCCAAAAACAGCGATGGAACCAATAATTAAATATGTCATAAATGCAATCAATGGAGACATTAAACCTGATATAAACTGTGCTTTAAAACCATGGTCACATACTTTTTGATTTGCAGTACGAAATTCTTGGATGGCTTCTTGTTGTTTCCCGTATAATTTAATTTCAGAAAAACCTGTGTATTTTTCTTGTACTGTACCGTTTAAATTTCCCAACGCATCTTGCTGTGCTTGGAATAATCTTTGAGATTTTTGATAATAAATCTAGACAGGAAAAATGTACCCGGAATCAGTATCAGTGCAATCAAAAGCCATCAAACGTTAATTGTAAACATCATGGTATAGGCAAATATAATGACAAAAATGGCATTTACAATTTGAGGTAAACTTTGCTGCAAAGCGTTTGATAATGTATCTACATCATTGGTAATACGGCTTAAAATATCGCCGTAAGCGTGTTTATCAAAATAGGATACCGGAAGTTTCTGCAGTTTCTTTTCAATGGCATTGCGCAAATCAAACATAGCGTTTTGAATGGCATTGGTCAAACAGAAATTGTAAGCATAAGAACATGCGGCGGCGGCAATATAGAAACCTGCCAACACAAAAAGAACATAAGTAATGTACTCAAAATTGACGCCTGCTCCCGGAACATGGGCAATTATATCTTTTGCGTCGCTGGTCAATTGGGTGGTAATTAAACCTTCGGTGATAGGTGCCGCCGCTGTAAATACAGCCGCGAAGAAAATAAGCACAAAACCACCAATCAGAGGAATTAAATATGGTTTAAAAAAGGAAATAATTTAGAAAATACATGCTTTTTTGATTTTATTTGGTCCATTTTGCCAATTCCTCCTTTGTAAGTTGAGATTCAGCAATTTCCAAATATACAGGACATGTTTGAATCAAATCTGCATGGTTGCCGTATCCTACAATTTCACCATTATCCAGCACAATAATTTTGTTGGCATCCATAATAGAACTGATTCTTTGTGCTACGATTACCACAATGGAATCGGTTGTAATTTCTTTTAGTTGTGCGCGTAAAGAAGCATCTGTTTTAAAATCAAAGCAGAGAAGCTGTCATCAAAAATATAAATTTCAGGATTTCGAATAACTGCACGAGCAATAGACATACGCTGTTTTTTGACCACCGGACATATTGGTTCCGCCTTCGTAAACCATTTCATCAAACTGGTCAGGCTTATCCATAATGAAATCATACGCTTGTGCCACTTTTGCAGCTTCTATCAATTCTTTTTCGTTAGCATCATGTTTTCCAAAACGCATATTGTCCGCAATGGTTCCGGAGAATAGAATTGTTTTTTGCGGGATAAATCCTATTTTATTTCTCAAGGTTTCCAAATCATAATTGCGAACATCCACACCGTCAATTTTAATGCTGCCTTCTGTTACATCATAAAATCTTGGAATTAATTGAATTAATGTGCTTTTTACCGCAACCGGTGCTACCGATGATTGCAACGGTCTCTCCCCGTTTTGCTGAAAATGTAATATCATGTAAAACCGGCTTTTTCGTATGCTGATATGTAAATGATACATGCTCAAACTCCAATGTACCAATCTTATCGCTATGTATTTCTGTATCAATTGCTTCGTTATGAATAGAGGGTTCTTCCTTCAATAATTCGGAAATTCTTGCGGCAGATACACGTGCCCTTGGATATAAAGAAAACACCAATGCAAATAACATAAACGAAAACATGGTATGGAATTGATAGTCCATAAAAGCGACCATTTGCCCCACTTCTAAAGAACCTGTATTGATTAAATTGCTGGATACAATAAATACACCCAGTACAGCAAAATTCAGTAAAAACACAAAACTGGGCTGAGATAACGACATTAATTTAAAAAATTTTCTTGGTTTCTTTCGTAAAATTTTGTTAGATTCGTGAAAACGATTTATTTCATATTCTTCTTTTCTAAAAGCACGAATTACACGGACACCCGTTAAATTTTCTCTGGATACTTGATTCAAACGATCCAAATACATTTGCTGTCTTTCAGAAATAGGCTTTACAAAAGCAGCCATAATTACAATTGCAACCAGCATAATCGGAATAGCAATTCCAACCACCGTTGACAATGACGTACTGGTATATAGCGTCATAGAAATGCTGGCAACAATCATCAATGGCGTTAACAATGCTGTACGCAATACCAAATTGATAAACTGTTGCAATTGAAACACATCGTTGGTAGTTCGAATAATCATGGACGAAATTCCAAATTTATCATATTCGGCATGAGAAAATGTTTGTGATTTTGAGAAAATATCATTGCGGATGTCTCTGGCCGCATTGGTTGAAATTTTTGAGGATGCATAAATCAGGAGTACAGTTCCCGCACTGCCTATAAGAGCCAAAATTAGAATAATAAGTCCCATCCACCAAACATAGGCAATATCTTGTTTTGCGATACCATCATCAATAATTTTAGATACCACTGTGGGTATTCCGAGTTCTACCAGAGCAAAACAAAACAACCCTATAATATTGAATGTCATGAGCAGCCTATTTTTCATAATGTACTTGAACATTAATTTCATAAAATTCCCCCCAATTATCCAATAAGAAAAACAGAGAGTTTTTGCACTCTCTGTTGGTGTGTTTATACAACACAATGTAATTTGTAATGTGTTTAAACTATACCATAACAATCGTTTTTTTCTTCAAGATATTATGAAAAAAGAAATCAAAATATTCTTTTTCAAATTTGTTTACTTTATATTGATAACCGGAGTTATGTTAATGTTTTATTTCATACAATTTTATTTTGCAAAATAAAGAAGAACAATCCTTGTAAGATTGTTCTTCTCATTTTGTTTTAAAGAGGATTGATAAAATACAATATACTATTATATTTTTCAAGCATTCTTTTCATATCGTAATTCAGTTTGATTACAGTGATTCTTAATAAAAAAACACACTTGTATACTTTTTTATATTCTCGCTACACCTGTTTTTCTTGCCGCATCTGCAACAGCTTTTGCAACTGCAGGACCTACACGTTTATCAAATGCTTTTGGAATAAAATATTCAGGTGACAGTTCTTCTTCAGAAATGAGATTAGCCAATGCTTCCGCAGCAGCAATTTTCATTTCGTCATTAATATCTTTTGCGCGTACATCAAATGCTCCGCGGAAAATTCCGGGGAAAGCCAAAACATTATTAATTTGATTCGGAAAATCGCTTCTGCCTGTAGAAATAATTCTTGCTCCTGCTGCTTTTTGCATCATCCGGATAAATTTCCGGTACCGGATTTGCGCAAGCAAAAATAATTGGATCATCGGTCATACTTTTTACCATTTCTGTTGTAACGGAACCTGGAGCTGAGACACCGATGAAAACATCTGCGCCAACCAGCATATCAGCAAGGCTTCCTGATTTTTTATCCAAGTTTGTAATTTTGCTCATTTCTTCTTTGACCGCATTCATCCCTTCTGTACGGCCTTCATAAATCGCACCTTTTCTGTCACATAAAGTAATATTTGGATATCCGGCTTTTTAAAAAGCAATTTAGAGATTGAAATAGCAGCGGCACCTGCACCATTGATAACAATACGAACATTTTCTTTTTTTTTTTTACTAATTTCATAGCATTATTCAATCCTGCTAATGTAATTACCGCTGTTCCGTGCTGATCATCATGGAAAATAGGAATGTCGCATTTTTCTTTCAATTTTTCTCAATTTCAAAACATCTTGGTGCCGCAATATCTTCCAGGTTTACGCCGCCGAAAGAGCCGGAAATTAAATAAATGGTATTAACAATTTCATCAACATCTTGACTTTTTAATACAAAGAGGAAAAGCATCTACATCGCCAAATGCCTTAAACAATACGCATTTGCCTTCCATTACAGGCATACCTGCTTCAGGACCTATGTCACCAAGACCCAGTACGGCAGAACCGTCTGTTACAACCAGACACATATTCCAACGTCTGGTTAATTCATAAGATTGATTGATATCCTTCTGAATTTCCAGACAAGGTTGAGCAACTCGGTGTATACGCCAAAGAAAAGATCATCTTGTGTTTCTACCGGCACATTTGTTACAACTTGAATTTTTCCCTTCCATTCTTTATGCAATCTTAAAGATTCTTTTGCATAATCCATGTGATTGACCTCCAATTAATTAATAGTTGCCTGAGAAGAATTTGCTGTCTTTTGGTAATTCGTATCCTTTAAAGTAAGAAGCAAAATCAAGTTTTAAATATTCACATAGATTTGCAAGTTCTACCATAGTATTATCATTTACAGGGATACCGTTTTCTCTTCTGTCTTTTTCAGCCAGAATTTCTTTCTCACCGTGTGTGTAAATTCTATCTTTACCATCCGCTTTTGGACTTTCACGCACTGCTTCTAAATAGTCTGAGAAGTGTTGTTTAATTTTTTCAGGGTCTCCGAATATTGCAGGGTCGATTGCCATAAAACCATGACAAATTCCTGTTTTATCAGAAAATGTGCAGCATTGATCGGAAGTAACGCCCAATGATAGAATGGAACTGAACAATTCACATATCATGCCGTAACCATAACCTTTATGGCTGCCGCTAACTTCTTCGCAGCCACCCAACGGCATAATGCCACCTCCGCCTTTGGAAACAATATTGGCAAGAACATCAGGTGCATCGTTGGAAGCATGACCATTCTTATCAAGAGCCCAACCATCCGGAAGCGGTGTGCCTGATTTATTGTACATTTCCAGTTTTCCTCTTGTTACTACTGTAGTGGAACAGTCAAAGAAAAAACGGATAAGGTTCTGCAGGCATAGACACCGCAATTGGATTGGAACCCAGCATAGCTTGTTTTCCAAAAGTAGGAACCATAATTGCTTCTGAATTGGTACAAGACATGCCTAAAAGCCCTTGGTCGCATGCCATTTTTGTATAATATCCGGCAATACCAAAGTGGTTTGAATTCCTTACACTGACAATACCAATTCCTGTCTTCTTAGCCTTTTCAATCGCTTTATTCATCGCAAACAGACTGATAAGTTGTCCCATACCATTATGTCCATCTACTACAGCTGATACAGGTGTCTCAAACACAATTTCCGGCTGTTCTTTTGGATGAATGGTTCCTTTTTCAATTCCCTTATGATATCTCACCATTCTTTGCATACCATGGCTTTCAAATCCATATAAATCTGCGGTGAGCAATACATCTGTTATAATACCGCTTTCTTCTTTTGTAAAACCAAAAGATTCAAAAACATCCTGACAAAAGCGATTTAGCTCTTCGTAACTCCAATTAACATAACCCATAATAGTTCCTCCTGAAGGTTCATTTCAAACTGAATGAAATTAAAATTTCAAATATATACTAATAAAGTATATATTCAATATAACATTGTCACCCCATGAAATCAATAGTAATTATAAAAAAGATTTATATTTTACATATCATTCATATATGATTATCTTTTGAGAATCTTGTTTTATTATTCCAGCTATAGAATAATTAAAGTATACATTTTATAAAAAAGTATTTTAAAACTTAGAAAATTAACTTTCTCTTCTACGGTGTTAAATGGTACAAGTAGTATTTTATACATAAGATCACTTTGGATAAAACTAGGTATTGCAGTATTGTTTTTTAAGAAAAAAAAAGACCTTAAAGGCTCATGTCACTAAAGTCTGATTTTTTCTGTATCTTTTTATTTTACAGTTATTCTCCTCACGATAACAGTATTAGCGATAAATATTCTTTCGATGGTTACAAAACAACAGAATGTCATTTCACAAATCTCGTTAGCGTCTTTTTAACAAACTCCGTTAGCGTCCGCACGACTTTCTAAACGTGATTTTCTTACTGGGATTTCTCTCCGGATTTTCTTAAAGAATATTCTCAACGGATATCCATTTAGGATATTCGGAAAATGCTTGAAACTATTGATTTTACAAGGTTTCTGATAGGTGATACGTTCAGAAATTTCGTTAAAAAGGACCTTAAAGGATATCTCCTTCAAGGTCTTTTTTCACTGGTTTTCCTTTGTATTTTTTCTTGCTCCTACCACTTGCCCCACGCTAACGACTTTTTTTGTTAAAAAGAGGATAACGAAGGTTGTAAAGTGACAACAGAAATTATTCCCACTCAATTGTTGCGGGGGTTTTGAGGTAATATCATAAACAATGCGATTTACATGTTTTACTTCGTTGACAATACGACTGGAAATTTTCGACAGTAAATCATAGTCGATTCTTGCCCAGTCTGCTGTCATAAAATCAGTGGTAGAAACAGCTCTTAAGGCAATCGTGTAATCGTAAGTTCTAAAATCGCCCATAACCCCAACACTCTTAATTCCGGTTAGCACTGCAAAGTATTGGTTCACATCGCGCTCTAATCCTGCATTCATAATTTCTTCGCGGAAAATAGCATCAGCATCTTTTAGAATTTCCAGCTTTTCGTTTGTAATTTCGCCAAGTACACGAATAGCAAGACCCGGACCGGAAATGGCTGCCGCCATACCAAAGGTGCAGGAATACCAAGCTCAATTCCTACTTTGCGAACTTCATCTTTAAATAAATCACGAAGTGGTTCAATAATTCCGCTAAAATCAACATCTTCAGGCAAGCCGCCAACATTATGATGACTTTTAATTACCGCTGATTCACCTACACCGCTTTCTACTACATCGGGATAGATGGTACCTTGACACAGATAATCCACATGGCCTATTTTTTTTGCCTCTTCTTCAAACACACGAATAAATTCTTCGCCAATGATTTTACGTTTTGTTTCCGGGTCACTTACACCAGCTAACTTAGAAAGGAAACGTTCCTGTGCATTGACACGAATTAAATTCATATCAAATTGTTTACGGAATACCTCCTCAACCTCGTCTCCCTCGTTTTTTACGCAATAAGCCGTGGTCCACAAAGATGCAGGTTAAATTTTTTCCTATCGCCTTATGTACCAATAAAGCTGCAACAGAAGAGTCTACCCCTCCTGATAAAGCGCACAGCACTTTCTTATCTCCAATTTGCTCCTTTAGAGATTCGATGCTCATTTGTGCAAAGGAAGCCATTTCCCAATCCCCTTTGCAATCGCATACATGATACAAAAAGTTTTTTAATATTTGATTGCCTGCAACAGAATGTTCCACTTCAGGATGAAATTGCAGTGCAAATATTTTTTCTCAGAATGCTCCATCGCTGCAACAGGACAGTGAGAAGTAGTAGCTGTAGCAGTAAATCCTGCAGGTAAAGCAGAAATGTAATCCGTATGACTCATCCATGCAATACTTGTTTTGTCAATATCTTGAAATAACACAGAATCACAGTGGTAAGTCACTTCTGTATTGCCGTATTCCTTTACTTCACTATTATCTACTGTACCACCCAAAGTAGCTGCAATTAATTGTGCTCCGTAACAAATGCCTAAAACCGGAATGCCAAGATGAAATAAATTTGTATCGCATTTTGGGGCATTTTCAGCATAAACACTGTTTGGACCACCGGAAAAAATGATTCCCTTATATCCATTTTTCTGAATTTCCTCAGCGGAAATATTATAAGGTTTGATTTCACAGAATACGTTGCAATCACGTACTCTGCGGGCAATCAGCTGGCTATATTGACCACCAAAATCCAAAATTAGAACCGCTTCATTTTTTATCATATACTTTCCACCTATCTTATCTATTCCACTGTAACAGATTTTGCAAGATTACGAGGTTTATCAATGTCACATCCTCTATTATCTGCTACATAATAAGCAAATAACTGTAATGGCAAAACAGCCAAAGAAGGAGCCATCATGCTATTGATATTAGGAATATAAAACACTTCGTCTGTTTCGCTCTCAATGATAGTTTTATCTTCCGTAGTCAAAGATAGCACTGTAGCGCCGCGTGCTTTTACCTCTTTGATATTGCTCATCATTTTATCAAACAATGCTTCATATGTTGCCAAAGACACAACCAAAGTACCGTCTTCTATTAAAGAAATAGAACCATGTTTTAATTCACCTGCTGCATAAGCTTCAGAGTGAATATAGGAAATTTCTTTTTAACTTTTAAAGAACCTTCCAAAGATAGTGCATAATCAATATTTCTTCCGATAAAGAAAATATTTTCACATTGATAGTATTTTGCAGCGACAGCTTGAATCTGTTTGGTATCGCTGATTGTCTTTTCAATTAATGATGGCAATGCTTCCAAATCAGCTACATAATTTTGATATTCTTGCTTGGAAATAGTCCCAAGCAAATCTGCCATATACAATACCAGTAAATATACCACACATAACTGGGTACTGTAAGCTTTGGTTGTAGCAACCGAAATTTCGGGACCTGCCCATGTATATAATACATCATCAGATTCATTTGCAATAGAACTGCCTACCACATTTACAATGGAAAGAACACGTGCACCCAATTTTTTGGCTTCGCGAAGAGCTGCAAGAGTATCCGCTGTTTCTCCGGACTGGCTGATAACCAAAACCAAAACATTTTCATCAATAATTGGGTCACGATATCTGAATTCAGATGCAATGTCAATTTCGACGGGAATGCGTACTGTCTTTTCAATCGCGTATTTGGCTACTACGCCCACATGATAAGCAGAACCGCAGGCAACAATTACAATCTTCTTTAATTTTTGAAGATCTTCTTTTGTTAATTTTAGTTCATCCAAAACAATTTTTCCATCTACCAATCTTGGAGAAATGGTGTTATGTACCGCTTTTGGCTGCTCCATAATTTCTTTGAGCATAAAGTGTTCATAACCTTCTTTTTCTGCTGCGGTGATATCCCAATCAATGTGAATTTTATTTTTGTAATGATTTCCTTTGCCTCGTTATATACAGTAACGTTATCGCGTTTAATTACTGCAATCTCATTGTCATTTAAACGATAGATATCCCGTGTTTTATCAATAATTGCCGGAATATCGGAAGCAATGAAATTTTCTCCTTTTCCAAGTCCAATAATCAAAGGACTGTCTTTACGAACAGCATATAAGGTATCAGGATCATCTTTACAAATAATCCCCAAAGCATAGGCACCTTCTATTTTGCTCAGCACTTTAATAATGGTATCTAAAAAATATTGCCGTTATAGTAATATTCCAGCAATTGGGCAACTACTTCCGTATCCGTCTCTGAAGCAAAACGTTTGCCTTTATTCATTAAGTAATCTCTCAAATATAAGTAATTTTCAATAATACCATTATGGACAACTGCAAAAGAACCGTTTTCACTGCAATGAGGATGAGAGTTAATATCGGAAGGCTCACCATGGGTAGCCCAACGGGTATGACCAATTCCCAAAGTTCCTGTCATATGATTGTCGGAAGTAAGAATATCACATAGATTTTTCAATCTGCCTTACTTTTAACTACTTCAACCGAGTGATTTTGGTAAACTGCAACGCCCGCAGAATCATAGCCGCGATATTCTAATTTTTCCAGGCCATTGAGCAGAATAGGTGTAGCTTTATCGTCACCTATATAACCAACTATTCCACACATTGTAAACCACCATTTCTCCAGTAGTGCATAATAGAGAGATACACAACATTACTACTGGAAATGTTGTGTATGAATAAATTATCTATAAATAATATCATCACGAGAAGGACCGTTCGAAATCATGCCGAAAGGTACGCCAATTTCTTTTTCTGCAAACTCAATATACTTTCTGCAGTTTTCAGGAGGTCTTCATATTTTTTTAATACCACGAATGTCGCATTTCCATCCCGGAAGTGTTTCTAAAATAGGCTTGCAACGTTTTAACTGCGCTGTGGACGGGAAATAGTCAATACGTTTTCCGTCCAACTCATACGCAACGCAAACAGGAATTTCATCCAAATAACCCAACACATCCAATACTGCAAATGCAACTGTGGTAGCACCTTGTACACGACAGCCATAACGTGAAGCAACCAAATCCAACCATCCCATTCTTCTGGGACGACCTGTAGTTGCACCAAATTCTCCGCCGTCACCGCCTCTGCGACGCAGTTCATCTGCTTCTTCGCCAAAGATTTCACTGACAAATTCACCTGCACCAACAGCACTGGAATAGGCCTTAACCACAGCAATAATCTCTTTAATTTCATATGGAGGCAATCCGGCACCTACCGCACCGTAACCAGCTAAAGTAGAAGATGATGTTACCATTGGATAAATACCAAAATCAGGGTCTTTCAAAGCACCCAATTGGCCTTCCAACAAAATATTTTTACCCTCTTTTACTGCTTCATACAAATATTCAAACGTATCGGTAACATAAGGAGCAATCAATTCCTTATATTCCATGAGTTTGTTGAATACATCGTCTACTTTCAAAGGAGGCTGATGATACAAATGTTCGTACAATGTATTTTTACAGCCAGCACGCGTTCTATTTTTTTTCTTCAGTTCAGTTTCGTCATCATAAAGTTCGCTGATTTGAAAGCCGATTTTTGCATACTTATCAGAATAAAACGGCGCAATACCGGATTTTGTAGAACCAAATGAATTTTCAGATAAACGAGCCTCTTCCAATGTATCCAGTTCAATATGATACGGCATAACAATTTGAGCACGGTCTGATATTAGTATATTCGGTTTTGGCACATTTCGTTCTTCTAAAGAAGAAAGTTCTTTTATAAAATTTTCTACACTAAGTGCAACGCCATTGCCAATAATACTGGTAGTATGGTCATAAAAAATACCAGATGGCAATTGATGCAATGCAAATTTTCCGTAGTTATTGATAATTGTGTGTCCGGCGTTACTGCCGCCTTGAAAGCGAATGACAATGTCAGATTGGGCAGCAATGACGTCAGTAATTTTACCTTTACCTTCGTCTCCCAATTAGCACCAACAATAGCTTTAATCATAAGGATATTCACCCTCCGCTGTGCCGCCTCAGCAAATAAGATTGATTCTACGCGGCGATATTTCAGAATCAATTCAATTTTTAATTATACCATAAGAAACATTCGTTGGCAATTTTCCTGTATTGATTTCAATTACAAACTAATTTCCGAATGTTGAATTTCATCGAAATGATATGCTTCTAAAGCAGGTTTACATATTCATTGATAAACTCAACTGTTTGTTCCGGCGCTCTGCCAACATAATTTTCAGGACGAAGAATTTCCTGTAATTGTTCCAAAGTTACACCAAAACTGCTGTCGTTTGCAATGCGTTCCATTAAATCATTTTTCCCGCCTTGCTCTTTTACCACTTTTCCGGCTTCCATAGAGTGAACACGGATTTTTTCGTGTAATTCCTGTCTGTCTCCTCCGCGTTTTACAGCATCCATCATAATGTTTTTCGGTTGCCATGAACGGCAATTCATCCATAAGATGCTTTTCTATCACTTTGGGATAAACTACCATACCGTTTGCTACGTTTTCATATAAGCTTAGTATTGCATCAATTGCCAAGAATGCTTCCGGAATGGCAATTCGTTTATTGGCAGAATCGTCCAAAGTGCGTTCAAACCATTGTGTCGCAGTAGTAATGGCAGGGTTTAAACTGTCTACCATGACATAGCGTGCCAATGCGGTCATACGCTCTGTGCGCATTGGATTTCTCTTATACGCCATAGCGGAAGAACCAATTTGATGTTTTTCAAACGGTTCTTCTATTTCTTTCAAATGCTGCAATAAACGAATATCCGCAGCAAATTTAGATGCACTTTGAGCAATACCGCTTAACACTGCTAACATCTGACTGTCTAGTTTTCTGGTATACGTTTGTCCGGAAACCGCAAAACAAGAAGCAAATCCCATTTTTTCGGCAATTTTATGGTCAAGCGCTTTGCATTTTTCGTGGTCACCATCAAACAATTCCAGAAAACTTGCTTGCGTACCTGTTGTTCCTTTAGAACCGAGTAATTTGGCTTTGCTTAATTGATATTGGACATCTTCCAAATCCATTAACAAATCTTGTATCCATAAAGTAGCACGTTTCCCAACCGTTGTGGTTTGTGCTGCCTGAAAATGAGTATATCCCAATGTAGGTAAATCTTTATAGTTCAGGGCAAATTGAGACAGCGCAGCAATGGTAGCAGCCAATCTCTTTTCTACCAACTGCAATGCTTCTGTCATAATAATAATATCGGTATTATCGCCAACATAACAAAGAGGTAGCTCCCAAATGAATAATAGGTCTTGCATTTGGGCACTGTTCTCCAAATGCAAATACATGGGACATTACATCATGACGTACTTTTTTTTTTCTTGCGCTTCTGCCACTTCATAATTAATTTTATCTGCATATTGCTTCATTTCATCAATCTGTTCTTTGGTAATGGGCAAGCCAAGTTCCATTTCAGATTCAGCAAGGGCAATCCACAGTTTTCTCCATGTTGTAAATTTTTTGTCCGGAGAAAATAAATATTTCATCTCACTGCTTGCATAACGCGTTGAAAGCGGAGATACATATGAGTTTTTCAAACTTGATAACATTCCTTTCGGTATGTGTAATAAAGTCAACCGTTAAATTTCCAAACGTTTAATAGGAGTGCTGTAAATGTCGGGTTTACCTTGACGAAGTCTTTCAGAAATTTTGTGGGATAATTACCGGAGAAACATGCATCACAATATCCTCCGCATTTTCCCTTTACAATTTCAGGCAAACTTTCTAAACTTAAAAATCCCAGTGAATCGGCGCCTACCAAGTCTCTGATTTCTTCCACAGTATGTTTGCAGGCAATCAACACGTCTTTATTTGGGATATCGGTTGCCATAATAACAAGGCCATAAAAATTCCGGAGAACTGATACGCAAATGCACCTCTTTTGCACCGGCTTCTTTGAGCATGCTTACAATACGTGCGCTGGTTGTTCCGCGAACAATGGAATCGTCCAGCATAACAACACGTTTTCCTGCTACTGCGGAAGATAACGCATTTAATTTAATGCGGACACTTTTCTCACGTTCCGATTGCGTCGGTTTGATAAATGTTCTGCCGATGTAATTGTTTTTTACAATTCCTTTTTTCGTAAGGAATGCCGGATTCTTCACTATAACCGATTGCAGCATCAATTCCGGATTCAGGAACGCCGATTACAATGTCCGCATCTACAGGATGCTGTTTTGCAAGCAATCTGCCGGATTCTTTTTCTGGCTTCATATACACTTACTCCATCAATCACACTGTCGGTTCTTGCAAAGTAGATATATTCAAAAATACATAAGGATTTGTTTAAATCGGTTTTTGCATCAATATAACGAATTCCCTGAGGGTCAACCACAACCATTTCACCGGGATTAATATCTTTTACAAATTCAGCATTGCAGCTGTCAAGCGCACAAGTTTCGGACGCAAAAACATAAGTGTCATCTACCCTGCCCAGAGCCAGCGGATGGAATCCATGAGGATCACGCAGCGCAATTAATTTCTGTGCACTCATTACCAACAAGCTATAGCATCCTCTTAATTGAGGCATTGCACGAATGACCGCTTCTTCAATGGATGGCGCTTTTACACGTTCTTGCGCAATCAAATATGCAATTACTTCAGCATCATTGGAAGTTTGGAAGATGGCACCTCTATGACTTAATTCTTCTCTTAATTCAAAGGAGTTGGTTAAACTGCCGTTAAATGCAATTGCAAAATTACCTTTCGCATATCTCATTACAATTGGTTGTGCATTTTCTCTTGATTTTTGCTTTGCAGTAGAGTAACGAACATGAGAAATCGCAATTTCTCCGACCAAATCTGTAATAATTTTGTCGTTAAACACTTCATTCACAAGACCTAAATCTTTAGAGTAGGAAATAACACCGCGGTCACTTACCGCAATACCGCAGCTTTCCTGCCCACGGTGTTGTAAAGCTAACAAGCCGTTGTAACAGGCATAAGCGGGTGACAACGCGCCGTCAAAAGAATATACACCAAAAACACCGCATTCCTCGTGGGGCTTAAAATCGTCAGCGTCAAAATTAAGTACAGAATTCATATTGTTTGTTCACACTCCTATGTTTCTCCAAAAGCCTATACGCATAACAAAATACATCTATTATGCCCGTGCATGCATGTCCGTAAAACAGAATGAGCATAAATGGGTATGCTCAATTGAAATAGTAGACTGCAAATACTGTTTTTTCATAAATAACCAAGTTTATTTTATTATATCTGCATAGACTTTGTCAATATTTCTGTTTCATAATTCATAAACACGATACAAGTAATGATATTTGAATGCATAATGGATAACATCTCAACAAATTGCAACCAAACTATAATTTTCCTGCAAAAATAAGATAAACTAAAACTTTTATATTCAAAAATGAAATTTATGATAAATAAAATTGCGTTATTAGGCCGATTTTTTAAATTTCATCTTGTAAATATAACCAAAATATGATAAAATGTCAACCAGTTAATAATGATTGCAGTAGGAGGAAAAAGATTTTATGTCTTATGTTAGCGAACAATTAGAAAAAGTAATACAAAAAATCCAGACCAAGCAGAATTTCAACAAACCGTAACAGAAGTGCTTACTTCTTTTGGAAAAAGTAATTGAACAAAACCCACATTACCAAAAAAAGAGGGTATTATTGAAAGAATTACAGAACCTGAAAGACAAATTATGTTCCGTGTTCCTTGGGTTGATGACAACGGCAATGTGCAAGTAAAACCGCGGTTTTCGTGTACAGTTTAACAGTGCTATCGGTCCTTACAAAGGTGGTTTAAGATTCCATCCATCAGTAAACCTAGGTATTATTAAATTTTTGGGTTTTTGAACAAATTTTCAAAAAATGCTTTGACCGGCTTGCCAATCGGCGGTGGCAAAGGCGGTTCCGACTTTGACCCAAGAGGCAGATCCGACCGTGAAATTATGGCGTTCTGTCAAAGTTTCATGACTGAATTATACCGTCATATCGGTCCTAGCGTAGACGTACCTGCTGGTGATATCGGTGTAGGTGGAAGAGAAATCGGCTATTTGTTCGGTCAATATAAGAAAATCAAAGGCAACTTTGAAAATGGTGTGCTAACAGGTAAAGGTCTCTCCTACGGCGGCAGCATTTTACGTCCTGAAGCTACAGGTTTTGGCGCTGTTTACTTCTGTAATGAAGTTTTGAAAGACAACAATGATTCTATCAAAGGCAAAACTTTTGCATTGTCCGGCTTCGGAAACGTTGCATGGGGCGCTGCAAAGAAAATTGCGGAACTTGGCGGTAAAAGCAGTAACCATTTCCGGTCCTGACGGTTATATTTATGATGCCGACGGAATTACAGGTGAAAAAAGTAGATTATATGCTTGAAATGAGAGCTTCCGGAAGAGATAAAGTACAAGACTATGCAGACAAATTCGGCGTACCTTTCTATCCCGGTGAAAAACCATGGAACGTAAAAGTTGACGTTGTTATGCCATGTGCAACACAAAATGAAATTGGCATGAAAGAAGCAGAACAAATTGTAGCAAACGGCATTCAATACTATATTGAAGTATCCAACATGCCTACCACAAATGAGGCTATGGAATACCTGCAAAGAGCATAAATTGATTATTGCTCCAAGTAAAGCCGTAAATGCAGGCGGTGTAGCAGTATCTGCTTTGGAAATGTCTCAAAACAGCATGCGTTTGTCATGGTCTGCTGAGAAGTGGATGAAAAACTAAAAGGTATTATGGTAAATATCTTCAAACAATGTTCTCAAGCTGCAGAAAAATATTGCGATGACCGCCGCAATTATGTTGCAGGCGCTAATATTGCAGGCTTCTTAAAAGTAGCTGATGCAATGCTGGCACAAGGCGTTATTTAATATCGCGTAAATCATATGACAAAACCACCTTTTCTTCTCTATCGTTTTGAAAAGGTGGTTTTATTGTTTGATATTTTACAAAAAAACCGAGGAATCTAGATTCCTCGGTCTTTTTATGAAATGATATAAATAATCATCGGTGCAATATAAACAGCTATGATGACAATTGCAAATAAAGCAAAGATAATTGGATAGGATATGTACTCCACAAAACGAATATAGCGGTATCGGTTTTTATTTAGTAAGAGTATAAATCCAATACACAACAAAATACCTGCGGCAGATAAAATTCCTCCTGTGATAAATCCATTTGGAACATACGAAACAGTCACCGTATTCGTACCGTTTTGTAATTTGATTGCCATAAACGTATCAAATACTTGATAAATTTCTGCCTCTTCTCCATTTACTGTTGCCTTGAAACCATTTACATAGCCAATAGGCAAAAATAAATATTGATTTTCTCCCATAGCGTCTACAGTGCCTGTGATCGTATTTCTTTTTCTGTTCCAAACTGACCGCTGTTTTATTATCCATATGCTTTGTCAGCGTATCCAGTTTTATTCCAAATACACCAAATGATTTTGCTATGACATTTTTTCGTACATCTACTTTTACAACAACCGTTTCATCCGTAATGTTCCCAATTCCAGCAATCCGTTGCTGCTTTGAGACGGATACTTACTTTGTACCAAACTTCCGTTTACATAAACATCAAAAGAGCTGTTAATGGGTTCTACCAAATTATTTGACAACTCATGGAAACAGTCAAAATATAGTGTCTGTGTGCCTTCAACAGGAATGGTATACAGTAAATAAGACGCATCAGATGACAATTCTTTTTGAATGGTATGTAACCCTTCAGAACTTTGATGATATACGATATTGTCCATAGTAATAGGCGAATAAGTCTCTGTTACATCATCGGAAGTGTGATAAATTGCTTTGAACAGTGCATTTTGAATCTCTTCCCTGGAGCCATCCGGAAGTTGAGCATAACCTTCCATATCTTCCGCGGTGAATACAGAACCAAAGGTACTTGGCAGTTCATTTTTTACGATAGAATATTTGCTGTTCTGATAAATGATTTCCTGTTCATCGGTGACATCCGTATTCAGCACAATGTGATAGCGATTTCCAAGCAAACTGTCTGTCAGCGCAGTACCGCCATTGGAGTTTACTTCCATCCAGTAGGAAGAATATCCTAATTTTTTCATTGTAAACATGTACGATTCATTGGTAAACGAAGTATAGTGGCTTAAAGAGTTATACCCCAGCGCTCCTACCATATTGACATCAAAATACTTTTTATCCATCTTTACACGATATAACTCGTTGTCGTCAATCTTATTTTGCAAATCTAAAACCGCTTCATTTGAAAAAAGTGGATCTTGACGCAGAACCAAAATAAATGCTGCCGCAGAACATCACTTCCACAATAGTCATAAGACAAAGAAAAATACACATGGTCAGTTTGCGCATAAGATTTAAATAATACAGCAATAAAACAAAAAAGTAAAAAATGGCTGCGGCTAACGCAAATAAGACAAATAATCCTAATGCTGCATAAGAACCGTGCAAGGTTTTGGTGTACACGGTAAGTGTATCCCATTGTTTGAAGATTAACAAAATCCAACTGCGGCCACCACAATGATTCCTGCACTGAGACTACCTATCATGACAGCGTTTTTCTTCACGCTGATTTTTTCCAACTGTATTTTTGGGTTAAAGTCGTTTAGCATATCCGCAGCAATAATCAATCCTAAAAATACGGTAATGTATCCATATCGTGCGGGAAATGCCTGATAACTTCCTGTGTGCCACATCTTATTGATAGGCTCTATAAAGATGGGAAGCAGTGTCAGTAAAATAAGATACCTATGATATTTAATTTTTTCTTTTTATACTTTTTGCAAATGAAATACAAAGGAACAATTGCGATTAAAATAGCCGTACATGTAATAATCGGTACAGTAGTATATACCTCTGAAATAAAACTTCCTGAGGATAAACTTTCAATAATTCCGGTTCCCCTGCCGGATTGCAGGTATTGAAGCAAAGAAGGCACCCATACAATTCCGGTAATACAAAGGACAATCAGTGTAGAAATTCCGAATAAACAGACGACTTTTTTCCTTCGTTCTTTTTCTACACAGAACCATGTATACAAACCAATTGCTAAAATTAAAAAGATAGCAACCATGTAACATAAGTAAAAATGTATGGTAATCATTGCAGTTAAAGCAATGATATACAGCAATACTTTTTTCTTTTTGTATAATACGGTCCATTCCCAGTAACAAGATTGGGAACATATACATCATATCCAGCCAAACCACATTTTGAAAATACATCATGGTATATCCGCAGAATGCATACATGACGGATAAAGCAATATTTTGCAATACATGCAGTGAGGTAAATTTATTTCGAAAGAACAGACTTGCTGTTCCTGCACAAACCACAATTTTTATAAATACCAGAATATTTGCAAACAAATAAATATCTTTTGTATCTATGAACGCTACCAGTAAAGAAAACGGACTGGATACAAAAAATAATAAAATTCCCCAAAAACTGGTGCCGCCTGCGTTGGCCATATTTAAAAATAAATCTGACTGGCCCGACAATACATTTTTAAGTCCAGCAACAAAGGAACTACCTGTTGATTCATATCGCACCAGGACAACGTTCGTTGTGCAAACGGAAATAGTTGAAATATCGCAAAGACAATCAAACATAAAGCTCCGGAAGCAACAGGCGGCAATAAACATTGCCAGTATTTCTTCATAGATTCACCTCGACTTATAACGCAAAACAAAGCCTGCCGGCAAGCAAGCTTTGTTTTTATCACAGCTTCTTTTATGACAACACAGTTTTATGGAATACTTTTTTACCCTTTTTCACAATAATATAGCCGTCTTTAAAGTCTTCCGCCGTAAATTGTTCTGTAGGATTGGTGATTTTCACATCATTGACAGAGATGCCACCTTGTTCTACCAAACGGCGGCCTTCTTTCTTGGAAGGAGCTAAATTTGCTTTCATGAGCATATCCAGAATGCCCAATTGGCCGTCTGCAAAGTCGGCAGCAGTGAAAGTGGTGGACGGCATATTATCTGTATTTGCACCAGAACCAAACAAAGCACGGGCACCTTCTTGTGCTTTTTTTCTGCTTCTTCCTCCCCATGAATTAACTTTGTAACTTCATATGCAAGTACTTCTTTCACAGCATTTAATTCACTGCCTTTTTTTTTGCATATTCATTGATTTGTTCCATTGGCAAGAAGGTTAGGATTTTCAAACACTTGATAACATCAGCGTCATCTACATTTCTCCAATATTGATAGAAATCAAACGGACTGGTTTTTTCAGGATTGAGCCAAACAGCGCCTTTTTTCTGTCTTGCCCATTTTTTTACCTTCACTTGTGGTCAGCAGTGTAAAGGTCATTCCGTATACTTCTTTTTTGGTCGGAACGGCGTACCAGTTCCACACCGCCTATGATATTGCTCCATTGGTCATCTCCACCTAATTGCATGACACAATTGTATCTGCGGTTTAATTCCAAAAAGTCATAGCTTTGCATAAGCATATAGTTTAGTTCAAAGAAAGAGAGTCCTCTTTCCAAACGCTGTTTATAGCATTCAAAAAGACAACATGCGGTTCACGGAAAAATGAACGCCGACTTCACGCAAAAATTGAATATAGTTCAAATCAAAAGCCAGTCTGCATTGTTTGCCATAATTGCTTTTCCATCTGAAAAATCAATCAAGCGTGACATTTGCTTTTGAAAACAACTGATATTATGTGCAATCTCTTCTTTTGTCAGCATTTTACGCATTTCAGTTTTTCCTGATGGGTCCCCACCATACCGGTTCCTCCGCCAAACAGCGCAATTGGAGTATGTCCCGCTTTTTGCAAGTGAGACATGACCATGATTTGCACAAAATGGCCTACATGCAAACTATCTGCGGTAGGGTCAAAACCAATGTAAAATGTTACTTTATCCTTGTTCAGCAATTCTTTAATTTTTTTCTTCGTTTGTTGTTTGGGCAATTAAGCCTCTTTCCTGTAGTTGATCAAAAACTCCCATAATAACCTCCTAAATTACAATTTATGACGTCTTTGCAGGGATATAAAAAGCCCCCTGCAAGTTATGCAGAGGGCGAATCAATCGCGGTACCACCTCAGTTTACCATACTCTCACAAGCATGGCCTTACAGGTATGAAAACATACCTTAGCTGTAACGTGCAGACACGGCATGTCCCTACTGATGATAAGTTCAGGACAGCAGCTCAGGAATGTATGTTCAGGTTACCGCTGGATTTGCTCACACCAACCGCAAATTCTCTGTACCGGTAACAGTAACCCTACTTTTTTCCATCAACGCTATTAATAAAATATTATAATGAAACAGATTTGCATTGTCAAGTCAAATGGCCGAACAAATTGCTTACGATTTCAGCTGTTTTGCAGAATCAATCATCTCTTGTGCATTCTGCAGTAACAATGGTGTGATTGCCTGACCGCCAATCATACGAGCAATTTCTTTTATTTGAGCCTCCTTGCTCAATGATATTACCTGCGTATAGGTTTTATTTTCTGTAACCTGTTTTTGAATCAGAAGATGATAATCGGCCAAACAAGCAATTTGTGCCAAATGTGTAATACATATCACCTGAGCGTATCTGGAAACTTCGTGCAATTTCAAACCTACCTTTTGGGCTGCACTGCCGCTGATTCCTGTATCAACTTCATCAAAAATCATAGTGTCCAAATCATCATGGGCAGACAGCACAGTCTGTATAGCCAGCATAATACGGGACAATTCACCGCCCGATGCTATTTTGGCAATGGGTTTTGCGGGCTCTCCCGGATTGACTGAAATAAGAAACTGAATCTTATCACAGCCGTTGCTGTTAAGCGGAACTCTCTCTTGCTCTACCTGAAACTCAATGCCGGGCATATTCAAAAACTGTAATTCATGCTTCACTTTTTTGTAAATTGCTCTGCCGTTTTTTACGTTTGTCAGACAATGTTTTTGCTAACTGAATCGCCTTTTCCTTCAAGATTTCATACGTTTCATTTAATTGAATCAACGTTTCTTCGGAATGATTGATTTGATTCAATTCTTGTCTGCATTTTTCCAAAAACGCTAACATTTCCTCTGTTGTTTGTCCGTATTTAATTGACAAGCGGTATAATAAATCCAAACGAGTTTCGATTTCAAGCAGTTCGGATGCATCAAATTCCATTTGGGATTCCTGCTCCCGTAAAGCATCACTAACATCTTCCAACCCATAAGATAATTCGTGTAATTTTTGAATGATTGGATTTAATGCAGGTAAATATTGCTCGGAGTCCTGCAAAGAAGCGGTAATTGCAGTCAGCGTAGACAAAACACCATCAAAAGATTCATCTCCGTCAAGAGCAGCTTTTGCTGCGGTAATGGCAGAAGCAATTTTCTCAGCGTGCATCATTGTGGTTTTGCGCTCCATTAATTCTTCTTTTTCATTTTCACGCAAATTGGCTTGTTCCAATTCTTCAATTTGATACGTCAGCAAATCAATACGGCGCAGCTTTTCCGCTTCGTCGGTTGCATGTGCTCCTATTTCAGACTGAATCTGTTTTAACTCCTGATACACACTGCGATATTCCTTTACCAATGTGTTTAAATCACCCGATTCATCAATATAATGAATATGGAGTTCGGGAGAAAGCAAATGATAACTTTCATGCTGACCATGAATATTCATTAATGTTTTTCCCAGTTCTTTTAAAGCGGAAACGGTAGCAGGACGTCCATTGATTCTGCAAGTGCTTTTTCCTTCTGCCTGAATGGTTCTGTGAATCAAAACAGAACCATCCTCTTCCGGTTCAAAACCCAGTTCCTGCAGCTTATTGATTGCTTGTTCGGTTAAGTCGGTAAACAATCCGCTGACAAAAGCAGACTCCGCCCCACTTCGAACCATATCTTTGGATGTGCGTTCTCCCAAAATACCATGCATGGAATCAATGATAATAGATTTTCCTGCGCCGGTTTCGCCTGTTAAGATATTGAATCCTTTATGAAATTCAATGGTTGCTTTTTCAATGACTGCAACATTTTCAATATATAATTGTGAAAGCACAGCATTCACCTACCCACGCATAATATTCTTTAATTGAACGGTTGTTTCATTGGCCGCTACGATATCTTTACATAAAATAAAAATGGTATCATCTCCGGCTAACGTACCTACAATGCCTGACAAATACATTGCTTCCAAAGCAACACAAATAGCCTGTGCCATACCCGGCATACATTTTACTGCAATCATGTTCATTGCAGGCTCAATGGACTCAATGGCATCTGCAAATAATGAGTCAAATTTTGGTGGTGTTGGTCTTGTTGGTTCTTTTCCCGTAGAATACTTGTACTTCCCATTTCCGGAAAGCATTTTTTACAAGACGCAATTCTTTGATATCTCTGGAAACGGTTGCTTGTGTGACGTCAAATCCTGCCGACTGCAGATGTCTCATTAAATCTTCCTGCGTATAAATATCATTGTTATGAATTAATTCCAGCAATTTAGCGTGACGTTTCGCTTTCATTGGAAGTACTCCTTTCACCAAGCTTTTCTCTGGCGACTTCATAAAAATTGCGATGTTTTAATTTAATCAGCTTTGTAGTCAATGAAGAACGTTTGATTTGTATTACTTCATTTTTCTTCCATATGCGCCACACAGTCTCCGTCGAGGGTTAAAATCATATCGCTGTTGTACTGAGACGTTGCAGATATAAACAACTCCGTATCCGCACCAAATACAACCGTACGTCCAAATATGGAATGGGGACATATGGGCGTTAACAGGATACCTTCCATTGTGGGATCCATAACAGGACCGCCTGCTGAAAAGGAATAAGCGGTGGAACCCGTAGGAGTGCTTACAATCAGACCGTCAGCTCGATATTGGCAAACGGTTTCATGTTGATACGAAACGGTTAAATCAAAAATGCGGGATAAAGAACCACGTGCGACAATCGCATCATTTAATACTTGATACGTTTGTTTTTACCGTTTTGATAAAATGAAACTTCAAGCATCATGCGTTCTTCTACTGTGTAGTCTCCGTCCATCAGACGTTCCAAACTGCACAGTTCATTGGTTTCCAATCCTGCAACATAACCGAGGCGACCAACATTAATGCCAAGTACCGGTTTATTCGCAGCCGAAGCATATTTGGAAGCATGTATAATCGTACCGTCTCCGCCGATGGCGATAACGATATCACAGTGTTCAATCAGTTCCTCAATTTCCTGATAAAAAACTAACCGGCTGCTGTGCAAATTCCTGTTGCATTTCATCATGCATGAAAAGCTCGGCGCCAAGACGATGTAAAATATCAATGCTTTGCAAAGTATATTTACGAGCATCTTTTTTGCTCAAGTTTGGCATAACTGCAAGTTTCATTATGATTCACCGCCATTTAATTGCTGATGTGATTGCGCAACCAAGGATGAAATATCCGTATGAGACATATCTTCAGGATGTTCCGATTTACGAATATAAATTAAATATTCAATATTTCCCTCAGGACCTTTCACGGGAGAAAAGGTAATGTCAATGACAGAAAAGCCCTGTTCCAAAACAAAATTATGAATTTTTCAATGACTTCCTTATGCACGGCAGAGTCACGTACAACGCCTTTTTTCCTACTTTTTCTTTGCCTGCTTCAAACTGCGGTTTGATTAAGCACACCATTTCACCCTGTTCGGACAAAAATTGGTAGGCAACAGGCAGAACCAAAGTCAAAGAGATAAAAAGAAACATCTACACTGGCAAAATCAATATCATCAGGCACTTGCTCTCGAGTGATATAGCGTATATTGGTACGTTCAGATTTACCACATTCGGGTTTGTCCTTAATTTCCACGCAAGCTGTCCGTAACCAACGTCAATGGAATATACTTTTTTCGCACCGTTTTGCAGCATGCAATCGGTAAATCCGCCGGTGGAAGCGCCAATATCCATACAAATTTTATCTTTCAATGAAATATCAAAGGTATGCATGGCTTTTTCAGTTTTAATCCGCCGCGGCTGACATAAGGCAATCCGCCGCCGCGCACTTCAATTTTGCATCTTCCGAGACAGGCGTTCCGGGCTTATCAGACTTTTGATTGTCCACATAAACTTGTCCCATCATGATTAACGTTTTGGCTTTTTCTCTGCTTTCAGCCAATCCCATATCAAATAATAAACAGTCTAAGCGTTTTTTCTCACTCACAATGTGCACTCCGATACTATGGTTTCTACCATGCTGTCTTTATCCAGTTTCAGCAGTTGATGCGCCTCTTTCATGGTAGCTTGTTTTACAAATTGATTGTCAATGGCGGTTACATGATAACTCCCTTTAAACTCAGTATCATGCAGCAAAAATAAAAATGTTCTGCCAAGCCGCCTTGCTGAATTCCTTCTTCAAAAAAGTATAGATGTTTTGCCTTTGCAGCCTCCAAAACAGCCGCTTTGTCAACAGGTTTTATACGGTTTAATTTGATAATACGCACAGATATTCCACGACTTTTTAGTTCTTCCAAAGCAAGACACGCATTGGAAAAAATACGTCCGTATGTCACAATCACATGTTCTGCCGACTCATCTCCGTAGCAGTCAAAGGAATTTCCCGTTATTTGAAAATCGGACGGTTTGTATAACTTTTTCCTCTCGGATAGCGAACTGCAACAGCGCCGTCACATTCTTTTACGGCTGCATCCAAATCCATACGCAGTTCATCATAATACGCAGGAGAATATACAGTTAAATTTGGTACTGTATTCAAAAACGCAACATCAAATACTCCTTGATGCGTTTCTCCGTCCTCTCCCACAATACCCGCACGGTCTATGGCGAATATCACTTTTTACATTTTGTATGGCAACGTCATGAATGATTTGGTCATACCCGCGCTGCAAAAATGTAGAATAAACCGCAAATACAGGCAACGAACCGCCTGCCGCCAAACCGCCTGCAAAACAAACGGCATGTTCCTCCGCAATGCCCACATCAAAAAAGCGTTTGGGGAACCGAATACCAAATTCGTTTAATGCCGTACCTGTTTGCATTGCAGCAGTAATGGCACAAATTTGGTCATTTTCTTCTGCCAGTTTACAAATATGCTCTCCGAATGTATTGGAAAACGATTCCCCCGACACAGCGGAACCTTCTCCTGTTGCCACATCGAACTTAGAAACGCCGTGGAACGTATCCGGGCGTTCTTCCGCGAATGCATATCCTTTTCCCTTGTTGGTAACCATATGCAGCAGTACAGGCTGATGCATACGTTTTGCATTTTCCAGTACATGAATTAAGTTTTCTACATCATGACCGTCAAACGGACCATAGTAAGCAAAGCCCATATCCTCAAAAATTGTGGTATTGTAAAGCATTTGTTTTACAATTTTCTTTGATTTTTTTACTACACGATACATAGGCGCACCAATCACAGGCAAATGGTCCAGAGCTTTTTCCACATTTCCTTTGCCTGCAAATAGGACGGCTCTGTACGGATGCTTGTAAGATAGCGAGACATGGAACCCACGTTGCGGGAAATGGACATTTTATTATCATTTAAAATAACAATAAAATTTTATAGCAGTTTCTGGTATATCTGCCCGCATTGTTTAGTCCTTCATACGCCATGCCGCCTGTTAACGCGCCGTCTCCAATGACTGCAATGACATGGTCGTCCCGCTTATGCAAACGTTTTGACTGCGCAATACCCAAAGCAGCAGAAATAGAAGTGCTGGCATGACCAACATCAAACGCATCGTATTTGCTTTCACTGCGTTTTGGATAACCGGAAATGCCGTCTTTGGTTCTTAAACCGCTGATATCGTCTTTTCTTCCCGTTAAGATTTTATGCGCATAAGATTGATGTCCTACATCCCAGACAATCGCGTCATTGGGCACATCAAATACACGGTGGAGCGCAACCGTAAGTTCCACTACGCCAAGATTGGAAGCCAAATGACCGCCGTTGTCCGAAACAGCACTTATTATTATTTTTCACGAATTTCATGACAAAGCATAGAAGTTTGCGAACAGGTATTTTACGCAAATCTTCCGGAGAATTTACCATTTTTAAAAGGTAATCCATATTGCATACCCCATTAATATAACACAATTTTACTGAGCAATACCTGCTCTTTGTTTTGCAGCAGTCACTGTATTTTTCAGTAACATTGCAATGGTCATTGGACCAACTCCGCCCGGAACAGGAGTAATAAAAGATGCCTTTTTTCTACCGCATCAAAATCAACGTCTCCGCACAATTTTCCGTTTTCATCACGGTTCATGCCAACGTCAATCACAACTGCCCCGTCCTTTACCATATCTGCAGTCACAAATTTTGCTTTTTCCCACCGCAGCTACCAAAATGTCCGCCTGACTGCAAACTTCTGCTAAATTTTTCAGTACGGCTATGGCATATGGTCACGGTACCGTGTTCATGTAGCAGAAGCATAGACATTGGTTTACCTACAATATTGCTTCTGCCAATAACAACACAGCGTTTTCCTTTAATAGAAACACCTGTGGAATGAATCAGCTCAATAACGCCAGCAGGAGTACATGGCAAAAACTGTAATCACCAATCATAATACGTCCCACATTCACAGGGTGAAACGCATCTACATCTTTTGCAGGATTGATATTTTCAATCACCAATTGTTCGTCCAGACCTTTTGGCAAAGGAGACTGCACCAAAATACCGTCTATATCTTGTTTTTCGTTTAGTTTGTGTACCAAATCCAATAATTCTTCTTGCGTGGTCTCTGCCGGTAACGCGTATTCTTCCGAATGAATTCCAACTGCCTGACATGCAAGCTTTTTGTTTTTACGTATGTTTTGGAAGCGGATCTTCACCAACAATCACAACTGCCAAACCGGGATGAATCCCCTTGTCTTTCAGTTGTTTTACTTCTTCTGCAACTTGCTCTTTTACTTTTGCAGATACTTCTTTTCCATTAATGATTGTCGCCATTTTGATTTGCTCCTTTGTTGTCTTTTTTCATCTGCTTGTTTGGTTGTTTCTTCCGTAGACTGATTGTCGATAATCTCATGAATCACTTGATTGTTCACTTCAATTTCGTTATTTGCTTGTTCTTCTGCGGAAACGCTTTCCTGTGGTTCCATTGAAACGGGAGACGTTTTTCCTGCACGGTTGATTCCTCTTTTACTGTTTTTGAAACATGCTCTTTTTGGGTATCATGAGAATCTTTGTGTTCTTTATGGTCCGTTTTTTTTTACGGCGGTCTTTTTTTCTCTGCAGGCTCGAACTTAGATAGAGGGTTCATGGCAGCAACTCGTTCTACATTTGCAGCCATGACTTGCTTGAGTCCGCATCCTGCCAAAATTCTTCGATTTCGGAATACAATAAGAAGAACAATACCAGCCAAAATCGTTACAACGGCCACCAACTGAGAAACTTTAATCGGAAGATACGGCACATACAAACTATCTGTCCTCAGTGCTTCGATAAAAAATCTGCCTGTTCCGTACCAGATAAGATATAATAAAAAGGTTTGTCCGTCGTATTGACGGAATTTTGTAGTAAAAATATGAAGTACGATGAATCCCAGTACACACCACATGGATTCATAAAAAAGCAAGGATGTACAGGGGAATCCGGCGAAACCGCCAGAGTATTTTCACTCACCATTCCCCAAGGCAAAGAGGTCGGTCCACCAAATGCTTCTTGGTTGACAAAATTTCCCCAACGTCCGATTGCTTGTCCAATCAAAAAGCCGAGCACACCGATATCCAGTACCGCAAGCACATTTTGTTTTCGGAATTTGGCAAACAGACCGCCAACCAATAAGGCGCCTATAATACCGCCATATATGCCCAATCCACCTTCATGGATATAGAAAATACTGATTGGGTCTTTGATAAATTTATCACCCGGATAAAAAGATAACATAATATAAGCGGGCGCCGATGACGCCTGCAATTAATCCGACAATGATTGTATCCAGTAATCTGCTGCGGTTAATATTCATTTTTTTACACATGACCATTGCATAGATTACCGCTAATAAAAATCCTGTTGCAATGAGCAATCCGTACCATTTGATTTCAAAGGATCCAATCGAAAAAGCGGTTGAGTTGATGTCAAAACTCCAACCCAAACCTGGGAATTCCACATGACTCATTATTTTGCTTCCTCCATAGGGGTAATCGGCTCAACGATGGACAAGGCTGCATATTGTTCCAACATATGCGTCTGCAAACTTGCAGTTACCTCTTCCAGTGTAATTTCTGCCAATGCGTCAATATATTCAAACAATTCACGGTTGGAAAAAGAAAGTGCGATTAAGCAGTTTGCAATTGTCTCTGAGCTGTTCAAAGCCGCTACATTTCGTCCGTAGATTGCTTTCTTTGCTCTTTCAAAATCCACCTTTGGAATGCCTTCTTTTCTTAAGCGATTTACTTCTTTTTTGATACATTCTGCAACTTGGTCAGGTTTTTTGATTCCCCTGCAAAAATAACACTCGCATAGCCGGGACCTTCAAAAAAATTCATAACTGAAGGAGGATTCATTGATTAAGTTGGATTGCTGCAATTCACGGAACAAAGGAGATGCTTCCGAAGCTAAAATTTCCAGCAATAGCTCCACAGCAGCCAACTCTTTCACAGTTCTTCTGTTTTTACCTGCCTCTTCCTTAAAGCCGAATTGGAATAAAGGCGTTGCAACAGATAATGCTTGTGTTACTTTACCCTTTACAACGCTGCGTGGTTCTTCCTCAAACACACGGTCTACAGCAAACGGCTCGGCCGGTTTACAATATTTATCAACCAGTTTTAATACGGTTTCTTTATCAATATTGCCGGCCACACATAAAAAGCCATATTATGCAGGTCATAAAAAGTATGGTAGCATTGATACAGCAATTCCGGGGTAATATGAGAAATACTTTCAACGGTTCCTGCAATGTCGATTTTAACAGGATGTGTGTGATATAAAGCCCCCAGTAAATTAAACATCACACGCCATTGAGGGTCATCGTCATACATACGGATTTCCTGTCCTATAATTCCCTGTTCTTTTTGAACGGTTTGTTCCGTAAAATAAGGAGACTGGACAAAGTCCAATAAGATTTCCAAAGATGCTTCTACATTTTCCGTACAAAGAAAATAAATAGCAAGTCATATCAAAGGAAGTATACGCGTTAGCGGAAGCGCCTGTTTTTGCATAACGTGCAAAAGCATCTCCGTCTTCACTTTCAAATAATTTGTGCTCCAAAAGTGCGCAATACCTTCCGGCACTGTGTGAACAGTATCTTCGTCAGAACGGCGGAATTGATTGTCAACAGAACCGTATTTGGTTCCAAATACCGCATACGTAGAATTGCTGTTTTCTTTTGGATAAATAAAAAACAGTCAAGCCGGACGGGTGTTCTAATTTATAGTAAGTGTCTCCAACACGTTTTCCTGTAATGGTTTGTAAAGACATAATATCACTCCTCTTCAGTTCCAACCAAACGGTAAATGGTATCCAATGTTACTTTTTTGTGCGGCTGCAATGATTTCCTCGCGAGTTACTTTACTGATTTCCTCCGCAGCCTGTTCCGGAGTTTGCGTATCCGGCATAAAAATTTGGGAGATATACCAGCTTTCGGTACTGCCCAAATAATCGCCTATGGTACGATAGCTGTTACATACGCTCAATTTTGCCGATTGAAGTTCTTCCTCTGTAAAGTTACCTTGTTTCATCTCTTCCAGTTGATTTAGAATCTCATTTTTGGCAGCTTCAATATTCTGGGTCTCTACGCCGCTTTCCACAGTCATAATGCCCTTGTTGCTGTTGTATCTGGCTGCGCAATAATAACAAAGGCTCATCTTTTTCACGAACATTTAAAAATAGTTTGGAATGGGGTGTGCCACCGAACATTGCAGTCATTAATTTTGCTGCAACAATTTCTTTTTTGCGGTGCGGCAATTTGAGTACGGAAACCCATAACCAATTTAGATTGTGCCACTTCCATACTTTCGCTGATATCTTTTACCTCTGTTACATCTGTAACAATATCAGAAGAACAAGTAACCACCTGGCTGCGGTCCACTTTTTTCAAATGCTGTTTGAAACCCTTGGAATACCAAGTCAGGATTACAGTTGCCCAATGCCATAATACGAATGCGAGCATGGGAAATCAGATAAGACCAAGCCTCTTTTAAATCGTTTGGCTGCAATGCGCGTACTGCATCTTTGGAACCAAAACGCGGAATACCATATGGCTCTTTATCGCACATAATTTCTTCGCAGCGATGCTTTGCATAGATACGTTTATCATTGAATTCTGAATCAATCAATTCAATTGTTTGGCGTATTTCTTGATTAAAATCTTCCTGACGGAACGTACCGTTTTTTTCAAACGGAGGGTCAAAAATAATACTGCACATCAATTCAGCCAGTTCTTTTGAAACAGATTCTCCGTTTAGTGTAAATTGGTCTGCCAATCCTACAGTAGAAATACTCAATAATTGCGTATCCCCAATTTTTGCACCTCTGCATTGAGGCTTGCGCCGTATAATTCGGAAAGGCGCTGGCTTAATTTTTGTATAATCGGGATACTGTTTACTTGCGCGGCATAATAACGCAGGCAAAACAGCATTGGCGGAAATATGATTTTTATCTATTGGTAACATAAAATGAACGGAGATTCTCATTGTTTTAAAATTTGTATTTTGAATACTTTGAAAATCGACACCGTTACATACAACACGTTGGTTGATTTCACTCATGAATACTCAACTCCAATTTTTGATATTTTATTAGAATAAAATTTAATATATTATAGCATAGAAAAAAAATCAGGTATGAAAGAAAATTCCAATGAAAACTTATAAATATACAATGAATTTACAGAATATTTTCAATCATTACCATTGATGTTATCATTATCTTAACCATATTTTGTGTAAAACAAATAAAGAGCGTGAAATAACGCCCCTTATAAAAGTTATATTATTTTATTTATAATTGCTCTAAAGCTTGAGATAAATCATCCAGAATATCTTGAGGATTTTCAATGCCGACAGATAAACGAATCATATTCGCTTTTACACCGGCTTCTTCCAGCTGTGCATCAGATAATTGACGATGAGTCGTGCTGGCCGGATGCAATACGCATGTGCGCAAATCGGCAACATGAATGACAATGGAAGCAAGTTTCAAACCCTCCATAAATTTGGCAGCTTCTTCTCTTCCGCCTTTTACACCAAATGAAATAACACCGCACGTACCGTTTGGCATATATTTTTTGTGCAAGTTCATAATAAGGATTGCTTTTTAAACCCGGATAGTTAATCCATTCCACTTTTGGATGATTCTCCAAAATTCAAGCAACAGCCTGCGCATTGGAGCAATGACGTTCCATACGCAGTGCCAAAGTTTCCAAACCTAAATTTAATAAAAATGCATTTTGCGGTGCTGCCTGTGCGCCAAGGTCGCGCATTAAGTGAGTACGTGCCTTTACAATATATGCGGCATTGCCGAAACGTTCCGCATAAATCACACCATGATAGGATTCATCCGGTTCTGTAAATTCAGGGAATTTTTCCGTTTTTCCAGATCAAAATTACCGCTGTCCACAATAGCTCCGCCCAATTGTACAGCGTGACCATCCATATATTTGGAAGTAGAATGTACTACGATATCGGCACCAAATTCAAACGGACGACAGTTGATTGGAGTAGGAAATGTATTGTCTACAATTAAAGGCACTTGATGTGCATGAGCGCAATCTGCATATAACGCAATGTCTGTGACCACCAATGACGGATTGGATAATGTCTCAACAAATACACATCTGGTATTATCGCGAAAAGCGGCATTAATTTGGTCAACTGTCGCATTCGGCTGCAAAAAGGTTACGTCAATGCCTAACTCTTTTAATGTTTTATAAAACAAGTTGAAGGTACCGCCATAAATTGCGCTGCAACAAACCATATGGTCACCTGCATGACATATATTCAAAACCGCAATTGTAGAAGCAGCTTGTCTGATGAAGTAATCATCGCTCCTACTCCACCCTCTAAAGCAGCAATTTTCTTCTCCACGGCATCCAAGGTTGGATTGGCTAAACGTGTGTAGAAAAATCCATCTGCTTCAAAGGTCAAACAATTTCCCCCATAGTTTCTGCACTATCATATGTATATGTAGTGCTTTGTGCAATCGGTACTACTCTAGGTTCACCGTTTTTGGTTCATAGCCTGCATGAATGCATGTGGTATCCGGTTTTAGTTGTTTCATAACTTAAAAATCCCCCCATATTAAACTTTAGGAAAACCAGCCCTTTACAAATCCCATTGCAAAGTCCGTAAGTGCTACTACACCCCAAATGACCAATCCAAATGCAACTGCTGCTACAATACGTAATACCCACTTTTTTCCCTTTGCTCAGCTTTGGTTTTGTTCGTTTGCATCGGTATTTTCTTCCCCTTGATAAGGAGCGTGCTTTTTAAATCTTCCAGTACAATATATAACGTTTCATTTGCCTTTTCCCAATCTGCATATTGTACGAACAGTTCAAACACACCTTCTTCAATGGTAGGTTTCCTGTCAATGTAAATCCCTCTGGCACGAAATGCGTCTAAAATTTCATTAGATTCAGCATACATGGCAGCAGTTAATAAAACCAAATTTCCGGGCTTTGGTTCTGTAAGCGGCTCATTACAATTAGAACAAGTTGTCCCGTTTTCATATAATGCATGGCATTTGGAACAATATAGCATAGGTGTAATCACTTCCATTCTTGGTAATTATCATACCATAGGAGATATATTGTTACAAGTATTGGTTTTCATAAAATACAAAATATCAGCTGGTAAAATACCAACTGATATTTTTGTAACCTATTCTTTAGAGATATACATACCGGAGATAGAATAAACTGTGCCGGCATTATCAATATAAATTAGACGTCCATCAGCACCCAAAGTGCCTTGATAGGAACTTTCTGACAATAACCAGGAACCTTGTTGTGGAAATCCACTCCATATATTATCACTATTAGTAACAATAACATGAAGTTGCTGCCACAAACTTGGATCCGTTTCAAATGGTAAACCTTCAATATAAGCATTACCTCCGGTTCCTGCATTGGTAATCGTAATTCTGCCTACTACATATACCAATTTTCCAAATTTATAATAATATACATATGAGATATAAGAACCATCAAAATCCCAAGTATATCTATTAATTCGCGGCGTCCATTCTCCGCTTACAAAGAAATCATCAAATGTTGGCATTTGTACCAACTTACCATCAGAGTTCAAAGAAGCAACTCCATTTGCAACCCCAATTGTATTTGCTGCAACCGCTCCTACATCTGTCGCACTTAAAGCAACATTTGCGGAAAGAGGTTTTCCGTTAATGGTTCTGCCGGTGGGAACTGCCCTAACATCAGACGCCGTCGGCATTTGTACCAACTTGCTATTGGAATTTAAGGTAGCAACACCATTTTCCTTTCCCAACAAAGATACGTCTACTGCTCCGGTATCCGCCGCATTCAGTACAATATCAGAACTTAAAGGTTTACTGTTTACAGTTCTGCCGATGGGAACTGCTCCAATATCAGATGCTGTCGGCATCTGTTTTAGTTTGCCGCTTTCATCCAAACCCGCAGCTCCGTTAGAGACATTCAATTTTGCAACATCCAATTTTGTATTTTGTAAACTCTGAATATCAGATTTTAATTCTGTTTTCAAATCTAACACAACACCTGTGGTTGCATAGGCGTCTGCTGTTACCTGAACCGTAATTTGATTTGTGTTTGCCACAATCAGACGTACCACGTAATCATTAACATAGTTTGGACTTTCTTGATTGGAAGGAATGATATCAGGCTGATTTTCTGCTGCCTGTATTACCATAAACAATACATCATCTTCTTGATTTTCCAGTTTTGCGTAAATACCAATTTGATATAAAGAAAAAACCAGTTAAAATATTTTGATTGCTGAGTGTTATGCGAAATTGTAAATTACTTTCAATGGATTGTGATGGATAAAGAACCATATCTTTCAGATTTTGAATGCCGGTTAGTTCTTCCAAACTGCCTTCTGTTCTTGTATCACCACATTCAGCTTTTGTTATTACAAGATGCTGTTCAGAAATATAAGACAATAAGTTTTTTCCCGCATTTTGTAATAACGGATGTCCATTTAGATGTTGACATTACAAATCACCTCCTGTTTGTAACTTCCGATTGCTGTTCCAACATAAAGTGTTGAAGGCAATGAAGTCATTTCAATTAATGTTTCTTGTAAATGAGCCGGTTTCAGCTCTCTAATCGCTTTCAAAAAACCATCTTTATTTTCAATGGCTGATGCTGTTCCGTCAAACTTAATTTCAAAACGGAACTCGTCGTTGTATTCAATTATCTCTACATCGCTGTTACAAAAGCTCTTTGCAACGTTTTTCATCATTTCTAACGTTGCAGTCCCATTCCCACGCAATTTTGATAAAATACAAGCTCGTCTAAACTCCAAACTACGGGTGGTATCAACCTCAATTCCATATAAATATTCCCATATAGGTAACGACCAAGTTGCAGTTTGGACATTTAATTGATTTAAAAATTCTTCACGCTGCATCCATGCAGAATTTATCTGCTTGGTAAATGCATTTTGTAAATCGACTACTTCCGGACTGTTCTGATAAAAAGTCAGGTAATTGCTCAATAAGGGGATGTATTGCCTTGATTCCGTCTCTTGTCATGTTCAGACCCCTCCTGTTTGTATACTTCCACATGATTGATAGTGATTGACTCCAAAGAAGGTACTTGATTAAAATCAATTTCAATGACGCCTTGGTTTTCATCATCAGTTACACCGTTGATAAGGAACGAAGTGTAATCATCTACTAAATCGACATTTAAAATCATATAAGAGATTCTGTGAAAATTAATGTTGTACTCTTTGAAAAGCAATATTCTTCAAGTAAGCATCCAACAAATTTTTAAACTGTTCACCAATGGACAAAATTGCTTTTTTTCTTTCCTTTTTCGTCCATTTCTTCTTCATTTACCAATTTCACAGTTGCATGAACAGAAATAGGAAATCGTTTTGCACTTTCTACAAACACAGTTGCACCAATAGGGCGAACTGTCTCTATGTATGCCTTACAGTTATTTTCAATGACTGTATCAACCGGTTCACTGTCTTTTCCAAGAATTAAAATCAACAATTGATTCGCTTTGTCTTGATATTTTTCAATGACTCTCGCAGACTCTACCCCTGCAACTGATAAAGCCCATTTTTCATAATCATAAATATTACCGCTTGTACTTGGTTTTCTTAAATATTGGTATAAACGTTCTACCAGTTCTGCATCTGTTTCGGGGTCTGTACCTCCGTTCGCGCTTGTAGAGGTAACGGTGGGCAAGGAGCTTTGCGAAACAGCGAACTGATGAATGCTGTTTTCCGGAACGTTGTACTGTGCCCCTACTTCTCTTGCAGTTACTTCACCGCTTCCTTCCCATTTGATATTTCAATCGGATTTGTATTTACAAATATCAAACCGCTATCTGTTGCAAATTCTGTATTGGCTTCTATCGTCATATCAGATTCATGATGCAGAGTAACCGTGGCGATTGCTTTTTTGTTCCTTCTTTTCGTTTGATGCCATATTCTTCACAACGTTTATCTATGTACTCTCCGGATGTTTCATCTACAAATGCAATTGGCAGCATAGCTCCCATAGAACAGTATAAATTCCAAATTTGATAAGCTACCGCGCTTACCATTTCATTGGTATAACTGCCTTCCCGTTTGTCTGCATCAGATGTCATATCTTCTAAAATTTTGTTTTTTATTTCCTCGTATGTTTGGGTATTGAACTCAAGCATTGACTTTCACCTCCCCATAACGTGTATTTAGTATGCACGAAATTGACAATACATCATTTGTAAAAGATACGCTTACTTCTTTTTACATCAGTAATATAAGGATTTTCCGTTAGAGTTTGGCGCACATAACGCATGGCTTCACTCTGTTTCAATTCTTCCGATACTGTTTGTCCAATTAATGATTCTAACTGACATCCGTAATTCCAACTGTAAATTGGATAACTATATTTTTGTACATGCAGCGCTTTCCAAGCCCAAACCAATACAGCTTCTTTTCCCGTAATCCATTTGGGACTTCCATTTTTATAAATTGAATATTATGTTCAAAATCCCATGCAATTTCTTTATACATGGGTAAAGATGCATCTTTCAATTCCAGTTCCGGCTGAATCATTGGAAATAAATTCATCCATTCACCACCTTACACAAAACCAAATGCATAGAATCGTCTTGATTGCTTACCGTAATCAATTGCTCTCCTATATTTGGTTTTGTTTCTTCATTTAATAACGTTTGATTGATTAACAGTTCTGTTCCACTGCACGGAATACCACCAATTTTGACTGTAAACGGAGAATGATTTAACAATGTACTGATACGAAATGTTTGAAAGACTGAACGCTGTCGTTGGTTAACATCATTTCTCTGCATATTAATTAAAGCTGAAAAAGGATTCTCTTCCATATTTCTCCTCCTATGTCGGATCTGTACCTGATTCTTTTTCGTCCATGACATTTTTTAAATTTAAAACCAATTTATTCAAGTAAATTCCATTTTTCCATGTATGAGTGTCACCATCAATGTAAAACAGTCCATTGATTCCCGTATAAGGTTCTTTGACAATGACAGAATTTCCGGTAATATTACGGATATCTCCAAGATTGTTCACCGTAATTTTTGGGTTACTCCGTTGTCATCCAAAGTTTTTTGTGCTTTGTCCGAGACATCATCTTTCCTTGGGACATGTAATTTTTGCATAAGACCATAAAGTTTTATATATTCATCATTTTCATGGTTTTAATCAAATTGTCATTGGAATCATAAATGACTACCTGATTTACCATATTTTGAATGCTTTCAGATACACTTGCATCCATTAAATTCGAACCGCCTTCCAATACCAAAAGTATTTTTCTGACCTTCTTTTTCGCGAATGCAAAGCTTTGTACCTTCAAATCTGGTAATATATTTTTTATGTGTTTTTTCAGATGCAATGGTATATGCGCTTTGAATGATATCGTATAAATTGCGTCCAATAAAATTTTTCGTAATGGAAATTCCGGTGGATGAAATGTCTCCTACAGGAATGCTGAAATCTCCGCAAATTCTCCGCGCGATTGCCTCAGGAGTTTGATTGGTAAATTTATAGGTAGCTTCATTTTTCTTTAAGTAAAATCCCCTGTCAAAGCAAGTAACATAAATGGTATTTCCATTGGTGCTTTTTTGCCTGCTGAAGATATTTCCTTGAAACATAATCTCATTATTCTCCGTTAAGGTGACAGCATTTCCCAATTCGCAACGAATGGAAGGAATGCTGTTGTCGATTGGAGAAGATACCATAGAAAAATCCAACGTTCTGGAACATTGCTGATAATCACCGGATATCGAAACGGTTGTTACCAATTGTGTAATATCAAAGGTACCATCACTGTTTTTGATTGTTATATTCATAATCATTCACCTACAGTAAAGAACGGTCCGGAATTGTGACAACTTGTCCGGGATAAATTAAATTTGCATTGGCTATACCGTTATAAGAAGCCAATTTCCAACAAAGAGTTGCATCTCCGTAATAGCGATAAGAAATATCCCACATGGTGTCTCCCCATACCACTGTGTAATAATCCATATGAGGAGGCGTTTCTTCTACAGGAGCATCCTCTGTTTGAATTGCATTTAATTCTCGTACTTGTCTTAATTTAATGGAAGCATAAACATCGTTGGTACCATCTTGCTCAGACAGCGTGATGTTTTCTACTACCACAGGTAAATTTACTGTGGTGTCGAAACAACAAAACGTAGTTTTGTACGCTCCTCTGACCATTTGATAAACATTTCCGCCGATGTATAAGGATTTTCATGATAGGTTCCCACAACAAACGGATATTTTTTGAGGGAAACATGCAGTCAATGCTGATGGTTGACAAAGTACTGTAACCTGCAATATTGACATCGCCCATGGTATGAATATTCACTGTTTCTACTCGAATACCATAATCTACTTTGAAAGATTTAGGAGAAATCGGCAAAATATATTCGCTGCCTTCGCCATATTTAAAAATAAATTTTCGTAGCATAGCTCCTCCTTTTAAAATTACTTCAACTAAATTGCTTTTCAGCATAAATCTTTTTGTAAAACAAAAGGCATTCAAATATTGAATACCTTTTGCCGCCAATTATGTAATTGCATAAGCTTTCTGCATTTCAGCCACAAAGGCTTTTGCTACTTTTGTAATATCTGCTTCTTCACGAATTACAAATTGATTTCCTGTTACAGTAACACTAGGTATATTTTTTGTTGACGTACCTGTTGTGCGGTTAATACCTGTTCGCCTTGGTGCAATAAAGTCGGATAATTGTCATATGGAACACGTTCAAGACCAAATGCGGTGGACGCATACATGGAAGAACCCGGAATGCCAGAATTTCGTTTGGCTCTATACATAGCAGAACTGCCTCCTGCATTATGACCGAAAGTATATGAATCATATTTATCAATATACTTCCCTAATACATTCTGTGAGTATCCATTTTTTTGTAAATCTCCATTTTCTATAGCTGCATTTATGTCACCAAGATTATTCATATTAACCGACATATTGTTTTTCTCAATTGCATCCGCTAAAATTGCATTTGCATATGTTTTCACTCTGTCCAGTGTATTGGAAACACTTTCAGAAAAAATGGACTCCATAGCATAAATATCTTGTGTAAAGGTTACAATCGAGTTTTCCACCACAGATTGGGCAAGATTGGCATTTGCATTATATAACGACATTCCCTCTTCAGATTTTGCAAATTCTTCTTGTCTTTTTATGCCAATCATAGACCAATTATTCTCTAAAATTAATCGTCGATCTAAATCGCTGTTTTCGTCGTAAAGCCCATCGGTTTCATTTTTATATGGATCTTTCAAAAATGCATCCATTTGTTCTATCATGTGCTGGTCAAGGGCATTATCCAGCTGTGCTTTTCCACGGCCAATTTCTTTGCTTATAATTTAATAATTCTTGTTTATGCTCTTCAAACCAACTGATATTTTGTTTCTAATTGTGCTTCGCGTTCAGAATTATACCCTTCTCCTTCCGCTTCATTTAAAGACTTTTAATGAATTTTCCCAGGTCAGTGCTTTTTGCTCATATGTAGATAAACCTTCATTTGCAGTTGCACCATACATAGCGTTTAAGACTGCTTCGGAAGCTTCTTGACCACTGATTTGTCCATTTTGAACCTGCAAACGCGCTTGTTCAGATGTAATACCCTTTTCGTTAGCCAACTCCTGATAAACATCAACACTACCATTCTGAAAAGAATCTATCATTTCAATTGTGGCTTGATCTGCCTTTTGCATATCACTTAAAGTAAGCGCAATACTGGTCAACTCATCAGCAGTCAAACTTGCACCTTCCCCTATGCTTTGCAGCATCTCTACCGCTTTACTGGTTTCCTGTGCATCGACCGCATTATTATGTAAAGCATAATATAAGCCTAATTGTTCGTTTTTGGTATAAGGTGAATCTGTTTGTCGATTCACCTTATCTAAATAAGTATCAGCAGAATTCCCTAGAAAAAATCGCATTCGATTGCTATTTGTCTGAAAGTTTCCTGCCATGGACGAGCCTTCTATCAGCTCTTCATTTCTTTTTTTTCCAGAACATCATTATATTTATCAATGGCATAATTTTTGAATTCTTTTTTGATATCGTCATCTTTGGACTTATCTCCTGAAAACTTGTCTATCAGCGCTCCAATTCCGCCACCGATAACAGCTCCGGCCAGCCCTCCCAATACGGTGCCAACAACAGGAAGAAAAGCAGTTCCCATAGCAGCAGAAACAGTGCTTGCAATAGCACCACCTGCCTTCGCGCTGATAGCCGCTTCTGCTGTTGCCATGCCAATATCCGCACCAATGGATGCATAATCGTTCACGTTGGATTGTGACCTTTCACCTGAACCAAAATTTTGAAAGCGTTCTCCTGTTCTGCCATGAATAACAGTATTCGATAATGTACTGTTGTTACCAAACATTCCTGCCCTGTTATCAGCTTTACTATATTCAATTACAAGATTAGACAGTTCTCTTTTTTGCTTGCTGTGAACTTTTTGAGATACGTTCTATTTGTTTATTCACATTACTGTAATTTGCATTGGCAAGCTGCAAAACCATTTGGTCTGCTGCATTGCCGGTATTTTTAAATTGCTGCTGTAAATCACGTAGTGTTTGCTGCGCTTTTACTGCATCTATATTCAAAGATATCTTTTCTTTATTTAAACTTTTAATCTTTGCGGTAAGTTCTTCTATATCTTTATTAAATGCAACGGTTTTTTTCACGCATGGAAGAAATACTTTGTGAGTATTGATCCTGAACACTAACCGATATACTTATGTTTCTTGCCATTATACTTGCCCTCCGTTGCACTCCTGCTCTCACAAAAGGCTCTGATTAACTGTTTTTCTCCCGGCGGCATACGATAAAAATGTCCCGGCATAACGTTTTTTTTCTCTAAAAGATAATACATCAGATTTAATTCAGAATCTGTGCTTATTTTTTTTTAATTTCTTTTAAAGTAACTACGCGATAACCGCTTAATTTTTCAATCTCACGGGAAATATCTTCAATTTCGCCCGGCAAAAGCAAACGTTTGATTAAATCAACAGTGGTTTCACAGCCATATTTTTCTCTAAGTTCTTTTGAACGAAAATCAGGGGCAACAACGCCTTCCAGTACAATGTAAACAGAAGTTTCTTTTTGATGTAATTCTTTAATTTCTTCAACACGGTCATAACTGAGTGTACGGAGCTCTAACACAGCCTCTTCACCGCACTCTTGCGACCAACGTTTATGTACGTAAGATTTTGAGATTTTATTTGGTATTTCATGCTGCAATAATATATCCTGTACACTTCTCATCATTACACCGCCTCAATTGTATCTAAAAATTCATATTTTTGTGAAAGTAAATGGTGCTGTAATATTCCCTTTTGTTCCAACTTTCCAGTCAGCAACGGTTAAATCATCGAAAGAAACGTTTCTCAATACAACACGTTCTGCACCATATGCATCCGGATCGCTTAATTTAGAAGTTACAGTAAATCTGACATCTTCGCCTTTATTAATTTTAGTACCGATTAGATTAGCCATTCTGCTGGATACTTTATACATCTCCATAGAGCCGGTACCTTTAATTGCGAGAATTTTGCTGTCAACTTCCATTTGTCCGCATTGCTGCACATCTTCTTTTTGTAAAAGCATGTTTTGCTTGAAGGGCATAACATTCACCCACATATTCACCATCAAGCCAAACTTCTCCCCATGTACCTGAAATTACTCGTTTTGCACTATCAAATGCCATAATTATGCTCCACCTTTCTTTATTAAACTGCAACGTTGAGGGATACTTCCTCAATTGCATCCAACACTTTTACGGTTGCTTTCAAAAATACTTTATCTTCTGTATCCGCTTCGCGAATTTCTTGTTCGTCCATTTCATTTACATTGGTGCCTTTTTCTTTTAGAAATGCAGTTTGTGCATCCAAATCAATTTCAACAGAAGAAGTGCCTTCCTGCAAAAATACCGGCAGCCTCCATTTCTAAAAATAACCTTTGATTGCAGTTAGCAATAGACATTTATTGTCATAGCTGTTTGCAAACTTACCAATGTAAGTATCTTCAATTGTGGTTGCCAAGTCATAACGAATCATATCCAAAGCTTCCACAATTTTTAATTTTCTTAAAGATTTCATTTTTACCTTCGCCAATCGTTTTTAGGCTGGTAACACCACGAGCAACTTTTACTTTTTGCCGTCATGCATAAGAATGAATTCTCCATTATCAATTGCAGTGTCCATATCACTTTTTATTTTTGCGCTCAATATTGCTAACTTCGGTGAGTGGTGCATAAGTGCAAGAAATGGTCATTGGCGTACCTGCAATTAAACCGGCAATACGACTGCAAAATGCATTTGCCTGATATGTTTTTTTCACCAACAGTAATAGCATCGGTAGAAAAATTAATAATCGCTTCACTGTCAGCTGCCAATTTTGGCAAAATTGCTTTCGGTGTGGTATTTTCTTTCTTCTTTCCAGAATCCATGTTTTGATTTCTGTTGCTTGTGTTTCATTTGTGGTATATGGTCCAACCAAATAATCAATTTGCTGTGTAGCCATATAATCCAAACCGGCTTTCAGACTTGGAAATTGTTCTTCCGGTTCTCCGGTTACTTTAATTGCATAAATCACCAGTGACCTTGGTTGATTGATATAACCTGTAAAAGCACGTTCAATATAAAGTTTATTCTCTTCACTGAAACGTGTATCCATATCAGAAACTTTAGTAATTGTAAAAGCACCTTCAACAATAGGATCTTGCAAAATCATTCCAACAACACCTTTTTTGAGACATCTTAATGGAATTATCTGCTACTGTTTGAAAAACAATGTTAATACTTGGTAAACCCATATTCATACTCCTTTTTAAATCAATAATTGCTTCCTGAATCATTGGAAGTTCTTCCATTTGATCTGTGCGTACATCTTCATAAAAACATTGTAGTTCTATGTAAGCACAGTTTTTTTCCTGTCCTCCTGTACCGGCCCGAACAGAAATAGACCTATCTGAGACAGATAAATATCCCTGCCTCAATAGATTTAAAACACCCAACTGCATGTTTGTTAATTGTTCCATACCGTTTAAGGTATCATCTGCAATGATACAAGACAACGTAATGTATTCTGTAATGGAAACCAAAAACAAGATGCATCTTGTATATCAGTCGCAATAGACTGAATCAAAAAACAAGGATATTGGGCGTCCTGCGGCAGTGCATTTGCATATACACCGTAATCTGGATATGCTTGTGCCAATAGCCGCGAGATTTCAGATGAAATTTGCTGATAAGATAGCATTTATCCATCTAACTCCTTTGCTAATGCATCTGCAAAATTTTTCTGCCTCTAAAATGGCTAGTGCCTCAAGCCGCGGCAGCATAGAATCATCAGGCACTGTAATCATTTGAGAATCAGAATAACTATGTGAATTGGTTTTTCGTTCAATTTCTTTTTGAATTACAGTGCGAATATCATCAGTTAAAGTTTGACAATCAGTCAAAGCCCGATTTATAATTTCCGCCATGTCCGTTTCCAATTCAGCCAATCCAATCATTTTAACCGGCATAATTAAACTTATCCTCCTATTTATTTACTCCTATACCAATCATCTTCGATACGAACAATAGTTCTATCAAAGATAAAAATAATATGTATCTCTCGCAACTCAAACGCTATTTACAAAAGATGTATTTCTTTTTGCAAAGATGATACATATGATAGGATGATGTAATGAAAAGAACAAACGTTCCGTCCACACTTATATCTTACAGTGAAAGTACGTCCCTTGTGTGACCCTTTTATACACAAATTATAATAACTTTCCATAGTTGTTCTAATAACCAAACAAATCCTTACAATTACCCTTTCTTCTGGTCCAGTAAACAGAAAAATTTTCTTCGCATAAAATAAAACTGGCGTCGTCCACATGGTACTCCCATATGTTCATACGTGATATCTCCGTCACATTTTTTAAAATAAAAAGGATACAATCCTCCAACCGCTTCTTGTGCTGTTTGTTCTATTAGTCCAATATCCCTGGATAATTTATTTGTCTTATCCGTTTGCTGTTCTGCGAAATTTGTCAACATATGTGTATTTTCTGATCTCTTTGATGTCGGTTCTGATGTTACACTATAGCAGCGCTGTAATTCTTTTTTTTTTTCACGATATTGCTGACAAAAATAATATAATTCTCTATATCTGCTTAATGAAATTCCAAATTCTTCTAAGTTTAAATCTCTTTTTGTTTGACATATAAACCTCCAAAAGTATGCTGAAACAATTAACAGAATTCTGTAACTCAAGCGTTTAAAAAAAGGATTGCAGATATAAGAATTTATAATATTACTTATTTTTACAATCCTAAAATTTGGCTTTTTGAACCATTTTAGTTAACTATGTTATTATCATAACATGCTGTAGTATATATGTCAACACATTAATTTCAGAATTCTGAAATTAATAAAACATCATTAATTTACATCTAAATGATTGGTTATTTCTTGTAATAATCAGATGGATGCGCCTCAAAACCACTAATGCTTTTTTGCATTACGAATGACATTTTCAAATGTGATACAAATAGATAAGCGCTGTTATCCAAAACCTGTTGCTGAATTTCAATAGCTAGTTGAGCACGTTTTTCTGGATCAAATTCATTTCTAAGTTCTCCAACTAACCCTTCTACTTTATCACTGTGATAATGTCCTGCATTATAAGGAGATTCATCTAATAAATGTGCAGTAAAAAGTATTGTGGGATCACCGGTTGAGCTGTTACAAAGGCACTGGCATAAACATCATATTGCCCAGATGCAAGTACATTTTTTGCATTTTCAGTAACATTAATCTGCACTTCAATTCCAATATTTTTTAAATTTGATTCTGCATATTCTGCCAGTAAAGGTAATTCCTGTCTGGAAGAATATGTTAGCCAACGAATAGTTAAATTTTCTCCATTTTTATCTACATATCCATCTCCATTTGTATCTATCCAACCTGCCTCAGCTAACAAAGATTTTGATTTTTCTTTGTCAAAACTCGGTCCTGTCAAAGCGTTATTTCCAAATTCAAAATTAGAAGGAAATGCGCCTACTGCAGGAGTACCTCTACCATTTAAAAGTGTTTTGCAAAAAGCATCTTTATCTATTGCAGAACAAATAGCCTGTCTTACTTTTTAAGTCCTGTAGGACTGGAGTATCGAAATTAAATGCTACTTGATATACACGAGAAGTATCGGCAGAGCTAATCTTAAACTGATCATTTTCTTCAAACAAATTGTAGCTAGAATATGGAAGCCCCTGCGTTGCATCAATCTCTCCGTTTTGCAAAGCCATAGTTAAGGTATCTCCGTCTGTAATCTTAGATACTTCAATTTTATTTACTTTGGCTTTTCCTCCATAGTAATTGTCATATGCTTCTCCAGAAAGTGAGTTATCATCTGCAGAAACTCCCTTTATAAGGACCTGTTCCAATACATACTCCATTATGCAACCCTTCATCTACATCAATAATACAACCATATGGATCAGCTAAAGAGTTTAATAAAACAGTAACCTTATTTTACTTTTAATCGTTACATTTTGTCCTTTGTGCAATAATTGATTCAATATTTAAGTCGGATGGAGCTCTATCGTTCATTTGAATTAAACGTTCTAACCATTTTTTAACAGATTCTCCTGTCATTTTTTTTGCCATTATGAAAAGTCACATCATCACGTAACGAAATTTTCACTGTATAATCGTCTAATTGTTCATATCCTGTAGCTAGCCATGGTTCTAACTCCATATTATTGGTAAACGAAATAAAGTTTCTCCTATACCATAACGAATTGCTGACCACCCTGCGTAACCAACATGCGGATCTATTCCATTTTCATAAGTATACGCTGTGACACCATAACGAAACACTTTTTTCATCTTGATTCATTGTCTGTACTGTTTGCGAACTGGAACTTGGAGTACTGCTACAACCAGCCAAAATACA